>Ga0334884_1003169_pt1 | contig 19161 bp, 15 predicted proteins | sample GraSluR1_MG_7_FD_207215 | JGI IMG/M metagenome (GOLD analysis project Ga0334884, IMG submission 207215) | Sludge microbial communities from methane-producing bioreactor in Wageningen University, Netherlands - Granular Sludge_12_05 R1 | ecosystem: Engineered > Bioreactor > Anaerobic >...
TTCACCGTCATCGAGATGATGATCGTGATGGGCATCGTCGCCACCCTGGGGGCTATCCTGTTCCCTGTGTTCGCCAGGGCCCGAGAGAAGGCCCATCAGAGCGTCTGCGCCTCCAACCTGCGTAACACGGGGCTGGCGCTGAGGATCTACTCATCCGAGCACTACGGGCACTTCCCGCCCACCGACAACGACCTGTGGCCGCTTTGGCCCGGGTACCTGTCCGACGCCGAGGTGCTGCAGTGCCCGACGGTGTCCGCGGTCCAGCGGACGGTTCCCGGCCGGCAGGCGCCGGGGCGCAGGGGCGACCCGCCGGGGTTCCCGTGTGACTATGCGTACCGCGGCGGCCTGCAGGACGATGCCGGGCCCAAGCTGGCCGTGGTGGCGGACGACACGGTCGACCGGCACAACGACGGCGCCATCTGCCTGTTCCTCGACGGGCATGCGAAGTGGCTGAGGAAGCCCGGATACGGAGGGGCCGAGTCGATAGAGGGCGCAGAAGGCCTGGAAGAGCTGCGTAAGCTCATGGTTCAGGGGCAGTGGCAAGAGGCGACCACGCCCGGGGTGGAGGACAGACCATGACCTTACACCTGTACCGCACCCGGGGCTTCACGCTGGTAGAGATCCTCATGGTGATCAGCATCATCGCGGTCATGGCCGCCATCTTGTTCCCCGTGTTCGCCAGAGCCAGGGAGCAGGCGAGGGCCACCAACTGCGTGACCAACCTGTGCAACATCGCGCTGGCGCTTCGCATGTACGGTGCCGATCATGCAGGACTGCTGCCCCCGCGAGAAGACGACCTGGGCCCCCTGTACCCCCAGTACCTTGACGCCGAGCATGTGTTCTCCTGCCCCACGCAGAATGCCTCGAGGTTCGCGATGGGCGCTCCTGCCGATCCCGCCGCGGTGCCACCGGCGGAGATTCCGCCGGGTATGGGCGGACCTCTCATGGGTCCCCCGGCGGGAATGGGCGCTCCGCCGATGGGCCCCGGCGGTCCGCCGATGGGCCCCGGCGGTCCACCGATGGGCCCCGGCAGTCCACCGATGGGGCCGGGAGCTCCACCGATGGATCCCGGCGTTCCACCCATGGCTCCCGGGCCCGGCGCGCTGCGAGGGCCCGACCCAACAGGCTCCCAGGTCGTCCCGGCCGCGTACGTGCCCTGCCAGGGCGCCCCTCCCGGTGGAGGGCCGGGCGTACCGGCGGATGTATTGACCACCAACTACTTCTACCGCGCCGGGCGCGATCTGAACCTGGCGCCCTCCGCGTGGGTCTGCTCGGACCACAGTCCGGTACACAACGAGGGAGCCAACGTCCTGTACACCGACGGGGCCGTCAGGCGCGTCCCCGCCACGGCCTGGTACGCCGCGGGCTTCCGGGCCGCCTCCGACGTTTACGGCGCCCACCTGTGGACACCACAGGCGGAGCCGCTTCCGGCGCCGGGCGGAGGAGGCTGGATGCCATGAGACGCAGGCGGTCCAATGCGGGGTTCTCGGCGGCCGAGCTGAGCCTGTGCTTCCTGAGCATCGCCGTGCTCTGTGCGCTGGTCTGGGTCTTCGGCCAGAGGTGCAGGGAGAGGGGTAGAGCCGTCTCCTGTGCCAGCAATGTCCGGCAGCTCTCCCTTGCGATGCGCATGTACATGGCCGACAACGGCGGACGCGGGCCGGTCGGGGACGTACCGGCGGGCCTGATCCAGTACGCCAAGAACGAGCAGATCTTCGTCTGCCCCTCGGACAGGTCAGGACCGGTCGGCGCGCCCCCGCCCCCCGGCGGTCAGTCTGAGCGCCACGGCCTGTCGGCGAGCTTCCGCACCTCATACGCCTTCGCGACGGGAGTGTGGGATGACGACTTCCCGCAGCAGCCCGTGGTGCAGGACACCTCGCCCACCGCCCACCTTGACGAAACCTTCCAGCTCGGGAGGCTGGACGGCGCGGTGAGGCGGGTGCCCGCGAGCCGGTGGTATCTGCTGCAGTGAGACGCATGTAGCCGGAGCAGGAGGAGGAAGACGCCCATGAAGAGGGGCTTCACGCTTATTGAGCTGCTGGTGGTGATCGCCATCATGGCGATCCTGATGGCGGCGGCCATGCCGGCCTTCACCACCGCCACCGATCGCTCCCGGGTGGCGGAGTGCCGCGCCCACATGACGGCCATCGGCATCGCCCTGGAGCAGTACCGTCGCGACCGCGGCGCCAATCCGCCAACACTGCAGGCCCTGTACGATCAGGGCTACATCACCGATGACGGCCTGCTGGTGTGCACCAAGACCGGGGCGCACTACCACTACGAACCGGAAGCGACGAGCAATGCGGCCACGATGGTGAGCTGTTGTCGGCCCGACGCGCCGCCGGGGCGGCGCCCACACTCCCAGGGGCAGTCCTTCGTGGTCCTGCAGGTGGGGGGGAAGGTGGCGGAGGTGGGCAGATAGGCCCGGAGTTCACACAGAGCCCGCCCGGCCCGGCGGCCGGACGGAGTCGGGCGCGGGCGCCGGCCATGCGTCTCCAACGGCCGGCGCCCTGCCCGTGTGGGCCGGTCGGCTACTGCACCCACCACTTCCAGGTGTACTCGGTGTACGGCTCGAAGGTTCGCTCTCCGGAGCTGGTGCGCACTCCGGGGGCCGAGGCCTCGTACCGCCAGGTGCCCGGGTCGATGGGCCGGGCGGCCACCGTCTTGTCGGGCGGCAGTTGCCAGAGCAACTGCAGGCCGTCCTTGGCCAGCCGGATGGTCACCACACGGCTGGAATCGTTGCGCATGATAAGCCGGGGAGTCTCGCCGTCAATGGCGCGCGAGGCGAGGTCGGGATCCGTCGGCTGCGGGGCCGGTGGCCGGGAGGGGGCCGGGCGGTCGGGTTGCGGCTGGGGCCCGGGCTGAGGTGGCGGCGCGGACTGGGCCCCGTGCAGGACGGTGAGGTTCTTGCCCTGCACGAGGAACCGCGTCAGTCCCTCGGTGTGCTCCAGGACGGTGTAGGCAATTCCGGCCGCGCGCAGCAGCGATGTCAGGGGCCCCACGACGGTGCCGCTCACCATTTCCGGCGCATGGGCGATGGAGGCCTTCACCGGCACGCCCGTGGCGGCAGGGTACCATGTCGCCGTCGTCGAATCCACGGTCACCCGCAGGCTGCCGCGGGGCGAACGCAGGAGGGTGCTCTGAGACGTGGCGTCCCATTCGCTGCTGAAGCCCAGGTAAGGGAACACGTCCCGCAGAGCCACCATCAGGGCTCCGTCGATCACGGCGCCCCGCACCTGCAGCCCCTGCGGCTCCTGAGCCCGCGCAGGGGCGCCGGCCCCCGTAGCGGCGAGTAGCACAACGAGCAGGCCCACAACCGTCCTCGGCGTCGTCAACGTGACCGCCCTCCTTGCCGGCCCCCAGACCGCTTCATGGACTGCGGAGCAGGGGGCACATATGGATGGGACGACAATAGTCTCTCACATGCAGGCTGTTCGCCTTCTGTTCGCGATGACCTCCAGCGATGTCGGGGAACGTAACATGGGAGCCTGTCTGGTAATGACTTGCGCAGGTCGGGTCTATCCGGCCCCAGGTCCGCTGAAGCAGTCCGCCGCCGATGCCGGATGGTACGAGCCCGTCGGCCGCCGCGCTGTCCTCCCGCTCCCCGTCGTCCTCAGAACTCTACGCCGGGCTGCGCCTTTGCTCCCTCATCATACGGGTGCTTGACCGCCTCCATCCGGGTGACGGTGTCGGCCAGTGCGATGAGGCCCTCCGAAGCGTCCCTCCCGGTGACCACCACGTGCATGTGTGCCGGGCGCGAGCTCAGGACAGCGAGCACCTCGTGCTCGGGCACCATGCCGTACTTGATCAGGTAGGTCAGCTCGTCCAGGACGATCATCTCGTGAGCGTCGGCGGCGATCGTGTCGGCTGCGAAGCTCCAGGCCTCCCGCGCGATGGCGATGTCCTCGTCCAGGTCCTCCGACTGCCAGGTGAAGCCCGCGCCTCTGACGTGCACCTGCATCCGGTCGCCGAAGTACCGGGCGGCCTCGATCTCCCCGCTGTGCCATGGGCCTTTGATGAACTGGATGACACACACCCGCATCCCGTGCCCCACGGCCCGCATGGCAAGACCGAAGGCGGCGGTGGTCTTGCCCTTGCCGTCGCCTGTGTTCACCAGCAGCAGGCCTCTGGGCTCTCTCATCAGTCGGTCACCTGTCTGCAGAGGTCTTCATCTCTTGCTCGAGTGCCGCCAGGCAGGCCACAAGGCCCTCGAGGGTCGACCCGTCGTAGACCTGGCTCACGCCGTCGCCCACCATCAGCCGCCAGCCGAAGGGGTCGCCATCGGCGGTAACGGTAACCGACATGGCGAGATCATCGGCACCAACCAAGACTCGATAGCCTTCGCGCTCCAGGGCCCTCTGGGCCCAGAATGCGTGCACTCCGCCGCCGATCAGGCCGATCGGTCCGCCTGTGGCTCCGTGCACCCGGAACGCTCCGCTGGTCTTGTCGAAGGAGACGCCCTCGTTGGCGAAGGTCCGCTCGAAGGCGTCGCTCAGGACAAGGTCTTCCGGCACTCCGTCCTGTAGCGGCCCTCCGGCGGGGAGCAGCCAGATGCGGTCCGCGGTGCGCAGAGCCAGGTCCAGGTCGTGGGTGGAGAGCAGGAAGCTGGCGCCCGTATCCCGGGCCAGGCGGCGGAGCAGGTGCATCAGCTCCACGCGTCGGGGCAGGTCCAGGAACGCCGTGGGCTCGTCCAGGACCATCAGCCGCGGCTCCTGGGCCAGCGCCCGGGCGATCATCACCTTCTGCTGCTCACCGTCGCTGAGCTCGCTCACGTCGCGTCCGGCAAGGTCCAGCGCGCCCACCGCCCCCAGCGCCCAGCGCACGACGGCCTCGTCCTCCGATCTGAGCCTCCCCGACCATCCCGTGTAGGGGAACCTGCCCAGCGCCACCAGGGCGTGCACCGACAGGGCCGTGGCCGCCATTCGCTCGGTGAGCACGACGCTGACCTGCTGCGCCAGTTCCCGCGCGGCCATTCTGTGCACATCCCGGCCGTTGAGGAAGACTTTGCCGGCCAGCGGGACCTGCACGCCGGTAAGAGTGCGGATCAGCGTGGACTTGCCGGCTCCGTTGGGACCCACGAGACAGACAAACTGCGCGGGTGCCACGCCGACATTGAGGCCCTCTGCCACGACCTTGGCCGGGCGTCGCGAGCGGCGGTACCCGATGCCGAGCCCTGCGGCACGGAGGATCGGCGCGGTGGCCCGACTCTCGCCGCCCGGGGAGGGCAAAGCCGTCTCGAGGGCGCGGTCGCCTCCCGTCATGCCGACACCCCCGCGCCGCGCTGTCGCAGGACGATCCAGATCACCACGGGGGCGCCGAGCAGTGAGGTGACGGCATTCAGCGGCAGGATGGCGTCGCTGCCGGGCAACTGGGCGACCAGGTCGGCCACCAGCGCCAGCGAAGCGCCCACCATCGTGACCGCCGGCACCAAGACGCGGTGGTCCGAAGTGGCAAACAGGCTGCGGCACAGGTGCGGAACCGCGATCCCCAGGAACCCGATGGGACCGCAGAAGGCCGTTACCACCCCGGCCAGAAGTGAGGTGCTGCCGATCAGCCCCAGCCGGGCGCGCCGCACGTTGAGGCCCATACTGCCTGCATAGGCCTCGCCCAGGAGCAGGGCATTCAGCGGCTTGACGTAGGAAAAGCACAGGGCCAGTCCGGCCAGGACCACCGGAGCCAGTACGCGGAGCTGCCCCCAGGTGACGCCCGAGAAGCTACCGAAAGTCCACACGACGAAGGCCTGAATGTGCTCGCGGACCGCGAAGTGCAGTAGGATTGTGACCGCTGAGCTCGTCACATAGCCGAACATCAGGCCGAGGATGAGCAGGGTCATGTTCCCGCTGACCTTGCGCGATACCGCGACGACAATGAGGAACACCGCCGCTGCTCCGAGGCTGGCACCGAGGGCGATGGACAGGTCGCCGGTCGTGCCCAGGTTGGCCAGCGATACCACCTGCCCCAGAACTCCCGAGGCCAGCACCACCAGGGCCACGCCCAGGCTGGCGCCCGCATTGATGCCCAGCACGTACGGGTCGGCAAGGGGATTGCGGAACAGGGTCTGCATCTGCAGGCCGCTCACGGCCAGAGCCGCCCCGGCCAGGACGGCGGTGAGCGCCCGCGGGAGACGGAACATCAGGATGATCGTCTCCCAGGCCTCCTTGTCCGCGCCCTGACCGGTGAGCACCCGCACCACGTCACGCAGGGGGATGTACACGGAGCCCACCGCCACGTGGACACAGAACAGGCCCAGCAGCAGAACGAGCACCCCGACGCCCAAGGCGTCGCGATGTCCCTTCCGCAGCCGGCTCTCGTCGTGGCCCGTGGAGGCCACCGACGGAGCAGCGAGCTTGCCCGGAGGCGGCCGTCTTGTGTCGGCCAAGGGATGTTCAGCTCCACAAAGATCAGGACGCTCGGACGCCGGGCGTCCGCGTCGAGTGTGTCGGCAAGACAGGGGAAGGGGGAGAGGCACACCGCCGGACGAGGTAAGCCACACCACCCTCCTTACCCGCGAAGGAGCGCTTCGGGTACCGCCCAACGGGCGGCAATGCGGTCGGGGCCGTCTCCTGGCTCCCAGATCATCCTACTCCCCGCGCCTTCCCGTCCCGAAGGACAGTGGCCGATAGCGGGTTTCGTCACTGGTCACAGTTGCGGGGCAGCGACGGTCTCTCACCGTCTTCCGGAAGGCGCCACAGAGGGGCTCGGCGCCGTGCTACCCGGACCGCGGTCGGTATTCCATTGTCACAGCACATTTCTACCACACCGGCAGCCGGTTGGCAAGGGCGGCCGTTGCCGAGCTCGCAGGTTCTCAGCGGGGGCCGGGGCGCGCCGCCGGGTCGTCAAGAGGGGCGGACACCCCCTGGGGCGGCACGGACCAGACACCTTCGGCACCTTCGGGCGGCGCCACGCAGCGAGGCATGTCCCACGAGGTGATGACGTGTCGCTTGCCCAGGCGGACCCGCCCCGGCGCCAGACAAAGCGGCTGGTCCAGACGCACTTCCCCTGAGGCCTCGGTGGTCTCGATCACGAACCGGAGGCCCCATGGCGGCAGCGACTCCCGCGGTCGGGGGCGCCACCAGTACTGCTTCAGGGCCTCCTCAAGGCATCCCTGGCACAGACCGTCCTCGAGATGAACGGGCTCGGCGGGCAGATAGCCGACACGCCCCAGATACAGGGGCGACCGCGGGCTGCGCAGGCCGCGGTCGCACCTGGCCAGCACGTCCGGCTCGCCTTCCAGGGCGACCAGGAACCCGGCGTCCGCCAGACAGCGGGATTGGCTCCGCTCGCCCGCCACGCCGCCGCAATCGCCGTTCCCGTCGCTGTCCGTGCCCAGCAGGTCGAGGGCGGTCTCGGCCAGGAAGTCCCGGGCAAGAACTCCCTCCCGATCCACGCGCACACCCATCCGCAGTCGCGCCAGGGGCTCCATAAGTCGGGGCAACGTGAGGTCCGTGCCCATCGCCGCGCACAGCAGAGCCACCACGCCGCACTTGGACGGCTCCCGGCTGACCTGAACGTCCCTTCGCGGAGCCGTGTCCCACGACTGCATCGGGCCGGCGAGTCGAAGCAACAGCACTGTCACACTACCTCACCTCTAAAGATGCGGCCGAAGCCCCCGCATTCGCCGGGAATGTCATTCCCAGAGCGTCCGCTCCCAATGAGGGCAGCTCGAGGAATCCCCCGGCATTCAGCGAGATTCCTCGCCATCTCGCTGCGCGAGATGGACGCTCAGAATGACAGGAACCGGGCCGGCCAGACTTCTCGGCCGGGCTTACAGTAGCTACCTCGCCCCAGGCACCCGACGGCCAGACCTGCCGCCCGCCGGCGCCACCATGAAGCCTGTCGGCCGTACCGATAGGGGAACATCGGCTGCATCCATCATGAGTCTGTTGAGTCCTTCGTGAGCCCCGGAGTTTCCCCGCCCCGGGCAGGCCGGAGTCACGTTACAGCAACACAGCGCCGGCGGAGTGGCCGCAGGTGCCCTGAAAAGTCCAAAGCATCGGTGCATCAAGAGTAGCCTCTACTCAAAGACTCGGCACTCTCAATTCTGACACTATTGATTGGCTTTGTGTTCGGGGGATTCCTTCGTGGTTGAGTAACAAAGTAGTGACAAGTGAGTCGGTGGGCGGAGCCTCAACTGGCGGGGACCGATGGGGCACCGGCAAGACGCGGTTCAGGGCTGCTCAGGGGCCGGTTGGGGCGGCACTGGGCGCAGGCCGCCCTCGGAACGGGGCCGCTCCGAGGGCGGGGGGGGGGCGTGGCACTGCCGGGAACATACAGCCTTGCGGCCTGGGGGGACATGCCCGGCTTCGGCTCGGTCTGGAAGCGCGGTCTCAGGGCCGTTCAGCGGCCTGCAGCCGTGGCGGGAGCGGGCCCCGCAAGGCGGGAGCGCGGCCCGGCCGTGGCACCGACCCGAGCCGGACTCCCGTGCCGTCCTCGTGGCTTCCCCGCGGAGCTTCGCTAGCCCCCATCCAGCGGCGCCGCGGCCGACGCCGTGCCCTTGTCCGGGATCCCCGCCGCCGCGAACCATGAGGCCAAAAACTCCGCCTGCGATCCCGGGTAGGCGGCGCGCTTGACGTTCATCCACTTCAGTTGGTCCCCGACCGCGAAGTAGATGAGGGTCCTGCCATCCCACTCCACCAGCTCCGGGTCTGAGGCGTTGACCCCCTCATCGAGACCCTCGGGTGAGAGCACGGGATTGGCGGCACTGAGCTCCCAGGTGCGCAGGTCTGCGGACCGCGTGATGTAAGTCTCGAAGAAGTGCCGGGGAGACCGGCGCTCCAGGTACAGGACGTAGTAATGGCCGTCGGCATAGCGGATGCAGGGGCAGGCGGTGTAGCGATTGGTGCCGAAGGTGGCTTCGGGAAGCCTGGTCCATGTCAACAGGTCCGAGGACTGGGCGAACTTGGTGGTGAATGCCGGGTACGTGGCCTCATTGGACTCGTATGCCATGACGAACCCGGCCGGCCCCCGGCATACAGAGCTGTTGAAGAGGCCCTCGTTCTCTCCGCGAACCGCAACCTGGGACTGCCAGGACTTCAGGTCGGAGGACCAAAACACCGTCACATCGCACCAGTTGCCCTGCTCCCAGCGGGAGGCGAAGGCGTAGAAGGTTCCCTCGTGCACCAGGATCGAGGCCAGCGAGTAGCCTTCGGCGAACCGGGCCATCTCCCGACCCGTCTCGGCATCGCGCAGGAGCAGGTAGTAGTCCTCCTTGGCCCCGCCGCTGCCCGGCCGAACGCACTCCATGTGGCACAGCCGCCCCTCCCAGACGAAGGGCGAGACCTCGCAGATGTCGCGCAGGAGCAGTTCCCTGCTGGAGAAGACCGACTTGCGCTGCGGCGAGGGGGGCGTCAGCGTCTGGAACACGTCCACCGGCCAGTGGGCCATGCGGTGGAAGCCGGCCGGCACCTCCTGCTGGAACTGGACGTACGCTCTCACATCGCCCTTGGTGGTGTAGCCGATGTCACCGGCGGTCTCCTTGTCAACGATCACCCCGAAGACCTTGTACCCCATGACCGTGGTGTCCTCGAAGTCAACGTGCAGCAGCTTGCCCTCCTGCACGCTCTGAATGACGCCGTCGGTGGGGGTGCCGTGGGGCTGGGAGAAGTTCAGTGTCACCAGCCTGCAGCGGTTGAGCTTCACGCGGGTGAAGGTGTGGAAACCGAAGTTGCTGGCCTTGAGGGCACACTGGGGGCTGACCAGCACGCAGTCTTCAAACACCGCGTCCGGCTGCGGCGGCATGGCCTCGTTCTCCACTCGCACATAGGCGCCCGCCGTGTCGCCCCACCAGTCGAGAGCCCACAGATAGCAGTCGCGGTAGGTGATGGGCTCGTCGGGCCGCGACAGACAACTGGCCACGCCACCACCGAAGGCCCGGCCGATGCTCACGCAGTTGTCCACGATCACACTGAAGGGCTTGACCTGATCGGTGAGGTCGAAGAAGATGCCGCCGTCGCCACCGGTGACGTAGAGGTTGGCCAGCCGCCAGCGGTCCCAGCAGATGGCGGAGAACGTCTCGTCGGTGTGCTCCGGTGACCAGCCCTGCGAGGTGGCCCGGATCGGCCCCCACCAGTCGTAGCTCTTGAACCCCTGCTGCCCGGGATCGCCGGAATCGATGACCACCCATCCGCTGGTTCCCGACCCCAGGCTCCCGTCGATGTCGCCCACCAGCTCGTTGTAGGCGCCCGCCGCGCCCCGGTGGGCGGTCCACAACATGGCCTCGAAGTACGTGTCCGGGCGAACGACGATCCTGTGCCCCCCGGCGTCATCCGGCACCGCGTCCAGGGCCGCCTGAATCGTGGTATAGGCCTTCGCCCAGGACGACCCGTCCGAGTCATCTCCCAGCTTCGAGACGTAGACCGTCGACCTGGCCGTGGCCGGAACGGCCACCAAGAGGCACAGCACGACAAGCAGGCAGAGCAGTTCGACCGGCATGGCCAGACACTCCTTCGGTTCGGGCATCGCCATCAGTGCATCGAGCGGGCCCTATCCGCCATCCGGCGAGCATGGCTGCCGGCGCGGTGGCGGTGCCCGCGGGGAGCGCCGCGCCGGGGGCGCCCCGACTCAGTCGCCCAGGTCAACGCCCACGGCCCGCAGGTGCCTGCGCAGGACGGCGGGGTCAAGCTCGTTGAGCGCCACCGATCTCGCGGCCGCCAGCGCGGCCGCCGCGCCCGCGGCCTCACCGATCACCATGCAGCCGACCTGGCCACGCAGGAGCCCGGCCGGATCGGTGCACGCGCTCTTGCCGGACCCGCAGATCACATTGCACGGCCGGTCCGCCAGGAGGCAGCGCAGCGGGATCTCCCCGCCCTGCGCGTACCGCGTCGGCGCCGGGCCGCTCCGGTCCACCTCCGTCGTGCGCCCCACCGTGTCGGCGAACCGCAGGCCCCCGCGGTACTCCTCGCCCGTCAGCAGGTGACGCCCCAGGAGCCTTCTGCTCAGCCGTATCCCCAGCTCGGCGGCCGTGTCCAGGAGGTGCGCGGTCGCAAAGCCGGGGAAGTGGGAGCGCAGGAACTCCGCCAGCACCGCGGCAACCGCGCGCCCCTCCTCCTCGCAGCGGCTGCGGCGAACGGGGTCAAGGGCTACGCCGTCGAAGGCGCAGGAGTTGACCAGCACCACACCCGGCAGCCCCCTGCTGCCGTACATCCCCATCGCCCAGAGGTCACGGGCGTACCGGCCGTAGGTCGCCGGCAGATCGCCGCTCTCGGTGGCGTCACGCACCACGGAGAGCTCCCGCCCGGCGTAGTGGGGAAGGTGGAACACCCCGTAACGCCGCCAGTTGGCGATGGTGTCCTCGAGGCTCGTGGGCACATCACTGTGAGGCGAGTAGTCGTCCGGATGCTCCTGGAGCCAGTCGACGATCGCGTCCACGTCGACGTTGGCCATCCGGAACAGCAGCGTGGCCGACCCTTGAATCTCCTCGGCGGGCCCACCGGCGCCGGCAAGCACCGTCAGGTCGCCGGTCGCGTCCACGAACTGGCGGCCGATAGCCGCCACGGGTCCAGACGGGGTCTCACAGACCACGGCCTCAACCACCGTCCCGCCGCCGATCGTCTGTGAGATGGTGGCCGCATACAGGCAGTCCACGCCCGCCTCGCGCAGCATGGCGAGCAGCACTCGCTTGAGCGTCTCGGGGTCCAGAGGTATCTGCGGCTGTTCGGCCCGCAGGTAGCCGGGCAGGGCGCCGCCGGCCCCGATGAGCCGGTCTATCAGCTCGGCCGCCAGTCCCGCGGTGACCTGCCGGCCGTCTCGCGTCACCAGGTAGTTGGTAATGCTGCACATCAGGCCTGCGGTGGCCACCCCGCCGGGATAGCTGTGGCGCTCCACAAGCAGGACGCGGGCGCCCGCTCTGGCGGCCGCCACGGCCGCGCACACGCCGCCCATGCCGCCACCGGCAACCACGACATCCGTCTCCGATAGGACTCGAACCTCACGGGCCGGCGCCATGATGGTCGTCATCCGGGTCTCCTGCAGCGGCGGTGCCTCACCGGTGGCGGCGACCACCGCGATCTGCGGCCGAAGCGGCGAGGGGTTTCGCCGGCCTGAGCCGCGCCTCCTCCTTATCCGCGGCCTGAGCCGGCCCCGCGCGGTCGCCCGCGGAGTACCGCTGCGCGCGGGCGCAGGAGCCGTGCCTCCCCGCCTGCGGCGACGGCTGCGACGGCGCCCGCCGCTCTGGGCAACCGCCAAAGCGGCCATGCAGCTCCCGGACAGCCTTGCGCGAAGCGTGGCATCGTTGCTCACGGCACCGGCCCCGCAGGCCCGGCGTGCTCACCGCGGCCCGGCACCACAGCAAGACGCCGTCGGCATCTGAAAGAGCCGACGGCGTCATGAGGCCGATGGGTCGGGAGGCGGTCAGCGCCCCGGCTCGGGGTCCCAAAGGTTGTTCCACTGGCCCAGGTACGGCGCCATGGCCTCGCTGTACTGCAGCTCGTAGCCATTGGCCTTCTCCGAGGCCATGGTCCTGAAGGCCCTGGCCGGCACGATCCAGACCGCCCTCATGTCGGCCCAGATGCAGACGTAGACGTCGGTCCTGTCGTCCCGACCCGCCTGCCACCTGACATCCACACCCTCGCGCCGGGCGCTGAGAAACTGCACGGCAATCGGGCGAGGGACCGCGGCCGCCGAGTTGTACAGGGAGCCAAACAGAATCCCGTCGAGGGTCAGCGATTCGCCCGAGCCATTCCCGGACGGCGCCACTACGGGCTCGGCCGCCGGAGTCGGTTTCGGCGCGGGTTCCGGCGCGGGCTCGGCGGCCGGAGTCGGTTCCGGCGCGGGCTCCGGAGAGGGTTCGGCGGCCGGAGTCGGTTCCGGCGCGGGTTCCGGAGATGGTTCCGGAGATGGTTCCGGAGATGGTTCCGGAGATGGTTCGGCGGCCGGAGTCGGTTCCGGCGCGGGCTCCGGCGCGGCCGCCGGGGTCGGCTCCTCGTCCGCCGGGCTTGTTGGGGTCGCTGAGGGGCTCCGGGCCGGGGCGCCCGGTGCCCGTTTGGCCTCCAGCGATGACCTGAGCTCCAGCGCCGGCTCGACGGCCTCCGCGGTGTCGGGCTCCTCGCCCGCCTCCTCGTACTCCTCCTCGTCGTCCTCCGTGCCGGGCTCCTGCCTCTGGGTGCCCGCGAACTGCCCGAGCAAGAAGGACTTGTGCACTACGGTCTGCAGCGCCTCGGTGCCCTCCTTCTTGGCCGCAGCGGGGCATCCCAGCACAAACTGGATGAAGTCGGTGCCCTGGCCGTTGTGCCACAGGTTGGTGGTGAGGACCACCTCCATGTAGGTGGGCACCTTGTCCTGCAGTCGCTCCGACAGCGCGGCGATCATCTGCCCCGTGCCGGGCCCGGACATGCTGAACTTGACTGCATCCCGACCGAGTGCGTGGAAGTTGCCGAACTGCTCGGCGGCCACGCCCTGGTCCGAGAGAAACTGGGAGAAGGAGCCGGCGACCTGATCGAGGATGTACTGGCCCTCGCGACGTGTACCGATGACATAGACCACGGCATCGCCTTCGCCGGTCTTCTTCTGCCAGGCCCCGAGAATGTTGCCGGCGAAGCGGTTGGGACTCTGTGGGCCCGCGAACTGGCTCCAGTCACGGATGGGGGACAGGTGGAGACGGAAGTCGTCGGCGCTGAGTTGGTCGGCCTCCTGGGCAAATGCCAGGGGACACAGGACGAAGGCGGCTACAGCCATCAGAGCCATCTGACGCACGGGGAGCCCTCCTTGTGTGGCAGCCGATGTGACTGCACGCGCCCGGTGACGGGCGCGTGCAGTGTGTAGGCTATCGCGGCGAGACGCGGCTGTCAACCGAGATCAGGGGTCGACCCAGTTGAACTTCTTGTATGCGCCGGTCTCGACCTTCTTGGTCACATGGGTGTACGGAAGGGTCTTGTGGTCCTTGGTGACCCGGCACACCACGGTGTAGGTGGTGATGAAGTAGCTCTCGATCTTCCAGGGGTCGGCGACAATGCCCTTGAACCGCTCGTTGCGGTCCTCGCAGACCTGGTGATCGGGGAGGTTGTTGATCTTGACCCGGAGGTAGACGGGGAGGCGCGGCCGCTTGTCCTTGCGGACGCATCCCGGCGGGCACGGGGCCTGCTGGTCATCGACGATGAAGGCCTTGCCCTGATGCGGAACGGTGACGTTCTCAACCAGCGTGGGGACATTGGCCGGTCGCGGCAGCCTGCCGTTGTTGAGCGCCCAGCTCGGGACGATGCCCTGCATGAACTCGTTCAGTGTTGCGGTGGCCGGAGCGTTGTTGGAGCCCAGGAAGTGGACGAGCACAACGTCCTTCTTGACGGCCTTGCACGGATCGACGACCTGCGTGACGCTGATGGGGTAGTCCGCGGTCTCAGCAATGGCCGGGACAAGACCCAAAAGCATGGCGGCGGCTACGAGCAGAAACGATACGTGCGCGACTCTCATCAGCTAACCCTCCTTGAGGTGTTGGGGCCGAAGCGTCGGGCCCGGTCTGCAAACCAGTCGAAACCTTTCGCTCCTATCATGTGAGATACGCGACGCTCCCCCGCGTCGGTGCGTGACTCGTCGAGATCACCCGGCCCCAATTCACCCGTAGTGTACACGGCCCCTCTGTCAGCGTCAAGGCCCAAGGGTGGCAATGTGCGCCGATATCGTCCGGGGTGCGCGCGCAATCGGTCCGGCGCCGTCCGCAATGCCGTCTGCGCTGCGCTGTGGCGTCGCCGACGGTGGCGATCGCCATGGGTGTGTCTGGGAAGGTGAGACAAAGGCCTGGTGATGGGGGCGACTACGATCCGGCCGCGTCTGCCTTCACAGCAACTTCGGTGCCACCCTCCATGGCGCAATGCGTCCGGTGTTACCGTCAGAGCCACGAGTGTTGGCTCGATACTCCCGGCGCCACGGCGACGACGCCAACAGCGGACGCACTGCATCGCAGGCGTGGAGAAATGGCGCCGGACGCCCGGCAGGAGTCACCGCGTCGGCGTCTAACACTGAGCAGTGGAAGCTGCTGCCCGGGCCCTTCGGGCCTGCTGAGCCTGTCGGCAACGTCCTGCCGCACCCGCGGGTATGCGAGGCGAAGCGACGTCCGGTGGACAAGCGCATCCTCAACGCGGAGATAACATATCCACAAGACCATGACGACACTCGTCCTGCACGTTTCGGGCCACGGCGCCGAAGCACGTAGGCGGTCCAATTGACTCAGCGGACAGGCTCTGCCGCCCCCGGACTGGCCACGCCGCCTCGAGCTCGGTGCGGCAGCGCGAGCACTTCGATATTCCGTCCGCGAGCTTCCTCAAGCTCAGCGCAGTTGATGCCGACAATAGCACCGCGACAGACCTCGGATCGGGCTCGATGCCCGCGGTCGCAGGTGGCCGGGGCAACCGAGGCCATGTCAACTCCCGAAGCAGCGTCCGGCCCGCCGGGGGGCGGCCGCGCGTCTGCTCATTCCCGCTGATGCAAGATGACGCGCGGCCGCTGCCGTGCCCGTAGGGCGAAGGGGCCTCGCAATCCGCAAGCCGTGCGTGTCGCGCTACCGCGCCCTGTAGACTGTTCGGTTGCTCTGGGGCCGTGTGTATGCGTGCTTGTCTACCAACATTCCGGGTCCGGGCGCGGCGCCCGCAGGCCGGCCCCGGGCCGCTGGTGTAGTCGCCGGCGACGCAGCAGGCCCCAGGTGAAATCCCACTGCAGAGGTTCAGGACTATGTACTGCTTCAAGGACGAGATCCCCGAGAAGGACCTGGGCAAGGGTGTCGTGCTGAAGGTGCTGGGCCACATTGAGCACCTCAGCGTCTTTCACTGGGACATGGCGGACGGCAGTGTCGTGGCCGAGCACTCCCACCCGCAGGAGCAGTTCGGCTACGTCATCAAGGGCGGGTTCGAGATGGTCATCGGGGGCGAGCCGGCCACGCTCAAGGAGGGCGACAGCTACTTCATTCCCGCCGATGTGCCCCACTACTTCACGGCCATCGGCCAGACCGAGGCCATCGACGTGTTCAGCCCCATCCGGATCGGGGTACCGGGGGTAGATGCCTAGGGGCGGCCGAAAACACCGCATTCGCCGGGAATGTCATTCCGAGAGCGTCCGCTCCCGGAGGGAGCAGCTCGAGGAATCCCCCGGCATTCAGCGAGATTCCTCGCTATCTCGCTGCGCGAGATGGACGCTCGGAATGACAGGAACCGGGCCGGCCTGGCTTCTCGGCCGGGCCTCTGGGGGCGGCCGCCATGCCCCGAGCGGGGTGAGCCGGACCGCGTACACCGGCCCGCCGGCCGCGAAGCTCGCCGCCCGCGGACGGGCCTCGCGCCCGCGGACGGGCCTCGCGCCCGCAGACGGGCCTCGCGCCCGCAGGGCGCCACATGATAGGGGGGAACAGATGGACGTCAACGAGAGCATCGTGAAGACGCTGGAGTTGGTTGGCGTGGATCACGTGTTCGGAGGATCGGGGCAGGTCAATGCCTCCATGCTCCTGGCCCTGCGCGACTCGGAGCACATCAAGACGGTCATCGTGCGCAACGAGCAGGGCGCATCCTTCATGGCATGCGGCTACGCCATGTTCTCGGACAAGCTGGGCGTCTGCTTCGCAACCGGAGGCCCCGGCGCCTTCAACCTCTTCTCCGGAATGGCCGTGGCGCTCTCCGACTCTCTGCCGGTCCTGGGCATCACCGGCTACACCTCCATGAGCCAGCGCGGGAAAGGCGCGCTCAACGAGTCCACCGGACTGAGCCGCACCCCCGACTCCCACGCGATGTTCTCGGCCACCACCAAGAAGTCCTACATCATCGAGGAGGGTGGCCAGGCCTGCGACATCCTCCAGGATGCCATCACCACCGCCTTCGAGGGGCGCCCCGGTCCCGTACATATCCACGTCCCCAAGGACATCACCGTCGCCGAAGTGGACAACTTCCGTGAGGTCAGCATCAGCATTCCGCCGGTCCTGCCCGACCCGGCTCAGGTGACGCAGTTCGCCGAGGCCCTCGCCGGCGCGATCGAGGAGGGCCGCAGTATCGTTTTGATCGCCGGCTACGGCGTGATCCGCAGCCATGCCGAGGCCGAGCTGCTCCAGCTTGTGGAGCGCTTCCAGTTGCCCTTCATCACCACCATGGACGCCAAGGGCGTCCTGCCCGAGAACCATCCACTCTCGCTGGGCGTGTACGGCACCTCCGGAGACCCCGGCGCCAAGTCCTACTTCGAGGCGGCCGATGTGGTACTGGCGATCGGCAACTCCTTCGCTCAGAACGCTACCTTCGCCTTTAGCCCCCAGTTGTACGCCGGCAAGACGCTCCTGCACGTCAACATCGACCCGCATGAGATCGACAAAGTGTACAAGGCCGATCTGGGCATGGTCAGCGACGCTTCGCCCGCCATCGTCGCGCTGATGGAGGCGCTGGGTGAGAGAGTCGGTCCTGTGCCGCCCAAGACGGTGCCCCGTGACAAGTACTACGACCACCCCCTGGAACCCACCTCAGGCAGGGTGCATCCCGCGGCCCTGGTGCGGGCCATGTCCGCCAACCTGCCGCCCGACACCATCGTCATGGGCGACGCCGGCGCCCACATGCTCTGGCTCAACTGCCACCTGGAGCTGAACCGGAACCAGCGCTACCAAAACCCGGGCAGCTTCGGGCCCATGGCCAGCCATGTCAACGGCGCTATCGGGGTCAAGTGCGCCAACCCGGACAAGCATGTGGTCTGCGGCTGTGGTGACGGCGGCTACCTCATGGCCGGCTTCGAGCTGCTCACCGCCGTGGAATACGAGATCCCGGTGGTCTGGGTCATCTTCGAGAACAACGAGTTCAACATCATCAAAGAGTTCATGGTCAACATGTACGGCGACCAGGCCTACATGCAGTTCCACAACCTCGACTTCGTCGCCTATGCCAGGGCGTGCGGTGCCGAAGGCTATCGGGTGGAGAGCATCGACCAGTTCCCTGAGGTGTTCGCCAGGGCCCTGGCGTCCGCCGGTCCGACGCTCATCACCGTTCCCGTCGAGGCGGAGACCTACCCGCCCTTCGCGATGGGTCGGGTCTGAGGGCGTTTGCCATCGCCACCCGCACAGGTCGGAGGCAGGTTGCGCAGTCTGTCGCTCCCGTCTCGGTCCGCACGCCCGGCGGTGGTCGTTGGGTCGTCAGAGCACCAAACGTATCGAGGGGCCCAAAGACCCCTCGACCCCTAAGGGAGGCACAAGAGCATGGCCAAGAAGATTCTCGTCGCGGCGACCAACTACGGTGTGTGGGGCGAGGAGTTGCAGGCACCCTGGGACATCCTGAACAAGGCAGGTCACGATCTGACCCTCTGTACCCACCGGGGCATCAAGCCGCTCCCGCTGGCCATCAGCGTCGATCCCACCTTCAATGACCCGATTCAGAACTACCAGGTGAACCCGCCGGACGTGTGCGCCCGCATCAAGGAGCTGGCCAAGGGCGACGAGTGGGCCAACCCGATCAAGTTCGCCGACGCCAACATGGCCGACTACGATGCTCTCGTGCTCACCGGCGGCCTCGGGGCCATGCTGGACATGGCGGGCAACCCCGCCCTGCACAAGCTCGTCCTTGACGCTTTCCACGCCGACAAGCTCATCGGCGCGCTGTGCTACTCCGTCGCCACCCTTGTCTTCACCCGTGACCCCCAGAACGACCACAAGAGCGTCATCTGCTGCAAGACGGTCACGGCCCACCCGCGGGCCTGGGACTTCGACTTCGACCTCACCTACGATCTGTGGGAGCCGGAGCCGGGCAACGAGGGCACCAATGTGGTGACCCCCGGCTTCCTGTACCCGCTGGAGGACATCGTCACGGACGCCGTAGGACCCAAGGGCAAGTGCATCGCCGACGCCACCGCCAATCGCGAGAAGCCCTCGGTCGCCTTCGACTGGCCCTTCGTCACCGGCACCTCCGTGGAGTCCTCCATCGCCTACGGCGAGAAGCTCGCCGAGGTGCTCGCCGGCTAACCCCGCACCGGCGCGCAGGTCGGGTTTCGCAGCCCGACCCGGCCGTTGAAGCCGCGGGTGTCGTCCCGCGACAGCCGTCGAAAGGAGACCCCCCATGCCCGTCATCGTTGTCAAGACGCTGGAGATGCTGGACTCGCAGAAACGCGAGATCGCCGAGAGTTTCGTCGCAAAGCTCTCCGAGGTCCTGCAGGTGCCGCGCGAGGCCATCTACATGTTCTTCGAGGGCGCACAGCTCAACGAGCTGGCCGTTAGAGGGAAGCTGCTCC
>Ga0334884_1003174_pt1 | contig 19143 bp, 20 predicted proteins | sample GraSluR1_MG_7_FD_207215 | JGI IMG/M metagenome (GOLD analysis project Ga0334884, IMG submission 207215) | Sludge microbial communities from methane-producing bioreactor in Wageningen University, Netherlands - Granular Sludge_12_05 R1 | ecosystem: Engineered > Bioreactor > Anaerobic >...
GACGCTGTGGGTCGAAGAAAGCTATGTAGTTGGCAAGCGATAGATTTCCCGACCTGTCCGTAAGACTTTCGATAAACACACGTATCAGCGGATAAAGAATATAGCCCACAAGCACTGCGAAAAGCGGAATTGCAGTCCAATAGCGGAATCTCTCTCTTGAAAGAAGCTTCATACCCCTTCCCTCCGCTTGATTAGATAGATCTCCCTTGGAGGAAGGTATAGAGAAGCGTCTCGGCCAGTTACGAAATCAGAGTAATTCACAGTTGCATAGTTGAACTGAGAAACGCGCCACTGCATATTGGCCGTTTCGACATCAAAGTTCCAGGTCAATCCATTGAATACCTTCATAAGCAGTCGTCCGGTAATGTGATTAGTCCCTTCGGACTTCTTCACCAGCTGCAACTGGTTTGTGTGGATCATCAGGTCAACTTTCTCCGAAATGTCGAAAGTCCAATCCTGTCGTTGCCTCGCTCTGCTTGCGACTATAGCTTTCTCAGAGAATGGAACGGACAGAGTTATGTTTTCGCTGTCTATACTCGATACTGTGGCCTCGAACAGGTTGACGTTACCGAGGAATTCTGCTACAAACCTGTCTTCGGGATAATTGAATATCCTCGTTGGAGTGTCAATCTGATGAATTTTGCCGAGGTTCAAAACGGCAAGCCTGTCTGAAACTGAGAAGGCTTCCTCCTGGTCATGAGTTACGTATATAGCAGTTATACCGAGTTGCTTCTGAAGCCTTCTGAGCTCTTCAGAGGTATTCTTTCTCAGTTTCGTGTCCAGATTGGAGAGGGGCTCGTCCAGTAGAAGGATATCGGGCCTTATCACCAGAGCTCTTGCCAGTGCAACGCGCTGCTGTTGTCCTCCCGAGAGCTGAGCGATCTTCCTGTTCTCGTAACCGTTCATCTGAACCAGATTTAGGACATCATATATCTTATCCTTCATACTCTTCCCTTTAATCTTTCTTACTTGGAGTCCGTACGCTATATTCTCGTACACTGTCATATGAGGGAATAAAGCGTAGTTCTGGAAAACCATTCCCGTATTTCTGGCTTCGGGAACAATATAGGTAACATCCCTGTCGTTGAAGAAGACTCTTCCATCACTTGGATAGTAGAAACCCGCAACCATTCTGAGAGTAGTTGTCTTACCACAACCGGAAGGACCCAGAAGAGTGAAAAACTCGCCGTCGTTTATATGGAAGTTCACGTCGTCAACGGCGATGACCTTTTCAAATCTCTTTGAAACGTTCTGAAAGGTGACTCTGGCCATAGCTTTCCCTCCAACATAGATTATAAGTATGCCGGGTACTTAAGTACCCGGCAAAAAATGCATCAGTTACCTCTTCCCTTAATATTCTCGTCCCAGTACTCCATCCACGTTGGAGAGAGTTCGGCAAATGCTACCCAGTCTATGTCCATCGGTACTATTTCGACCTTCATCCATGAAGGAAGAGCAGCCTTATCGACATCGGTTCTTACAGGTATTCTGAAATACTGGTGTGCCATCATTACCGATGCCTGCTTCGTCCCGACGAATTCGACAAAGGCCTTTGCAGCTTCGGGGTGCTTGGCGTTCTTGACAATAGCTATGTTGTCTATTATGACTGGAGTTCCACTCTTGGGAAGTACAACACCGAATGGATATCCGTTCAGAGTCTTCTGCAGCATAGCATCCGAGAAGTTCCAAATGCTGATCTTGGCAAGTCCCCTGACAAGGTTAGTGAACATTACCGAAGAGTGCGAAGTGTAGTCTTTGGTGTTAGCATCGAGCTTTTTGAGCCATTCATAACCTCTCTGCGGATTACCGTCGACTTTGTAGTACCTCCATATCATAGCAGAGTAAACCGTTCTCATCGTTCCCGAAGCGAGGGGATAGCGTATCGTGATTTCACCCTTGTACTTCGGATCGAGTAAGTCGTCCCAGTCTTGAGGCACATCTTTCTCAGCAAGCGTTTCAGTGTTATAGACTATTGCCGGAGGTGTAAGGAACTGACCGTAGAAAAACCCATCGACATCTTTATACTCTTTGGGAACGGACCTGTCGAAAGAGGGGACATACTTTTCGAGCAGTCCATCTTGCTTCTCGAGAAGGAAGATATTTGTCGGTCCACCCCATAGAATATCTGCCTGAGGATTGCTGCGCTCGGCTTTGACACGGTCATACATGTCTTGAGCACCCATTGCCAAAAACTCAACGGTTACACCGGGATAAGCCTCTTCGAAGTACTGCTTGAAGGCACCGGGCATTTCTTCACCATGGCAGGTGTAGATGATCACTTTGTCTTCAAGAGTTGCGGCGAACATAAAAACAGATACCAGAACCATAATCATCATAACCAGAATCGTTCTCTTCATACTAAACCTCCACTATAAGGATTTGGAGCTCAATCAGTTATTAATGTGCGGATTACCTTTCCAAATTCCTCCTTTCGCTTTTCATCAAGCCTGTCGGTAACAAAAACGTCTACATCTGCAACGTCCATTACCTTCATTCGCTTTGTGATTCCGAATTTAGTGCTGTCGGCCATCACCACAACCTTATTCGACCGGTTACAGATCTCTCTGGCAACAGCCGCTTCTTCTTGATTGTTAAAGGAGATTCCCCCTTCGATCGATACTCCGTTGACGCCCATAAAAAACTTATCTATGTTAAAACGCCTGATTGTACTCAGAGTTATCTCCCCAACGCATTCATAAGAGCCCTTCATAGGTACTCCACCCGCTACGATCAGACCGAACGATTTGTTGCTCTCCAATATCAGTGTCATAATGTTTATAGAGTTCGTGAGTATAGTCAGGTCTCCGATAGGCGAGTTTATTAACTCTTCAGCTAAATAGTAAGCAGTCGAACCGCCACTGATTGCCACAAAATCCTTCTCGTTTATAAGTCTTGCTGCCGCTTTCGCTATCTGTTGCTTTTCGTCTTTCATTATGTTATACGAAACTGCGAAGCTTCTGTCAACGTTAGGAGCCAGAATCATGGCGCCATTGTGAGTTCGAACTATAAGTTTCATCTTCGCAAGCGAATCTAGATCTCGCCTGATGGTACTGCCAGATACAGCGAAGTGATTTACAAGCTCTTCGGTAGTTGCTGTCTGGTGCCTCTTCAAGAAATCGACTATCTTCAATTTTCTTTCATCTGTAAGCATAGAAATCATCCTTCCCAGTCATGAAAAGTCATAAATGATTATATTATAAGTACATTCATGATTATATATGACTGAAAAGAATTATGAAAATCCCTTCCCGTCCGATTATTGTCGATGACAGCCCATCTAACTTGACTAAAACCATCTAGTTTTGTCTGACGTTACAGCACTGGATTTTTCTTCTGCTGAGTTGGAATTATTGGAACACGCATTATCTGAGTGTTCCGAATGCTGAACTAGAGTGCGGTTTTTTCTTGCTGCGAAATCGCCACCCCAATTAGACTTTACTTGCAGTATTTTCGAGACTTGAAGAAAGAGAGCTATCCTGTAGCCAGGTGAAGTTTCTAGAAGCATTTGCAGCTCATTGCTACCATTTATTAGTCTCACTAACACATCTGCAAAGCGCACAAACTTGATAAACTAGATTGCGCCTTCGATGCGGAGCTCTTCGATTTCTTTGGCGCTCATTCCAAGAACGTCTCTGAGAACTTCTTCATTGTGTTCGCCTAATCCTGGCGCAGGTCCTTCAATAGAAGCAGGTGTCTCCGAGAACTTCAGGGGAATACCTGCCACACTAAGTCTTCTTCCTCCGCAACTCATATTCTCAATCATATTCCTTGCAATCACCTGAGGGTTTTGAAAGAGCTCGGCAATGTTGCAGATCTTTCCCGAAGGAATTCCCATGATCTCGAATACTCTCAGCCACTCTTCGGTTCTTCTGAGGCGTAGTCTACTGTTCACTATCTCCGTAAGTTCGTTGACATTTTCAGCTCTGGCTTCATTACTGGCAAAGCGCTTATCACTTTCGAACTCCGACATTTCCAGTGCCTTGCAGAAGTTACTCCACAACTGGTTATTACCAATGCCTATGTTTATTTTTCCATCAAGGCATTCGAAAGTCCCGAATGGTGCGATCGATACATGACGATTACCTACGGGTTTAGGGATTTCCCCCGTAACAGAGTAACGAAGTATCGCATTCTCAAGTACGGCGATCATGCAATCCAGCATCGCTACATCAATATACTGGCCCTTTCCAGTCTCGTGCCTGTTGTTGAGAGCTGCAAGCACTGCAAATGCAGTGAAAACACCACACAGTATGTCTGCAATTGAGCTTCCCACTTTGCTTTGATTGTCCTCGTCGCGTCCAGTAATGCTCATGATGCCACTCATTCCTTGAATGATGATGTCGTAAGCCGGTCTGTCCTTCAAAGGGCCTGTATGACCGAACCCTGAACTACTGGCGTAAATGATACGAGAATTCCTCTCCTTGATTGTCTTATAGCCGAGACCAAGCTTCTCCATTGCGCCGGGTCTGAAGTTCTCGACCAGTACATCAGATTTCTCTGCCAGTTCGAGTAGTATTTCTCTTCCTCTGGGATTCTTAAGATCGAGAGTAATACCTTTCTTTCCTCTGTTTATACTCATGAAATATGCGCTTTGATCTCCTATCATAGGACCGAAACTTCTTGAGTCGTCACCCACTCCAGGTTTTTCGACCTTTATCACCGTCGCTCCTAGATCACAAAGAAGCATTGTACAGAAGGGCCCTGCTAGAACGCGACTCAGGTCAAGAACCTTCAAACCCCTAAGTGGACCGCTCAAAGCGAATCAATCCTGCAAAGCCTGGTCAGAAGTTTTTCTATCTGTGCAAGCCCAGTCTCAATGCCTTTTCTGGATATCCATTCCTCTTTACTGTGGGTTTTTCCGCCTTCACACACTCCTATGGTTACAGCTGCCAATCCCATGGACAGAGGAATGCTAGCGTTTGTAGCAGCAGGTCTTATCTGACTTTGGATTCCCAATTGTCGGTGTATTTCTTTGGTGGTTTTCACCAGCTCATGTTCATCTATAAGGCTTACTGGATCTCGAGTACCAAGTATCTCCCAGAATATTTCCGCACCTGCTTCTGAGCAGAGTCTTTCAGCAGTTCTTCTGCATAATTGGAAAGTCTCATGCAGAATCTCCCGATTAACAGATCTCAGATCTATTGTGAAGGAACACTTTGAAGCTCTGACGGTCGGGATAGTACCCCCGGACACAGTTCCAATATTCAGTGTTGTTTTTGGTGACTCTCTATAGCCGATGTGGTCTATGAGCTTCGAGATGATTGCCCCAGTAAGATGAACGGCACTGGGTGATAATGGCTCAAGCCAGGGGTGACCTCCGGCAGTTTCAACAGTAGCCAGTGCCCTTATTGAACCTGTGCCATTGTAGGTGATCCGCCCCAGAGGTATACCTTCAAGAGAGATCGAATACCTTATACTTCTGCCTGTACCCAGAATTCCTTCAATTACTCGTCTCATACCTTCGCCCTTACCGGGCCCCTCTTCTCTGGACGTTGCCGCGAAGACTACCCCTGGCCATGAAGCATGTCTGTCTGCAAGATCTATCAGAGCAGCCAGCGCAACGGAATTATCCGCCACCGAGGGGCACTTGATAGTATCTCCCGCTTCTTCCCATACTAGTGGAGTAGATTCATCAAAGACAGTGTCCTGATGTGCCTCGATCACTACTATCGATTCTGGAAGACTTTCACCGGACCAGGCAAGAACATTGAAGAGATCGTCTTGCAGCGTTGTCAGTCCGGCTTCATAGAAGAGGCGGGCCACAAAGTCGCTCTTCTTCTTTTCGTGAAAAGTCGGCGAAGGTATCTCGCAGATTTGCCTGAGAATATCAAAGAAATCATTTCGCACACTCAACCTCCATTAACTAGAAAGCTCTTCATTTTCTCAATAAGAAATCTCTCAGCCTGTTCATCGTATGGTGAAGCGTACCATTCGTAGCTTCCTTCCATACCTATGGGCACAACGTATGGAAAGTAATCAAGAGCGTAACAGACTACTATCGAGACTTTGAATCGCTCTTTCATAAGATCTCTCAGTATTTCTCCAGTACTCTGGAATAGCTCGAAAGGAAGGAAAAGCATCGCGATTTCTCCAAGTTCGAGTAGACCCGCTGTCGCCAGACGGTACTTTTCAATATCGCACATTTGACTGCGTTTAAGAGCAAGTCTGTATCCCGGGATTGCTTCAGGTCTCTTTGGATAAGGTAGATTGCTCGTTGGGGGCTTAACGGGCATTTCGAAGAAGCATTCGCTGTAACGCAAGCTTTCCGGCTCAATCATCGTTCTGCCGATTGTTTTTATTGTCGACATGAAGAGGCTAGACAGTCTGTCGATTTCTTGTAAAGTCCTTTCTGTGCGCGTGTAGCGAGTACTGATATCCCCAGAACAGGAGTTTAGGTAAATGAACGGGAATGCGTACTCGCGGGCAAGAGCATGCCGGATGCCACCGGCAAGATCGGGAGAGCAAAGAGTGTTTTCGGGTCCGAGTACTGTGGGGTGACAGGGAAAAACTACTATTCCTATTCCAGATTTAGCCGTATTGAGTATAAGAATATCTCCACCGATAATGTCGGAGTACCCTTGCTCTGTACGCCGCGAACAGACTCCTGTGGTCTCGAATGCAATGTGTTCAATATGGATCAACTCGACTGCGGCATTACGGGATTGATCACGGGACCAGCCAGCGGCTGTCCGCATTTCCCCAACTATCAACTCGGGTTTCGGAGATGAATGCGTATGTGTAGCTATGGGAACAGTATCGTCAAATCTTAGGTATCCCGGAATTCCAATAACATCAGCAGTAATCAGCCAGAATGGTTTACTATCTTCCAAAAAAAGGGTTAGCATCTCAATTGGTTTACAAACCCCTGATGAAGGCAGAGTCCGGTCAATATACCCTGCCATTTCGAGTCCTGTGTTCAGCTGAATAATTCTTCTGCTAAAGCCGACCTTCATGTGCATACTCCTCCGATTCTTCGACCAGCTTCTCAATAGTGGCGCTATCAACCTCGCCGTGACGTTTAATCGCTATCAGAACGGCTCCAAAAACTGGTTGCAGTAGAGGCCTGCAAAGCTTCAACTTTCCGGAGATTCCTTGCTCAAGGAATTTCATAAACAATCGAGACTTGCTTAGACCACCGACTATTGCCAACCTATCAGGTACTTCAATCCTTCTTCTCATTGACAAGGCTGTTCTCGCTATTTCCAGGGCGTTTTCTTCAACGATCATACGTGCCTCTTCATCGCCAGTGGCAGCCGCCTCTATTACAACCGGAGCAAAGGCAGCTACTTCAGATTTCGAGTGCTGATCAATGTAGAAGTAACGAACAAGAGCCTTGGTCGAATCAAAACCAAAGAAATCTATCATTTTCTGGTAAAGAATAGTATCCGCTGTTCCGTCTTTAGCTTTCAGAGCAATTTGTATGGCTTGAATGGCGATTCTATAACCACTGCCCCAATCGCCCAGAATGTGTCCCCAGCCGCCAAGTCTGTTCACATTTCCCGAGGCATCAAGACTCAAAACCATCGAACCGGTTCCAGTCACCGCAACTATACCGGGTTCGCCCCCAAACCCCCCATACAAGGCATTATAGCAATCGTTGTTGATTGTCAGTCTATCTGTGTTCAGGACCTCTCTGCCCATCTTTTCGAGGAGTTCTGAAGGACTCCAGATTCCCAGACCCGAGTACCCAATATAAGCTGACTTGAAATTTAGATTGCCGCAACCAGAATCCTCAAGCGCTTCCACGAGCGATTTCTTCATTCTCTCAAGTCCAACCGAGAGGTGATTAGCCGGTCCACCCTTTCCGTAGCCAACTAGATGACCCGTCTTGTCGACGACTGCAAGCTCTGTCTTTGTCCCACCGGCATCTATTCCAGCGAAGTAATCGTTTCTCATGAGTTACCCCTTTACGGCTCCGGACGTGAGCCCTTGTATGTACCACTTCTGCAAAGAGAGGAACAAAATCAAAACGGGGATGGTCGCGATAATCATTCCTGCGCTCATCAAACCCCAACGCGTTATGTTGTGCCCTCTGAAGACTGTTAGACCAAGGTTTATAGGCATTTTAGAGTAATCCTGAATGACCAGCAAAGGCCAGAAGAACATGTTCCAAGACCACAGTACTTTGAGAATAGCCATTGTCGCTATTGTTGGTTTCACAAGCGGCATCATCACTTTCCAGTAAATGTAAAGATCCCTTGCACCATCCATTCTGGCAGCTTCCTCTAACTCAAGAGGAATACTGAAGAAAGTCTGTCTGAACATGAAAACTCCAAATCCACTCGACATGAATGGGATTATCATACTCGTATAGGTGTTTATTAATCCCATTCTTAGGATTATCAGATACAGAGGTATCACAATAACGTAGAATGGAATCATTAATGTTGAAAGCGCTGCCCAGAAGAGAAGAGTCTTTCCGTAGAATTCCTTCCTTGCAAGTGCAAAACCAGCCATAGAATCGAACAGAAGGCTTGCTAAAGTTATCAGGCCAGCTACCAGGATGCTGTTCAAAAACATTGTTCCGAGAGTTACATTCTTGTCGAACAGTCCCGGATAGTTCCAGGCTGCTGTATAGTTTTCCAGGGTCACTGTCCTGGGAACTATCTTGTATGTTTCGATACCTGTGTCGGGAGTGATAGAAGTCGAGAATGTCCAGATAAGAGGCATGAGGGTGAAGAGAGACACACTTATCAATACAACGTATCTCAGTAATCCTCCAACAAACTTCTTTCTTCTTCTTTTCATCTCATCTCCCCCTTACATTACCATATCCGAACTGCGAGAGAGCCTTCGCTGAACGATCGTCAGCACCAACAGTATAACAAACAGGATAAAACTGAGTGCGGTTGCGTAACCCATTTCGAATTCTTGAAAGCCTTTGGTGTACAAATAGTTAACCAGAGTGGTAGTGGCGTACCCAGGGCCTCCACCGGTCATTATGTAAATGGGTGTGAATATTTGAAATGACCCAATTATCGTTGTTACACTTAAGAAGAAGGTCGTTGGCTTCAATAGTGGAACCGTAATTTTGACTATTCTCTGGAATCCGGAGGCTCCATCGAGCTCTGCGGCCTGGTACAATTCTGCAGGGATGTTCTGAAGTCCCGCCAAATAGATAAGCATGTTATAGCCGAAATCCTTCCAGACCATGACGACAACGATTGAGAACATGGCAAGTCCAGATTCGGAAAGCCAACCTCTCGCTTGGAGACCAAAGATGCCAAGAAATCTGTTCGCGAGTCCCGAAGTACCAGCAGATAGGATCAACATCCACACTATGCTGGCAACCACCATCGAAATTACACTTGGTATGAAAATAGAGAGACGAAAGATATTCCGCCCGGGGAATTTTTCATGAAGCATCATAGCGAAAATGAACCCGGCGAACATGCTTATGGGAACATATAGCAAAGAGAAGAAAGCAGTATTCTTCAAAGCCTGCCAGAAATAGCGATCAGTAAAAAGCCTCTCATAGTTTTTCAGACCCACGAAGTCGGGGAAGAGAAATGTCATTATACTGAAATCGTAGAAACTGAGAAACAGCGCCCAGATGATCGGCACGAATATGAACAGCACGAAAACTGTGTATGCGGGTGCACAGAATAGGTATGCAGTAATGGTGTCACGCCACAGTTTCTTTCTCGGCATTCAAGTACCTCCCGGTAGGAATAAAGGAGAGAGCCAGGCTCTCTCCTCTTTTCATTTCAGATAACCTTTATCCTTCAACTGCTTTTCTACCAGAGCTTGAGCCCTCTCCAGGGCAACGGCGATATCGTTGTTTTCAGAGATCGCATTCTGAATCTCTACTCTCAGTGTTCTAGCAATAAAACTGGCTTCTGGATGAGCAATCCAGGGATTAGCATCCTCCATCTGCCTGAGATACATAGACACTATGGGGTTCTCGGAAAAATGTGGCATCGCCGCAGAATCGATCCTTGAAGGCAAGAATCCCGCGGCAGTACAGTATTCGGACACTCGATCTTTGTTCATCATCCATTCAAGCAGTTTCACCGCTTCAACCTTGTTTCTGGATTGCTTCGGTACTACAAAAGCATCCGAACCGAAGTAAGAGGTGAACCTGCCAGTGTTTTCGTTCATCGGTAACAGGCCAACCCCAAGATTATCACCGAGGATTTTCTGAAGCTCTTTGGCACTATCGCCGGCATCGATGTACATCGCTAACTGACCTTCAGCGAGTTGCCGTCTTACATCCCAAAGATTCACATTGATCGCACCCGGTTGAACTACCTTGTGTACACTGAAAAGGTCCGCATAGAATCGAATTCCCTCATAGAACTGCTCAGTTGTGAAGCCTGGTCTGTCATCGCTTCCGATTAACTGTCCACCGGCCTGCCATGCGAAGATTATTGACTGGTATGTGTAATTGGCAGCAGTTCCAAAACCGTAGACATCAATTTTTCCATCGCCATTTCTGTCAAAAGTAAGTTCTTTAGCGTAACTGACAAAGTCGTTCCATGTCCAGCCGATGGGTTCGGGCACTCCGCGTTCTTCAAATATATCCTTTCTGTAGAGAATCGCACGGGTATCGGTGAAGTAAGGTATGGATATAAGCTTTCCGGTCATGTCCCTTGGTGTCAGCGATTTATACTGACTGGCGTCGAGCAGAGTGTGAAGTAGCTGCTCCTTCAGTTCTTTTGAAATCAGATTGTCCAGTGGTTCAAGTACTCCGAAACGCGCAAGGACATGCTCGAAAGGCGAGCCAAGTTTCACCAGATCCGGTGCCTTTCCTGACATTATTGCAACTTGCAGTTTCGTATGAGGATCTTCCGCCCACGGAACAACTACCAGTTTTACCTGTATTCCTGTTTCTTTCTCAAATTCTTCTACCTGTCTTCGCACTACTGGAAGATCTAAGTTTGGATCTCCTCCTGCAAACCAGAAGGTGATTTCTTTAGCACCAAGCAAAGTCGAAAGAAGCCCGACAATAAGAAAAATAAGCAGTCTGCTCTTCATTGTCCCTCCTCCCTTCATCATTCCAAAGCTTCCAACAAAGCTTTCTTCAGGTTCTCGTTGCCAAACAACGTCCCGAATCTGAAGAACATTATCCCATCAGCCCCAGCGCTTCTTGCTGCATATATCGCTTTCTGCAGTTCGAGAGGCGACAGATCATATGCCTGAATACCCATTACCACTTTTGTATCAGATCTGACAGCATCTCTAGTTCCTTTTGTAACATCCGAGACCCAAGAAGCGGTCTTGCCGAAGTCGAGATGATAGGACATGGGGATCACTATGTCACACAGGTCTCCGAAATCAGCGTATCTTTGACCGTAATGTACCATCGCAAAACCATTAGAGGCTGGGTTAATGTCTCCGCCTTCTGGCATCAGAGCGGCACTGTATATTATATCTGGCTTCACCGATTCTACTGCAGCCTTGATTTCTTCAGTAAACGCTCTTATATCATCCATTCTCATCTCGACCCAGCGGTTGATATCAAAGTACCTGAACTCTCTATACAAATCAATGAGTTTCCTGTTATCTCCGGCAGATCCCCAGGTCTCCATGGCAGTTCTCATAAGAAAATCCACATCCAATCCTTCAAGCCAGGCTCTGCCGATCGAGTACGGTCCCCAGCCCCAGGCACCTGTAGGGAATCTTATGTAGTCAAGGTGTATACCGTCAACGTCATAGAGCTCAATGACTTCCTTCATAAGATCTGTGAGATACTTTCTGTAACGTGTGTCCTGTACAAACTCAACTGTCGATCCCGCGAATCTGGCAGGATCGCCTTCATTCAAAGGAACTCCCTGCATCTTCGAATTTGGATGCTGCTTGAGATACGCCTGATCCTGGTTTATAACAAACCATGCATGAATACTCATACCTGCCGCTCTACAGGACTCCACAGTCTTTTCCAGTATCGTTGTGTCGTCTATAGCTTCATAAGCAATTGCTGAAGGCCAGGAGACTCTTCCAGCAGTTCCCTTCACAAGCAGATACACGTCAGTGAATCCGGCACTTTTCAAATCGCTGACCGCTTTTTCGATACCGTATGATTCGAAATCGCTTGACCAAGCCCAGATTGCTCTGATTTCTCCCGCTGTTCCAGAGACTTTCGTAACAACCTCTGGAGGAGTGGTCTTTTCGGCCGGTGGCCAGTTGGAAGGCGGAGTTACTTCCCTCAACGAGGCATAATTTGGCATACTTGCGTTATCGTTCACCCAGTTTACTGACCGGGTTAAGACGTACAAAAGTATATCTGGAGCCATAAACGACGTCTCTTCGCCATTCAGAACAAACTCAACTTGAGGTGGTATTCTCCGATCGACTTCGAGTTCGGCGGCAAGCTTTTTAGAAACATCATAGATATCTGGCCAGTTAATCATCCCGCCTATCTCGACCTGTATCTGTTTTTCGGGGGCTTTGATCTCGAGGTAAGGCACTGTCTCAGGCATCTCCCCTGTTTTTTCTCCGTTTTCCCCGTAAAGCGCCATCCACTTCGCTACAAGGTACATTGCCTCTTCCATTGACACGCTTTTGTCAGTTCCAGGAATAGCTATGCTTGCCGGAATTCTGCGACCCGCATCATTTATCGCAGTGTTAAGGCTTATAGCCATTTTCATGATTGCGGAACCTTCGAATTCCATAGCCAGCAAACTCACCGTGAGCATGACAAAAACTAGAAGAATCGAGAGTCTTTTCATACAAAAACCTCCTTTTACAAGATTGGTACTATCTTGCGGTACATCTGTATCAATTCGGAGTTCTCCAAATCACCATTTTCCGTATTTGCGCTGCAGAATACCGGGGGCGGTTCATTGACGTTCGAGTAAAGCCATGCAACTTGTCCAACAATTGAATTCAGAATTGTTACTCCCACCGCAGTCGACGCGGGTGCAACTTTTGTATCCGAGATTTCGAGAAGACCATCCCCGATAGGGATGTGATTATCTATGACAACATCGGAGACCTCGAAAAGCCTCTTCTTGCTGGGATTTCTGGGAGCCACAGAAGAAGAATGGGCGAGTGAAGTAATACAGATAACTCTAGCTCCCAAATTTCTGGCTCTAATGGCAGCTTCTACTGGAACGGCATTGACTCCTGAATTTGAGGCTACAATCATTATGTCGTCCTCTTTCAGTGGATACCTCTCGAGTATTAGGCTAGCCAGATTTGGAAGTCTTTCGAGTTTACTTGAACGCGCTGCGCTCTCGTGTAACATGAGCGAAGTCTCAAGAATCGGGTAGATAGAAACAAGACCTCCTGCTCGATAGAACATTTCTTCGGCAAGAATATGGGAGTGTCCGGTGCCAAAGACATACACTAATCGACCTCTGCGAAGAGCTTGGAAAATCAGCTGCGCCGATTTCTCTATCTTTGGACCTTCGTTATTCTCTACCGTCTCCAGAATTTTCCCGAGCCTGGAAAAATATTGTCTCCACATGGCTGTCACTCCTTTGGGAAAAGAAACTCTATTGCTTCGTCGACCATGAACCTTGTTTTCTCATTGAGTTCGGGGTGAAACCCGAAAAGAAAGTAGCGGCCCAGTCCAAATTGGCCTTCAATTGCGGCGATCCCGTTGACCATGACTCCGTCGAATCCATCGTCATAAGTAGCTACTACCCTTTCCAGCGTTGACTGCACATCGGCTAAGATCGGTCCGTTTTCATATCTAACCGAATACTTGTCTTCTTTCCAAGTTATTCGAACTTCCCCACAGCCTCTGTCCCAGTTCTGCAAATCCACCACCTGTCTATGCGACAAGCTAAAGCCACAAGTCTCTCTGTTATAAGGCTGTAGAGCCATGTATGAGCCCGCACAGATTCCAAGATATCTTCCGCCATTGAAAACGAACTCTTCCATTTTTCTCAGCAGTCTACTTCCCAGCCGCGAACCGAAAGTCGTTGCCCTACCGGCCCCAATCACTATGAGGGCGAATCGGTCCATATCGGACTCTTCATCCATCGTCTGTGTGATATAGAAACCACTATCGCTGAACATGCTGAGCAACGCTTCCTTAGATCTTCCTTCTTGCGAAATCAGCAGTATATTCATCTCAACTCCCCACAAATTGCCATACAGGCAGCTCTAATCGACTCGGGGAGTAATCCGAATGTTGCTAGTGTCGCGCCAAAGAACTCCATATTATCTGCGTCGTAAGGATCTCTACCCGATATGAGAATCGATTTTCTACCTTTGTGAGCAAGTTTTTCGAGAATCTTTCTCAGCGGCTTCATTTGCTCGGAGCCTTTCGAAGCCGTTAACACCACTATTGGAACGTTTGAATTGGATTCCTTCTCCAGTGCAATGATTTCTTCAGCTGATGTCAGGTAACCGAGTGTGTAGAATCGCTCGACATTGAAGAAAGTCGAAAAATTCTTCCTTGTTTCCGAGTTAGAGATCTCGACTTCGTTTAAACCTGTTACTGTAGGGGTCAGTTCAACCATAATTATAGCGGAATGCTTTTCAATAGGGATTGCACCATTATTCCGTCTGATGCTCAAGCTCTTTTCAGCCAGTTTCTTCTGTAGAAGGACATCTGGCTTGGAAAGTACTGATGGTGAGTGAATGCGTTCCTCCGGATGGGGAAGTTTCTCTCTGGCCTGCTCAACCCTGAAGAGGCTCTCTTTCACACGCTGTAAGGGGATCGTTCCGTCTTCAACAGCCCCCTTCAAAGCTATATAAGCTCTTCTTTGGAGTTCCGGAGTATGACTAATAAGAATCATGTCTGCACCTGCTTTGAAGGCTTCGACCGTAGCTCGTTCAATTCCATAGACTCTATTCATTGAATCCATTTCCAGACAGTCGGTGATGATAACGCCGTTGAAGCCAAGCTCTTCCCTTGCGATGGATGTTAATATTTTCTCGGAAAGTGTTGCCGGTTTTTCATCAATTGAAGGATATACAATGTGTGCAGTCATCAGAAAATCAAGATGACCTTCTTCAATCAGATTTCCAAAGGGGCGAAGGTGAACTTCTCGGAAGATCCTTTCAGAAATGTCCACAATGGGCAAACACAAGTGTGAATCCTCGCGGGTGGCTCCATGGCCGGGGAAATGCTTGCCCGTCGTTAGAACGCCAGCTGAATGGATACCGATGCAAAACTCAGCTCCGAAACGGATTACCTCGTAAGGATCGGCAGAGAAAGATCTGATTCCGATGATTGGATTGGCAGTATCGATGTTGCAGTCGAGTACGGGACTAAAGAAGACATTTACTCCGACTTCTTTAGCTTCACCGGCCATACAACGCGCCATTTCGCCAACTAGAGACAGATCACCTGTACTCGCAAGCCCCATATGACTTATCCCTCTCGTAAAGCCTGGCACCAGACGCTTTACCGGTCCTCCTTCTTCATCAGACATTATGAACGGGAGAAGGTTGGAGCGTTCCCTAACGAAATCAAGAAGACTTAGCAGGCCACGTGGATCCACTACATTTCTGGCCGAAATATTGAATGCCGTTATTCCTTCATTAAGCAGAGCCATCAGCGAAGAACCTGCTGTTCCTCTTTCCTCGTTCAAACCGAAACCGAAAGAAAAGAAACGACTAAGTATCTCCAGACTTCCACGCTTCACAAACACCACTCCAATACGTCAAGAATATCATTTTTGATTGTTTATGATCGTATTATAATTTATCGATCAAAATAGATCAATAATAGGATCTGGTAGTAAGAAAGAGAAAAAGATAAGTAGGAGCCGAAAAACGCTCCTAATTCTTACAATTGAACAGAGAACGGTATCGTGAGAGTATGTGGATTGCGTACTCAATAGTCGGTCGTGTTATCATGAGTTAAATACACCAGCGGGAGTCTGCGAATGAAAAAGTTAGAAAGACACGAAAAGATACTGAAACTTATAGCGAGCAACTCGAGCATAGGCGTTAATGAACTTTGCGAACTTGTCGAGACTTCTCACGCCACAATACGCAGAGACCTTGCAGAGCTTGAAGAAGATGGTCTTCTTGAGCGCTATCATGGTGGGGCGATAATAAGTAGCAAAAGGAGATTCGAGATTTCTTTTAACAGAAGGAGTAGTCTACATAATGAAGAAAAGCAGAAGATTGCCAAAAAAGCTCTGGATTACTTGCGAGAAGGTGATACGATAATACTGGATGCCGGTACCACGACTCTGCAGATCGCAAAACAGTTGGCAAAAAACGAACAACATGTTCGAATAATAACCAATAGCATTGCGATCGCTCAAGAGACTGCTGAATGTCTAGATCCAAAAGTAACTCTTCTCGGCGGAAATCTCGATTGGCATAACATGTCGACTATCGGTCTTGTCGCAATCGAATACCTTAGAACCCTTATGGTCGACAAGGTCTTCATAGGTGCCAATTCTGTAGATATTGAGCGAGGGGTTTTTGCTGTCGATGAATCAAGCGCCTTCTTGAACAGAGCAATGGTGAGTTCATCCAGACAGGTAATTGTTGTCTGTGATTCAAGCAAATTCCAGAAAACCGCCTCCTTCAAATCGGTGGACCTTGCAGAAATCGACTGCTTGATAACCGATTACTTGCTGGATAGAGAAATAGCCAATAAACTATGCAAAAAACTCAATCTAGTTATCGCCGGCGAGTGATCTGTCCCGTCAAGCTCTCTTCAGTCCGTCAAGTCTTTTTAGGAAACTATCGATGTTATCTTTGAACCGTCTTATTCTGATCTCCGCGTTCTTTAGATATTCGAGGCCGGGAGTCGTTATCTTGTAGATCTTTCTTGCCGGACCGGTCTCTTCCGTGTCCCATTCAGAGATTATAAGTCCCATTTCTTCAAGATTAGAGAGAACTCTGTATAGATTTCCCATCTGACCGACACCAAAGACCGGTACTTCGAAATCGTCGAGCCTGGCCGATAGTTCATAGCCGTGAGCGGGCTTTTCGGCTATAAGCAGCAATAGATAAAGCTCTATCCAGGGTCTTCCCATGCCCATTCTCTGTCCTCTCATGCTCTCAAACCTCCCGAAATAATGGCGATTGCCTGTTCTACTGCCCAAACCTGATGTTCAAGGAACAGTCTTTCGATGCACTCCTCAGGAGCCAACCACAAGAGTTCGTGATCAGCCTCGACAGGAGCCTCTACGGAACCGACGATTTTACACAGGTAGAAGTAGCCGATACCATGCATGTAGTAATTCAGTGTGTCCGACCAGTGATATTTATCGGCCTTACAAACAAAAACGCCGGGCTTGACTGCCAGACCAGTCTCTTCAAGGCACTCTCTCCTTATGCACTCCGCATGGGTCTCGTCTCGATCAATCCCGCCACCGGGAAGAAAGTAACCTGTCGAGGTCTGCACCACTGCTATCCTTCCCTCCCCGTCGAAGATGACGGCATAGGCTCCCACTCGGTCGGTATAATCTACACCGGCTAATCTTCTTCCAAAAGACCTTTGGAGAAGTTCTTGCGACATTCTCTTGGCCTAGCCGTGATGATGCTGGCCACGATCTAAAGGCTCGTAGTCCTTACTCTGCAGAGAATCCTTAAGGTATGCCTCAACTATCTCTCTGACAATCCCATCTGCCCCTGTAAAAGCCTGAACACCAAGTGAGTCAAAGAACTGCTTTGCCCTGCCTCCCATTCCTCTAGTTATTATAACGTTGGCGCCACGGCTCTTCACGTATTCGGGTATTTGACCGGGCTGGTGATCTTCAAAGGGATTTGCTTCGATCTCATGGGATACTATCTCTCTGTTTTCGGTAACAACAAAAGCAAAATATGGAGCATGACCGAAATGCTCAGATATAATGGATTCCAGCCCTTTATTGTCTATTATTGGTATGGCGATCCTCATTCAAATTCCTCCTGTATAGTCATGTTACATATATTATAGCATCGCATCTAGAGTCGCGCATGCTCCTTGGCCAAATGAAGAGCAGGGTTGCACCTACAGTTTAGACAAGAGTATCATCAAATAAATTGTCGATACCAGACCAAGAAGTATCAGGGAAAACGACACAATTGCCAGTATGCTTGATACCTCCACAGAGAACACCTCCTTGAGAAATTCTAGCACTGTGCTGTTGCTAAACACCCGAAAATTGATGTGTCCATTCTATAATTATATGGGAGGTGATTCTATGAAGAGACTGTTTTTTTTGTTGCTTGCACTGGTTGTATGCACATTAGCCTTTGCAACTGCCAAATTGATAATAACGCTGAAAGACGGCACCGTTATAGAGTACTCGTTTGAGGACATTGAAAGCATCCTGTACAAGGTGGAAGAAGAGAGACCTTTGAGTTCTCTAAATATGTCTCTTGAGAAATCTCTCTTCAGTCCGGGTGAAGAGATTAGAGTCCGATTTTTCAGCACGACGGGACTTGCATCAAATGCCTGGATAGGAGTAGTTCCTTCCGATATTCCACATGGGAGCGAGGCCGAAAATGATAAGAACGATCTCGCGTTTTCTTACCTAAACGGAAGAACGCAGGGCGAGTTGCTTTTCAAGGCTCCGACAAAGCCAGGACTGTATGACTTCAGGCTTAATGATACCGATAATAACGGCAAGGAACTGGATTACATAACTTTCGAAGTCAAATAGATCGCCTTACAGCTGGATAACGACGGAAGAGTCACTCCTGAGCCTCTTTTGCTCTTGAAAGAGCACTTAGATTGTGATAGAATCTTCCAGTACGGGGCGTGGCGCAGTTGGAAGCGTGTCTGCATGGGGCGCAGAAGGTCGCTGGTTCAAGTCCAGTCGCCCCGACCAATGGAGCAGAAAAACCCTCGATTTTCTCGAGGGTTTTTCTTATATGTTTGCGAACTCTCGATCAAAGTACAAAGATTTGGCAATTCCTATTCTTCTAGATAATGAACGGTGACTACACCTGATTTGAATCTTCTATCTCCTCAAAACTCTCTGTAGCTCCTCAAAAGTTCCAATTTCATAACTTTATAATTACCGAAGTTCTCTGGTGACTTTGTGTGATAGTATGATTAGCAAAGTCATTTCTTATCCTATCTTTTCCACATCTTTTCAGGAAGGTGCTTTGTGAGGAAATCTTCTTTGTTCCTGGTTCTTTTCATATGTCTATTCTCAGCAATTACTCTTGCATCACAGACGCTCGTTGTGGCTTACATGGGTGAACCTATTTCCTTCAATCCTTGTTCCAAGACCGACGATTATGGTGCAGGAATCCACCGTAATATCTTCAACCAGCTTGTGGCGCAAG
>Ga0334884_1003175_pt1 | contig 19140 bp, 18 predicted proteins | sample GraSluR1_MG_7_FD_207215 | JGI IMG/M metagenome (GOLD analysis project Ga0334884, IMG submission 207215) | Sludge microbial communities from methane-producing bioreactor in Wageningen University, Netherlands - Granular Sludge_12_05 R1 | ecosystem: Engineered > Bioreactor > Anaerobic >...
ATCCCGACAACAACCGTGTATTCGAGGAATTCTGTGACCATTTTGGAACAGCGATCTATGCCGCCAGGGTACGGTGCCCGAAGGACAAGGCCCTGGCGGAGAACTCAGTTCAGAACGTGCAGAGGTGGGTAATTGCCCCCCTGCGGAACCGAGTGTTCTTCTCCTTGCGTGAACTGAACGAAGCCATGTGGGAAAAGCTTGAGATCCTCAACAACAGGCCGTTCACCGAACGTGAAGGGACACGGTCGGGGGTATTCAATGAGGTGGACCTGCCAGCGCTGAAGCCTCTGCCCGCCGAGCGTTTTGAGTATGCGGAGTGGAGTAAGGTAAAAGTTCATCCAGACTGCCATGTGATGTGCAAATGCTGCCGTTACAGTGTGCACTACTCTCACATCGGCAAGACCGTTGATCTCAGAGCAACGGCTGATGGAGTGGAGGTGTTTCTGAATGGCAGCAGGATCGCCAGCCATTTGAGATTGAAAGGCGGTGAACGACGTTCCACCTGTGATGAGCACCTGCCTCCCTCACACAGGGCATGGGAAATGATGGGAGAGAATACCCGGAAGTGGCTTGAGTTGAGGACAGGCGGAACCCTTGAGCTTGCCAGGCTGATCTACAGCGGTGAAAAGCACCCCACCCTCTCCATCCGCAGGATACAGGGTCTTATGAGCCTTGAGAGGAAGTATGGGGCCGAGGAGTTTGAGAGAGCGTGCGGTTATGCTCTCAGAACGGGAGCTGAATACCGCCACAGTACCCTGAGCAGCATTCTGAAACTCAGGCTTTATGAGCGCAGGCAGCTCGATCTGGAGCCTGCAGAACCAGTCATCGTTGAGCACGAGAACATCCGTGGAGGCGACTACTACAAATGAAGAAGGAGGCGATATGCTTAAGAATCCTGTCCATGACGGTCTGAAGTCCCTCAGACTGCACTCCATGGCCCGTGCCTATGAGGAACAGCAGGCGATGCAGGACATCATGGAATACACCTTTGATGACCGGTTGGGCATGATGCTTGACCTTGAGATCGTGGCGAGGAGCAACCGCCGTCTGGCACACAGGATAAAGCAGGCAGGATTCAAGCACAGTTCAGCCTGCATGGAGAACATAGACTACCGGAGCGACCGTGGACTGGACCGCTCGCTGCTGATGTCTCTCTCCTCCTGCAGGTGGGTGTATGAAAAGCAGGGAGTGCTGATAACCGGTGCCACCGGCACCGGTAAGACCTGGCTGAGTTGTGCTCTTGGCCACAAGGCATGCATGGAGGGTTACACCGTTCTTTACCGGAGAATGCCTCCGCTCCTGCGGGAAATGGAAGTAGCCCGTGAAACCGGAGAGATGAACAGGATCATGGAAAAACTGATCAAACCCGACCTGCTCATCCTTGACGACTGGGGCATGGAAAAGCTGAACAGCAGGCAGAGCCTGCACATGCTCGAGATAGCTGAAGAACGTTATGGAGCAGGCTCCCTGCTCATATCATCGCAGTTGCCGGTGAACAGATGGCATGAGACATTGCACGATCCGACGATAGCGGATGCCATTCTTGATCGGATCGTACATAATTCTCATCGGATTGAGGTGGGAACCGGCTCAAATGCCGAGAGCATGAGGAAGCTCCACTCCGGCATAACCGAAATGGACAATAAAGAAACCATGAGAGGAAAAGGCAATTAGCCGACTGAGTCGCTGAAGAGTTTATTTGCTTATGAATTCAGAGGGAAAGTAGTGCCAGATTCTGTAAACTTTGCTCCGGCGAGAAGCTGTAAACTTTGCTCCGGTGAGCGTGTAAACTTTGACCGGCGTGAGCACCCTGGCATGCCTTGCTCTGGCTGGCGAAGATCAGGGCGCTTGACTTCAGGATCAGTGTGGCTTCGGGCAAGGGGAGCGCGAAGAGGCGAAAGGTGTTTTACCGCAGCTTGTACTCTGAGGCCGGGAAGCTGATCAAACACATTCGCAGGGAGCTTCAGAAGCACAGGGTCAGCCATGCGTCGGCGGCATTGCCGCCGACCCTTGCAGGTCGGTTGCGAGAGCTTCTGTGCTCGATTGAGGATGATCTTCTTGTTGCGTGTCAAAGCCACCCCGATATTGTCCCTTAGGGGACATCCAGATTCCCGCATAACACAGAGGAGCTTGAACAGAGGATATTTCTGAGGTTGTGATTCGCGGTCTCAATCTCAGGAGGTATCCAGTGTCCAAGCTCCAGGGGAAGGATGTTATGGCGGCGGCAATTTTGCAAGGGCACGGACAGAGCTGTCGGTCTCTTGCGCGGATGATGGCGGTTGACGAGAGCACGCTGCGTTACCGTCTGCGGCACTTTCGAGAGGGTACGGAGGATGGACGCCGAAGGCAGCCGGAGAGCTGCGTGACCTTTCATGAACTCATCATGCAATGGGTTGATGAGAATGTTCTCAAGCGGAGCCGACCGGTTCCGGTCAAGATCCTCTACGAGCTGCTCGTCTGCGAGCATGGTTTTGCCGGCAGTTACAAGTCCGTTCTCCGGTATGTGAGGCGAAGGGTGCCGAAGCCTCCGATCCGTCCCTACAGGCGGGTGGAGGTTCTTCCGGGTAGCCAGTCTCAGGTTGACTGGTTCGAGGTGCCGGTTTTCGTGGAAGAACTCGGTGGGCTGGTCAAGTTGCATGCGTTTGTGATGGTTCTTTCCTTCAGCAGGATGTGGGCGGTGATCTGGAGCCTCAACCAGGACATGCTGAACTGGATTCGGTGCCACAACGAGGCCTTCACTCGACTGGGCGGGATTCCGATGAGTGTTCGCCTGGACAACCTCAAGACCGGCGTAGCCAGGGGAGCCGGCGCCTGGGCGGAGATCAATGCCGGCTACGCCGACTATGCCCTTCAGACCGGATTCATCCCGGATCCGGCGCGGGTGAGGATGGGAAGCGACAAGGGTAAGGTTGAGAGGCGTGGGCAGGACATGAAGAGACTACCGCTTCAGACCGGTGAACGCTTCTCAACCCTTGAAGAGCTTCAGCGTGTGTCAGACGCACGTGTGGCAGCCTTGTCCAAAGAACTGGTGAATCCCATTACGGGGCTTTCCATCAGAAGAACATGGATGATGGAGTTGGAACACCTCGCTCCGCTTCCATTAAGCCTTCCGGAACCCTTCGATGTTCAGGTCGGCCGGAAGGTGACCAGGGATTGTCTGGTGAGCTTTGAAGGGCGCCAGTACGAAGTGCCCTCGAAGTTCGTGGGCAGAACTCTGACGGTTCGTGGCTGTCCTGGAGAAGTCCAGATCTACCAGGCAGTCGAACTCCTTCGGGTTTACCCGAGGGGGACTGCCTGCCGGCTTCTCCTGGACCGGACATATGAGGACTTCGAAGAAGAGGGCGGGGTTCTTGCTCCCACTCCCCTGGGCAGGCTTGGTCGGGAGATCGTTCTGAAGCGCAGTTGGGAGTGGGATGTTCCCCGGCGTTCCATCGATGCCTATCATGAACTCGTGAGCAGCCTGTCATGAGGACGGTTACCACTGATCTGGACAGAACAAGGGTCCTTCTCACGGAGACGGGGTTTGAGTTCACCCAGGAAGTCCTGCATGAACTGATAGAACAGGGAGTCCGGGAGGAACTCACGTTCCCCGGCTTCCTTGAGCTGGTCCTCCGCAGGGAGAGGGAGTCCAGGGAAGAGCGGAGGATCAGAACATCCCTGAAGCTCTCCGGGCTTCCGAGAGGAAGAACGATCGAAGACTTCGACTTCACCTTCCAGCGCGGTGTGGACAAGAGGAAGATCGAGATGCTCTCCACCTGCGAGTACGCCCGAATGCGTGAGAACATCCTTCTTCTCGGCCCTCCGGGAGTGGGCAAGACCCACCTTGCGGCGGCACTGGGGGTGAAGGCGATTCAGAACGGATTCTCGGTTGCCTACCTTCCCGCAGACGAGCTTATCGCAAGGATGCGCCGGGACAGTCTGAATGAACGGAAGAGGATGACCCGGAGCAAGTACATGAGGGCAGCGATCCTCATCATCGATGAGCTTGGCTTCCAGGCCATGGATCGCCGGGATGCCCACCTCTTGTTCCAGGTGGTCAGCTACCGTTATGAGAAGTCCTGCAGCATCATCACTTCAAACAAGAGCATCAGGGAATGGCCTGAGATGCTGGCGGGTGATGAAGTTCTCGCCACGGCCCTTCTGGACCGGCTGCTTCATCACTGCCACGTAGTGAACATCGACGGAAGATCATACCGCCTGAGACACATGACTCAGGCCATCGAATCAAGGGAATAGTTCAGAAAATGCACCCCATGAAAACAGGGGACACTTCCTCGGGTGCGGGAATGTGGGTGTCCCCCAACTGCGGGAATCTGGGTGTCCCTTGACATTGCGGAGAGGGTGATTGGATACTCCATGGAGCGGGTGTTGAAGGGGAAGGGTGTTGATCTTACAGAGAAGGTTGTGAGCCTGTCCGACGGATCGGCGGCATTCATCGCCAAGGGTGGTCGTGAGACTGTCATAGGTTACCGGCCCCAGGTGGGAAGGAGCGGCAACGGGTTCGTCACCGTTCTTCACGTACCGGAGGGGAATGCCAATGACGCGCCCTTGCTGCACCCTCTGGTGCGGGAGGTTGCCGACAACACTGGAGTAACTCCGAAGAACGTCAGCACCGATGACGGGTATTCGTCACGCAAGGGGAGGCTGGAAGTACTCTCGATTGAGGGACTGGATGCGTTGAGTCTCAGTGGTTCAAAGGGCAAGGCACTGACACCCGTGGAAGCATGGGACAGTGAGCAGTATCAGGAACTGCGGCGGAACCGCAGTTCCGTGGAATCGTTGATCTTTATGTTGAAGTATGTGTTCGGGTTCGGGAGGGTAAGGCGTCGTGGAATAGAAGCCGTTCGGACCGAGCTTCTTGAAAAGGTGATCGTTCACAACATGATGAGAATGGTTCTACTGCGGAAGCGAAGGCAGAAAGCCTTACATACGGCATAAGACAGAGGCAGGACGGATCAGGGAGCAACCGTGATGGCGGGGTGCATCCTTCATCGGGGTGAAGCCACTCCGAAGACCGAATTCCATGAGAAATCCGGGAAGATCCCGCGAAAAGACAGGCAATCCGCTTCCCACAACAGACTTGATCCGCTATAATTACGAAATGTGAAAGGCTTTTCGGACGGGGTCTGGCTAGTATCAAAATCTTGTAAGTATTATGAAACAGGCGAGGCTACTACAGGCGGAGATGTACAGAATATAGGACTTGATTCGGAATCATGATAATGTATACTTCAGTAACGGAAGAGAAATAAATGAAGCAGTCTGATGTTAGTGGATAATCCGGCAGGGGATCTAGAGAAAGGAAGTTACTACAAGGCCAAATGAAGATACTCGCCCAAAGTAGCGCTAAGAAATACACTACCCTATCCTGGAAAGAGTCCGCCACGGAGTCAGTAGGCAACTTAGTACAATGATGAATGTATTGTCAAAGAAATATAAATAAACAATGAATGTAGCATATGATTAATATAATTACGAAATATGCATTCTCCAAAAGCGTATCGGGACCAAGTAAAGTTCTTAACAACACCATTAAAGGTTTAGATATGCTAGGCTACCCATATGTTATTAATAAAACCCTTACTAGCACCAAACGTATATGGATACAGAGTGGTTGGGATGCTCTTCCATTTGTAAAGAGATTAAAAGCAAAATGCGTAATAGGTCCAAATGTAGCCCTATACCCACAGGAAATAGCCCAATATGATATAGGGAAAGCAATATATCTGCAACCAGGACCAACAGCGGTTAGTTTCTGGGAAATCTTAGGCTTCAATCAATGTCCATTAATGTATTGGCCTGTTGGAATAGATACAGACCACTTTATACCTATCACTGGCGAAGAGAAAAGCACTGTTATGTTATATCACAAGCATAGACCACTTGATGAATTGAATAATATTATCAATAAATTAAATCATAAACGCATATCATTTCAAATTGTACCCTATGGTGCGTATGATGAAGAAGAGTATATTGATGTTCTTAGAAAATCACGTTATTGCATTTGGCATGGTAGATTGGAAAGCCAGGGAATTGCATTACAAGAGGCACTATCATGTAACGTGCCAATGATAGTCTGCGATGTAACACATATAGGTCAACTCAAACACGCACGAGTCGAATTTCCAGACTCTGTTAAACATATACCAGCCACATCAATTCCATATTTTAGTGAAGCATGTGGTATACGAGTTACAAATCTAGATGAACTAGAAGAAGCAATTGACATTATGGAAGGTAATGCAAAACTCTATGAACCTCGAAGTTATGTAATTGAAAACTTGTCATTAGAGGGTCAGGCTAAGAAGCTAGTTGATATGTGGGAATACTGGGGAATGACATATTGCGAGGGAATGCATGAAACAGCGCAGTCTGATAAGAATTTTAAAATACCCAAAATACAAGTGCTACTTCATAAAATACTTCAATACCATTTAAATAATCGTGAACGATGATATCGGTCTGTGGCAGCTATCTGCTCAAGAGTAGCTTATCAGCAATCCTCTATGAGTGAGGAGCGGCCAGCCGATGTCAGCTACATTAAGACTCAAGAAAGTTGGAGCAATCATTCAGTTGTTATTGACTGCTTCACTCCAAGAAAGCTTGCCTGTTCAATGAGTGTTCCGCTTTGAGATTGGATGACGTCTTGTCTTGTCTGCCATCAATGGGAAAATCCTTCTTATCTTCTTCAGGGGTTATGCACATGAATAATGCTCAAAGAGTCAGAATACCAATTTTGCATTACGATGACACTGATTTTGGATACAGAATGATAGCATCTGGCTGACAAGGTATTTAAGCGACTATATGGCATGGTAGACACCCATCCTTTAGATGGGGTGCTGTTAGTACAAGACCAAACAGTATCCGAGTGGATGTAGTCGTGTCGAGACAAGGCATCATCAAAGACTGGAACATATCAGCCTTCTGGTCAATGAAAAAAGTAGATTAGGAAATAGTATGAATGGAAGTTTGAATACAAGGGCTGTATTCCTATGATGAGATGATTGGATAACACTAGCAATATCAATATAGAAAAATAAACAAGTAAAAGCATAGTAAAAACTAGGAGAAAAAAATGTACACAAGAATAAAAACAATGATAAAAAATGGACTATATCCACCTATTGGAGTAGACAATAGTTGCACAAGAGAAAAATGGGTAAAAAGTATGTTATTAAATCTACCACCAGGTGCAAGAATTCTGGATGCTGGGGCAGGAACGCAGCGATACAAGAAGTATTGCACTCATCTAGAGTACGTATCTCAGGATTTTGGAAAATATGACGGAACTGGAAATGGAAAAGGATTACAAACTGGAAAGTATAATTATGGTAGCCTAGATATTGTTAGTGATATAATAAATATACCAAAACCAAATCAAATATATGATGCAATATTGTGTACAGAGGTTCTTGAGCATTTGCCCTACCCGGAAAAAGCAATCGCAGAGTTTTCAAGACTTCTTAAATCTAGTGGAATTCTCATTCTTACTGCTCCATTTTGTTCTTTGACGCATTATGCACCATATCATTATTGCAGTGGATTTAACAGATACTGGTATGAATATCATCTGCAAAAGAATGGATTCTCTCAAATTGAATATTCCTGCAACGGTAACTTTTATGAGTTCATTGCACAAGAAGTAAATAGACTTCCCTCAATAGCACGTCAATATTCCCATAAAAAGCTAAGTATACTTGCCATACTAACGAAATATATATTGAAATGGACATTATATCGTATGAGTATGAAAGACAAAGGGTCAGCAGAAGTCTTGTGTTTTGGGTATCATGTTACTGCCATTAGATGCAAGTGAAGACAATACTAACCAATCATATAGGAGAAACAAGACAATATAACTGACAACTATAACAATATGTACTCATACAAAAAGTGACTACTTGAAGTAGTGCTTCGTGTTCAAACCAGCCTCCCCTTCAGCCCAGGGCCAGCTTGCCAGGCTCGACCAGTTCCGTCCACTGTGTTTTCGGCAGCAAGCTAACATTTGTTGTTGCCTCTGGACTTTTGCTTCGAATTGTATCAGTATCAAATTGTCTTAATCCATCGTGTCTTACTACTAGGGGTTTGTGTTGATGGGTATAGAGGTAAACCCAATCGAGAGGACGAATGTTGTTTTGTAAACAACTGTTATGAATATTAAGAGCGATAGTATGTAGAGGCATATGTAAATTACAGGACAGCAATAGATACAATGTAGCATTAACAGAGTATAAACAAGTAAAGGAAAGCGCATGAAAATTCTTGTATTTCTCCATAAAAGCTATTACAGGGATCCACATGCTCTTAATCCCAACTACTATAATTTTGTAACAGTACCGAAAAGCATGGGTAATAATGTGGTCTATTGTGATCACCGTGAAATATCGGATGAGAATCAGAGTAATGCGGATGAGATATTAAGAGCAATGGTTACTGGTGGAGAATTTGACTTGACAGTTGTTGAGACTGGTGCTGAAGAGTTTAGTATTAGTGCACTTAAGGACGCAAAAGAAAAAACTGTGTTGCTTGGCTTTAACAGTGATGATGATTTCAGATGGCTAGACTATTCGACAAAATATAGCGATGCATATACTTATCAAATTACAACATATAGACATATTTATGAACACGCAAAAATGTCAGCATGTAATGTTATATATTGTCCTTGGGCTTGCAGTGGTATGTATTCAGGCTTGGATAAAAAGAAAGATATTTGCTTCTCATTTGCAGGTGGAGTGCATGGAGATAGACTTGAACAACTAAGAGCAGTTAATAGACATGTACCAATTAAGGTGTATGGAAAGGGATCAGCAAAACTTAACAATGATATGCATACGATGAATAGAGTAATATGGAATGCTGTTTTTGGTAAAGAAAAACCCAGAAAGTGCATAAAAAAGTACATAATGAACAAGCTCAATCTGCATCAAGATAGCATGAACTATAAGGAAATTAATAGTATATGGAATAAAACAAAAATATCATACACGCCGCTATCATTGAATAGAAAACACTATAAACAGAAAATTGCTATGGCTGAAAAATACGGGTATGCTTCAGAAAGCGATAGTCAATGGACCACAAAGTACCAAGTCAAGGGAAGAGTCTTTGATCAAGGGCTTTCTGGTTCTCTTATGATTTGTGAAAGAAATACAGCAATTGATGAGTACTACGAATTGGGGAGAGAATATGTAGTCTATGAGGATTATAAGGATTTGAAGGAAAAAGTTGAGTATTACATTAGAAATGAGAAGGAAAGGTATAGGATAGCGGAAAAGTACTATAGAAGAACTGAAGCAGAGCACTTATGGGTTCATAGATGGAGGATGTTGCTTGAACAGATAGGATTAAGATAGCGCCCAAAGAGATAGGAATGAACCATAATCGGCAAAAGTAAGATAATAGGGCTATAGGATGACTGAGTAGTAATCTATTGTATCTGATAAACCCTTCTGAAAATTGGTGAAACGGAAATCCGGAAACCACTGCCTGAACAATGTATCGTCCATAACCTTCTTGGGTGATCCGTCTTGGTATTTTGTATTCTTCCTAATAGCACCTTCGTAGGCCAGTTGTTTGCATATGATCTCTACCAGTTCATCAACACTGAGACCGTGGTTCTGAGCGATGTTTATTGGACTGAGTATTTTCTCCTTAGTCTCAATCAGAATCCGAACAATCCTGGCGAAGTCCTTAACAAATAGCCATTCACGAATAGGTTTTCCTGTTCCCCATACTTCGACTTCAGGAGCATTCTCTTTCTTCGCTTTTACAAACTTGATAACGAGAGCGTTTAGAGCGTGGGTCTTGTTGGGATTCGTGCTGTCAAAAGGGCCATACATATTGGGAACGAACACATTAGCTGACCTTACTCCATATTGGTTACTATAACAGTGAGAAAGAACATCAATCATTCGGCGGGTACTTCCGTACGATAGTACCGAGGGATGTATGGGTCCAGACCAAAAATTAGCCTCGTCATAAACATTTAGAAAACCTGGATATGCACAATTAGCGATAGGGTTGATAATTATCGTGTCGCGCATATGCTCTGCTATTTTGTATAGATTCAGAAGCATACGCATATTGACATCAACAACATCGGCGGCAAAATCTGAAACAAAGTTAACACTGCCCACATGGGCTGCGAGGTTGATTATATGAGTTGGCCTGAAAGTATCAAGTTTTGCCCATGCGGTGGGTAAATCAAGAAGGTCACATCCAGTTGTTCTGCTGAAGGTATCAACACACATACCCGCTGATTCAAGTTCGTCTCTGACATTACGGCCAGCAAATCCAGTCCCGCCTAGTATGGCAACTCTATAATCTTCCGACTTCCTCATTGCTTTGCTCTCCCTATCAACTCACAGAATGGCTTTTACATCAAATCACACATACCGACGATACCACATATGCCGTAGGGCAGCAATAAAGCTATAGAGATCTCCTTGCTTGTATCGGGTAAGCAGGTACACCCACAACAGTGCAATCATCAGGTACATCTTTCACGACAACCGCCCCGGATCCAATAGTGCAGTTCGATCCGATGCTGACTTTAGGAAGCACAATTGCACCGGCTCCAACAAACACAAGGTCACCTAAACTAACCTGGCCCAGTAAACGAGAACCAGGTGCTAGTGTGCAAAAATTGCCTATTACGCAATCATGGTGAACAACAGCATCAGTGTTGATCTTACACGCAATACCTATGGAGACTCTTGGAGATATACGAGCACCATGCTGCACAATATGACCCGCAGCTAACACTGCTCTAGAAGAAGTGTGAGAATTAGCAGAAACAAGACTGGCCAGTGTCTCAACGCCGAAGTACCCAACCAATCTTTGCTTAAGCGAAGGGGTGTCGAGCGATATAGCAATTCTGGCATCTGAGTAAAGCCTTTTCACTTTCTCCCACGAATCATCATTGCCCAAGTATGGAAAACCCAAAGTATCGACATCAGATTGAGGGTCTAGTACTCCCAATATCACAACATCTGGCAAAGATTCGGCAAGTTCAATGACTTCTTTCTCAAGTCCAGCTATAATGATTTTTCGCATTGACCTTACCTCTGTGTTACCAGCCTGCTGTTACGGATGAGAGTATGGAGTTAACTTCCTGATCTGTTAAGTCACTCCTAAGCGGAACTGAAACCTGTGAGTCATTAAACAATGCCTGATTCGGAAGGTCGTTCCTCTCCCCACCAAAAAGAGAGTTCTTATCAATTCGCTGATGCCACACCGCAGCCTCAACACCTCTTGATTTGAGGGCCCTAATGAAGTCCAGCCGGCGCTCAACCCTTATTGTAAACAGCCAAGTGGAGCTAGTTCGATCCTGCTTCTCTTCAAGCAAAGACAATCCTGATACCATGGCGAACTCTCTTCTGTAGATCTGGTTCAAAGATTGACGCCGTTCATGCGCTTCGGCGAAAAACTCAAGTTGGGCGATTCCCATTGATGCTGCAACATCGTTCATGTGGTACTTGTAGCCAAGTTCAGAAATATCCCATTCCGGTTGTCCAAGAAGAGAGGGCTTCCGGTTCGCACGATCTATCCCAAACCATCTGCGGCGGTAGGCAGTTTTGTAGTCTTGATAATCCTTTGCAACAAGCATACCCCCATCTCCAGTTGTGAGCTGCTTGATGGCCTGAAAAGAGAATACCGAGAAATCACCAAGCGAGCCGACTGGATTGCCTTTGTAGGTTGCTCCCAGAGCATGGGCAGCGTCTTCAATGACGCATAGATCATGCTTATCTGCTATCTTATTGATCTCGTCCATATCACAGGGATACCCACCATAGTGAACAGGAATAATCGCTTTGGTTCTTTCAGTAATCCTGTGCTCAATATCGGCTGGATCTATGTTAGGTCCGCCGGGCTGAATGTCAGCAAAAACAGGAGTACCTCCCGCCATCATCACCGAAGTAGCTGTTGCAACGAATGTTTGGGCCGGAACAATAACTTCGTCTCCCGGAGCAACTCCTGCACCCAGAACAGCAAGGTGCAGTGCAGCCGTTCCGCTGTTCACGGCAAGAGTGTGCTTAAGATCGAAAAAACTCGAGAAAGCTTCCTCAAAGTCCCGTACATTCCTGCCCTCGCTGAGCCAGCCATCCCTCAAAGTAGCTGCTACACGCTCTACAACAGCATCAGGTACAAATGGGTTAAAGATTGGAATCACATCTTGCCTCTAACATTGTGTTCTCGGTTCTCGAGGGTATTATAGCCCAATCTACATTAGGTCGAACCAAGCCCGGAATAGGTTTGCCCCATCCGGAGCGAACGCTGCCTGGCTCTCCGGTATCTATGACCTGAAATGCGGCGGCGTCGTGCTCAAGGAAATGGATTTGGTAGACTGGAGATCTGGTGCTGACTTCAGCGCAAATTCGAACAACACCTTCGGCAAGAAGATTACCCGGGATAGTGAATGTTGCTGTGTACATTCCTTTTCTGTAAATCGACTGGGTGTTGTTAAGATCAGCAGCATTGAAAAGGTGCTGCCCCTGATCCGAAAAGAAACTCAAGGCACAAAGAAGGTTAACCTTATCCTCGGTTACATGGAAAACCATATCGATATCAACAGGGTATCTTATGTCAACAGAATCAGTGTGATTGCCAGCTTGCTTGACTGAGACAGATAGCAATCTTACGGTTTCGTCGCCTGGAGCTGTCTCCAAGCTCCAGTTGCGATCTCCCATCTTGCTGCCGCTACCTGTCAGGTATTGGCTGGTTACAACATCTGCCTTGCCATCTGCTACTATTCTTCCTGAATCAAGAAGAATCGCTCTTTGGCATAGTCTGGTGACAGCTGCCATTTGGTGGCTGACAAACAGAACGGTGCGGCCACCTTTAGCAACATCACTCATTTTGCCAAGGCATTTCTTTTGGAACTCAGCGTCGCCTACTGCTAAGACCTCGTCAACGATAAGAATCTCGGGTTCAAGGTGAGCAGCAACGGCAAAAGCAAGACGAACATACATTCCAGAAGAATAGCGCTTGACAGGAGTATCAAGGAACTTCTCAACCTCAGCGAAAGCAACAATATCGTCGAACTTGCGCTGAATCTCTTTTCTCGTCATTCCTAAGATTGCACCATTAAGGAAAATGTTCTCTCTACCAGATAACTCAGGATGAAAACCAGTTCCAACTTCAAGAAGACTGGCTGCTCGCCCCCTCATGGTAATCTTTCCCTCAGTGGGTGGAGTAATTTGAGAAAGAATTTTTAGAAGTGTGCTCTTGCCGGCACCGTTCCTCCCGATGATGCCGATAGCCTCGCCTTCACTAACATTGAACGAGATGTTCCGAAGAGCCCAGAAATCACTCTGTTTCGGAAGTATGTGTTCCTTTCTAAGAAGCATGTTGAAGAGGTGTCGTGCTTTGCCGGAAATGCTATCACGGAGGGAAAGGTATTTCTCGCGTTGTGCACCGATTCTGTACATTTTCCCAAGGTCTTTAATCTCGATCATAGGCTTACTCATCATGCAATGTCCGCAAAGTAGCGTTCTGTCGAACGGAAATAGCGTAATCCGATAAGGAGGTAGATAAAGCTCATCAGCAACGAAATCCACATTGCAGACCAGTCAAAAGCAGAGTTTCCGAGCAACCCTGCCCGAGTATTGGATATTACGCCGGACATGGGGTTAAGCCACGTCATTGCTATTTTTGCCCATGGATAGTTGTCAAGCATTGATACGGGATAAATAACTGGCGTAACATACATCATTGTTTGAATGACGAAAGGTAATGCATACCTGACATCTCGGTACTTCACATTGATCGCGGAAAGGAACAAACCAATACCCAAAGAACACATAACGCTCGTCAACAGAAGAACTGGAAACATGAGTAGACCGGTAAGACCAGGGGCAAAACCATACCAAATCATCATTCCTGCGAGAATGACTAGAGCAATGAAGAAGTCAACGAAGCCAGTAGTGGCAGCGGTTGCGGGAAGAATAAGACGGGGGAAGTAGATTTTCTGCACAAGGGGGGCATTAGCAACCAACGAGTTACTGGCATGGCTGACCGTTCCAGAAAAGTATAGCCAGATCAGTTGCCCAGTATAAAGGAATATTGGATATGGAGTTCCGTCACCACTTTCAATGCCAGCCATTCTGTTGAAAATGAAAGAAAAAATGACCATCGTCGTGAGTGGTTGAAGAATGGCCCAGACAATTCCGAGTGCGGTTTGCTTGTATCTGACAGAGATATCACGCCAAGCCATAACAAGAAACAAATCCCTAAAACGCCATAGTTCGTGCCAGTTTATTCTTGTAAGGCGGCTTGGCGGTACTATCTCAAACTGTTTGCTCAAGGGACATTCCTGCTGGGTTAGTTCTATCTTATATTGCGAGAGAGTATTCTACCTTAGATGGAGCTGGATGGCAAGTGATGACAAGGTTTAGATTACGATCAATAGGCTCAATACGTATACAGTGATATAGATCAATAGCAATGTATAATGATACTATATGAGTAGCCCAATTCGGAATGGAGATTGCTAATATGCTTAACATGCTTGAAGGGAAAAAAGTACTTATCACCGGTGGCACAGGCTCTCTTGGCAAGGTTCTTACAAAACGGATTCTTACCGGAGAGATAGGTACACCTGATAAACTGATTATTCTTTCACGGGATGAAGCCAAGCAGCACTTCATGCGTGTTGAGTACGAGAATTCAATGGCGGCTACTGATGAGATCATCTATAACAACTTTAAGCGGTTGCTGGAGTTCCGTATCGGAGATGTGCGGGATTTCCACTCCATCGCCGCTGCCATAAAGAGTGTTGATGTTGTCTTCAGTGCTGCAGCGTTGAAACAGGTGCCTACCTGTGAGTATTTCCCTTATGAGGCTGTTCGAACGAATATTGCCGGCCCTGAGAACATCGTTCGTGCTATTCAGGAGCATGGCCTTGATGTTGAGACAGTTGTGGGAATTTCAACTGATAAGGCATGCAAGCCAGTCAATGTAATGGGGATGACGAAGGCGATTCAGGAACGGGTGTTCATTCAGGGGAACATGAGGTGTGCAAACACACGCTTTGTTTGTGTTCGGTATGGGAATGTGCTTGCGTCTCGAGGGTCTGTGATCCCCCTGTTCCATAAGCAGATTCAATGTGGGGGGCCTGTTACCGTTACCACTTCGGACATGACGCGTTTTCTGCTCAGCCTGAACCAGGCTGTGGATGTCATATTCGCAGCCCTTGCCGACGCTAACCCGGGTGAGACATACATTCCCAGGGTGCCATCTGCAAGGATGACTGATCTTGCCTCTGTTCTTATAGGGGAGCGTGATATAGAAGTGAAGATCACAGGTATAAGGCCAGGCGAGAAGATTCACGAGATTCTGGTTTCCGAGGAAGAGTCTTTTGTGACGGAAGACAGAGGAAAGTTCTACTCAATCGCGCCCATTCTGCCAGAGGTCCGTGGGGACCGAGTTGTTGACCGTGCCCTGGAAACCGAATACAGTTCCCGTGATTCCATAATGGGCAGGGAAGAGCTGCATGCCTTGCTTGAGGATTTTGGGCTGCTCGTCGAGCAGCAGACCAGTGGTGGAGAAGGAGAGTTGCTCAGATGAGGGTCCTAACAGTTCTGGGAACCCGGCCGGAGATAATCAGGCTTTGCACAGTGATAGAAAAGCTTGATGAGTTCTGTGAGCATACTCTTGTGCACACTGGGCAGAACTACGACAACAAGCTTAGTGATGTTTTCTTCTCCGAGCTTGGAGTAAGGAAGCCCGACATTTATCTGGGTGTTGATACCTCATCATTCGGAACTCAAATAGGCCAGATAATCAGCGGTTGTGAAAAGGTATTTCTTGAGAAGAAACCCGACGCCGTACTTATCCTTGGCGATACCAACAGTGGTCTTTCCGCCTTTGTGGCTAAGAGGATGGGAATTCCCGTCTACCACATGGAAGCGGGCAACAGGTGCTATGACGACAGGGTGCCTGAAGAAGTGAATCGGCGTGTGATTGACCATTCCAGTACAGTGCTGATGCCCTACACCAACCGAAGCAAGGAAAACCTTGTTGCCGAGGGTATACCCTCCCGAAGAATTTATGTAACAGGGAACCCAATCTTTGAAGTGTTGGAGAGGTTTTCCCAGCAGATTGCCGGAGCTTCAGCTTTGGCAGATCATGGCGTAACTGCAGGGGAGTACTTCCTGGCAACACTGCACAGGGCTGAGAATGTGGATATCCCTGAGAGGCTGGCCGGGTTTGCGCGGGCTTTGGAGATGGTGCGGGAGAAGTATGGGTTGCCCATGATTGTAAGTACCCATCCCAGAACCAGGAGTAAGCTGGAGGCGTTTGGGCTTGCGGGATCGCTGGGCGAAGTGAAATACATGGAGCCGATGGGTTTCTTTGACTTTGTCCAGCTTGAGAAGAATGCCAGGTGCGTCTTGTCCGACAGTGGGACCGTTCAGGAGGAGTGCTGCATCTTTGGCGTCCCCACGGTCACACTGCGGGATGTCACGGAAAGACCCGAGACAGTTGAGTGTGGAAGCAATGTTCTTGCGGGGGGCGACCCTGACAGGATACTTGCCCTGACTGAACTGGTAACAGGTTCTCTGCCCAAATGGCAGCCGCCCGTTGAATACCTGGTGCCGGATGTATCCTCAACCGTGTTGAAGATAGTAACGGGGTATCTCCATGGTGAATAGGGTTCTTGTTCTTGGCGGGGACGGGATGCTCGGACACAAGGTGTTCCAGGTCTTCAACGAAACCCATGAGACCCATGCAACATTCCTCTCCCATGAGCACTACGCATCGGCCTTTCCAACGTACAGGGAAGTTCCATCTTCAAGGATTCATCTTGGGATAGATGCGTTGAATAACGAGGTCATTGAGCGTCTGCTCAACGAAGTAAGACCTGATGTGGTCGTAAACTGCATCGGTCTCATAAAGCAACTCAAGGAAGCATCAGACTTTGTGCTTGCCATCCGGATGAACTCCCTTCTTCCCCACAATCTCGCAAGGATTTGTTCATCAATTGACTCAAGGCTCGTTCACGTGAGTACGGACTGCGTGTTCTCGGGTAACAAGGGCATGTACACTGAAGATGACCCTTCAGACGTTATGGACCTGTACGGCAAATCAAAGGCGCTGGGAGAGGTCAACTACTCACCACACCTTACGGTCCGTACATCCATCATCGGCAGGGAGTGGGTAAGGTCAACGGCTTTGCTTGAATGGTTCCTGTCACAGCAGGGCGGAAAGGTTCGTGGCTATAGGAACGCGATCTATTCAGGATTCACCACCGAGTCCATCGCCAGGCTGATAAGAAGAGCCGTCACTGAGAGGCCTGATGTAACCAGGCTTTGGCACGTGTCGAGTGATCCCGTAAGCAAGGTTGAACTGCTCACCAGGATCAGGGATGCCTGGGGATTGAACATTGAAATCGAGCCGTTTGATGACCTTCCCTGTGACAGAAGCCTTGATTCAACAAGGTTTTTCAAGGAGACTGGTTTCGAGAGGCCATCCTGGGACTCCATGATCCAAAGGCTTGTTGAAGATGACACTCCGTATTCTGATTGGCGTAAACGCAATCAGAGGGTTTTTGGAGCCTGATTCTTCGTGAAAGGTGAGAAATGAAGGCGCTGGTTACTGGCGGGGCAGGATTCATAGGGTCGAACATCTCGATGAAGCTTCTTGAGATGGGTTTCGAGGTTCGGATCCTTGATGATCTGAGCAGCGGTTACCTGTCCAACGTGCCGGAAAAGGCTCACTTCATCGAGGGTTCCACCGTTGATGGAAAAACGACCATAGAAGCCGCTTCAGGTGTCGATTACATTTTTCACCTGGCAGCGAGTGTGGGCAACAAAAGATCCATTGATGACCCGATCTATGATGCAACGGTAAATGTTCTTGGAACGCTGAACGTACTCGAGGCTGCCAGGAAAACGGGTGTTAAGAAACTTGTGTACAGCTCTTCTGCCGGGATTTTCGGCGAGCTGAGAACGCTGCCCATCAAAGAGGATCACCCACAGGAACCCGATTCTCCTTATGGGGTCAGCAAGCTGGCCGCGGAGAAGGACTGCCTGGTCTACATGAAGCTGTATGGGGTTCCCTCCGTGTGCCTGCGGTATTTCAATGTTTACGGCGTTCATCAGAGATTCGATGCTTATGGAAATGTGATCCCGATCTTTGCTGACAGAATCCTCCGTGGCATTCCCATGACCATTTTTGGAGATGGGGAGCAGACCAGAGACTTTGTAAACGTTGCCGATGTGGCTCAGGCAAACATCAGATCCGCCCTCTCCCCGGCTACCGGAGTGTTCAACATCGGGAGCGGAACAAGGATTACGATCAATTCGTTGGCCGGATTGATGGAGAAGGTCTCCGGCAAATCTGTAGGAGTTGAGTATGGCCCTGAAAGGCCAGGAGATGTAAGGGACAGTCTTGCCGATGTTGCTGAAGCGATGAAGGGCTTTGCCTATGACCCGATGAGCGATATCGAAGTCGGCCTGCGTGAATACATGAAGTGGATCAAAAGTGATCCGCTTACCTGTGTAAGACTCGAGAGCGATATCAGTGGATGATTCGTTGCGAAGGTAGCATATCGACGCAGATGCCTTGACCTTGTTTGATGATGTAAGCTTCGAAGTGGTATTCTGTTACATCATGCCAGCGAATTACTTACTGATCATGGAGTTGTTTCCTTTTCCTCCCCTTTCACTCTGATTCCCTCCCCTCACAACACCCTCCTCCCCGAGGCGGTGTACCCTGCGGTTTTGAAGAAGAGCCAGATCCAAAGAGCTGAGACTGTAATGCCGGCTGCTGTGAAGAGAGGCCAGTGCTGTTCAGTTGCTGCCTTTGTCATCCAGAATGCTGGCAGGGGGGAGAAGAGGTACTGGGAGGTTCCCGTGAGGAAGAAGGGGGCCTGAATGCCCATGAGGGAGAGGCCTCCGAGTTTCATCAGGGCAAGGCCCTCAACCTTGTTGTTCGCGAAGGCAACCACCCCAAGGCAGACCGCAACCGAAGCAGCCGAGGCGAGTAATGCTATTGGTATCGCCCTTGTCATGCTGAGGTCGGATGATCTGAAGAGTGTGAAGATCGCTGCCGAGAGAACCACTGAGATGATTGCCGGTTGAATTATCCTGCCGGTGAGGTAGCCCCTGGTTCCCGGGGGGGATACCGCCA
>Ga0334884_1003176_pt1 | contig 19136 bp, 17 predicted proteins | sample GraSluR1_MG_7_FD_207215 | JGI IMG/M metagenome (GOLD analysis project Ga0334884, IMG submission 207215) | Sludge microbial communities from methane-producing bioreactor in Wageningen University, Netherlands - Granular Sludge_12_05 R1 | ecosystem: Engineered > Bioreactor > Anaerobic >...
CGCGCATAAGGGACTTGCACCCTCTGGAAAAATCACTTGTTGTTTTGTTTCTTGAAATTTATTTGTATTTTTAAACTTTTTCAAGAGCGTACAACAAGTGTGCGCTGCTCATGCAGGGCACACACAGGCGGTATAGTTTATTGCCGAGTTAGTACTAATTTTAAAGGTCGTGGCTCGCTTCAAACTTCATCGTGGCTTGACAGTGACGTGCTCCGAAATCGGCAACAAAAACATACCGCTGTTCGTTATGCACAAGCAAACCAATCGTTATTGACGAAATGTAAGTATATTTGGTTTTTTCGTCATTAAAGTGTATCTTTGTAAAAAAAGAACAATGATAAAGCGAGAAACATATTTAAGCAAATTAAGACAACTCAAAGACCAAAACGTAATAAAAGTCATTACTGGGATAAGACGGAGTGGAAAATCAACTCTTTTAGAAGCCTTTAAAGAGGAATTATTATCTAGTGGTGTTTCTTCGAGGAATATAGTTTTTCTTAATTTTGAGGAACGGGAAAACCTAAACTTTACAAATTGGACAACATTATATGATGAAATCATTAAAAGCGTAAAAACAGAAAATAGCTATTACATCTTTTTAGATGAAGTCCAGCTGATTAACGATTTTGAAAAGTTAATTAATAGTTTATTTGTAAAAAAGAACATAGATTTATACATAACTGGCTCAAATGCATATTTACTATCAAGCGAACTAGCAACACTTTTAACAGGTAGATACATTGCCATTAATATTCAACCTTATTCTTTTAAAGAATATGCCTTAGCTAACAAAGACGAAAAAAATACCGACCGACTATTTCGCAAATATATCAATGACAGCTGCTTTCCTGAAGCAGTTACCCTTTCTCAGAAAAGCGAAGACTTGGTAAAGGATTATCTCCAAACTATTTACGACACAGTTATTATTAAAGACATTGCTAAACGTTATAAACTGAGAAATATTCATAATCTGCATCGAATTATTTGCTTTTTATTTGACTCGGTTGGCTCTTATGTCTCTCCGACTAATATTGCCTTAGAACTCAATAAATATTCACAAAAAAAGATATCACATAACACGATTATTAAGTATTTGGAATATTTTATTCAATCTTATATTCTTTATTCTGCTCCACGTTACGACATAAAAGGCAAAGAATTGCTTACAACAAATGAGAAATATTATGTTGTAGATTTAGGTTTAAGGAATATTGCAACAACCAATAAATATGACACTGATTTAGGGCATAAATTAGAAAATGTTGTTTATTTCGAATTATTTCGACGTGGAGGTAAGGTTTATGTCGGAAAACACAATGATAAAGAAATTGATTTTGTAGTGCAAAAACCAAATAATGAGCGAGAGTATTATCAAGTTGCCTTTACTGTTAATGACGAAAAAACGTTTATGCGAGAAATATCGGCATTTAAAAACATAAAAGACAATTATCCAAAATACCTTTTAACACTTGATTATGATAATAGTAATATTGATGGTATTCAGAAATTAAATGTTGTTGATTGGTTACTACAGTGAAGAAAGAATATAAAGCTATGACAATTGCCAGTGCACAACAAGGGGTGTAACCAATTTGGGGTGAATGAATTACGGAATCGGGTCGGCACGCAGGAATGTTTTTAACGTGGGATAAATCCCAGCCCCGCTCTCCCAAACTGGTCACACCCCCAACCGTTGTGCGGCAAGTTAGAGAGACAGAAAAACTATATCATGATTAAGAAATTATACATAATTCCATTTGTCCTTTTTATAATATCGTCATGTCAGAACTCGAACTTAGAGACACATGAGGAAATTCAAACAAATTTATGTGACCAGATTAATGAAGACTCGCTAGTGACATTGAAAGGAACGATTAATATAAATTCGAAAGACACAATCGTATTTGAAAACATTGACAAAAGAAACGAATGGCAAAGAAAAATACATTTGATACCCTGTTCTAATAATCTAAAGGAATACATTTTCAGTTATTACGACTCATATTTGTACCTGAAAAACTTTGACGAAAAATTCTGGGTTTCGGTTGAAGGAAAATTTATAACTGCTGACACACTCGAACATCCTCAACAGTTTTTATTCCATTTTGTGGCACTCATTGACGAATTGGAAGCTAATACAGATTCAAGTCATGCAATGAGAGAAAATGCAAGGGAACAGTTGGACACCTTAAATAAAAACAATGATTAAAACACGACCGCATAACAGGCGTTTGGCTCAATGGCGGGTGACGTGGTTAATTGAACATTATACCTCGCATCAACTTTTGTGGTGTATTGACAGTTTTGTGCTCCGAAATCCGCCACTGCGCCAAGCGCCAAAACGTTAAATACCATTAGCATTAGCTTGCCCAACATAAATAGCCGAGAGTTAATGATGATGTTAGATTATTACGGCATTTATGTTTCGTCGGGTTCGGCATGCAGCTCGCAGCTACATAAACCATCGCATGTACTTAAAGCAATTGGATTATCTGACAAATTGGCAAATGAAACTTTAAGGATAAGTTTAGGAAAAGATACAAAAAAAAGAGACCTAAACTATACGATAAAAATATTTGAAAAATATTTGAAAACCAATAAAGCAGAGTAAAAATAATATCGCGCCAAACAGGCAATTGTCAGGCTTGGTATTTTATGCTACTTTTGCGTATTACGTAAAACACACCGATTCAAAACAGTGATTGTTGTTAACGTAAGTAATGCATAAACTTATAACAAAAACACTGAACAAATGCAAGACAAAAGCGGACTCGAAATGCTTGTAGAAAGCCTCGAAGAATTGGGCTTGGTTCCCGATGTTTCGAAAGTAAGCAAAGGCGCTCTTTTCCCGGCACATAACCGATTTGCCAGTAGCACAACTGTTTCGGTGTTGTTGTCGGACTCAATCTATTTTTTAGCCCGTGCCAATGTTTCTTCGTCATTCACAGGGATATATTCTTCGATTGAACTTCCGGAACACGCCGAGTATATAGTTCACAAAAGAGATTGGACCGATTTTATGTTTCTTCCCGCAAGGAAAACACTTGGCAATGCATTTATCGATAAGAATGTAAGCATTATTTCGCCCCACTGGACGCCTTCAACAGAGCTAAGTGTAGAAAATGTACAATTATTTTTACAAATAAATAAAGCAGGCAAACCCTATAAACTGGTTTTACAAAACAACTATCTATTGGCGATGATCGACGCATTAAGCGACAAAAAAATTATAGGCATCGAAACCAGCGATTGGTTATTCAAAAAAGAAGACTTAGAAAACTTATTAAAAAACGGTGAAGAGTTAATCAGAAGAATAAAAACGGCAAGCCGGTAGCACACGCACCAGAACACAAGCAAAATGAGATTTAAAAACATTGATGAGTATCATGCCGCGCAGCCTGCCGAGGTTCAAGACCTGCTTTGGCAGCTACGCCTGGCCATTGTGCAGGCAGCCCCTATGGCAACCGAAACAATCAGCTATGGTATGCCGGCATTTCGGCAAAACAAAATGTTGGTTTACTACAGCGCCAACAAAAAGCATATCGGCTTCTACCCCACCCCCGGCGCCATTGCGCATTTCGAATTGGAATTGAAAAGCTTTTCGACAACAAAAGGGGCAATTCATTTTATGATTAACAAGCCATTGCCCATCGATTTAATACAGAAGATTGTTGAATTTCGCGTTACCGAAGTTGAGAATAGTTTGAATCGGAATGTGTTATCGGGTGTTTTGCATGAAATACCAAACGACATGAAAACTGCCTTGCATGCCAATGCCGAAGCACGCGAAGTTTGGAACGCACTCACACCAATTCAGCGCAACGAGTGGATTTGTTGGGTTACCATAGTTAAACAAAGCGAAACCCGAGCCGAACACATTCAACGCATGATAGAAGAATTGAACGAGGGAAAACGAAAACCCTGTTGTTGGCCGGGCTGCCCACATCGCCGATCCTCAGCAAAAAAGTGGTTCAAAAATATTGACATGTAAAAACTATATGCAAATCTATAAAGAATCGTAAATTCAGCCACTGCTAGCCAAGCCGTTGAGTAAAAGCAACAATGCTGTAGTAAAAAAAACGCGCAATGCTGCAAAGTTCAATTGCCTAGCCGGCAACACTATGCATTACAAAGAATACGCTATAATGGGATACTACATTAACTTAGAAAAAATATCGTGCAACGACTTTAGGAATAAACTAAAATCGGCGTATTTGCCACCAAGCAGGCTAATTCTGAAAGACAATTTGGATGAGCAGTTTGATTACTTCACCGATATTGGAGTTACAAATTTGAAAGCATTGGTTCAGCTGCTTAAAAACAAAAACAAATTGGCCGAACTATTGAAGCATGACTGTTTTACACAGGAATATTTGAAAGTGTTGCTTCGTGAGCTGAATAGTATGCACCCCAAACCAAATAAGATTGCCGAATTTGTTGATATAGCCCAAAATACGCTCGACAACTTAACAAAAATTGGAATAACAACAACAGAAAAACTCTACGAAAAAGTTCTGAATAAAATAGACAGACAGAAACTTGCCGAGGCAAACGGAATAGATTATCACGACATATTGAAATTGACCAAACTGGCTGATTTATCAAGAATTAAATGGGTTGGCGTTACTTATGCGCAAATGCTGTATAATTTAGGCTTCGATACAGTTGAAAAAGTTTCGGAAGCACACCCTAATGATTTACACCTAAAAATAAATCGGTTGATAAAAGAGAATAATATCTTTAAAGGAACAATAGGAATTAACGACGTGAGAATTCTCATTGAATCGGCCAACGAATTAAGTATTGATATTGAATATTAACGACACCTTATACAGAACAAGCAACATATCAGGCACTTACACATAAATATTTACAAAAAAAATAGCCCGCAATGCAGGCTGTTTTTTGTTGTGCCGGTGGTTGTTATTTTACTATTCTGAATGTTTGGCGATTTGTGCCATCAACAATTTCGATGAAATAAACTCCTTGATTCCAATTAGTGGCATTCAATTGTATTGCACCCGAAACCCTGTTGAAACTATACGAATCGACGCATATACCGGCCATATTGTAAACCCTTATGCTTAGCGTAGATGTTCCATTTACGCCCTCAATGGTAAGCACATCGCTTACCGGATTGGGGTAGAGTATTAGCCGGGGTTTCGCCACTGCATTAGCCATGTTTAAAAATGCCGATACCTGAGCAAATACCACATCGCTGAATGTATAGTTGGCCTTTTGTGAATTATTGAAAACCACATGCAGGTATACCAAATAGTACCCGTCAACAATTGTTGCAGCATCAATAGGATAACACACAGTGAATGTTTCGGTGTAACTGCTGTTTTCGTAAATCATTGCCCATACAAAACATATCTCGGTATTGGTTACCCAATAATCAATTATCTGAGCTGTGTTAAACATTGAATCAACATCCCAAACAATAGTAGTTGCCCATGGGTCGTTGTCGTTCAAGATGCTGTCGTAAGGTATGGTGTTTTCGATTGAAACGAACACACATGCGGTTGATGCATTCCCGGCCGCATCAAGCACCGTGAGGCAAGCCGTTTCGCCGTCGCACAAACCGGTGGCAGCAGCAGTGGTTTGCCCGTTGTTCCAAAGGTAAGTATATGGAGCAATGCCCCCGAATACTGTTGCAGTTGCTGTTGCCGAACAGGCATCGGGCGATTCAAACACATAACTCAGAACCAAATAAATATTGTTGTACCCTGTGGTATCTCCCGGCTCGGTATTGATGCCTTCGTACACCGTAAAACAACTGCTTGCCGCAAAACCTTCGGCATCGGTTACCGTAACACAATATTCGCCGGCACACAGCCCTGTAAGCAAACTGCCTGTTGCACTGTTGTTCCACTCATAACTAAACGGAGCATTCCCTCCCATTACATAAGCCGACAAATTGGCTTCGCAGTTTTGACCCGCGTAATAATCGCCCGAAATATACACGTTGAAATAGCCGGTAGAATCGACCGGATTACCGTCGGATACATACACCCATAGTGTTTGACTAGCGGTGCAATTCAATACCGAACTGCCTGTAACCGTAACCATATAGTTGCCTGCTGATGCAAACTGAAAAACAATTTGCTGGCCGCTAAAGCTTTGGTTTCCAATATTCCAAATATATTGGGCAGTAACCGGTACCATAGTCGAATCTTGACTATTCGCTTCGTTTTCGTACAATTGGGCGGTAAAACTTAGCGTAAGCCCCTGTGCATTATAATCGGCTTCAAGATAGCAGTTTTGCGATTTTGCCTGAAAAACTATGGCCATTGGCAGAATCAATGCAAGTGTAAAAGTTGTTATTGTTTTCATAATTTTATATTTTTTGGTTTCAACAATAAGACTCGGGTAGTTAAAAAGGTTGCACCGCGTTGTAACGGCACATCAGAAATAATAATACAACAAAAAGCTAATGCCGTAATAATCTGATTTTTGCATAAATATCTCGGATCCTGTGTGTTCATTTTTCAGTATAAACCTGTAGAAGGCCTTGCATGCAACACTAAAACCGGGCGCAAATTTATATTCGCCGCCCACATCGAAATAGGCAAACGGAATCATGGCTTGCGACAGCGATAGTTTCGCAGGCATCAATTCATTGTTTAACGAATACGTATTGTTTTCGACAATAAAACCAAACACCGGTCCAATCCTGATTGTGGCCATAAAACGCTGCGTTTCGAAAAGTGTAAACCCAAATAGAACCGGGATACTTATCAGGCGTTGCCGGTTAACATGATTCAACACGGTGTCGGTGCTGCTATTCTCGATACTACTGTTCAGCACCGAGTCGGTCCACACTATGGTAGTTTCAATTATTTCGTAATCGGGCAGGCTGTCAGACCATATCGTATCGTATTGCATTGAAGTGTGGGTTTCGTACACGTAATACCAGGTGGTATCGCTAAAATTGAGTGTTTTCGAAAATCGAAATTGCTGCGACATTGTTTCGTATTCGATGCCTGTACCAAGGGCCGCTTTTTTATACCCTGCCGTAACATGCACACCACTCCGCAGGCGCATCTGTTTTGCAATGGTATTTTGCAGTATTTGATAGGCTTCGCCCGATGGTTCGGGCAAAAAACGCTGCGAAACAAAACCGCTGCCAAACAATATTGAAACCGACATGGTTTCGGGGAAAGGCGAAATATACACCGTATCGAAAACAGGCTGAACCACGCGCACAATAACGCTATCGATAACTTCGGTTCTTTGCATAAGCCTTATGGTGTCGTTTTGCTGCCCAAATAAACCTGTTGCCTGAAAAATAAGGACTAAAACAGCCATTCCTATTCGTCGATATAGAATACGTGGAGTCATAATTACCGGGTGTGCTTACGTTTTTTGCGCAGGCTTAGCTTACGAAATTCATTGGTAACCACCGTATCGTACACTATTATTGTGTCGGCAACAATAAGGGTGTCGTAAACTATTTGATATTCGGGTTCAACAGGCATTTCGTATCTTATCGACGCGGTATGAATTTCGTTATTATCGGGTTGCACCGATTTTTTTTGCTGCAATTCTGCCGGCAAACTGCCTGAGCTGGTTTTGGTATTGACCACCGGCTGAATGTGATGAATGGGCTGCACCACAGCATGCAACTCGCTGCTTTCTGATTGAATAAATGTGTAACTATTGATACTGTCGATATGGGGTTTGGCAATTTCGTGAACTTCCATATTACGAGCATGCCCTACAATGGTATCCGAAACAATTATCGCCGAAACAGCCACTGCCAATAACGAAGCCGATAACAGGAAAATCTGACTCAAAAACGACAAACCCTGATTGGGGATTTTTGCCATAAAGGCGTCGAGCCCGTTGGTAGGACCCTCGATTTCCATCGACTGAAATTCCTTTTTCAGTACACTATCGAGCTTGTTATTCAAATCAGTTTCCATTGGTCGAATTGTTTGAATTTTGATTTTGCAGTAATGCCACCAGGTTCTTTTTCAATAAATTGCGAGCTCTCGACAATTGCGACTTCGAGGTACTTACACTAATGTTAAGCACTTTGGCTATATCGTTGTGCGACATATCGTCGATTGCATACATATTCAGTACTACCCTGTATCCATCGGGCAGTTGCGAAATTGCCAGCAGCAGTTGTTCCCGACCAATTCCATTGTCGAGGCACCTATCGAGAAGGCTGTGGGCTTCGGCATCATTGTCGCTGTTGCTAACACTTAAATTATCGTCAACAAGCAGCATTCTGCCATTTTTGTTTTTCTCTTTTAAAAAATTTATGCAGGTATTGGTGGCGATTCGTTTTAGCCATCCTTCGAAAGAACCTTTTCCCGCATATTGTTTCATAGCCATAATTGCTTTAATCAAACAGTCGTGCACCAAATCTTCTGCGTCGTTTTTGTTTCCGGTATATCGCAGGCAAATAGCACGAATCATTGCATTATAAACACCATATAAAGCAGCCTGTGCACCCCGGTTTCCCTCGATACAGCCTTTTATGATTTCAGCTTCGCTCATCATATTTCAAAAATAAGACTACGATTGAATAAATGGTTGCATCAATTCAAAAAAAATGTATATGATAAAAGATTATACTGAATGAGGAAACATGAATCGAAGTACACGTAAATATCTTTACGAAGTCAGAACCTGTTCAACAAAATTCTTATAAAAGTTAAGGGTATAAAATTAAAGATATTACACTTTTTCTGTTTTTTGGTGTGCTTCATTAAACTTTTTTAATACTGAATTGGTTTACACGTGAAACAATTGTTCCTGAGATGCCTGAATCGTCAGAAATAAAAGAATCACACAACAACCATCAGCTGTTTCAGAGCAATTCACACACAATTCTTAAAGTCACATTAAAAAAACACACATCATGAAAAAACCAATAGTTTTTTTTAGCATAATGATGCTATTTGTAATAAACCTCGTAGCGCAAAAGCAGGTATATATCACCCCGCAACTTATCGACGGTTTACGATATATTGTTTATGAATCGAATACCGGCAACGATGCAACACATGTATTAAAAGTGTATAAAGTAACCGACAGCGACTCTACGCTAATACTCGAATCGCGTGGACTATTCGATAGCAATAATATGAAGTTTATTAAAAACGGCAAGAGCATTGCTTACAATGAGAAAAAAGAAATCGTCGAAAACGCATATTACCTTGCAGACTATAGACACGAAAAGCATCCAACGCTGTCGGGAGCCGGCTGGCACACGGGCAATTATTACCAAAGCATACCCTTGCTCGATTACAGGCCACCCCAAACAAAATCAGAAAACCACGATATGAGATTGATTGCTGAATCGCAGATGATAAGTACGGCTGCCGAAAATTGTATTGTCTACAACTGGCTCGATAATTCTATTAAAAAAACCAGCGACTGCAACGAAAAACTTACATGGTGGCTACCCAATTTACAATTTTCGCAAGATGATAACTACACCAAGATACTGGGATTTGAATTTGAGATGAGCTTTGTAGCAGAAGAATCTTCCGACTTGTATCCCATTCAGATTATGCTTGGCAATAGTCCGAAGGGCTTTTACTATCTAACCATCGATAACATGGGCAAGATAAGCATCGGGCTAAAAAACGACCAATCGTCAAACTATATCGACAGGTTAACGATTTCGAAAGCAACCCGCATTACTTGGGGAAAGAAAAACCATATCTATTTACAATTGCTCGAGAACGGTCACTATTACATTGAAATAAACGATTACAAAAACTCAAGTTATTTTTTCGAGCAGAAAAATGCGTTCGATAACGTAAACGAAGAAATTAATTTGGGCGATATACATGGAATTAGTAATCGTATGGTGATTAGAAACAATATTAAGATGGAATACATTTCGCTTCGACTGTTGGAATTCGTCGATGTTAATAAAGAGGCAAACCCTTACAATGGTTTTCACCAAAACATACTCGAAGATTTAACCGATTTAATCGCCCGTGCAATGCTTTCGCAAATGGCTGGATTACAAATTCTAGCCACAGACCACTATTTGATGAGTTTCAGAGAATACTCAAACAAAAACGATCAACATGTTGCTACCAATATCACCTACAATTACAATGGTGTAACAACCACAAAAACGCTCTGGACTACCTATTCGCTCGACAAAAAACACAATGCTATCAGCAAAATAAAATTGAATATAGGGATTGAAACGGCAGAAATGGATGTAAACTTGCTTTACAAAGAGCTCGTTGCACTCGAGAAAGAGAAAAGCATGAATTACCGAATTGAAAACGGGATGCTTTTTACTCCCAATAGTAGAAAATGACTATTTGATTAACTGATTGTTTACAGTTTTGTGATGCATTATGTCAATGCAAACGAAAAAAACACTACCCGATTTAATCGGAAGATTTACCAAACAGCAGTGTGCTGTCGCCATAGCTCAGAAAACGAAAATCGTTGTCGAGGGCATATTGGTAAATATTTCGCCAATCGTTGCCAACAAAAGCGGCTACCAGCAGCAGTAAAGTGCTGCGGGGCTGATGAAAATTGGTGATAAGCCTGTTGGCAAAACGAAATGTATAACCGGGTACTATCATAATGGCTGTTGAAGAACTCAACTGATGAAGCCTATTTTTTTCGAGATATTCTATAAGTACTTCGATGGCTTCGGCAGCCGAAAATTTGGGTTCAATCCGTTGGTCGTCCCACTGATCTACATACAAGTCCCTCTCTCCCATTGTTATTTTCGATGCAAGCCAATACAGGCTCTCAACACACCGCATAGTTGTGGTTCCCGTAAGGCTTATATTGCCTAAGTTCCCGTGCAGTTGTTTCAAGCAATCGATGCCGACACTGAAATGTTCGCGGTGCATATTGTGACACGCAGCATTGTTGCCCGACACCGGTTTAAAGGTACCTGCACCCACATGCAGGCTGATTTGGGCGGTATCAATACCCTGCAACTGCAAATCTGACATAACAGTATCGGTGAAATGCAAACCGGCCGTAGGAGCCGCCACAGAGCCATGAATATCGCCATACACTGTTTGATAGCGTTCTTCGTCGAGTAATTCGGCAGGGCGGTTCAGATATGGAGGTAGGGGTATTTTTCCATCTGCAGCCAGAATTTCGGCAAAGCTAAGCGCGGCATTATCCCAGGTAAAACGCACCCATACCGCCTCTGCTGTTTCCATCTCGATTTCGGCCGAAAGATTGGCATTTTGTTGCTCCAACACTATATTTTTGGTTAAAGCACCGGTTTTCCATTTTTTCTTATTACCGATTAAACACTTCCACACACAGCTTGTGGTTGCCGCAAATGCCTGTTGATAATCGGCCGGAAAATACGGCTCCAGCACAAATATTTCGATGGCAGCGCCGGTTGGCTTACTAAACAACAGCCGGGCGTGTATAACCTTTGTATTATTTAACACCAACAAGCCATTTTCGGGAAGCAGCTTAGGCAGATCGTTAAAACGCTGTTGCGATATTGTGCCGTTTCCAAAAACAAGCAACTTCGATGCATCGCGCACCGGCAGCGGATATTTTGCAATACGATGCTCGGGTAGTTCGTAGGTATAATCGGCTATCGGAATATTTTGCAAAACCCCCATTTTTTAAGAAATTTGCACAAAAGTAATCGAATTTTATAAATCGAAAGCCCCGAAGGCTTCACTGACAGATAAAAGAAATGAAAAATCAGGAATTCTCGATAGGCGACACAGTACGTTTTTTAGACGAAGTGGGTTCTGGCACAATAAGTTCGCTTATGCCAAATGGAATGGTGATGGTGCTGAACGAAGACGGATTTGAATATCCGATGCATCGCAATCAGTTGGTGCTGGTAGGGCACAGTAAGCAACATAAAGTTCTGGATAAGCCTGTTGTGGAACAAGCCAAAGTACCGGTGAAACAAACGCCCATAGCAGAACCCGAAACAAAACCATCGGAGCGAAAAAACGACAGAATGCGCTTTAGTATTGGCTGGCTTGCAATCGACGCAAATGCTCCCGACAACGGAAATTTGTCGCTGCAACTTATCAACGACAGCGAATACGACATATTGTTTCAGGTAATAAAACACGACGACACAGGCATAAGAACAATTGGCAAAGGTTTGTTAGATGCCGCTTACACCGAAGAATTGCACGTGTTCGACCGCGAAAAACTGAACCGCTTGAAAAAAATTGTAGTCCAGGCCATTTTTGCCGGAGATTTCGGCATGCGCCAGCGAAGCCCAATAGAAAAACATGTTAAAACAGAAACACTACAGTTCTTTATTAAAGAGAATTTCATCGACAACGACTACTTCGAACAGCCTTGTTTTATTCAGGATATAATCAACGATTTAGATTTTAGTGCCGAAGCTTTCGATAAGATTATTGAACTTCAGCAACAGCTCCACGAAAAGGAAGACAAACCCGAAGACAAATCGGCAATATTTAAAAAGAGAAAAACACCCGAAACCATCGAGGTCGACTTGCATATCAACAAATTACTCGATAACGTAAGAGGTATGAGCAATGCCGAAATTCTCGAATATCAGATGCAGCATTTTCATAAAGCGTTAAGCGATGCCATGTTCCAAAAAGCAGGCCGCATTGTTTTTATTCATGGCATAGGCAATGGAACCTTGCGCGACAAACTGCGCGAATCGCTGAAATCACAGTATAAACTCACATTTCAGGATGCTTCGTTTCAGGAATACGGCTTTGGAGCCACTATGGTGTTTTTAAGTAGCAAACAACACTAGCATTTTTTCGGGCAAACCCTAAACAATACCACGCAGTTGTTGCTCAATTCGAACAACTTGTAATAAACAAGCAGGACGAGTCCGGTTTTCGAAAAGCAATAATTTTTACTTCACAATACTATCGGCGTAAGCTTCTTTAAGCCATGCTCCCACTTCGTTTTCGAGGGCTTTCATCTTCGAATGAAATGCTGCAAAATACACGATAAGGGGGAGCAATACACCCAAAAACACAATGGAAAGCATAAAAACCATCGAGCCTGCCATGGTAGGAAAATTTCCGGCTACCATAATATTCTTTTTACGCACCAACACATTGGCACCAATGCTGCCCGATTTAGCAACTATCAGAAAGCCTTTTGATCGCTGTTTCACTGTGTAAGCAGGGAATTGAGCCTGTAGTTTTTCTTTCACATCTTCCCACTTTACCGAATCGGGTTTAATGTTTATTTTCATAGCTGTTTGAATTAAATATCGAGTATAAAACTACCACATTGTTTCTAATAATCAATAATCATTGAGAGAGAAAATGGTTTTTTGTTCGTATTTTTACCTTATAAAATTGCAAGCATGATAAAAAAATACGTTGCACTAGGCTTGGGTATATGTATTGCGTTGGCCATGAAAGCTCAGGTTACCGTTCCGATTGATCTTGCCGATGTACACAACGCCAACGTAAGCAGCATTTGCATACACGGCGATGGCACTTGTTTTGCCACAGCCGACGAAAAAGGAAAAATAATTCTGTGGGATACTAAAAACTTCGGATATATCAGAACTATAAGCGATGGAAACTTGAATCAGCCCGTACACCAAATGCGTTTTAGTGCCGACGGAAAAAGCCTGATGACAACCGAAGGATGGCAAGGTCGTGCCGACGGTAGTCCACTAAGCGAGCGCTATACCACAAATAGCCCATTTGCAACACTCGATAGTATGAGTGTATACAGTGTAAGCGGTAAAGAAGCTCAAAAAAAAGTGCAAATCTCTGCCGACATCCTGGGCCACCCATTCGACTCGAGTTTACTTATAGCGGCTTATCAAAACGGCAACAGTGTATTAATTGGCTATCGCAACGGCAACACAAAGCTTCAGATGTTTGCATTCAGCGGAAAACTACCTGTATCAGTCGCCCATTTGCACGAAGGCTCAAAACTATGCGCTGCAGTTGAGTATGAACAATATACGACAAGCGGAAACGCACAATGGCACCTTGTTGTTAAAAATTTTTCGGGCAACGAACTCTTTAAAAAAACTTATAATCAAACACCAGTTGCCGTATATTTCGACAACGATGCCAATTTACATGTATTTGTGAACGATTATAACAATAAAAAAATCGTAATAGAAAGTTATAACACCGAAACATTCAGCATTTTCAGTACGAAAAAATTTGAATTTACAAGTTTCCGAAAACCATTCATATATTTGCAAAACGATGGCAACACCACAGCCATTGTTGCCGATGCCTATTCGAAACCTTTGGTATTGAAACTCGAAGGGAATCACTTTATGCCTATGTATGAATTTATTGTCAACCCCGGTAACATTACGGCAGCCTCGTTGATTAATGGCAGCTCGCAAATGATTCTGTTTGGCGATAAGCACCCCTACTATGGCAGCAACCCACCTATGACGGTATTCGACATAGATTCAGAGAGTTTTCTCGACAAATACGCACGGCCTTCGCGAAACAACATCAGGGCTTGCTATCTTCCCGGAAACAATTGGTATGTTGAAGGTTATGAGCCCAATTACAACCGCGGTTTTTTGTCGAATCCGCTGCAAAAGTTTATTAAACTCTATGTAAGCGGCAGTTTTAACAATAAATATGGGCGACTGCACTTGAAAGACCACCTGGAAATATATCATGGCATACAAACCATCGACAACACAGAATTTATTGCTGACGAGGTTAGTGGCTATCTTATTATTGCAGGATATCAGAAAGATGCCCCCGATACAGAACGCTATTTTGTATTCGATATGATAGGCGACAAGGTAATGCGCAGCTTCCCGCTTACTATTAACCGCCCCTACCCTATAATGTATAGTGCATCGTCGGGTCGTTTGCTGGCAGCCCATTTACGCGACTTTGCCGGTTGTCGCAATTATGTGGTTCTCGATGGTGAAAACATTTGGGAGATGAATGGTAGAAACACCGATGCCGTTCTCTCGCATAGCGGCGAGTTCATTATGCTGACCGACACGGCCAATGTTGTCAGTATTTATAAAATAGGGCAGCAAGAACCTGTATTCCGTAAAGACTTAGGCAATGCCTTTGGATTTAAAAGCGGAGCCGGCGAAGAAAACGATTTTTGGATAAGTTACACGCATCAAAACAAAGGAGAACGGAGCATGACCTCTAAATCGGTGCTGTTCGGGTACAATGAGGAGAGCTATAGCGAAATAGTTTACGACAATGTTCTCATTCAAGATTTCACCGTTAAAAAAGAGAAGGTGGTAATGATAATTCAGGGGTTATTGAATACCTCGATAATTACCGGTGATAACGATATGCTTGCGTTTACCGGCAGTAGCTTGCCCACCAAGGTATCGTTGAATGATGATGCCGACAGAGTCATGGTAAGTTTCAACAATGGCAGTGTGTCCGTTTACAGTTATACCGGTTTACGGCCATTGGCCCGCATGATTCATCCCGACAACCAAAAACATGTGATGCTTACTAACGAGGGCTATTATAGTGCCAATTTCGATGCCTATCAGGATCTCGCGCTTTACGATGCTGATAAAGCGATGGATCGCGACCATATTTTAAGTCAATTTCATCGCCCCGAGAGAGTGCTCGAAGCATTTGGCACACCCGACCCCGCTTACCTGAAGGTGCTCCGTAAAGCAAGCGATATTAAACATGCCACGCTTGTTTCTTATTCATCAAGCGACCCCGATAAAACTCCGGTTCTGCAATCGATTAGCGTAAACAGTGCCGGTATACCTACCGTTTGGCATAACCAAACCATGCCGGTAGCAATCAGTGTGCAAACAAAAAACAGCCCTGTTGTGGCATATACAGTAAATATTAATGGAGTAGCATCAGATAAAACAACCCTCAAAAAGAGTATTCCCGCTGGAAAAACCGGAAATATCGACATAGAATTACAAACTGTTGACGGTGGCAACTATATTTCGCTGTATGTAACCGATGACAACAAAAACGATTACTTACTTAAAAATTTCTATATTTACAGACCTCCTACAAAAGTTCTTCCCGATTTGTATTTACTGGCAATAGGTGTATCGGAATATGAGCAAGCAGAATATAATCTGAGTTTTGCCGATAAAGATGCTTACGATTTGGCCATGTTGTATGGCAAAAATGCGAATATCGACACCAGCTATTACCGAAACAGGTTTTATGGTGTGCGTTATTCGGTTGCCGGAGAAAATACAGACCGTTATTATGGCGAAATACGGCAGTTTTACGAGGGCTATAGCAGCTCCTACTTGTACTCAGTCGATTACATAGGCAGGTACTGGATTGAAAATAGTAACGATTCGTTTTTCCTTTGGGATTTTACCACAAGCAGTTGTGAACCCATTGAATTGCCCGAAATAGTTATCGACAGATATACTTTTGAATTGCTGCCGGCATTCATAGCATCGCCCGACAACGACGGGTTTTACTATCAGAACAATGATAAAGCATGGAAATTTTTCAACTTCAGCAGCTGCAGCACCTCGAAAAACAGTTTCAACGAATTACATAAATCACCACTGATTCAGAATGCACGCTACGTTAGCATGCGAAGCCGCGCAAGCGACAACAATTATTATGGCAACCCAAACAATACATTTGAAGTACAGATGTGTATTCATAGTTGTAACAATAAAGCCGACAGTGTAAACCTTCCTGCGTTTGTTGTAAAGGGCTTACACACAGAACCTGAGTTACTGGCTGCGTCGGGCGATGGCAACATGTTTTTAGTTTCTGATGACATCAATCTAATAATAGCTCAAAAAAACGGCACCGATTTCAGTGTTCACAAAATAGAAGCACTGAAACACGAGAAATATAGCAATATCTACTCATTCGACACAAACCACAAACTCGGGATTTTAAAGAGCAATGGCAGCGAATATGTACACTATCGTTATACTGTTGAAAACGGTGCAATCGACTCGAGTTATGTAAACAATAGCCGGTTCAACTTACATGGCATAAGCAACAACGGCGCTGTTTTTCGGTGGATTGACTCTACCGAACCCATTGCCCAAACCGATTATACTTATTTTTTTGAAGACAGGGCGAGTGTACACACTAAGTTGCAACCCAAATCGTTTGCCAGGGTACATGTAAAAACAATTACAAACAATGAGGCCACTTGCCAAGCCATTAATGAAGCTGTACCCAACTTTTTTGCTCAGGCCAAGCCCGGCGACCAGGCCATGGTTTTTATTGCAGGCCATGGGGTTCTCGATAATACGCTGAATTACTATTTTGCTCCTACCGACATGGATTTCGACAATCCCGAAAAGAATGGCATCAGTTACAGCAGCCTTATTGCACTAATTCGAAGCATTCCGGCTACACGTCGCCTGTTGATATTGGACTCGTGCCATTCGGGTGATATTTACGAACGCGAGCAGCGACAAACCGTTGAAAACGACACGGCAAAGGGACAACGAGGAGGAAGAAGACTTCTTTTCAGGCAGGAACATGTTACTCAAGTGGGTGATATCATGGAACTGCTTTTCGAAAACACAGCATCCAATTCGGGCATCACTGTAATCTCGGCATCGTCGGGAACCGATGTGGCATATGAATCGCATGAATTGAGCAATGGGGCTCTTACGGCATCAATTATCGATTGTATTACTACAACTATAGGTAATGGATGGGGCGGTTTCGACGAAGAACACAACAAGCCGATTTCGCTCAGCGATGATATCACCTATCGCATTATGCGAGGAGTGATTGCCGAAACCAAGGCAAAGCAAATCCCAAACTTGCGCGAAGTGAACCGCCTGGCCGACATCAGATTGTGGTAACAAATAGGCGCTGCTTTCCCACACCGTCATTGCCTTTAGATTAGCACCGTAAAAATTAGTTGTAATTTTATGGTAGTTAAATTACCGGAAAGAACAGAGGTGAACTATGTCATTGCGTAGGAAATACCTACTTCTCGTATTAGTCCTCTGTTCTTTTCAAGTTGCCATGACCAGTTAGAATCTTTAGCTATCAGGCTAATTAAAGGTTTTAGTCAATACAACTTTCCGGTAACAAGTTAAACTTAAAAACAAAAGTATGAAAAAAGTATTTATTGGCATCGACATTTCAAAGGATACTTTAGATGTCTGTTTTATTGAAAGTTTAAGCGAAAACAAACTTTTTGAATTCAGGGTACAAAACAAAAAGTCAGGTATTAAGAGTATCCTGGAAAAAGCAACCAAGCTCGGTTATTCGGGTTCTGATGCCTGGTTTTGTTTTGAGCACACGGGTACCTATGGGTACTTGCTGGCTTACTTGCTTGACCAGAAAGATCTTTGTTACAGCGTAGTTCCCGGGGTTGAGATTAAACGCTCAATAGGTCTTGCAAGGGGTTCGAACGACAAAGTTGATGCATGCAGAATAGCCTTGTATGCATGTCGCAACCACAAAAAACTAGTACAAACGAAATTCCCATCTGAAACAATTTTAAAAATCAAGAGCTATCTTGCATGCCGGAACCACTTGGTTAAAATCTCAACGCAACTGAAAAACAGTTTGCACAGTTATAAATTGGCAAGTGAAGTAATTAATAATCAAGTGGTAATAACTGAGATAACCAGACAATTAGATTCTGTGAAATCTTCAATTCGGAATCTTGAAAGTGAATTAAAAAAGCTGCTCCGAATGGATGAATCTGTTTATAAAAACTATAAACTCATTAACAGTGTGGTTGGTGTGGGACCAATAATTGCAGCGCACATGGTTGTGTGTACGGCTAATTTCCAAAGCTTTCCTGATGCAAGAAAATTTAACTGCTACGCTGGTATTGCCCCTTTCAGTAAGAACTCTGGAACATCAATTCATACCAAATCGAAAGTAAACAATATGGCCAATAAGCAAATAAAAAAGCTATTGAGCAATGGCGCTAATTCTGCAGTACAAAACGACCCGGAACTTAGAACGTATTACATCAGAAAACTTAATCAGGGCAAACATCATAACTCTATCATGAATGCGGTCTGCTGCAAGATTGTTGCAAGAATGTTTGCTGTAGTATCACGTCAAACAGAATTTGTGCATCTTTATTCTCATTCTTGTAATACGCATGCATGCTGATAATTTTTTGTTAGAATGGGAAATAGCTTGAAATGGAATGAGGCGGGGAGCTATTCTCATTTTAACAAAAATTTTCTCACTTTTATTTGGATATGTCTTAGAATACGAGGACGAGGAACGAGG
>Ga0334884_1003178_pt1 | contig 19133 bp, 14 predicted proteins | sample GraSluR1_MG_7_FD_207215 | JGI IMG/M metagenome (GOLD analysis project Ga0334884, IMG submission 207215) | Sludge microbial communities from methane-producing bioreactor in Wageningen University, Netherlands - Granular Sludge_12_05 R1 | ecosystem: Engineered > Bioreactor > Anaerobic >...
GATAATAGATTGGGTTCGGCATGGAATTGAGCAGGTTATCCCACATCCAGAGTACCAGAATCAGTGCCAGAACAACCGCTGAAGACACAGAAGGAAGCGTCCAGAAACGTGGAGGGATTTTGCGATACAATATAATCGCTGGTAATAAAATCAACGCCATGTCGGCTGTCAAGCCAACAATACCACGCCCTGCAAATGCAATTACCCACATACTGTCGGTAACACCACCGCCTTCAATATCGGTCTCTAAATCACCATATGAACCCGGACGCATATATTGTCGAGCCCAACCAAAGATTGGGCGCTGATGTGTCCATCGCACCAGCGCGTCTTCCATTTCCACACGGTAACGGTAGGATCCTACACGTTGTTCAGAGAATACATGGGTCATCTGTTCTACTACCCACTGACGATCGAGCGTGTTCGAAGCATTCTGGTAGACATATATAATGGGTACCAGGCATAATCCAATTAGAATCCAGCGTGTTTTAAAGTATGAGAGCCCCGAAAGGGCTACCAATCCCAAAATATACAAGGCAATAGCGCCAGTAGACTTGGTGATAAATACCATCACCCCAAGACCAATCACAAAAAATATCATGGGAACATTGAAAAATTGTTTGAGTACTTTGGTGCGCCAAAGCAAGAAAGCCGACAACGCCGTTATCGTCATCCACATCCCCACTGCCAGGCCATGCTGCATGAACACCATCGGGCGATATCCACCACCTGGGCGTACTTGTTGTGCAAAACTGTGCTGTCGATAACCATAAATTTGTAAATGCAATTGTGGACTCACCCGATGTTCCCACAAGACAAATGGGGTATATAATAAACCACCAATAAACAGTCCTATTGTCAAGTCTTTAAGACCTTGTGGTGACATGAAGTACAAACGACCAAACAGGTAGGGTAATCCAATAGAAATGAATTGTTGACGTGCCCAGGAAAAGCCGTCATACGGCCCAAGACCTACAGAAATTGAGGTAATCACCGGACTGAATATCACAATAAAAATAGGGACATCATACCAGGTTGGCTTGAAACGCGTCAGAGAATTGGTATCAAAAAGAATTATTCCCAGCAGCACAGACAATGCTGTAATGTTCATTTTTGTTAAGCCAGGTAAAAGAGTAATCCTGTAAGATGCCTGTGGTAAAAACAACCAAGCTATGATAAAGGCTGCTAACACGGCACGACGCGGTGTTAACGTTGCAAACAGCATGAGCACAATGGGTACCCACACCAGCATGGCAATGGTTGTTTGCGTACTACCACGTACAACCTCAATCATACATCTTCTTCTCGTATACGATTTATAACTTTAGTACGTATTATATTGCTTTTTCCACTCCACCAAGTTGAATTATGTTGTACATGCTCGTTGTAATACCTACTTTCTTCAGAAAGATTATTACTGTCTTCATACCAAGGCATGTGATGCAGAAGGTAAGGGTAGCCAGTACGTACACAGTATCCTTGACCGTGTTTAATCATGGGTCGATACATTGCTAATGTGGTGTCCACGCCCGCCTCAAACAAATAACTGTTAATTGGTTTATTCCAAAATTTACTTTCCCATAGAACTACATCTTCCTTTCCATCATAAAACTCCGGCAAATCATCATATTTCAAGCCCATGCCAATTCGTTTTATTTTTGAATTATTCAATAAAGTCTGATACATAAAATCGATAACGTCCTTGGGACACTGCTGTACAGGTACAACATCAGAATCTGTATAAATATAAAAATTTTTTCGTATCTGTCGATAGACTGATGATTTCCATAATGCCTTATAACCTAAATTGTTATGCAAATATTTTATATTAACTTTTTCTAATGATTTATAATACTCGATCAATGGATGATATGTGGAATCATTATCAAGAATAATAATATTTTTCATGCCGGCGTCCAGAAGCCAGTTTACTAACAAATCTAGATAGGTTAAGCGATTTCGATTATTTATTATTACAGGAATCTGTTCCCAGGAAAATTGATTTCCTTTGTGTAAATTACGTCTCTCTACAATAGAACCTAATAAAAAATTTGTATTTTTACATATACCCTTAAATAATTGTTTGCTTTTATTATTTAACATACCAAATGTCTTAGCAATCATTATTTATTTATCCTAATAACCACGAACTGCGCAATATAGTACACGCCAAGACTCCTTGTTGAATGGTTGTATCTTTAAAGCGCTCATGGCATATTTCACTGCTGCTTTACGGTTTCGAACTTTCAAGCACATCCAAGCTATTGAGCTATAGGGATTTTCATCTGCTGATGTTTCTCCAGTTTGTTTTGAAAACATATCTATATATATTTGTTTGTCAACACCTCTTCTTTCACATGCTTGCAAAATACCTTCCTCTCCAGATTTCCTTTGAATATCACGTTTGGTATATTTTGTATTAACTGGATGGATACGGTACCTGAATAAAACTTCTATTATATTTGAAAGTTGACCTATCTCGGCCAATCGCAAAAATAAATCATTGTCTTCAGCATATGTAAATTCATTTCTATATCCATTTATCTGCAACATTGATAGTCTTCGCAATATTGCTGTAGGATGAAGTAGTCCAAACGATTTGTATTTAAGCATATATGAATCATCAATCAAATGATGCTCACTAGGTACAGTAAAAGTTGGCCCTAATTCACCATCCGGTAAAATATATTGAAATGAAGTCCCACAAGCAACACATTCAGGGTGTGCTTCCATGTATTCGTATTGTTTTTCAAACCGTTCAGGTAAGCTAATATCATCGGCATCCATGCGTGCAATATAAGGTGTGTGTGCCAATTCAATTCCTTCATTTAGCGTAGCTATTAGTCCTTTATTATCACGACTGACAAGGCGAATACGCTTGTCTTGTTCAGCATACTTCTTTAAAATCGTTAAAGAACCATCTGTCGAACCATCGTTGATAATGATGAACTCAAAATCCTTAAAGGTTTGATTCAGGATGCTCTCTACCGCTTCAGCCACATACTTTTCCGCATTGTATACAGGCATGAGCACGGAAATAACTGGACGTTTAATGCTCATACCATAATGTTTCCTTTTGCCAAACGCCAATGCCATTTCCATCGCTTATATTTATTTTCAAATAAGCGAATTTTATTTATTCCCATATAGTTTAGATATATATAAAATACACCTTGATAATAGACACGACGACCAATTAAATCATCCCTGTACGCTTGTCTCCAAATATTTAAAGCTTTTTTAATATCTCTTTTGCGTAGCCAGCACTCAGCGATTAATAAGTAAAAACCAGCAATATAGTGGGCTCTTTGCCATGTCAGCCAATCTTTAGCTTGTAATGCAGTAGACATAGATTTAAATAACTTTTCTGCAGCCCATAAATGTGTGTTTTCCAGAAATTGATTTATGCTGGTCTTTTCATAACTGTCTACATTTTGTATTTTACTACGAAAAAAAAAATCAGGTTCACATAATTTCTGGTACCAAATACCTGAAACGAGCATTCTAAAAAAATAATCCACATCCTGCCAGCTTGGCAAAGTTTCATCCCAATTACCAATAGAACTCAGTGCTGATTTACGCCATAATGGTGATGACGTCTGAAAAGGAAATCGCATCACAAGCAAAGAATCTAAATCTCCTGCGCCAATATTTTTACCAAAGATACCTGTTGTAATTGCTACATTGTCCTCAAAAATAAATGCAGGCGCAAATACAGCTCCGATATCGGGGTTTCTTTTTAGAATCTCTATGCGATTAGTAAGGCAACATGGTGCTAAGAGATCATCAGAATCCAGAAATAAAATTAAATCGCCTCTGGAAGCTTTCATTCCTTGGTTACGGCAGACATTAGCCCCCTTTATTTCACCCTGACGTTTAAAAAAGCGAATTCGTTCGTCCTTAGCGCTGTATGATGCATCAAGTTTTTCAGTATTGTCTGTTGAACCGTCATCTACAACGATGGCTTCCCAATTGGTATAGGTCTGCGCTTGAACTGAATGTAATGTTTCAGATAGTAAATCTGCACGATTATAAGTAGGTATGATGACACTTACCAGTGGTTGCTCGCTATTCATTTCTTCTGTCACCATATGGATACAGCGCCTTTGCCTTTAAGTAAATTTCTGAGGCACAACAATCCCGTTGCTTCTTTGATACAATGTCGAAAATATCTATCCTTTGCTAAAACAGGGAACTCTATTAACAAACTGCAAATTAATATGACATAGCGCAAGTTACGCTGTACTAATGGTAAACCAGGCATTAATTCACGCCGCCATATGGTAAGTAGTGAACCGGAAATTTGTATCACCCGGTCTTTGGTCCTGTATGGTGCAGGCAACCAGCGCAATAACTCACGACGCGCCAGATATTCATAACTTGAATGTACATTTTGATTAGGAATAATCCGGTTATCTCCATGTACTCTTCTTATCGCAACAGGATTATTCAGAGAGCTAAAAACTAAGTAATATGAAACACTACTACAATTAAAAATTTCAATTGTCTCATGCAAACTAAAACTATGAAAATCATTTATATGATATTGGAAAAAATATTTTCCTAACTGAATGCAAAAAATAAGGATTATTAAAGACTTGATTTTATTCTATTAGCGATTTTACAATCTCATTTATTTTATTCATAGTTTTGTCCATTGAGTAATATTGTTTCATATGTTCTCTACCAGCAATGCCTAACTTGCTAGCTAGTTCTATATCTTTTGAAAGAAGTACTATTTTTTCTGCCATAGTAGATATATCACGTTCCTCAACTAAAAATCCAGTTAAACCATCTAATACTAATTCTGGGATACCACTATGCTTCGTAGAGATTATTGGCAACCCTGAAGCTGATGCCTCCTTTATCGAATTTGGTGTTCCTTCAATATCACCATCAAACGAAGTAATAGAATGCTGAATTAAAGCTCTGCATTCTTTCATTTTTTGCAAAATAAAATCATGGCTTTTTTCACCAAGCATTTTTACATTATCATTTAATTTGTAAACATTTATCAAATCTTTGCATACACCATATAAAGGTCCATCACCGATAATTGTTAATTTAATATTAGGATCAATCAATGTTGCCATATAAAATGACATGATCAATAGATGAGGCGCCTTTTTTTCAACTAATCTACCAACATGCAAAAAGTGTGGATTTGATTTTAATATGTCACCTGGTAAAAATTTGTTACAATCGACTCCAGAAGGTATAGTATCTATTTTTTCAGGCGATGCTCCTAGTGATAATAATATTTTTTTTATAGAATCTGAAACAGAAATTAATCGTGATGACTTGACAAATAAATCTTTATACTCATCTAAATAATCAGAAATGATATTTTTTTTCCCCACATCGTAACCTCTAAAAAAAACTACTAATGGGATTTTTAAAGTATCACATACATCCTTAACCGCTACACCATTTACACCAAATTGAGCAATTACAATGTCAATTTTATTTATTATTAGATATTTTGCAAGTAAACTCTGTGAATAATATTCATATTTTTTTTTAAACTTAATTATATTCTTTATTCGAAAAAAATATCGTGATAATAAATTATCTGGATTTTTTCCATTTTGGAATTGCGGCCTTGAATTTTTCCGATACATCCCGTAAACAATGTAGATATCACCAACCAAATTTTCAATTTGTGCATTTACAAATGTTTCTGAAATTGGTGATTTAGAATTTTTTACAATTAAAATTCTACTCATCTCAATTTAATTCCATAGAACAAATAACTTTAAATGAATCAATTAAACTTGAATTAGCTTTTTCTTTTAAAGACTGTAGGATAATTTCATCATTCGAATTCCAATCTGAATTTTCAACATTAATTCCAAAACTACCGATAGTATTTTCATCTACATGCTCAAAAGGGACACATCTATCAGTGTGACCGATTTGTTTATAGAAACGTAAAGTCTTTTCATTTACATAAAATGAATAGGTTGGAACCTTCGCTGCATAAGCAGCTATTGCCATATGCAAATGAGTAGAAATTAAACAATTTAAAATTGAAAATATAGGCAAAAAGTCTATTAAATTTTTATAATTCAAAATCTTTATTGGACCTGGAATAAGCTCAGTTATGTATGAATTGTTTTTATTATTAGACAAAAATACTATATTTTCTTTATTGACTGTAATGAAATTTATTAGTTGTTTTATGAATAAATTATATTTTTTGGGGTCCATTTTTTTCATGAGCAGCTGTGGGTCAAATTGTATTCCAATATATTTTTTGTCCAGTGTTGGCTTGCTCATCATATTAATGTATTCTGGCCATAATAATGCTAAGTCTGCACCTATATTTATTTTATTGGAATTGATATGTAATTTTTCATGAAGAAATGTAAATGATTCGATGTCACGAACGTAAATTTGCTTAGTAGCTTTTGATGTATATTTAACTAGAATACTTCCCATTTTAGTATTAATAGGTCCAGCACCAACTCCCAATATAACACAAGGTATTTTTTTATAAAATGAATATAATGCAGCTTTAAAACTGCGTAAAAAATATAAATTATGTGATTTATTTCCAGAGTTACCAAGTATACCACCACCACCAATTATCACTCCATCAATTTTATGTGATTTTAGTAATTTTTTGATGGTAGAATAATGTGTTATCCCCAGCCACTCACAATTAGATTTGCCTAAATTTGGAATGTATACACTACAATTATTCTGCAAATAAAACTTTGCTATAATAGCACCAATTAAATCATCTCCGAAATTGTGAATAAGATAAGGTCCGATTATCACTATTGATCTATTCATCATTATGCAAAGTCCATTTAATAGAATTTAATATTACTGAAGATTTTGGTCTATCAGAATTCAACAATTTATATGTATCTGTCAATTCAACAACTTTAAATAGATATGCGCATTCACATTTATCAATTAATGATTCGGCAATAATTCCAATCTCGATATGATAAGAACCCGGCGGAAGTGGGTTTATAGGAAAATCAAGTAACACACTGAAATGATTGCTTTCAGGCCTTATAATCAACTCACAATCTCTATTTTGAGTATTTATAATCCTTGTTCCATCATCTGAAAAAATATTTACTCCAATTGTTAAAGGTGCTCCACTTTCCTCAACACTGAACTCAATTTTAAGTTGAAATGGAGAACCAAATTTTAATTCATTTATTATATTATTATTATAATCCAGCATTTGTGCATTTTTTACACGCACTCTTCCATTCCCTGGCCTTGTTGCAATATCGGTTATTAGAATTTGTCTGCTGTTTGCGACATAATCCGAAATAACCTTGTTTACCTCAGCCGAATTAATTAGTAAACCATTTTCAATTAGAATTCCTTTCATACATAATGCCCTTACAGCATTCATGTTGTGGCTCACAAACAGGACGGTGCGGCCTTCCCCACTGGCAACATCCTGCATTTTGCCGAGACACTTTTTCTGGAATTCGATATCGCCCACAGCAAGCACTTCGTCTACTATGAGTATTTCAGGTTCAAGATGGGCAGCGACGGCAAAGGCCAGGCGCACACGCATGCCAGAGGAATAACGTTTGACCGGGGTGTCCAGAAATTTTTCTACCCCGGAAAAATCGACGATTTCATCAAATTTTTTGCTTATTTCAGCCTTTTTCATGCCAAGGATCGTGCCATTGAGGTATACATTTTCTCGTCCCGTAAGCTCCGGATGAAAACCGGTGCCGACTTCGAGCAGGGCGGAAACCCTGCCCTTCATCACGATGCGTCCGCGGGTCGGTTCCGCAATACGAGACAGAATTTTGAGCAAGGTAGATTTACCTGCGCCATTGCGTCCGATAATGCCCAGACACTCCCCGCGCTTTACTTCAAAGGAGACATCTTTCAACGCCCAAAGGATGTCGTCAGTATCCACCGCTTCGGCTTCCTTGAGGTTAAATGTATTTAATCGGTGTAGTCGTTGCAAATTGCGCAGGGGCGCTTTTACCATGTTCGCCATGGTAGCAAAAAAGGTATCATTGCGTTCTTGTTTCCCAAGCTGATAAGCCTTACTCAAATTGTCAACGGTAATTATGGTATCGTTATTGCTCATATTGTTTTCTATGCTTAACTCCGAATACAATCAATCAAAAATTAAAAACTCAAATAGTGTCGATTATTTATGCGACATCCGCAAACACCCTTTCCTTACGTCGGAAATAGAGTCCGCCAATAAAGAACACAACAACAGAAACAATCATGCCCGGGATTATGAGGTCCCACGGCATGGGATTCGCTCCGGCCAGTGCCGAACGAAAGCCTTCTATCACACCAACCATCGGGTTGAGTCCATACCAGATTCGGTATTGATCGGGCACGAGACTAGCCGGGTATACCACCGGCGCGGCATACATGAGTAACCGCGTGGCAAAACTCATACCGTAGTTGATATCTCGGTATTGCACAGCCATTGCCCCAAGAAACATGCCCAAACCTGAGGCGGTCAGCATAATCATGAGGATCAACACGGGCAGCATTAAAATGCCGATATTGGGTACCATGCCATACCAGGCGAGCATGCCCGCGAGTAAAACACTGGCAATGAGAAAGTCGATAAACCGGGCCAATATACTGGTCAGGGGCAGTACCACTCGGGGGAAATATATCTTGGATACCATGTTCTGCTCTGAAATCAGGGACGATACCGATTGCGTGAGTGACTCCTGAAAATATGTCCAGGGCACCATCGCCATAAAGCTGAAAATGGCATAGGGAATGCCATCGGACTCCACCTTCACAAGGTAACCAAATATTATTGTAAACACGACCATCGTAAAAAATGGTTGAATGATTGCCCAAGACACACCGAGAGCTGACTGGGCGTAACGTGTGCGAATGGCTTTATAGACCAAAAACAGAAAGAGATCGCGGTACTCATATATCTCGCGAAAATCGAACATGCGCCAGCCACCGCTCGACTCAATGATAACGGTTGGTGGCCCGGCATCAATTCCAGTACCATTAAATAATTTTTTAAATCCCACCGGGATGTGGTCCTCCAGAAAAAATATAATTTGTATGCATAATACCCCAACGCACCCACCTGCACCAACACCTACATTCATGGACAATACTACCCAATATTGTACAAAATTGCAAATACTGGAAGTGATTAACCAATTATTACATGTAACAGGTGTGTAACATTTTGACGGATCAACAAAGTTAGCTTTACTTTATTCCCTTTATCAGGTGTTTGACTGATTTTGGTAATATCAAATAAAGATTTTTCCACATAGACTTGTGGTGAGGAGCCAAAAACAACCCTAATATGACATGACACCAAGCGGTAAATGGTTTATTCGTTGAATTGCAAAAAACTCCATAATTGCTGGCTCCAAAAGCTTTAGTGCAAAAGGAACTAAATTTTAAAAACTTTACAGGATTTGTATTATTTCCATTTACGTTCTCAGTATTCTTTTGATTATAATCATTTATTGCTGCTTCATACATAGAAGTCATATTCGAATACGTATCTTTCCACTGTCGATGCGTATAAACAAAATTTCTTGCGTTTAAAGCAATTGAATTACGCTTTTCTATCTCTGGAATTAAATTGTACGTAGTATCTGCAAAAGTATCTGAATCGTCAAAATCTACAACATATCCATTTTCACCCTCTTGTATGACTTCAGGCACTATGCCAACTGGTGTGGTAATACAGCATACGCCACAACTCATTGCCTCTAGTAAGGTCATAGGACCACCTTCAATCCGGGATGTTATCCAGTAAAAATCTAAACACTGGTAAATGGTTGCTACTTCCTTGGCTGTCAGTAAAAAACCAGTATAGACAACATTAATTCCTATGTTTTCCAGAGCATTGGCATAGACTTCCCAACCAGAGCCAGTAATAATCACATAGAAGTCAGGATAGAGATTTTTTAGCTTTATCAAAGCTTGCTGAAGCGTATCGACTCCTTTTCGTTGGCTTGTATTACTCGATTTTTTTGCAGAAAAACCGATTACTATAGCATTAACTGGAATTTTTAAATTTTGTCGAATTGAAAATTTGCCATTGATAGAAGTAGTTTTAAAAATGTTACAATCAACACCTAAATTATACAAGAAAATATGTGAATTTATAACACTTAATTGTTCTAATATCTTATGATAAGATATAGCACCTGTCATTATTGCATTACTGTTTGCAATAATATACTTAACTTCATCTATGTCATTTTCTAAATGAAAAATAGATGTTACAATAGGTTTGCCATTGAAATATTGTAACAACTCCAAAAACACATGATTCGTTGACATATGAATAATATCAAAATGATCAAAGCTATATCCATTTTTTATAAAGAATCTTACCTGTTCAAAATCTAAAACAGTTATAGACAGGCTTTTGTTATATTGTTTAATTTTGTATGAAATAGTACCAAGCACCCATAACTTGTTGTCAGGTATTATCAGAATTTTATACATTGCGATCCTTTTTTTACAATATAATTAATTATTGAACAACACTTAAATAAACTTTTCAGAATAGCCACAATTATTATAATGAATTAATTAGTTTTTGAGTTTTTTGACTCCACACTTCCCAATTTATTCTGGTTTCATATTCATTTCGTGAAGTACTACACAATGTAGAATATTGATTTTCATTGTTAATAATATTAATAATTTTATTTGCGTAAGCAGACCCATTTTGCTCTAATGGCAACAAAAAACCATTAATACCATCTCTAACATAGCTTGATAGTCCACCTGTATTTGTTGCAAGAACAGGTGTTGCAAGCGCATTTGATTCAACCATTGCCAAACCACTACATTCAGCTCGACTGGGATATATTAAGAAATGAGAATCATTATATAATTTGATAAGTTTTTCATAATCACGGGATTTATTTTTATCAATGTTTTTTATGATTGTAACATAATTTTTATTATACGAATAAGGCGGTTCCATTCCACAAATTGTTAAATGTGCGCTTTCGCCATTTTCTATTAATGAATATACTGTTTCAAGACCGATATCACCTCCTTTACGATGCCAAAAACGACCTACCATTAAAAGTTTAATAGACTTTTTTATATCCTCTTTATATAATTGCGAACGTAAAGGAATATCTAATAAGTTAGGACCTGATAAATTAAGATGAACTTTATTTTTATTTATACCATAGTGTTGAACTATTGATTTTACTGCCCAATCATTTGATGGTAATACTAATCGAGCATTTTGTAATGCTAAATATTCTATCGTTTCGAATTGCTCTATATCTTGTTGGCTAAAATAGTTTCTCGGGTGGTAATAGTCTATCATCAGATTGAATGTTGAATCGGTATAGTATACGATTGGTTGAATGATATCTAAGAAAGCAATTAATTGTGACCCTTGTGGAGCAAAAAGTATATCATAATCATATGTATCGAGTAATTTTTTTATTGTAATAGAATTTATTTTGGCTTTTTTAATAATATCTTTATTGGTAAATCTACTATATTTAAGATACTTTTTAATAAGTCGGTGAAATAATTGTGTCGATGGCTTTGGATATTGTATTGGAATAACATCACCAACATACATTTCTAATGCTTTTGCAATTGAGTAATGTTCAAGTGCATTTTGATTTGTTACATCACGTGAAGACAATAATGCTATTTTGGGACGTCTGCTCATATTTGAACACCTACCGGCTAGAATTTTAATGAAAAGTTGTGTAAAAACATCGCGTAACTTGGTTAATGTCAAGTATTATCCATGAAATGTTCAAAACATGCAAATGATTATCTGCAATACATGAAATGAACACAGGTAGAACAATTTTAAGCATGATTTTAGTCCGAGGTACGGCACTAAAAAAAGTAACGCCATTAGGTAGTTGCTACTGAATTACAATAGCCAGGCACAAAAATTGAAAAGGTCCTTTATCTCACGGATGACACTTTGCTGATAAAAAACGAATGGTATTTGCGTCGGATTCGTGTTGAAATGCGCAGTAAGCCACGCTGACTTCAGCAGCAAAAACTTCACATGAATGCAAATTGCTTATATAACTCATAAAGTTGTTAATGCTGAAAGCATGTTTACGTATGGACAGGAATTATTACTGGAAAGGAATGTGACTTGGCTTCTTTTCAGGTGCAAAGCAACAAATCACAAAACTTACTCAGCACGCCATTTTATTTAATGGAAAATATTCATATAGCGTGCTCATTTTTAATAGATGAAAATGTCATCTAAATAATAATTATGCTTATGCGATTTTAAAAATTTTACAGTATTGTTCTGTTTACAGCAATAGGACTTCTCATTTTTCATTTTATAAGTATCGGAATTAGAAATACATATATGTGGTTATATAGCTCTTATAAATATAGAGGTAATTTTCACAAATTGACATCTACTATCAGACATGCTATAAACCTGTCTTATTAATGTGTATGGTATTTCTGAACTGTTAAATTTCTATATATGCAACAAGTGGATATAGTAAGAAATTTTAGCAACCGTTCTGAATAAGAAGAAGCAACAGAGGAGTGAAACGAAAATGAATAGTAGTAATGTTAGTAAATTTTTTTTAGTTACTGTGCTCACACTGATCAGCAGCATGGTATCGGCACAAAACCTGGTAGTCAACGGTAGCTTCGAGTCTCCTGATATTGCTCAAGTTACCAATAATGTAGGATATATTCAGGATCAGGCAGATTTGAGTATTGCTGATTGGACCATTACACCAGCCGGTCGTGGTCATGGACTGAATGATGCCACCACCAAGACTCCATTTCATGGCGGCGGTCGCCCGGTACCCGATGGTAACCAGGTTTTGTTCATTCAGGGAGCCGATACTACTACCTTGGCCCAAGTGATTGAAGGTTTGGAAGAAGATAATCATTATCTGCTTATTTTCTATACCGCAATTCGGCCGGGCAATCCAGGTATGAATGTAAGCGTCAGCATTGGTGATTTGGAACTTATGGGCGTAACATCCATCCCAGAAAATGGTACTGCACCGTATCATCAATATACAATTCCCTTTTTGTATTCCAGCGATACGGTAGGTGCAACACCAACGCTCACCTTCACCACAGCGTGGCCTGCTGGTGGTGATGCGACAGTTCTTTTTGATCACATCCAAATCAGAAAACCTGAACTCAGTGCTGAAGTAACCGGGCCTAAGCTTGTCGCGCAGGGTAATAATGTCACATTGAGCACTAACTTAACCGAAACAGTGGGTGATACAAATTATCAGTGGTATTACAATGGCATCGCTTTAGATGGTGAAACAGAAGCAACATTGACGCTTCTTGATGTCGTGATTGACGACTCGGGTGTATACAGTGTTGAAATCACCGATGCTTCTAATACGGTGACAGCTGCTTTTACCTTGCTGGTAGTTGAATCATTACCTGTAAGTTCTTCAGTGATACTTATCCTCTTATGCGCTGTTTTACTGATTGCGAGCGTTTATAAACTACGCATTGCGTAATCTTTTTAAACAGGCCTTCAGGGAAGTAGCAATTTAAAGAAAACTTGCTAATTAGAGTAATAAATAAGTCGTTAATTGTTTAATATGTCGCATTTGGTTTATAAAACTTAAATCGAATGCGACTTTTTATTTCGATTATATCTTTTACATTTGAGTACAGAAAACTATAATTTAGTAGGATTTCTGCCGCAAAATCACCAAGTGAACATAATTGTCATTATCTTAACGGTAAATCTTGCATTACGGCTTGTTCCACTATTTAATTATACGAAGAAAACCCTATGAATATAGATAATTTTCGCAAAAAAGTATGGACAAGATTTAGAGGCACTGCCCGAAACAGGCTGGATGTCGACCCGTCAAACCCAATGTGTGTGGATAACTGCCCCAATATTGAGGGTATGACTTCACCTCGAAAACAATGTTTATTAAACTTGGCATACGGCCTCCTGCCAGCAGATGAAGCATACCTGGAAGTTGGTACCTACCATGGAAAAAGCTTGATTTCAGCCATGTTAAGCAACCCACCACGCACAACTTATGCCTGTGACAATTTTTCGGAATTTGATGTCAATAGCTTCAATATCACCAAGGACAACCTTTTACAGTATGGGCTCCAGAATCTTGTAACATTTTATGATATGAATTTCCGCAACATTTACACACCAACACATTTACCATGCAAATTGGGGGTCTACTTTTATGATGGCGCTCATGACTACCAGAGTCAATTTGACGCCATAGCGTTGGTAGAACCTTTTCTCGCGGACGAAGCTTTAGCGATAGTAGATGATTGGCGATTTGGGCTGGATTCGGGTTCTTATGCATGTGAAGCCACTCTTGACGCGACTGAGAAATCACCAAATGAATGGAAATTGCTGTACGAGTTGAAAGCACGCTTCAATGGCGACAGAAAACTTTGGTGGAATGGGGTTGGTGTTTTATCTTTTAACAGAACAAAACGCTGAACTTCCTATAAGTTACTCGACACGCCACAGATAGAATTGTAAATATTCAGGTTTGACACACAAATTTTGCAGAAGAAAACCACCCCCAGGTTAAGAATCGTTACTTTATAATTATCATAATTAACTGTAATATCTTGTTCTTTATAGATAACTTTCAAATTTTTATTCCTATAAGTATGAAAATTAGAAAAACATAACGATAGAAATATAGAACAAGCAATTTATAGAGTAAAATTCACATGTTGACATCAGCATTCTAACATGCTATAAATCTGTATTACTTATGTGCATTGTATTCTGAACTGTTAAATTTCTATATATCCAAAAAGTAGATATACTAAAAATTTTAACACTTGTTCTGAATAAGAAGAAGCAACAGAGGAGCGAAACGCAAATGAAAAGCAGCAATGTTGGTAAATTTTTTTTAGTTACTGTGCTCACACTGATAAGCAGCATGGTTTCAGCACAAAACCTGATAGTAAACGGGAGCTTCGAAGAGCCTGTTGTCGTTGCAGATGATTGGCCCGGATATCTTGACGCCGGCTCGCTTACTGGTTGGACTATTACACCATCAGACCTTGGACATGGTGTAAATAACAACAGTGACGTAGAGCCATTTCATGGTGGCGGTAGACCGATACCTGATGGAAACCAAGTAGTATTTTTACAATACCAACCTGAGGTAGCGACACCTATCGCGTTGTCACAAGTTATAGAGGGATTGGAAGAAGGAGAACATTACCTGTTGTTCTTTCATGCAGCCACAAGACCTGCTTATCCAGGTATGGATTTTACTGTTAATTTGGGTAACTTGGAATTGTTATCTGAAACACGTCTTAATGACACAGGTGTTCAACCATATGAAAGCTTTGTAATCCCTTTCGTGTATACCAGTGAAGCTGTGGGCGATACTTCTGAACTGATTTTTGAAGCTACCTGGGTACAAAATGCAGATTCAACAATACTTTTTGACAACATACAACTTCGTAAACCGGAACTCAGTGTTAATATATCCGGGCCCACCCTTATTGCGCAGGGTAATGATGTCATATTGAGTACTGAATTAACCGAGGTAACAGGTGATGCAAGTTATCAGTGGTATTACAATGGCATCGAATTAGAAGGTGAAACAGGTGCAACTTTGACACTTCTTGACGCCATGATTGAAGACTCGGGTGTCTACAGTGTCGAAATCACTGATGACGCCAATACAATTACAGCAGCATTTACACTGCTTGTCGTTGAATCATTACCTATAAGCACCTTACCGGTAATTGCCTTATTTGTTATAGCTTTGATGTTAATTGGAACTGCAACACTACGTCGAGTTTAAGTCTGAAGCATAAACTCATCGTACACAATTGTCGAACATAGAGCCGTGTAAGCCTGTCTAAAATCAGCTATACACGGCTCATTCTTTTATTACTAAAATTAGCCATTTATTCTGGCATGCTTCTCCACGTATGTCATTGAGGTAGCTTTCATTCCATTTTAATTGTTACTATACTCATGGTATCTGCACGTAGACAAGAACCGTGAATTTTTCTGGGATGACTTCTATTATCAACATATTCTGTCTGTTATTGGCTCATTTACATTGGTGTTTTTTATTAGTAAAGCGGAGGTGTCATTTTTGGGAATCCAACAAATCCGGGATGACATGATGTATCTTGCAGGGCAATTGGCTCACCGCAGTGCCCAGACACAAGACGAAAGGGCAGCAGCAGATTTTATCGCACGGCGTATGCGTGAATATGCCGATGAAGTCACTCAGGAACGCTTTTTCGCCATAGAAAACTATCCGTATTTATTTGCTTCGTACTACTCCGAATTTCTCGTCGTCGGCATACTCTCTATCTGGTGGCCTTTGGTCGCATTTCTATATGGAATTGTAGTGTTCATTACCTATTTGGCTGAATTCATGGGTTTCCAGGTTTTCTCCCGCTTTTTCCCCAAGTTTGAATCACAGAATGTTTGTGCCCATTTTTCTGCGCCAAAAACAGACAAGGTTATTTTGGTTACAGCCCATTATGACAGTGGTTGCGCAAGCCCCCTCACCCTTCCACACGTTGTACCCTGGCTACGGTTTTTACATCTGATGGTATTGGGAGCTATGGTGATATTGTCAGCCACATGTCTTGTTGAGGGACTCTACCCGGCAAGCGCTACTGCCTGGCTGATTCAGTTACGCTGGCTTTGTGTTCTGTTTCTCGGAAGTTGTTCTCTTGGTTTGTTTTATGCTGCTGCCCGGGGTGAAGACATTCGCGGAGCAAACAGTAATGCTTCGGGTGTTTCTGCATTACTGCAACTGGCAGCATGTTTCCAACGTGAGCCATTACAAAACAGCACAGTCCAATTAATAGCCACGGGCAGCCATGAAGTATGGATGAGTGGAATTCGACATTATCTGGCCAACCACCCACCCGATAAAAAGAAAACATACATCCTCAACCTGGAAAGTGTAGGCGCAGGACGTTTACATTATCTTCAAGGAGAGGGAATGCTTCATTACACCTCTGGTAACAAAACACTCATCAACATAGCAGAACGTCTCTCCCCAGAATTTGGGGCCACCGCTGCACGGCTCCGTGCACTTCCAACCGAAGCCCATGTGCCCTTGTTACATGGTTACAAAGTAATGACCTTGATGGGGCTGGATGATCAAGGCCTCCCACCCAATTGGAACCAGGTTACCGACAGGGTTGCTGAGGTTGATGAAACAGCAATAGAACATGCTGCCAATTTCGCTGAAAAACTTCTTCGTACCCTGGATAAGGAATGATCTTTATTTATTGTGTTCGCCAAGTATTTTCCGCAACACAATTTATATTTTCAACACTTTGCGCTAAGCAAAACATACCTAACAAGATGAAGATACCGTACATTTCATGTCAATTAACACTTAATCTCTTCTAGTAATATCCCATAGAATATATCGAATAATATTATTTTTAAGAATTCATATCAATAAAATACAATATTATGGTAAAATAAACTATATATTAAAATTTAATTTATTCAGGAGGTTCATTATGCACAAAATATCTCTACGTGCCAAGCTATTGACAAGTGGAATTTTCTTTACAATGTTGCCGTTGTGCTTGTTGATTGGTATTGCATATTTTCAAAACAATGCCATGATAGAAACAGCTACACGTGAAAGTATGCAGTTGGCATATGATGACTTAGACCACATCGTCCAAGGCGTCAATGGAATGGTACAGGCACAACAAGAAATTCTTGAACAAAATGTCCAATCTTCCATGAATGTTGCCCGTGAACAGTTGGAAATATCTGGTGGCATTTCTGTTGCAGAAGAAATAATACAATGGCAAGCACGCAACCAGCTTAACAACACTGTCAATACAGTCAGCCTTCCCAAACTCATGGTAGGAGAGACATGGATTGGACAAAATGAACGATTTGATACCCCCATGTTGGTTGTTGACCGAGTACAGGCTCTCGTTGGTGGCACCTGCACCATTTTTCAACGTATGAACCCGACCGGTGACATGCTACGTGTAGCGTCGAATGTAGAAACCCTGGAAGGACAGCGTGCCGTAGGCACTTATATACCCGCAACAAATCCAGATGGCAGGCGAAATGAAGTTATCCAAACGGTCTTAAACGGAGACAGTTATGTGGGTCGTGCATTTGTCGTAAATGCTTGGTATATTACTGCTTATGAACCTTTATACGATGCGCAAAACCAAGTGATTGGTATGCTTTATGTCGGAATACGAGAGGACAGTGCCGTAAGTCTGCGACAAGCAATTATGGATATTACAATTGGAGAAACGGGCTATGTTTTCGTCCTGGATTCAGCAGGTCATTATCTGATATCTGAAAGAGGAACCAGAGATGGTGAATTAATTATTGACGCCAAGGATGCTGATGGGAATTATTTTATCCGCAGCATGATAGAGAAATCCATAGTATTAAAACCAGGTGAACTTGCTGAAGAACAATACCCCTGGCAAAATCCAGGAGATCCTGAAGCAAGATTGAAGATAGCCCGATTAGCGTACTTTGAACCTTGGGATTGGATCATTGGTGCTGGTTCCTACCGCGATGAATTTCTTGCAGCATCAATCAACATTACTAAAATCGGTCATACAAGCAATCAGATATTTATTACTATTGCACTGATCAGTATGTTCTTGGCTACAACCGCCTGGTATTTAATGGCACGTCAAATCAGTTCACGCATCAACAAGGTAGTAAAGAATTTAAATGATGGCGCAGAACAGTTCTTAATCGCTTCTGCCCAGATAGCTGAAACAGGGAACACATTGGCCGAAGGTGCCGGAGAACAGGCATCCAGCCTTGAAGAGACCTCTGCATCTCTGGAAGAACTGTCCGCAATGACACAACACAATACAGAAAATGCTAACCAGGCTAATGTGCTTGCGAAGCAAACGCTGGACAATGCCAACCAGGGCAGTGTGGCTATGTCGGAGATGCTAAAAGCGATAGATACCATTAAGACATCATCCAACGACACCGCAAAAATTATCAAGACTATTGATGAGATTGCATTCCAAACCAATTTGCTTGCTTTAAATGCAGCAGTTGAAGCTGCGCGTGCTGGTGAATCCGGTAAAGGCTTCGCTGTTGTTGCTGAGGAGGTACGTAGTCTGGCACAACGAAGTGCTGAGGCAGCACGAAGCACTACAGAATTGATTGAAGAAAGCCA
>Ga0334884_1003180_pt1 | contig 19110 bp, 11 predicted proteins | sample GraSluR1_MG_7_FD_207215 | JGI IMG/M metagenome (GOLD analysis project Ga0334884, IMG submission 207215) | Sludge microbial communities from methane-producing bioreactor in Wageningen University, Netherlands - Granular Sludge_12_05 R1 | ecosystem: Engineered > Bioreactor > Anaerobic >...
CGCGCCCCGAAGTGTACCACCTCGCGTTGGTGACAGACGTGGGTGGTGAGCCGCAGCAGGACGGGCATGCGGCGGGTGCGGGCGATGCGCGCGGCCTCCAGGTACATGTGGTAGGTCTCGGCGGGTGAGGCTGGCTCCAGCATGGGCATCAGGGACATGCGCGCGAAGTGCCGGTTGTCTTGTTCGTTCTGCGAGCTGTTGGCCCCTGGGTCGTCTCCGAGGATGACCACCATGCCTCCAGCGAGATCCATGAGGGGGAGCTGGACGGCCGAGTCGGCGGCGACATTGAGGCCGACGGACTTGAAGAACACCGCCGCGAGGTGGCCGTTCATGGACGCCCCGTAGGCGACCTCCAGGGCGACCTTCTCATTGGTGGCGTATTCGAAGTAGAAGGGCCGCTGCGCCGAGGGGATGCTGAGAATGGCGTCGGCGATCTCCGGCGTGGGTGAGCCGGGGTAGGTGGTGACCACCATGGTCTCGGCCTCGATCATCGCGCGAACCAGGGCATGGTTCGCCATGATGAGTTCCGACCATGGCGCGGACTGAAGCAAGAGGGCGTTGAGTGCTGCCATCGTTCATCTCACGTCATGCGGCAAGAGCCGTGGGGGAGGGCGCCAGGGCGCAACGAGGCCTGAACTTAGCGGCTTTGCCCTTGTCCTGCAAATGTCGTCTCAGAGGTCCTGCGGGGTGGGCAGGGCGGCGGTGGACGCCACCCTCAGGAGCGGCGACCCAGGGGGCGCTTTTTGGCGCCCCGCCCTGGGGCTTTCAGCCAAGGCGCGCTGGCTGGTGCTGGGCGCAGCCGCGGCAGCAAGGGCTCGAGCAAGCGGAGCACGGCGACGCGCTGGGCGAAGTGCGCTGGCAAGTGAGCGCTGAGGATGGCGCCCAGGGGGCGGTTGCCTGCGGCCGCTTTGATGGCCTGGGCGATGGCCTGGGCTTGCTGATGCAGCGGGGTGAAGGCGCCCACATCGGGGCTCTCTCCCCCTTGCCACAGGAAGGGCTCCTCCCAAGCGGCGAGCCACCACCACAGGGCTTTGGTCTCGGTCCACAGGGTGGTGACATCCTGGAGGGTGAGGTGGCGGGCGGCCATTTTTTCGCCCAGGGCGAGGGCGTTCAACCACAGGGGCCAGAGCTGTGGCCACCGCAGGGCCATGTGCGCGCCATGGAGGACGGGATCTTGGCCGAAGGCCTCGTTGAAGCGCAGGGAGGGACAGGCGGTCAAGGCGCTCACGAGGGTGCGTGGGCTCGGCGGCGGTGGCGGGGTTGGGAAGAGGCAGGCGATGGCCTCGGCGGCGAGTCGGGGTGGGCGCCCGTCGGAGGTGGTCACAGCAAAAGCGCGATGCGCCTGGGCGAGGACGTCATCCAAGGGGATGCTGGACGGGTCGGGGCTGGTGAGGAGGCGCTGGGCTTGGGCGAAGAGGCGGAGGGAGAGGTGGTGTTCGCGCTGGAGGAAGTCGGTGGGGAGGGTGGTGGGGAGGCTCTGGGTGAGGCTGGGATCGGAGATGGCGTCGAGGTCGGCGAGGACTGAGCTGTGGCTGACGCCGTGGGCGTTGACCACTTCGAGGGGGCAGATGACGGGGTTGTAGTCCACCACGCGTTGCTCGCCGCAGCGGAAGACGCGGTTGAAGGGGAAGAGTTTGCAGGCGCCGGGTTTGTGGTCTCGGCCGTGCTCGCTCTCGATGCGGCAGCGCAGCTCGGGGTCGAGGAACCAGCAGCCGGCGCGCGGGTTGGCCATGGTCCAGGTGTTGCCGCGCAGGCGGAGGAAGAGGGCGGCGTCGGGGTAGGCGTCGAGGATTTGGGTGGGTGTGTGGTGGTGGCTTTCGAGGCCGATGCCGAGGCCGCGGCAGCAGGCGCCGCATTCGCGGCAATCATAGCGGAGGCCGCCGTCTGGCCAGGTGAAGTAGGTGGGGTGTGCGGGCATGGGGACCTCTGGGGGCGCTCAAGGGGTACGCCGTCGCAGGGCGTCGATGCCCTGATGGTGCTGGGCATGGCAGATGGCCAAGGCGAGGGCGTCTGAGGCGTCGAGGGCGAGGGCGGTGGCGTCCATGGACAAGATGAGCTTGACCATTTTCTGCACCTGGTCTTTGTCGGCCCGTCCGGTGCCGACGACGGCCTGTTTGACATGGGTCGGGGCGTACTCGGCGACGCTCAGGTGGTGGTGGGCGCAGGCGACGAGGGCGGCACCGCGGGCTTGTCCCAGCTTGAGGGCCGAGTCGGCGTTGCGGTGGTGGAAGAGCCCTTCGACGGCGGCTTCCGTGGGCCGGTGCTGGGCGATGATGTCGCTGAGGCCTTGAAAGATGAGGTAGAGGCGGGCGTGGAGCTCGCCTTTGGGGACGGCGATGCGACCGGCATGAAGCAGGGCGAGTTTGTTGCCGGACTTTTCGATGATGCCGAAGCCAGTGAAGCGGCTCCCTGGGTCGATGCCGATGATGCGTCGCTTGGTTGTGGGGTCTTGCAAAGCCTAGCCCATGATTTCTGCCAGGAGGGCATCATCGATGTCGGCGTTGGTGTAGACGTTTTGGACGTCGTCGTTGTCTTCGAGGACTTGCCACAGCTTCATGGTCTGGCCGGCGACCTTGGCGTCTTCGACTTTGATGGTGTTCTGGGCGATTTTGGTGAGCTCGACCGAGTCGAGGGCGTAGCCCGCGGCTTCGAGATTTTTGGCGACCTCTGCCAGATCCGTGGGGGCTGTGGTGATCTGGAAGGTGTTGTCGTCGACCTCGACGTCCTCGGCGCCGGCCTCGATGGCGGCCATCATGACCTCGTCTTCCTCGCGACCTTCGCCGGCGATGGTGATGAGGCCTTTGGTTTCGAATTGCCAGGCGACGCAGCCCGCTTCGCCGACGGCCCCGCCGGCTTTGGAGAAGGCGAGGCGCACCTCGGCGACGGTGCGGTTCTTGTTGTCCGTGAGGGCCTTGACCAAGACGGCGACGCCTCCAGGTCCGTAGCCTTCGTAGAAGACCTCATCGAAGTTGGTGCCTTCGCCGCCGCCAGCGCCGCGTTTGATGGCCCTTTCGATGTTGTCTTTGGGCATGTTGAGGGCTTTGGCCTTCTGCACGGCGAGGCGCAGCCCGGGGTTGAACTCGATGTCACCGCCGCCATCGCGGGCGGCGACGATCATCTCACGCACCACTTTGGTCCAAGCCTTGGAACGCAGAGAGTCCTGGCGCGCCTTTTTGTGCTTGATTGTGCTCCACTTATTGTGACCTGACATAAAACCTGCGTGCCTTTCAGTTGCGATGATGGGCGAAATGACGAAGGGGTCACAGCGCGACGAAGGCGGCGCTGAGTCCGCGCTCTGACTTTGCTGCGCGCGCATTATAGCGATACAGGCGTTCAAGCTAAAGGGCGCGTGGATCATCGTTGCGCAATGATCTTGGCGCGACCCAGCGTGAGGTGTGGGTCGGCGCGGGCCGGCGCCCCGCGGGCAGGTGTCAGAGGGTGATGTCGAGGGCGCTGCGGTCGAGGCGCTTGATGATGTCGGCCGTCGCCAGCGCTTGGGGCAGGACGTTGGTGGCGAAGAAGACGGCCGTGGCGACCTTGGCGGCATAGAAGCGGCCGTCGGCGCTGTCTCGGCTGATGCCGGCGCTGAGCTTTTGGTCGGCGATGGTGGCCTGCTCGAGGAGCATCCAGGCGACGAGCATCTGGCTCATCATCTCGAGGAAAGGCGTGGCGTAGAGCATGGGGGGCTCGGGATCCTTCATGGCCAGGGTGGCGAAGGTGTAGGTGGTTTCGCCGAGGCGATTCTTGACCTGTTCGAGGAGATTGAAGGCCTCGCCGAGCTGCGGGTGCTTCTTGTGGGCGCTGATGAAGGCACTCAGTTCCTGGAGGAAGCCCATGAAGACCATACCGTTCTTGGCCGTGAGTTTGCGGCCGAGGAGGTCCATGGCTTGGATACCGTTGGTGCCTTCGTAAATGCTGGCGATTTTGCAGTCCCGCATGTGCTGCTCGATGCCGTACTCGCTGATGTAGCCGTAGCCACCGAGGGTCTGCATGGCCCACTCGGTGACGCGAAAGCCCATGTCCGAACCGAAAGCTTTGCAGACCGGGGTGAGTAGGCCCACCACGTCTTCGAGGCGCTCTCTCTCGTCGTCATCGTCAGTGGCCTCGGCCTGATCGAGGAGGAAGCCGGCGCGGTAGATGAGGGCGCGCAGTCCTTCGACGTATGACTTCTGGAGCAGGAGCATGCGTCGGACGTCGGGGTGTTCGATGATGGGGACGCGCGGCGCGTCGACATCCTTGAAGTTGGCGATGGATGTGCCTTGGATGCGCTCTTTCGCGTAGTGCAGGGCGATCTGGTAGGAGGCGCTGCCCAGAGACATGCCCTGCAGGCCGGTGATGAGGCGCGCCTCGTTCATCATCTGGAACATGACCTTGATGCCTTTGCCTTGTTCGCCGACCAGGAGCCCGCGGCATTGTCCAGCGTCTCCAAAGGAGAGCAGCGCCGTGGAGCAGCCGTGGATGCCCATTTTGTGTTCCAGGCCGGCGACGTTGACATCGTTGCTTTGGCCGAGGGAGCCGTCTTCGTTGACCCAAATTTTGGGGACGATGAAGAGAGACACGCCTTTGATGCCCGGTGCATCCCCTTTGACCCTGGCCAGCACCAGGTGGATGATGTTCTCCGTGAGGTCGTGATCCCCGCAGGAGATGAAGATCTTGGTTCCCGTGATGTCGTAGGTGCCGTCGTCACGGAGGACGGCGCTACTCTTGAGGTCGCCCACGGCGGTGCCGGCGTTGGGCTCAGTCAGGCACATGGTGCCCGTCCATTTGCCGCTGTACATGTTGGGGACGAAGCGCTGCACCAGGTCGGCTTTGGCGTGTTTTTCGAGCATGTGGCCGGCGGCTACGGTCAGGCCGGGATAGAAGACGAAGCCCGTGCAGGCCGACACGAAGAGGTCACTCGTGGCGATGAAGAGAGTGGCCGGGAGCCCTTGACCGCCGAGCTCCGGGTTGGTGTGCAAGGCGACCCAGCCGCCCTCACAGAAGAGCTTGTAAGCCTTGTGGTAGGCCTTGGGCACGATGACTTGCCCGTTCTCGAGTCGGCAGCCCTCGCGGTCGGCCTCGGCGTTGATTGGCGCCAGGACCTCCGTGGCGATTTTCTCGGCTTCGTTGAGGACCATGGCGTAGAGGTCGGTGTTCTGTCCGCTGAAGCGCTCCGAATCGGCCAATTTGACCAGCGGCAGTTGTTCAAACAAGACGAAGTCGATGTCGCGACGATCCACAAAAAACTCGGCCATGTGCTCCTCCACGGGTGACGATTCGGGGCCGCGCGCCGCGCACTGGGCGCTGCGAGTGACCTTAGGGTGCAGAGCAGGCACGGCTACGGTGTCGATGTCACACGGATCGACGTGCCTGCGCCCTCCAAAAGTTTCAGTCGTCACAAATGTAACTGAGCCACCGGAAATGGCAAGTGGGCATTTAACGCGCTGCGTCGAAAGGGGGCGCGCGCTGCCGATGCCGGGGCGGCCCTGCCGGTCGCCGTGCCGGGGGCGCGCCCTCGGGGGCCCAATCCTACCAGACGCTGGGCGCGGCATCAGCCGCGGGGGCGGGGTCGATGATCTGGAGGAGCTCGACGTCGAAGACCAGCATGCCCTGCGGTGCGCCTGGGCGGCCTTGGTAGGCGAGGGCTTCGGGGATCCAGAAGCGCCGCTTCTCTCCTTCTACCATCAACTGTACACCTTCGGTCCAGCCAGCGATGACGCTGTCCAGAGGGAAAGTGATGGGTTTGCCCCGTTTGAGGCTGGTGTCGAAGAGGTTGCCGTCGGTGGTCCAGCCGCTGTAATGCACGACGACGACGCTGTCGGCGCTGGGGTGACGGCTGCCGCTGCCTTGGGTGAGGACGAGCGATGCCAGGCCCGAGGCGGTGGTCTCTGCTTCCGGTGGCGGTGCGTCGACGTGGGGCGGTGCCTTGGGCATGGGGGTGAAGCTGACGAGCTCGACGTCGAAGACCAGCATGCCCTGCGGTGCGCCTGGGCGGCCTTGGTAGGCGAGGGCCTCTGGAATCCACAGGCGCCGCTTTTCACCGACCACCATGAGCTGGAGCGCTTCGGTCCACCCCGGGATCACTTGGTCCACCCCGATGGTCACGGCTTCTCCGCGCAGGACCGAGCTGTCGAACATCTGGCCGTTGGTGGTCCAGCCTGAATAGTGGACGGTCACGACATCGCCGACGGCTGGGTGCTCCGTGCCCGTTCCGGGCGTGAGGACGCGGGTGGCCAAGCCGCTGGGCTGGGTCTGGGCGTCGGCTGGGATGGCCGCGACGTCGGGCGGTGTCTGAGGGGCGTGCAAGATATCGATGAGCTCGACATCAAAGACGAGCATGCCTTGGGGGCGGTTGGGCTTGCCGGCGTAGGCCAGCGTTTCTGGGATCCACAGGCGCCGCTTCTCACCGACGACCATGAGCTGCAAGCCTTCGGTCCAGCCGGGGATGACTCCCCCCAGGGGGAAGCGGGCCGGCTCGCCGCGCAGCACTGAGCTATCGAACATCTCACCGTCGGTGGTCCAGCCGGTGTAGTGAACCGTGACTTGATCGTTGGGGCCGGGGCGCTGTTGTCCCGTGCCGGGCTGCAAGACTTTGGAGGCGAGTCCAGTGGGGGTACGTGCGGCGTCTGGAGGGGGCGCGGCCACATCGGCCGGCGCCGCGATGGCGCCTGGTTTTTGTGTCTGGGGTGCTTGCTCACCGGTGTGAGCCGTCTCTGAGTCTGGATCCGCTTGCGGGGGCTTGGCGACGGGCGGGCTCTCATCGGTGGCGATGGCCAGGCCCTGGTCGGAGGGCTGGGGGACCTCGGCGGCGTCGGGCGCGCTGGGGCGTTGGTACTTGCAGCCCGGTGCCAGGCTGGCGAGGAGCATGAGCAATGCAGTAAGAATGATGGGACTTCGCATGGTGATTCCGTCGCTGACGTGTGGGGTACGATGTGGCCGATGGGTGCAGAGGTGGCGCCTCGAGGCCACGGGCAAACGCGGCCATTTCTACCTTGCTCCCGTAGTTGACGCAATGGACGGCGCTCGGGTCCACCTGGGTGGCGGCGGGCGGGGAGGGTGAGTGGCGCAGCCCGGACATGGAGGCGCGCCGCGGCGGTGAGCACGGCGCATGATGGCGGCACGCGGATCGCTGCGGTGTGCCGGGTCCGATAGGGGTGGGTATTGGCTTGGATGAGGTGGATAGTAGCGTAGAAGGTTGAGAAGGATTAAGAATAAAGGTGTGGCTCCCTCGGTTCTTTGGGGTGATGCCCGGACGGCACTAGCGGAGGAGATGGGAAGGGCATGAAAATCGGGAACCGCTCCATGGTGGGTCACAGAGGGCAGTCGCGCCGGACGCTGCGCTTTGTCATCGCCGGGTTGGCGTTGGCCTGTGCTTTTGGTGTGAGCGTCTTCCGCAGCCAAGGGCGGTGGCACTTCCACTGGGACGCGCGCTCGTTGTTGGCCCAGCCTGAGTTGGAGGCGGGTGCCTACGATCTGTCGAGCATCGTGGTGCTCAACCGGGTCCTTCTCCAGTTGCAGGAGAACTACGTCGACACGGCCCGCTTCGACGCCCAGACGATGCTGGCGGGTGGTCTGGACGAGGTGCAGAAATCCGTGGCGGAGGTGGTGACCGTTTTCGATCGCCCCATTCTGCAGTCACCGACGCAGGTGGTAGTGCGGGTGGGAGGTTCAGAGAAGACTTTCGATTTCGGCAGCTTGAGTAGTTTGTGGGAGATGAGTCTGAAGTACAAGGAGATTTTTCGCTTCGTACAGATCCACCTCAAGGGGGAGGTGGATTTGCGGGAGGTGGAGTACGCTGCCATCAACGGAATGCTCAAGACCTTGGATCCCCATAGTGTTTTGCTGTCGCCTGAGACCTACAGGGATATGTTGGAGGGCAACCGCGGCAATTTTGGTGGGCTCGGCATCGTGGTGCGGATGCTAGACGGTGTCTTGACGGTGGTGCGACCCATGGGGAGTGAGACGCCAGCGGTCAAAGCTGGGATTGAGCGCGATGACCAGATCGTCGAGATCGATGGCCTCACTACGCTCAACATGAGCATTCAAGACGCCGTGGAGCTGCTCCGGGGCGAGCCGGGGACGGTGGTGCGGCTGACGGTACAGCGGCCGGGGGCGGCGTGGTCTGCGCCCCGGGACTTTTCTCTGACTCGGGCAGAGATCACCGTCCCCAGTGTAGAGAGCGTCGCTTTGGCGGATCAGATCGGCTACGTCAGGGTCAAAGGTTTCCAGAGCAACACGCACAAGGATCTGGTGGCGCATCTGGGGGCATTGTCGAAAGAGATGGGTGAGCTGCGGGGCTTGGTGCTCGACCTGCGTGGCAACCCAGGGGGCTTGCTCGAGCAGGCCATTTTGGTCGCCGATGAGTTCGTCAAGGCGGGTACCATCGTCACTACCGTGGGATCTGGACGGCGCTATCGCAAGCCCTATCCGGCCAAAGAAGACAATGTTCAGCCCTTCTACCCCATCGTCGTGCTCATCGACTCGGCGGCGGCTTCGGCCAGTGAGATCGTTGCCGGCGCCTTGAAGCACCTGGACCGGGCCATGGTGGTGGGTGACACGAGCTTCGGCAAAGGCTCGGTGCAGGTCCTCTATGAGTTGCAAGACGGGTCGGCGTTGAAGCTGACCATCGCCCAGTACCTGACGTCGGGTGACGTTTCGATTCAATCGGTGGGGATCGTGCCGGACATCAAACTGGTGCCCATGCGCGTGTCACGGCAAGACATGGATCTTTATCTCAAGTCTTGGGTGCGGCGTGAGGCGACCTTGGGGAGCCATTTGGATCACGAGAGCGCCCAGAAGGACTTACTGCCCTTTAGGCACCTGCGCTATTTGGCTGACAGTGGTGGGCAAGCGGAGTTGGAGCGCCACGTCGAGCAGCGGGAGGCGCCGTCTGCCACTGAAGCCGATGCGGCGGTGAGTGGAGGTGATGGCGCCGGAGAGGAGGAGGAGGATGAGGAGGGCGCGCCGCTGGATCTCGTCGACGAGGAAGAGGCGGTCGTCGTCGATGACGAGGAGGAGATCACTCCGGCCAAGGATCCGCAAGTGCGCATGGCGCGTGACCTGTTGCTGGCCGCAGGGAGCACCTGGGAGCGGCCGATGCTGTTGGAGAACCTCCAAGAGCCTCTGGCGGCATTGGGTAGAAGGGAGGATTTGCTGTTGACCCGCCGCTTGGCCACGCTCGGCATCGACTGGAGTGATGGCAACGTCAACGCCAACCCGCACTTGGAGGTGAGCATCACCCCGCTGCCCAACGGTGGGGTCATTGCGGCGGGCGAGGAGGTGAGCGTCGAGGTGGTGGTGCGCAACGTCGGGAGCACGGCGGTACATCGGGTCGTGGGGATGACGGCGTCGACCTTCCCGCGTTTGGACGACAAGGAGCTGATCTTTGGACGCATCGATGCTGGTGAGGTGCTGTCCCGGGAGGTCACGGCCCGGATTGGCTCGGCGCAGCGTTCGCGCCACGATGAGATCAAGGTGAACTTGCACGTGGAGAGTGGCCTGGAGCTGTCGCCCGTGTTGGCTTCGGTGACGGCCCACTTCGAGACCCAAGGGGCGGAGCCTCCCGATTTTGCGGTGAACTACATGGTTGTCGACCAAGATGGCAATGGCGACGGCTTGGCGACGCCAGGTGAGCTTCTGACCTTGCGGGTGGTGGTGAGTAACCGTGGACGCGGCGCAGCGCGGCGTCCATTGGTGTTCTTGAAGAATCGCGCGGGGAAACAGATCGCCATGCGGGTGGGGCGTGAGCGTCCGGATCCTCTGCCTCCTGGAGGGGAGGCGGTGGTGGATTTCGTCGTAGAGGTACGTGAGGTGACAACGCCGACCTTGGATTTCGAGATCCACGTCCAGGACACCGCTCTGGGTCGGGCGCTGATGGAGGAGATCCAGGTGCAGACGTCGGCGGCTGGCCAGGCGGCGGAGCCGGTGGAGGGGACCTTTCGCGTGACGGTGGACTTGGCCAAAGTGTGGGTGTCGCCGCATGCCGATGCACCGTGTTTGGGCGAGCTGGCGCGGGGTGCGCAGGTGGCGGCGCTGCGCCGCTGGGGTGACTATGTTTTGGTGCAGAGCGGGGTGCGCATGGGCTGGGTGCGGGCCAGTGAGGGGGCGCTGGTACCAGAGGAGGCAGCGGCCGTGACGGCCATGGCGCCGTCCTATCTCGGAGGCAACGCGCGGATGCACCTCACGGCGCCGCTGGTGGCGGCAGGCGATGGTCTGGTTGAAGTGCGCGGCGAGCTGCCGGGCGATGTTCCGGTGAAGGATTATCAGGTTTTCGTCTACAGTGAGGTGGACCATCGCTTTGAGTCGCGCAAGGTCACTTTTGCGCCTTTGGAAGCCGATGCGCGTGCCTTCGCGACGAAGGTGCCCTTGCGGCCTGGTTTGAACCGCGTGAATGTGATCTTGCGTCAAGAAGATCTGCGTGAAGTTTCGGAATCGGTTTATGTCTTTCGCAATTAAGGTCCACGCCGTTGGCGTGGTGCTGGTGGGCGTGGGCTTGGCGTCGGTGCTGGCGTGTCGGGACGGCGTTCTTGATGGCGAGGGGCGTGTGGAGCGCGCTGCGCCTGTTCCGCCGGTAACGGCGCGGGCGGATGGTGAGGGTGGATCCCAAGCAGCAGGCGAAGGGCAGGCGCTTGGTGTTGTCATTGCTGGGGCGACGCGGTTGTTGGCTGAGGTGCAGGGGCGGCAGGCGTTGAGCATGTGGCGCTTGGACAACGGCCTGACGGTGGTGGTGGTTGAGCGTGGGGGGTTGGCGTCGGTGGCGTATCAGACCTGGTTTCGGGGGGGCTCACGCTTGGATCCAGAGGGGCGGGTGGGGACGGCGCATTTGCTGGAGCACTTGATGTTTCGTGAGGTGGCGGGGCTGGCCGATGGTGGTTTCGACCGGGTGATGGAGGCGATGGGGAGCGAGGCCGGGGCGGTGACTTGGTTGGATTACACGAACTTTGGGCAGCGGGTTCGCCCTGAGCGGGTGGAGGAGCTGGCGCGGATCGAGGCGGCGCGGATGCGCGGGCCGGTGTTGCGGGAGGCGACGGTGGCGTCAGAGCGGGCGGTTCTGTTGCGCGAGCGGGCCTATAGGATTGACCAGGACCCGCACGGCGTGTTGCTGGAGCGCCTTTACGCGTCGGCTTTTGGGGAGCATCCCTACGGTCGGCCAGCGGCGGGTCGGCGCGAGGACATCGGGCAGATCGCTGTGAGCGATTTGGAGGCTTATGCACGGCAGGTCTACCATCCGGCCAATGCGCTGGTGGTCATTGTAGGGCCGGTGCGGGCCGAGACGTTGTTGCCGGTGCTCGTCGAGGCCTATGGGGTGCTTCCCAAGGGGCATGAGGCGGTAGGTGCCTGCGACGATGCGCCCTTGCCCGAGCTTCCCTTTGCGGGGAGGTTGGTCTTGGGGGTGGATGCGGAGGTGATGGTGATGGCCTATCCGGCGCCACCCCTGGGGACGAAAGCGTCGTTGGCCATGCAGGTGCTGAACGTGGCGTTGTTTGCCGAGCCCTTCGGGGTGTTGACCCGTCTACTGACGGTGGAGCGGGCGCAGGTCAGTGAGGTGAATGCGTGGGTGGGGGAGTTTGCGTGCCGTTCGTTGTGGGAGATGCTGCTGCACATGCGGCCCGGGGTGAGCGCGCGGGAGGTGCGACGGCAGATTCACGAGGTGCTGCGCGAGGTCGCGGAGAATGGGCTGGATGAGGCGCTTTTTCTGCGGGCTCGGAAGCGTTTGGTGTTGGAGGCTGCGACGCAGGGTCAGGATGCGATGCGTTTGGCAGAGGGGATAGGACAGTATTGGGTGGCAGGACGGGATGTGCGGGAATTCTTGCGGCGGCGGGAGCAGATCGAGGCTTTGGGTGGTGAGGACGTGCGCGAGGTGGCGCGTCGCTATCTTGGGGCGGGACAGGAGGTCCTGTGGTTGGGTGAGCCAGCGGCCAAGGAGGTGACACCGTGAGGCGGTTGGTGGTGAGGGCGTTGGGTCCCGTGCTTGGCGTGGCGCCGCGCTGGCGTTGGGTGCTGCGTTGGTTGCTCGTTGGCATGGGTGTGCTCTGGCTGGGGGGCGGCCGGCCTGGGGTGTCGCCGGCGGGGACGCATGAGGCGCATGGGGGGGCGGAGCAGGTCGTGGCGATCGGCACGGACGCGCTCTACTGGTGGCAAGAGCCCAGCGGCATGCAGGTGGTATTCTTCGGCGTCGGTGCCGATGTGGTTAGCTTTCAGGTGTTGTGGCATTCGGGGGCGATGGATGATCCGCCTGACAGGGCCGGTTTGGCGATGGTGGCGGCAGAGCATCTGGTCCGCTGTACGGCGCAGATGGACCGGCTTGCCTTTGAAGATCGGTTGGGTGACTTGGGGGCGCGCGTCGAGCTGCAGGTGGGGGAGAGCGCGACGTTGTTGCGCGTCGAAGTTTTGGCCGAGCATGCCGAGGCGATGTTGGTCTTGCTGGGTGAGATGGTGGATGCGCCTTGTGAGGATGAGGCGGTGTTGGCGGCGCTCTTCACGGAGCTCGATGGGCGCGAAGCCTTTAGGCTGGACGACGATCAGCGTTTGGCGCGGACTTTGTTGGCGAGCTTTGCCTTTGGCGCGCATCCTTATGGCCGTGATCCTCTGGCGCGGTCCGAGAGTCGCCAGCGGATTCGCATGGCCGATGTGGCGCGCTATCGCGACGCGCATCTGCACATGAGCAACGCGGTCTTGGCGGTGAGTGGTCCGGTGGACGCCGCTCTGCTGGTGCGTCTGCGCGAGACGTGGCAACAGTTCAGAGTCGGCGAGCGGCCCGTGCGCGCCCAACGCGCCCTGCCTCGCGCTCGGGGGACGCGTCTGTTGTTGGTGGACAAAGCCAATCGCAGCCAGCATCAGGTCTTGGTGGGGCTACTGCTTCCACCACCGACGGCGGAAAATGGTCCGGCCTTTGAGCTGGTGCGGGTGGTGCTGGGCGGGACCTTCTCCTCGCGGCTGGTGCGAGAGCTGCGGAGCGAGAGAGGTTGGACGTACATGGTGCGGGCTGAACGCTGGCGTTATCCTGAGAGCGCTTTGTTGTTGCTGCAGACCTTCGTGGCGCCCGATCGCAGTGTGCAGACGCTGGGTCAGATGCTCCATCACCTGAACGACTTGGGCCTGCATGGGATGCGTGAGGGGGAGTTTGAGGCGGCACAGCGCTACTTCGTCGAGAACTGGTGGTTGCGCTTCGAGAGGCCTGTCGATGTGGCGCTGGAAGCGGCACGCTTTCTCCATTATGGTTTGAGCCCAGAGGCTCTGCAGCAGGTGCCAGAGCGGGTCGCGGCCTTGGAGAAAGGGGAAGTGGATGCGGCCTTTCGCAGCTTGGTGACAGAAGGTGACCTGTCGTTGTTGGTGCTTTGTAGTGCAGCGCTGTTCGAGAGCGCTTTTCTGCGAATGCCTGGTCTGCGCTCCCTGGCGATTGTTCCGTATGACACGTGAAGCGTGCTGATGAAGGTTAGATGATGACGAAAGCAAAGGCAGTTTCTATCCTGCTGATATTCTTGAGTTTGGCTCAGTGGGCGTGCAACAGCGTCACTTCTGAGCTTCCGGCTCAGACTGGGGCTGAGGTGGCTGCTTTGGGTGAGAGCCCGCGTTTGAGAGCCTCACCGGAGCTTGCAGGCAATGGGACGGTCGCGACGCCTGAGACGGTGGCGTTGCGTCTTCTCAAGCACACCTTGGTGTTGATCAAGACCAAGTACTACGACCCAGAGCGGGTGGATTGGCAGAAGATGGCCGTACATGCGGTGGATGCGCTGCAAAATGGTGTGGCGGAGATCGTCGCTGATTTCGACAAGCCCATTGAAGCCCAGCCACAGGCGGTCAATTTGCGCGTCAACACCCGCAGCCAGTCCTTCTCTTTTACGCAGGTGAAAGATTGGGGTACGGCGCACGAGCTGTGCGCCGAGGTGATGGGCTTCGTGCTGGCGTCGCTGCGGGAAGAGAAGGAGGCGGCGGACCTGGAGTACATGATGATCAACGGCATGCTGGGGACCCTGGACCCGCACAGCGTGTTGCTGACGCCAAAGATGTACAACGACATGATGACGAGCCACGGTGGTTTTGGTGGTCTGGGGATCATGATCGGCATACGTGACAACACCTTGACGATCATCAGCCCCTATGAGGGGACGCCGGCGTCCATGGCGGGGCTCAAGGCTGGCGATCAGATTTTGCGGATCGGCGAAGAGTCGACGGTCAACATGTTGTTGCATGAGGCGGTCGATCGCTTGCGCGGTGACCCAGGGACCACGGTGGAGATCGTGGTCATGCGCAAGGGTTGGGCCGAAGGCCGTCATTTCTCGATGGTGCGTGCCCTCATCGAGATCAGGAGCCTGCTGACGCACTTCATCGCCGAGGACCGCATCGCCTACGTCAAGATCAAGTCCTTCGAGAAGAACACCGCTGAGGACATGCGGGCGAAGCTGGCGGAGATGCGCAAGCAGCATGGAGAAATCAAAGGGCTCATCCTCGACATGCGCTTCAACGCCGGTGGCCTGCTCACCCAGGCAGTGATGGTGGCCGATACCTTTCTCAATCGCGGTCAGACCATCGTCATCTCCGAAGGCATTGGCGGCAGTGGTCGTGAGGTCGAGCTCGCCCGCGACTACGGGACGGAGCCCAACTATCCCATTGTCGTGCTCGTCAACCCTGGGTCGGCCTCGGCCAGTGAGATCGTTGCTGGCGCTTTGCGCAACAACAACCGCGCCATCATCCTCGGTGAGCGAACCTTCGGCAAAGGCTCGGTGCAGGTGTTGCGCGACAATGAGGATGGTTCCGCGGTCAAGTTAACCATCGCCCAGTATCTGACGCCGGGTGACATCTCCATCCAGGGCTTTGGGATTCCACCGGACATCGAGGTCGTGCCGGTGTTGGTCTCAGCAGATGAAGGGATTGATCTCTTCATCAGCGAAAACATTCGCCGTGAGGGGAACTTGGAGCTGACCCTCGTCAGCGACAAAGCGCGTATGCCTGAGGAACCTTCCCTTTCGGTACGTTACCTTTATGACCTCAGCGAGACCGAGCGGGACAGCGAGTCCTACGTGGAAGATTTCGAGATCCGACTGGCGCGGGAGATTTTGCGTCGGGCCGAGAGCTCCGAGCGCACGGCGCTGCTGGGCACCAGCCCGCAGGTGGTGGCGCCCTTCCACGCCGAGCAAGACCAAGTGGTCGCCAAGGCGCTCGCGGCGCTCGGCGTGGACTGGTCGAAACCAGCCAAAGCCACGCCATCGCAACCTTTCACGGTCTCAATTGCCATCGTCGAGGACGCCGAGAAGAGCGCTGCCCTGCCGCTGGCGGCTCAGGAAGGCGTGCTGCGCGCCGGGGCTGAGGTGAAGTTGCACGCGACGGTGACGAACACGGGCGACGCGAGTATCCACCAGCTTGCTGCCATCACCCATGCCAACAACCCCGTCTTCGACGACCGCGAGTTGGTCTTTGGCACGATCAAGCCCGGTGAGAGCCGCACCTGGGACCTGACGCTGAAGATTCCACGCGGGCAAGAGAGCCGCGGCGACAAGGTCCGACTCACTTTCGTGGACGCCAACGGCCCCTTGTCGCAAGAAAGCACGGTGGATGCGGTGATTCAAGGACTGCCCAAACCCAGCTTCGCCTGCAGCTACTGGATAGACGATCGCAGTCAGGGGAACGGGGATGGGGTGGTGCAGGTGGGTGAGACCGCCTCGTTCATGCTCTACGTCGAGAACCTCGGCCGCGGTGACGCTGAGGAGGTGGTCGCGGCGATTCGCAATGAGTCGGGTTCGGCATTGTTTTTGGCCAAAGGTAGGGAGTCACTGGGGCGCATTCCGAGCGGTGAGTCCCGCATCGCGGAGATGCGCTTTGACGTCAAGGGGGTCAAAGAGGGAGGGGAGACCATCGATTTTGTTTTGACACTCTACGACAGCGATTTTGGCACCCTCTACAGTGAGACGGTGCGCCTGGATGTGGCCGCGCAGGCGCGGACTGAAGCTGCGCCAGGCTGGGTGCAGCTTCAGGGGCCAACAGAGATCGTCGCTGCGCCGCGTGCCAATGCCATGCCCATCGCCAAGGGCAAAGGGGAGATGGTCCTGCGGCGGGACCGCCTCGCGCCAGACCCAGCCTTCGTGGGGGTGAGCTGGGACGTGGGGGAGAGGGACGTGCGCGGCTGGGTGACGGCAGATCGGGTGAACCTCATCCCGGCGGAGCACAACTCCGAAGTCGACCAGCCGCGGATGTTGACGCCCAACCGGCCTCCGATCATCGTTTTCGACAGTGTACCCCTCACCACGACGCAGGAGGCACTGGAGGTCACGGGGACCATCTCAGACGACGGCGTCGTGCATGACTACCGTGTCTACTTGTGGCATCGCGATGGTTTGAAGATCCACAATCAGAAGCTGGATTACGGGATCGGCGGCCGCAGCGAAAAGCGCTTCGCTTTCGAGGTTCCTCTTCGACCTGGGAGCAACATCGTCACCGTGGTGGCACGAGATGACCAGAAGTTGGAACAGAGCGCCGTGCTCTATGTCTCCCGCCCCTAGGCGGGCGCGGGACGCTGGGCTGAGCGGCGGCCCAGGTTGCTAGCTATTTGTCCTCGTCTTCGTCGTCTTCGTCGTCTTCGTCTTCGTCTTCGTCTTCTTCGTCGTCGTCGTCGAGGTCATCGTCATCCTCGTCGTCTTCTTCGTCGTCGTCGAAGTCATCGTCATCCTCGTCGTCATCCTCGTCGTCATCCTCGTCGAGGTCGTCGTCATCCTCGTCCAAGTCGACCTTGCTTGGCGCCTGGGCAAAGTCGGCGATGGGAGCCTCTCCGGCGATCATGGTATGAATGGCTTGGGCATTGTCAGAGGGGGTTTCGCCGAACCAAGTGGCGAACATTTCGATGAGATCTTGTTCTTCTTCGCTGATCTTGTTGCCGAAGAGGCCCAAGAAGCCACCGGAAGCCTGGGCGACCACATAAGTGAAACCGAGGAGGTTCTTTTTGGCCTTGTCGGCGATGGGGCCGCTGAGGTCGTCATAGATGTGCTTGAGCACGAAAATGCAGCCGTAGACGTAGGCTTTTTCGGGTTCTTTGGCTAGCAAGGCTTCGAGTAACTTGAAGGCGTCCGAGTCTTTGCTTGCGCCCCGCTGTTGGGCCAAGGCGAGGATACGTTGGCTCTCTTTGGCCGAAACCGAGCCGTCAGCCCAGGCGACGGCGATGAGGGGGACCAAAGGCAGCACGGCTACGGTCTGTGCGGTGAAGCCAAGGGCGAGGATATCATCGATGAGGGGTGGGTTGTGGATGTGCCCAGCTTCGCCGAGGCTGACGCGGGCCTTGGCGAGGTCGTCGGATTTCATTTTCTCGAGTAAAACGGTGCGTCGTCGCTCGATTTCCTGCCGGGCGATTGTTTGAAGATCATCGCGATTGAATGTAGCGGTCATAAGGCTCCTTTCGTTGTCATTGGCAATGGAGGTGGTACCTGGGTGGAGATCGGTGCGCAATGCCAAGGCTATGGCCCCTCGCAGTGGCAGCAAGGCGGTTGGAAGGGGAGTGTTCCCTTTCCTTCTCACGTAGGCAAGATATATAGCCTGAAGCGCGCTTTGGAGCGAGGGTGCCCACGAGAAGGGGCGGCAATGTGGCTTGCTTGGCAAAGGGGATTTTGCGACAAAGGCGCTTGAGGAGGGGCTGATGGAAGGTAGCGTTGGCTATGCGTTTTCTCTGACACTCTTTGCCGGATTGAGCACGGGCTTGGGCGCCATTTTCGTGCTCATGAGCAAGCGCTTTGGTCTGCGTTTGTTGGCCTTTGGCCTGGGCTTTTCCAGCGGGGTCATGGTCTACATCTCCTTGGTGGAATTGCTACCGCACGGGACAGAAGTGATGAGCGAGGATCTGGGCGATGCGATGGGAAAGTGGGTCGCGTTGGCCTGCTTTTTTGGGGGCATTGCCGTCTCTGCCATCATCGACCGGTTGGTGCCGGAGCCGGTCAATCCCCATGAGGTGACTTCTGAAGCAGACATCCAAAGCATCTGTTGTGAGGCGTCTGACTCGGCGCCGCTGGTGCGTAGCGCCACAGAGAGAGCCGCCCTGCAGCGGGTTGGTCTGGTGTCGGCGTTGGCTGTGGCGCTGCACAACTTGCCTGAGGGGATGGCGACCTTTGCAACGGCGCTGGCCGAGCCATCCTTGGGCTTGAGCGTGGCCATCGCGGTGGCGATCCACAACATTCCGGAGGGCATCGCCGTTGCTGTGCCCGTGTATTTCGCGACGGGGAGCCGGTTCAAGGCGGTGGCTTGGTCCTTTGCTTCGGGCTTGGCCGAGCCCTTGGGAGCGCTGCTGGTCTTCCTCATCCTCATGCCTTGGTTGAGCGGTACGCTGGTGGGGGGGATGTTGGCAGCGGTGGCCGGGGTCATGGTCTTCATTTCTTTTGATGAGCTTCTGCCTACGGCGCGGGCCTACGACCAGGGTCACGCCGAGATCGCCGGTGTGGTTCTGGGCATGGCGGTCATGGGGATTTCTCTGTTGCTGTTAGGATGACGGCGGCGCAGAGACGCGCGAGAGAGACGCCACCATCGCTCGAGAGCAAGGATGACGCATGCTGACGACACTCGCTTCCATTCTCTACGTGGCTGCCTTCATGTTTGGGGCAGCCTGGGGTTCGTTCATCAACGTTCTAGTCTATCGCTTGCCGCGACGGCTCTCTCTGGTGCGGCCTTCTTCTTTTTGTCCGAGTTGTGAGACGCCGATCCGGGCCTTTGACAATGTTCCTGTCTTTGGCTGGCTGTGGCTGTGCGGTCGCTGTCGCGCTTGCAAATGCAGGATCCCCGTTCGCTATCCTTTGGTCGAGTTGGCCACGGCGCTGGCGACGACGCTTTTGGCCTGGCATGTTTTCGATGGACGTTTGGAGGCGGTCGTGGGTGGTCATGCGGTGCTGTCTACGCTCCTGGTCCCCTACGTGTTCCTCTTCTTCTACGTCGTTGCTCTGATCGCGCTGTTTTTGGTCGACTTGGCGTCGACGGAGCTGCCACTGGAGATCACTCTGCCGGGGATCCTCTTGGGATTGATTTATGCGTATGCGGTCCCGGAGACGGGGCTACTGTTCGATCTCGTGCCCAACGTGTCTCTGTTTGACGCCGTCCTAGGGGCGGGCGTGGGGGGGGGGGTGATCGTAGCGATCATCATGGGTTACTTTTTTTTGACGGGTA
>Ga0334884_1003185_pt1 | contig 19084 bp, 17 predicted proteins | sample GraSluR1_MG_7_FD_207215 | JGI IMG/M metagenome (GOLD analysis project Ga0334884, IMG submission 207215) | Sludge microbial communities from methane-producing bioreactor in Wageningen University, Netherlands - Granular Sludge_12_05 R1 | ecosystem: Engineered > Bioreactor > Anaerobic >...
TTTTCGGCGTGGCCGACTTGGATCCTGACAAGGAAATCAATCACAGCATCGGTTCGAAATCGGCGCTGGCGCTGTTGCCGCTGTGCTTTGTGAATCCCGGCGACGTGGTGTTGACGACCGTCCCCGGCTATCCTGTGCTGGCTACACATGCGCGGTATCTCGGCGCGGAAATCGTCAAATTGCCCTTGCTCCGCGAGAACGGATTTCTACCGAGCCTCAAAGCCGTTGATGCAAAAACAGCCAAGCGCGCAAAGCTGTTCTATGTGAATTATCCAAACAATCCGACGGGCGCAGCGGCGACACCGGAATTCTTCGACGAATTGATCGCTTTCGCCGAAAAGCACACCATCCTCATCGTTCAGGATGCCGCGTACGCCACGTTGATTTACGGGCAACCGAGGATGTCTATCCTGGGGCGCCCCGGGGGCAAGGATGTGGCTATCGAGCTGCACTCGATGAGCAAGAGCTACAACATGACCGGATGGCGGCTCGGTTTTGTAGCCGGAGCGGCGGGCGCCGTGAAGGCTTTTGCCGAGGTTAAGGACAACACGGATTCCGGCCAGTTCAAGGCGATCCAGATCGCCGCGTGCGCGGGCGTCGCGGACAAACAGTTGTCCGAGGCCATTCGCGGACATTATCAACGGCGGCTCAAGAAGCTTGTGGCGTGCCTGAAGAAGGCGGGATTCGATGCGGAGATGCCTGGCGGCACGTTTTACTTGTATGTCCCTGCACCGCGTGGCGCGGGAGATCAGAAGTTTGCGACCGCGGAAGATGCTTCGCAGCATCTGATCCGCGAGCATTCGATTTCCACGGTGCCGTGGGATGATGCGGGCGCGTTTCTGCGCTTCTCGGCAACGTGGGAGTCGAAAGGCGATACGGACGACGATCGCGCGCTGAAGGAGTTGGCATGTCGGCTGAAAGAAGCAAAGCTGGTTTTTTAGAAGGAGCGGGTCCATGAGCGGGAAAATTGTTCACAGCGCAACGGTGGGGCGGCAAATTTCTGTTTTCCTGGACGACAAGCCCGGGGCCCTGGCGGAAGTGTGCAAGATGCTCAGCGATTGCGGGGTCAATATCTACGCGCTCTCCCTGGCGGAAGGGGTGGGGCATGGGTATGTCCGCATGCTGGTGGACAAGCCGGATGAGGCGCTGCGTCTTTTGCAGGAAGCCGAGGAGCTGACCATGGAGCGCGAAGTCTTGCTGGTGGACCTTGTCAATGTCACGGGCGCCCTGGGTATGCTGACCGGGCGCCTGGGCGAAGCCGGGATCAACATCGAGTATGCCTACTGCGCAGGCGGTTCGCACGTGGATTGCGGGGCTGTAGTGATCCGCGTGAACCAGACAGAGAAGGCGCTGAAGGTCCTTTCCGCCATGTGAGGGCTGTGTTAAACCTTCCGTGCCATCAGTACCAGCCTCGTGGCATTTTCGTCGTAGCGTGAGCCATCGAGTTGGCCGTAGGCCTTCACCTTGTCGAAGCCAACCCGCCGAAGCAACGCCTTGAGTTCCACCGCCGAGTACAATCGGTGCGCCACGCGGTACGTCTTCATGCGCCCCTTCCGGATGATGGTCCACAGGTTTTCAATCCAGCTGAAGTCTTTTTCCAGCCAGCGTTCTTCAAGGATGATCGTCCCGTCGGGTTCGCGGTGCCATGTGCGCGGGTTGAATATCTTTGCGATGCGCTCTTTGCCCATGATGTCCATGAGGAACACGCCGCCCGGCCGCAGCGAAGCATACACATTTCGCAGCACGCGGAGATCGTCCGACGGCTTCTCGAAATAGCCGAAAGCGGTGAACATGTTGATGACGGCGTCGAACGCGCGCCCGCGGCGGAACTTTCGCATGTCGGCGAGTACGAATTCGATGTCCAGTTTCTCCTTGCGTGCGCGGCGGCGGGCCTCGGCGAGGTAGGCGCGGGTCCGGTCCACGCCGGTCACCTTGAATCCGCGGCGCGCCAGTTCCATGGTGTGGCGGCCGGGACCGCAACAGAGATCGAGTACGTGGGCCCCGGGCTTGATCTTCATGAGCTTGAGAAGCTGGTCCACCTCGGCCGGTGTGTTCTCGAACCTGGATTTAGGGAACATGAGGGATTTCCACGCCGCCCAGAACTGGTCATTGTCATGCCAAGATTTGCTCATGTCGCGAAGTATAGCAGCAAAGAGGCCGGGGAAACAAAAGGTGAAAAATCGGCCGGTCCGTATTCTCGTTGGGCGAATGCAGGCGAAGAGTGTAGAATCTCTGCATGAACATGGAACTGCAACAGCAAGTCACAGACCGTTGGCATAAGTATTTTCCAGGTGCCGAGCTGCCGGTGGCGTTCTTTTACACGAACGATCCGGGCGGGGTGGCGACGGTTGTTCCGTCGGAGGGGCACAGATGTTTTGTCGGCGATCTTGTTGCCGTGCGGCGCGGCAAGCCGCTGGCGTTCACGGCCGAGGCGGTATCTTGCGGCGGCGGCAAGCGGTATCTGGGGTTCTCGCAGGAGCTCAGGCCGGGTTTCGAATTTTTTCTCTCGTATGGTATTCCCGGCAAAATGGAGGGCGAACGGTACAAGAAGTCGCCCGAGCTGGTGAAGGAGCAGTTGAGGCATCAGAAACCTTTTGTCGCACCGGCCCGCTATCTTGTCGCCAAGCGGTGGGACACGCTTGATGTGAAGGATGATCCGGCTATCGTCGTGTTCTTTGCGAAGCCGGATGTGCTGGCGGGACTGTTCACGCTCGCGAATTTCGACGAACCTTCTCCCGATGGCGTGCGCGCGCCGTTCGGAGCGGGTTGCGCGGCGCTGATCGGTTACCCGTTCGCGGAGCTGAACGCCCTGCAGCCGAGAGCCATTCTCGGAACGTTCGACGTGTCGGCCCGCCCGTTTGTGGAGGCCGGCGTTCTGAGCTTCGCCGTGCCGTGGCCGAAATTCGTGCGCATGGCGGAAAACATGGACGAAAGCTTCCTCATCACCGAATCGTGGAGCAGGGTAAGCAGGCGTATCAAGAGCCGCAAACTGGCATAGGCACTTTTCCGTGGCCTATCACTTTTTTGTCGCCGCCTTAGCCCATGCGTCCTTCAGGGTGACTGTGCGATTGAAGACCGGGGCGCCGGGCTTGGAATCCTTCGAGTCAGCGCAGAAATAGCCGATTCGCTCGAACTGGAATTTTTCGCCGGGCTTCGCGTCCGCGAGGCTGGGCTCGGCGTGGGCTGTGACAGTCTTCAGTGAATCCGGATTGAGATAGGCGTGAAAGTCCTTCCCTTCCTCCTCCGCCTTCACCATCGGTTCGTCAACGGTGAACAGCCGGTCGTAGAGCCGTACTTCCGCTTTTGCGGCATGCTTGGCCGGAACCCAGTGAATCGTTCCTTTGACCTTGAGGTTTGCCTCGGGCGGCGACCACGTGCAGACAATCGCATCATTCTCGACTCGGGTGCATGTGAGAAAGCCCGCATAACGAATACGCACGGACTTGCCGGGCGAAAGCCGGAAGTATTTCGGCGGCGGGACTTCCATGAAGTCGTCGCGCTCGATCAGCAGTTCGCTGTCGAATGGGATCTTCCGAGAGCCGGCGTCCGGATTCTCCGGATTGTTCACGGCTTCAACTTCCGCCGGGATGTCGGCGGCGTTCTCGATGACGACCCTCAGTGGGTTCAGCACAGACATACGACGCAAGGCGATCTTGTTCAAGTGGTCGCGCAGGCAATGCTCGAGCAGCGCGACATCGGTCAGGCTCTCGTAAGTCGTGACGCCGATCGTTTCACAGAACGTGCGGATCGTTTCGGGGGTGTAGCCGCGGCGGCGCAGGCCGCAAAGGGTAGGCATGCGCGGATCGTCCCATCCGCCGACTTTGCCTTCATCCGCGAGTTGCATGAGCAGCCGCTTGCTCATCACCGTGTATGTCAGATTCAGCCGTGCGAATTCGTATTGATGCGGGCGGGACGGAAGGTTGTCGAGATTCTCGATCACCCAGTCGTAGAGCGGGCGGTGTACGACGAATTCGAGCGAGCAAAGCGAATGCGTGACCCCTTCGAACGCATCTTCGAGCGGATGCGCGAAATCATACATGGGATATATACACCACTGGTCGCCGGTGTGCGGATGCGTCGCGTGGAGGATGCGATAGATTACCGGGTCGCGCAGATGGATGTTGGACGACGCCATATCTATCTTCGCGCGCAAACAGAGCGAGCCGTCGTCGTGCTTGCCGGCGCGCATCTCCTCGAACAGCTTGAGGCTTTCCTCGACCGGCCGGTTGCGATAGGGGCTCTCTTTTCCGGGTGCGGGCGGCGCGCCGCGGTATTCGCGGCCCCATTCCTCCTGCGTCAGCGAGCAGACATAGGCTTTGCCTTTGCGAATGAGTTCGACGGCGCAGTCGTACATCTTCCCGAAGTAGTCGGACGCTAGATAGAAATGTTCGCCCCAATCGAAACCGAGCCAACGCACGTCCTCCTTGATGGACTCGGTATACTCCACGTCTTCTTTGGTCGGGTTCGTGTCATCCATGCGCAGATGGCAGCGGCCGCCGTATTTCAGCGCGGTGCCGAAATCAATGCAGATGGCCTTCGCGTGGCCAATGTGGAGATAGCCGTTCGGTTCGGGCGGGAAGCGGGTGACCACCTTGCCGCCATATTTGCCGGTGCGAATGTCTTCCTCCACGATTTCGTGGATGAAGTTCAAAGGGGCTTTGGGTTCTTCTGTGCTCATATTCGTGTTCATGTTTTCAGGGCCGTGAATATGGCATGGAAACTGGAAACTGGAAACTGGAAACTTGCCGGCACAGTCCGCAGGGTCGCAGACCCTCCTTTCGGAAAGACCGACTGGCGGAAGCGTTGCAGATTGCCTGGAATTAAGGGGGGTGTTACAATTCATACATGCCGAAAGTTGTCACAGACACGTCAAAACCAGCACAAGAAATGCAGATCAGGCTGGTTCGCAATGCAACTGTAGCCAAGAGGCTCGCGCTGATGCGGTCACTTTCCAAGACAGCCATTTCTTTGTCGCGAAACGCAATCGCAAAGGCAAATCCCTCATTGAGCGAGCGAGAGGCTGATCTGCTCTTCCTCCGCCTGCATTACGGGGACCGGATCGCGGATTGGATTGCCTCCTGTATGAAGGAAGAGACGAAGTGATTGATCCGGATGTCATCCGATGTCTCCGCCCCGTGGCGGATGCGCTTTCGTCATTGAACGTTTCTTACGAGGTCGGAGGCTCGGTTGCGAGTTCAGCATACGGCTTGGCCAGGGCCACAATGGATATTGATATTGTGGCCGCGCTGAAACGGGAGCATGTAGATCCGTTATTGGCGATGCTTCAGCCGGCCTACTACGTAGATCGAAGCGCCGCTCTTGCGGCTGTTAGCACGCACGCCTGCTTCAACCTGATTCACCAGGATACCATGCTAAAAGTGGATATTTTTGTAATGAAAGACACAGCCTACGATCGTCTTGCCATGGATAGACGGCGACAGGAGCAACCTCTCGACGGCGAAAATCTGGGCATATTTTTTTACGCGCCGGAGGATGTGATCCTCCACAAGCTGGCCTGGTATCGAATGGGGGACGAGGCATCGGAAAGGCAATGGCGGGATGTCCTTGGGATTATACAGGTTCAAGGCAAGCTTCTCGATGAGGTGTACCTCAGGAAATGGGCCAAGGATCTGCACGTGGGCGACTTGCTGGAACGAGCGATAGCGGAGTCCTTGCCCTAAGGGACGGGCAAGTCAGAGCGGGGAACATCAATCTTTTTCCGGCCATTCGGCATCGGTCAGGGGCTCGGTCGGATCATGCTTGATATTGATTCGGCGCATATCCGGATGAGGGTTTGTGCGATCGTTTGTCTTCTCGGATCCCGTGGCGTTGGAGGCGCGGCGATACGGATGAAATACCAGGGTCAGGTCGGACACCCGCAACGTTTCCGTTGCGCCGACGGTTTGGCTTTCTCCATGGCGGACAATGTCGCCGCGCTCCAGTTGCATGAGCTCCTGCTTTTGGGGATGGCTTAGCGAACGGGTGAGCAATTCATAGTTATGCATTTTGCCGTCGGCTGCGCAGCCGGTTGTCACCAGGCGGCCTGGAATCTTGTGTATGGGCGCTACGAGCCGAAAGAGGCCGGATTGCTCAGGGGTCGCCGGCATCTCCGGTCCGCCGAGCATGAGGAAACTGCATTTGATGTCGTGCACCGTCCGGTGCATCGTGCGGTTCAGATACTCAATACTCTCCGGCACGCGCCAGCGACGAACCTCGTGGCACCAGGCGTCGCCCTTCCGAAGTAGAGGACAAGGGCCGGCGTGAAGACAGGGTGCCAGGATGCGCGCCATTCCTTTTTCCGCAACCCAGTCGCGCAAGCTTTCAAGACGGGGGCTGGTTTCGTCTCCTGCGGGTTCGATGATGAGTAGCGTTCCGGGCGGCTTGAGTTTGGCAAGCGCCGACTCCAGCCATGCCTGCCGTCCAAGATCGTCGGTTGCTTCAAACGCTTCGTTGAGCGCAAAGGAGACGACAATCAGATCGTATGTGCCTTCCATATTATTCGTGTCGGCAAGGTTGCCGGGAACCGTTTTAAGCGAGGCGTTGGGCCATCGTTCGTGCATGGAGTCAAACAAGCGCTGCATCAGGTTCAGGCTGGGCGGGGATGGGTCAACCGCGTGTAGCGCAATTTTTATCCGCGGGAATTGCGTGGCGAAATGGGTGAGAACGGCAAACGAAGCTGCGCCCAAGCCACAACCCAGGTCGAGCACATCCAGAGAGTCGGCGTTTGCAATGGTTGGTGAATGCCGGAACGTGGTCCATTCATCAAGAAGACAGCCGGTCCGGACAAAGTTTTGCGGAAAGAAAAAAAGGCCGTATGCGACCAGCGGGCGCTCCTCCCGGGTGTAGCCGCCCAAGCCGGGCGAGCGTTCCACCGTGAACGTATTGCTGAGCTGTTCCACGTCGGGAACCCAGGCATCGAGGCATTTACGCAGATCGGTTAATCCGCTGACACGCCGGGCTTCATCCACCCACCATTGTTCAAGCTGAATGGGATAATTCACAAGATAGTCATATCCTGAAGAGAATGTGTATGGCAATGCGCATACCGCCTTCTGTTTTTCGTTGCCTGTGCTATCATGCATTTCATGTGTGGCGCTACCCATCAAGAACAGGTCCGGGATGTCGTAATTCACAAGGCGTCGTTTCGTTTGTTGGTGCTCTCCGGAAAGCGCAAGGGCTGCGATCTCTCTTACAGCAGCATTCGTGTGCGTCCGGTAGAGACGGCAAAAGGCCGTGTCATACAGTTTGTCTACACGGGCAAAGAAGGCACGCGAACGGCCAATTACGCAGGACGCGATCTTGAGCGCAAACTGGATGACGTGCTGAAACTGCCGTTCTCGAATATTCACGTACAGACGACGGATGAGGATTTGCACGTTCGAATAACGAAGAAAGGAAAAGCGCTTTTGTCGCGCGGTGCTCCATCGAACAGCGAGGCGCCCGAGTTGATGCACGACCGAAAGAAGGAGTATCCGCTTGCGGCCGAGGTTTCCGACGATTTCCTTCGCGCGATCGGGATTAAGAACGCCGGCGGTGCGGTATTGCCTTCGATGCAGTCCAAGTTCCGGCAGATCAATGGCTTCATCTCCATCGCGGAGCCGGTCCTGCGCGGTACTGAGCGCGCCCCGATTCGTCTCGTGGATTGTGGCTGCGGCAGCGCACTTCTGACCTTCGCATTTTATCACTTTATGAAGAATATCCGGAAGGTTGAGACGCAACTGACCGGCGTGGACCGCAACGCGGAACTGGTCGGCAAGTGCATGGCACTACGTGATCGGCTGGGGTGGAAGGACTTGGACTTCCGCGTCGCGGAAATCGCCGCGTACGCGCCGGAGGCGCCGCCGGATATCGTGTTCAGCCTGCATGCGTGCGACACGGCCACCGATGAAGCGATCGCGCTGGGTGTCCGGTGGCAGAGTCATGCGATTATTGCTGCGCCGTGCTGTCAGCACGAACTTCATCACAAGCTGGCGGCAGTCGTGTTCGATCCGCTCCTGCGCCAGGGGATTCTTCGGGAGCGGCTCGCGGACCTGGTCACCGACACCTTTCGCGCGCTGGCCCTGACGATCGCCGGATACAAGGTGGATGTGGTGGAGTTTGTTGCTCCGGAATTCACGCCGAAGAATCTCATTCTTCGCGCCGAGAAGTGCCGCCCGCCCGGAAATGCGAAGGCGATGCGGGAATACATCGCGCTCAAGGAGTTCTGGGGTGTAACGCCGGCGATCGAATCCATGCTCGCCGACTTGCTCGATCCGGCGGGGTAGTCCGCCTTGCCGGTTTTCTCCTTCGGCACGCTCAGAACCGCTGGGCGCGGACGCGGAACGTTACATTGGTTTCGAAGAGCATGGGCAGGGATCCGGGAGACGGCGTGGGCGGCGGAAACACCGCCCAGACGTTCCATGTCGGGCTGCTCGTAGTATTGAAGTCGCGGCTGATTTCAAGGAATTGCGCCGCGTTCGTTCCTCCATTCCACGTGACCGTGCAACTGCCGGGCACGTCCGGGTAAATGGCCGTGAATTGCAGGAAGGACTGGTTGTTGTTCGGATCGGTGTCGGCCAGCCATTCGTCTCCATCGGGCACTTCGTCTCCGTCGGAGTCCGTTTCGGCCGGATTGGAGCCCATGTCGGCGTCGTTCACCCAGACGCCGGTGTCGGTCTCGACGACGTCCGGCAGGTTGTCGCCGTCGCCGTCCACGAATTCGTCGAAGCCGACGTCGAAGTTGCCGGAGCGGGCCTCTCCGTCCACATCGCGCTCGCTCATAACGAGCCATCCCGCGTCGCGGCATGGTGACCACGCGGTAAGGTGGTAATTGACAGGGTTGAGGAGCGGTTCTGCGTCGAAGTTGCCGGTGCCGAAGTAGCCGAACTCGACGTCCGAATACTCTACATTGTAGCCCCCCGAGATGTTGACCAGACTGTGTCCGTACGCGATGCACCCGCCCACGTCCAGGGTACTGCCCACATCGCATTCCACTCCGCTCACGGCATTACTGACGACAGTACAGCCGACCAACACGGCCCTGCCTTTACGATTGTACATGCCACCGCCCCAGCCGAACGGCTGGACACGATTCTCGGCCAGCAGGCAGTTCAGCAGGGCGACGGCCGTGTTGGAACCGACGAGCACGCCGCCCGCGTCAAAGCCGGCGACGTTTCGCAGGATGTACGCGTTGACGACTTCCGCCGTACCCGCCGCCACATAGATGCCCGCGCCGTTCGTCGCCCGGTTGCCCTCAATCCACGCCTTGCCGCCCATGTACACGTATCCGTTGCTTACCAGGACGCCGCCGCCGCTGTAGCCATGGTTGCTGCTGATCGCGGTTATCATGCCGTTGATTCCGTACAGCAGGGCTTGCGACTCCTCCTGGATGAGGAGACCTCCGCCGTCGCCGTCCATGTTGCGGTCTGCGTCCGCCTCGTTGCCCTCAGCTACGAGATTCGTGGAGCGCAGGATGGCCGCGTTCATCATATGGATTCCGCCCCCGCCTCCGGTCGCCCGGTTGAGCGAGACGGTGACCTGGTTGAAGTAGGCGTGGCCGCCCGACAGCAGGATGCCGCCCGCCGTCGCGGAGCGGTTGCCGCCAATGCGGGAATCCGTGAGCTCGATGTTGTTGCCGAGCCAGCATATGCCGCCGCCCTGGCCCGGCGCGGCGTTGCTCGCGAAGAGGGCGTTTCGCAGGATGGCCGCGCTGTTCTCTCCATACAGTCCGCCGGCATCCACGTTCAGCGCCTCGTTGCCCGAGACCAGCACGTTGGTCCCGAACAGGAAGCTGTTGACCATGTCGATCCCGCCGGAGAAGGAAGTGGCCACGTTGCTGACGAACAGGACGTCCTGCGCGAAGAGCGTGGATCCGTTGAGGGCTGCCCCGCCGCCGTACCGTCCCGCCCGGTTGGCCTCGTTCGTGTCGACATCGCCCACGACGACGTCGCCCAGCAGGTGTACTGTGGAGTTGAGCGCGTAGATGCCGCCGCCGTCGCGGAGGCACGTGTTCTCGGTGAACCTGACATTGCCGGTGACGGTGAGCGTGGAGTTCTCCACGGCGATCCCGGCCCCGTTCCGCGCGGCGCTGTTTCGGTGCACGCCAATGTTGGCTACGTCTTCGTGGATCGTCACGTTGGCGCCGCCCTCCGCATATAGCCCGCCGCCATCGTAGGCCCGATTGTTGCCGAGGGGCACGTAGCCGGCCAGGGGGGATCCGAAGTCCAGGCTCGCGCCATAGCCGATCCAGATGCCCCCGCCGTTCCCTGCGCTGTCGAGGTCCGCGTCCGCCCGGTTGTATTCGATGTCGACGTCCTTCAGCCGGGCGGTGGCATTCGAGATGTAGAGGGCGCCGCCGTGGTGGTCCGCCTCGTTGCCGCTGAAACGGGCCGACGTCACATCCGCCGTCGCAAGGCCCACGTAGATGCCGCCGCCGTTTTCGGCGGCCACGTTGTCCTCGATTCGAGAAAGGGTTCCCGTGATGGTCAGCGTGCCGTAACCTGGTGTCGTGTTTCCCCGCCAGTAAATGCCGCCGCCATCCTGCTCCGAGTAGTTGGTGGAAACCACCGTGTCGGTCAGGTGGCCGACACTGAACGAGCCGCAAATCCCGCCGCCCCGCGCCTCGAGAAGCAGTCCCAGCTGGTTGTCGTGGACCGAGCAGAGCCGGCTGGTGATGGAAGATCTCCAGAGAAAAATACCTCCCCCGCCGAAATCGCCGGCGCGGTTGTACCGCACAACGGAGTTGTCCATCTCGATGTAGCTGTCCCACTGCGCATTGATGCCACCGCCGCCGAAGCGGGCCTGATTTCCATGCACCATGGCGTTGTTGGTCAGCACCAGCCGGGAGCCGTGTTCCAGGAAGATGCCCCCGCCCAACTGGCTGGCGTAGTTGGTGTGGACGAAGTTGTAGCGATACCCGATGTCCCCGCTGTCCACGACACACACGGCGTTGCTTAGGTGAAGGCCGCCGCCGATGAATCCGCTCCGGTTGTGCGCCACGCTCCCTCCGCTCTGGATCTCGAATCGCGAGTTCACCGCCGCGACGCCGCCTCCCTGTACCCCGGCGATGTTGGGCCCCAGCGCGATCGCGTTGTTTCCGATGAAAGTGGAGGCGCCCCGCATGCGGCCGGTGGAGTCCAGCAGGTAGACTCCTCCACCGTCATTGACCGCCCGGTTGCTGCACACGTCGGCGCCGGCCAGAATGTCCACCTGCGAGGCGCCGATGGCCGCGATCCCGCCGCCATTCGTGGCCGTGTTGAAGAGTACATCGCTGGTCTCATTCGACAGGATGCCCCATGAGTTGTTCGCCAGGTAGATGCCGCCGCCCATGTAGTCGGCGTAGTTCCACTTGATGGTGTTCTCGGCCCCGCCCGCCGCCGCGCCGTACACTTCGAGGTAACCGTTATCCACTGATACACCGCCGCCGCGGCCCTCGGGCTGGTAGCCGCCCGCCGTCGCCTTTACCGCGCGGTTGCTGAGGACCATGCAGTTGGTCAGCGTGAGCGAAGAGTTCGTCACATATATTCCCCCGCCGAACCCGTTTGCCACGTTGTCGAAAACAACGCATCCCTGCATCCGTACGTCGCTTTTCCCGCGGATGTGAACGCCGCCGCCGTTCAGAAAGTTGCCGCCCACCGGTCGTCCCAAGGTGATGTCCAGGTCAATCAACGTCACCGAGCTGTCGTGGACCCACACCACGGGCCCGATCCCCGGGGCCGCCGGGACCAGGAGCGTGGTGCCCGCCACCTTCGCGGTGCAGTTGGTGTTGTACCGGCCCTCGATGGTCAGGTTGGTCTTGCTGAGGATGTCGAACGTTTCCGAGTACACGTTCGTGGACACGCGGATGACGTCGCCCGCCACCGCGAAGCGGATCGCATTGGTGATGGTTACATAATCCGGCGTTGGATCCCCGACGATCCTTACCGTGGCCGTTGCCGCAAGAGCGAGGGTAAGGACGATGACAGACAAAAGTTCAAACGTACGCTGGTTGTGCATGTTCCCCTCCTTAACGCCGTTCCGGTGCGCCCATGCTTGTGCTCCTATCATACGCGGGAATACCGCTGCGGGTTAGGCGGAAGATGCACTTTATTGCGGGCCGACGTCGGGGTGGGGTAGAATTGACTTCCCAACGCCGCCGCGTTTGATTACACCGATTGCGGGGTTTGGACCGTGGGAACAAGTACGAGGGTTACATGACAATTCGCACCAGATTCGCACCGAGCCCGACGGGGCATGTACACATCGGCAATATCCGCGCCGCTATCTACAACTGGCTTTTTGCCCGTCACGAGGGCGGGAAGTTTCTGCTGCGCATTGAGGATACCGACCGCGAGCGTTCCACGCCCGAGGCGGTCAAGACCGTTCTCGATGCGATGGCATGGCTTGGATTGAACTACGACGAGGAGCCTGTCTACCAGTCCACCACGACGCAGGCCCATCTCGATGCCGCCGGGCAGTTGCTGAAAGCCGGCCGTGCCTATAAGGAAGACAAGGGCGGGACGGGGCAGGGTGAGTGCATCGTCTTCAAGATGCCCGGCACCGATATGGCATTCCACGACGAAATCAAGGGTGAGCTGAAAAAAGCAGCGGCCGACATGAAGGATTTTGTCATCGTCCGCTCCAACGGTACGCCGGTCTTTCATCTCGCGAACGTGGTGGACGACATACATATGAACGTCACGCACATCATCCGCGGCGACGATCATATCGAAAACACCTATCGCCACGTCGCGCTGTTCCAGGCGCTGGGCGCGCCGGTTCCGAAATACGCGCACCTGCCGATGATTGTCAACGCGCAGGGAAAGCCATACTCCAAGCGCGACGGCGCGGCCTATGTCGGCGAGTTCAAGGAGAAGGGATTTCTGGCCGAGGCGTTGTTCAACTATCTCGCGTTGCTGGGCTGGTCGCCGGGCGACGATCGCGAGGTAATGTCTCGTGATGAAATGGCAAAGCTGTTCACGTTCGACCGCGTGCAATCATCAGCCGCGCAGTTCGATGTTCAGAAGCTTGAATGGATGAACGGCGTGTACATGCGGGCGTTGCCGCGCGAAGAGCTGATCGCTGGTGCGCAAGCTGCGATGGAAAAGCAAGGGGCGTGGAACGATACGATTGATCGCGGCTATTTCGCGCGCGTGATCGAGACGCTGGGCGAGCGGATCCATTTCTTTGCCGACGTCGCGGACCAGGCCGCTTACTTTTTCACCGATGAGTATCCGTATGATGAAAAGGTTGTTCAGAAACGCCTGAAAAAAGAGGGCGCGATGGATGGATTGCGCGAACTGCGGGCGCGATTTGCGGCATTGGCGGAGTTTAATGCAGCCGCTACCGAGCAGGCGTTGCGCGTCCTCGCCGAAGAAAAAGGGGTGGGGGCCGGTGCGCTTGTGCATCCTGTTCGCGTGGCCGTTTCCGGACGAGGCGAAGGACCCAGCCTTTTCCATATGCTGGAAGTGCTGGGCAAAAACCGGGTGTTGAAGCGAATAGACACCACCCTCGCGCGTTTTGCGGGCGCGTGAAGGAGGGTGGCGGTCCGCCACCGCAGGTCAACTTATTCCACCAGGTCAATCAGGTTGCGAACCGGATCGTCGCTGGGTGGCGGGCTGTCCTGTTCCGATCCGGAATTATCCGGCTGACTGGACTGCTGTTGCTGCGGGTCGGGCCGCCTATCGTGCCTTCGGCCTCCGCGCGGCCTCTGGCGCTGGCGATGTCTTGGCGGAAAACCGCCACGACTGTTTCCACCGTCGCCGCCACCACCGCCACCGCCTTCCATCCCTTTCCTGAAGGTTGTGGATCGAATGGCGGAGCCGCCCAGGGCAATCACTTTCTTTTCGACCTCGGTATTTGAAGTCACCACAACGGCCGATCGGCCCCGCGCGCGTCTGGATAGATCAATCAGCAATTCAGGTATCTCTGTGCTGTTTTCAGTGAAGAAGACAGTCACTTCGCGGAATTTTTCGCCATTTGCGACTTCGCGAAGGGATTTTCCTTCGAAAACAGCTTGTACATTGATCCCTTCCTGCTCGGCAAAGCGTGAAAGCTTGTGCAGGATCTGTATCTGTTCGCGCGGACTGAGACGGCCTTGACCTCTTCCGGATCCCGACAGGTGCGCGGCGTCAATAATGTAAAGCTGCTTGCCGCGGCCGTTTCCTGCCTTCGAACTCCAGAAGGCCATCAATTTGCTCAATACGCTCATGCTTACTCCTCGCCCACTTTTTTTCGCGCCTTGAATCAGGGCGTACTCGGGTGGGCTCAACTACCCGTTACCAACATACGGGAAATGGCACCCCCGGCCACACTTCCCATCTCTATGAGGGGTCGGACGTTACAATACCCCCATTTCAACTGCAAGTATGGAATATAATGCTGCAATGCGCAGCGATTCAAGCGGGACGGCAAAGATTGACGCATGCGGCAACCACCGTTACTCTGTTGCACTCGATGTTGTCCAGAAAGCGAAAAGGATGGCGATGAGGGCCGTCCGGCAGGTATCCGGCATGTCTCAAAGCGGAAAATACAATATTAATTGTCCAAAATGCGGTCATTCGCAGGCTGTAGAGCTCTATGAGTCCGTCAATGTGCAGGTTTCGCCGGAGCTCAAAGAGGTCTTGATGGCGAACCGCCTGAATGTTGTCACGTGTGCGGAATGTGGACTTTCCTTTCGCGTGGACAAGCCGCTTCTCTACAACGATCCGAAGCGCGGCGTTATGATTTACCTGATTCCCACGACCGAGGGGCAATATAATAAGGGAGAGCACCTGTTTGCGGAATCGCTGCGTCGCCTGACCGAGGTTCTGCCGGCGGATTTCAATGCGCCGGGGGTTTCGCTGGTGTTCAACCGATTCGAATTGGTCGAGCGAATATTTCTTTTTGATGCAGGTTTGAATGAGCGCATCATCGAATACATCAAGTATATGATCTATTCGAAAAACCTGGGCAAACTGGATCCTCGCACGAAGAATCTTCTTTTTGACGCCGAGGATTCCACAGACAAAGTCCTCTGCTTTGTAGTGCAGGATGTGGCGACGCGAAAACTGGAGTCCGTGTTACAGTACGACCGCGGTACGTATAAAGCGCTGTCGGAAATGTTCGACCGCGATGAACAGACCGCCACGCTCCTAGAACTTTTTCCCGGACCTCACATCAGTGCGCGGGCTCTGCTTCTGCGGGGAGAGACAGATCCTGAGCTTCCTGAGCCGGAGGCAGCTCCGTAGCCTGCGGAAGTCCCGAAAAGGCATCCGCCGTCGGCGCGGCAAAAGGAAACAGGCTGACAGGTTCCGGGGCTTCACCTCCCTTTGCAGCGGAACGGACTTCCTTGTCCACGAAAAGCAGGGCGCTTTCCGCAAGGGTTGCCCAGTCGCTGTCCGGATTCGCCGCAATGAAATCCTCGTATTCCGTGCGCGCATCATCGAAACGTCCCATCTGCATCAATGCACGGGCCTTGCTGAGCCGCGCCAATGGCGCGAGGAAATGGTCCGGGTTGGAGCTGAATAGAGACTCGTAGGCGCTGATGGCTTCGCTGAGCTGTCCCTCGCTTTCGAGGCATTGAGCTTTGCCGAGAGTTGCCACATCAATGAGTGAATGCTTTGGATACTTCTGCTCGAATTGTGAATAGGTGAATCGCGCCATTTCATATTGTCCGTCGTCGTAATAGCGCGCAGCAAGGGTCAGCATGGCCAGTGGGGTCGTCGGGGCCGAGGGGTGTTGGGAAACGACCTGCTGCAACTCTTCCGAGCTGCGCGCGTTCATCAGCAATTGCGAGGCCCGCATGGCCGAGGACTGCTTATGATTTTTATAGGCGCCGAAGCCGAGAACGATTGCGAGGCAGACGCCGAGCGCGATCACGAGTGTTTGCCCGTGGTTCCTGATGAACTCGCGAAGCGTTTCTACTTCATCTTTCGCGCTGTGCTCAGGTTGCGCGGACTCCGGTTTCCTAATCAATCTCTGCGGCATGTGAAACTCCTTCCAAGAAGCCAGTATTTATGGCCTTCACGGGGATGAAACGCAACGAAGAAGTGTATCCGTTTATCCCGAACGAGCGGCGTTTTCGTAGATCTCGATTACGCGGTCGGCTGCCGTTTCCGGTGTCATATAGGTGGTGTCTACCTGGTAAGGGATCGCGCCATACAAAGCGCGCCGCGATTCCAGGAGGTCCATGATCCGGCAGGCCTTGTCGCCTTCCTCAAGCAAAGGGCGCTTATCGTCGTGCTTAACGCGTTTCAGGATCGTTTGAGGAGCGGCGTTAAGGCAGACGACGACACCGGTCCTGTTGAAATCCAGAACGTTTTGCTCGTTGATTACCACGCCACCTCCGGCCGCCACGACAAGGTTATTCCGGGCCGATAGCTCCTGGACAAGAGCCCGCTCCATTGCGCGGAATGAAGGCTCGCCATCGGTGTGGAATATCTCTGAAATCGTGCGGTTGGTGCGCTGCTCGATGGTGGCATCCATATCCACGAACTCGCGCTCCAGGCGGCGCGCTACAATCTTCGCTGTTGCCGTCTTCCCTGTTCCCATGAAGCCGACAAGGACAATGTTCTTTTTGTCATCCATGTCTTTTTTGAACAGTCCCCGTGCCTGTACACAATGCGCCTGCGCTTCTCCGTGCCATGTTTTCGTGGACAAACGCGGACTGCTTATGCAACAGGACTATCGGTCAGGCGCACCACATCGCGCGCCCGCGCCCCTTTGACATCCTGAAACACTTCGAACTGCACCTTATCGCCTTCATTCAAGGTCTTGAACCCCTCAGCCTGAATTTGCGAATAGTGAACAAACACGTCCTGTGCGGTGCCGTCCGGGATTATGAAACCATATCCCTTTTTCTCGTTAAACCATTTGACCGTACCTTTGGCCATAACTACAAATCCTCCCCTCAATACTGCTCCGATGTATTCTTACTCTGAATTAAAAGAATACAAGCGGAATTCTCAAAAACGGTTGATTTTCTTTGACAGTTGGAGAAACGATTTACTGCGATTAACGCGCCAGCCAGGTAAGAAAAGGCTGCCACCAGTCTGACCCCCAGAGCACCCAGATCACCGCTGCAAGGGCCAGGTAAGGCCCGTAAGGGACCCGGCTTTGCCACTCCTTTTTGCGAAAAACGATCATCAGGATGCCCACAACAGACCCCAGAATGGAAGAAACCATGATGGTGAAGAGAACGGACCGCCAGCCCAGCAGCGCCCCAAGGCCCCCAAGCAGCTTCACGTCTCCAAACCCCATGGCGTCCTTCCGGAAAATCAATTTGCCCAGAACGCCAACCAGCCAGAGGATGCCGAAACCGGCGGCGAAACCTTTTGCGGCAGCTATAAGGCCGCCGAGCCAGGTGCCCTCCCCGTGAAGAGCGGGGATCAGCGGGCTTAAAATCAGGCCGGCGATAATGCCGCCGATCGTCACCCGATCCGGAATAATCATATGATCGAAGTCCACGAAAGTTCCGAGGATCAGCCCGCCCATGATCATCCAGTAGACGGGTGTCCGGGCATCGAAACCGTAGCGAAGCCAGACGAGAAGAAAGAGCGTGGCCGTCAGGGCTTCAACAAGGAAGTAGCGGGGCGAAATTTTCTCGTGGCAGTGCCGGCATCGCGCCCCCAGCCACAGATAGCTGATCATCGGGATGTTGTCGTGCCATGCAATCATCGTGTTGCAATGCGGACAATGTGAGCGCGGCGTAACAACAGATTCTTCACGCGGAATGCGATAGACGCACACGTTCAGAAAGCTTCCGACACACGCGCCGAGGAGAAAAGCGACAAGGGAGAAGTAGGCGAAAAGAAAGGTGAAAGAGTCCATTACGCCGATCCTCCATACACAGCGTGTTCGAGCGCTTTTCGCATGACATCAACCGGCGGATTCACCCCGGTCCAAAGCTCAAACGCTCTGGCACCCTGGTGCAGAAGCATGCCCAGGCCGTTGGCGGGTTCTGCGCCACCGTGTCGCGCGGATTTCATTAAGACCGTCTCCGGATACATATAGATTAAATCGAAAACCAATTGGCCTTTTTTGAATGCGTCGGGTCCGAGCGGAGCGACATCCTCCTGTTTCATACCCACCGGCGTCGCGTGAATCACAACATCGGCATTTCGTGCCGCAGCTGAAATGGCGGTGGCATCGGTGATCGCCGCGCAGTCCTGAATGAAGTAGCGGGTTTCGAGTTCCATAACCAGTTTGTTCGCCCGCACTGCATCGAGATCAGCCACAGAAATAGTCTTCACGCCCGCGCCCGCGCAGCTCAACGCCACGGCGCGCCCTGCGCCGCCCGTGCCCAGGACGAACACCGATTTCCCGGCGACCGGTGTGCCGAACGCTTCTTCGAACGCGCGGAGAAAACCTTCGCCATCCGTGTTGTGTCCCACCAGGCCGTCCGGGGTGAATTGGACCGTGTTCACCGCGCCCAGCATCTGTGCACTTTCATCGAGTTTATTCAGGCCGCGCAAGGCGACCTCTTTGAGCGGAACGGTGAGATTGATGCCGCCGAACCCCATGTTCTCCATTGCCGGAAGCACGGACATCAGCCGGTCGGGATGCACGTCGAACGCGAGATAGATTGCGTCCATGCCCAAGGCCTGAAACGCGGCATTGTGCATGACCGGCGAGAGTGTGTGCCCGATGGGGTGCCCCAGCACGGCGTATGGCTTTGTGTGACCACTGATCTTCATTTGCCGGATTTTCCAATCATTGGAAAATATTACGAGCTTTTTTCCAGGGATTGGAACAACAAAGCACCTGTAATCCCGAGGGCTTTGCCCGAGAGATCTCCCGATGGGCTGATCACGCTCTGCCGTCTCACGGCTGGCGGCCGGCGGCGCGCCTGCTCTTCCGGGCGGCGCGCTTCTTCTGCGTTGTGGCCACGGCGAACAGGTACGTATTCAGCGCGTTCAGGTAGGCTTTCGCGCTGGCTTCGACGATGTCCGTGCTGGCGCCTTTCGCGGAGATCATGTCCCGCTCTTTGCCGAACGCGACGGTGAGGCTGACTTCGCCCAGCGCGTCCTCGCCGCGCGTTACGGCCTGGATGGAATAGTCCTCCAGCGCGCCCGGAACGCCCGTGATCCGATCTATCGTCTTCAGCGTCGCGTCCACCGGTCCATCGCCGCACGCAGAATCGCGCACG
>Ga0334884_1003187_pt1 | contig 19079 bp, 12 predicted proteins | sample GraSluR1_MG_7_FD_207215 | JGI IMG/M metagenome (GOLD analysis project Ga0334884, IMG submission 207215) | Sludge microbial communities from methane-producing bioreactor in Wageningen University, Netherlands - Granular Sludge_12_05 R1 | ecosystem: Engineered > Bioreactor > Anaerobic >...
CCCTTACTCCGCCAAACGGCCGGCGGAGACGGGAGGAGGGGGGAGAACGGCAGTACTTCGACCGTTCCGGACGCGGAAATGGCGGAATGTGGCCCCAGTGCGTTCATGCATAATGTGAGTGGATAGCCCGACCTACGGGTCTGCAAACGGCGGGATTGCGGCCCCAGAACTTGGTGCAAACGTGAAGAAGCGCGCCCATACAGGCATCTAGTCCGCTGCACCAGTCCTCAAAGCAACCGGGGCGCCCTTCTTGGGGGCGCCCCGGTTGCTGCCTGCCCGGCGGATGCCCGGGCTACTGCTTGGTGCGGACCAAGACCCGCAGGCGCTTCTGCTCATAGCTACCCGCGTTGTGCTTGAAGGTCCAGTCGCGCGTGTCGCCGTCGCTGTTGCCGATGCCCAGATCGGCGCTGGCTCCCGACTTCCAGGCGTTCAGAGCGAAGATGGTCTGCTGCGCCTGATGGTTGTGCACCTGCATGGACCCGTAGCCGTCCTCGGGGTCCGCGTACTGGTCGCCGAAGTCCCACACATCCCCCGACGCGTTGGGGATGCCGGCGGCATTGGGCGGACCGTAGTTGTGGGGCCAGAACTCAATGTTCCCGCCCGACAGACCCTCCCCGGTGGCGATCCCCGCCACATTGGAAAGCACATTCATGTTGGCAACCCTCTGCTGGAACACGGCTCTCGAGGCCACGGTGGGGATGCCGATCTTCTTCAAGTCATCGGTGAAGGCATCCATCGACACATAGACCCACTGGGTCTTGCCGTCCTCGCCGGTGAGCTCTAGGAAGTAGGCGATGCGGTCGAAGGGGTCGATGATCTGCGCGCTGTAATCCTCATCATAGGCGATCTCGGCGCCGAGCTTGGCCAGATCCAGGGAGTACGCCAGCTTGTAGTCCTTGGCTTCCTTGACCTCGAGCGCCAGATGATCGCGGGTGGGCACTTCGCCGGCCCGGAACGGCACGGCGGGGAGGCCTTCCTCGTTCATGAAGTTGGGCTCGGCGCTCTTGTGCCACGCGAAGCGCATGGCCACGGGTTTGGTGACCTCGGGTGAGGACAGGACCACCGTGTCGCCATCGATGACGGCGTCGGCTTTCACAAAGCCGTTCTCCTCGCCGATGATCTCAAACCAGTCAAGCGGCTGACCGTCCCTGGAGGCCAGCCCTCCGCCGACACTGTCGAAGCTCAGGCGGAGCGTGTCGCCTTCGATGGCCATGGACTTGAAGGTCGGTCCATTGCAGACCACATCGGTCTTGCCGTAGGTCCCGTTGAGGGCCAGGAGGGCCAGGCGCAGCCCCACGGCCTGCTTGTTCCTCGGGTGGATGTCCTTGTAGTCGGCGACGTCCGTGGTGATGACCTGACCCGTGTTGGGGATCGAGAGCGCCGCCGTCTGGGCTTCCCAGAAGGTGGGAAGGACGTAGGGGTTCTCGGTGCCGTACTCGTACGGCGCGATCTGCACGTAGTAGAAGGGGAACTCTCCCTGTCCCCAGACCTCGCGCCAGCCGCCGATCAGGGCCTTCATCTTCTCGGTGTACAGCGTGCCCTCACCGCGGTTGGACTCGCCCTGGTACCAGATGGCCCCGCGCATGGCGAAGGGCAAGAGCGGGTGAACCATGCCGTTGTACAGCGTGGTCGGTTGCCCCTCGCTTCTCATCGGCAGCAGCTCCCCCGGGTATTGCGGGGAGGGCTCGAGAGGAGTCTCATCGGCGAGGGCTTCCCTGGCCAGGGCCATCCACGCCTCGTTGCGGGCCAGGTAGTCGCCCAGGAGCTGCTTGTAGCCGTCGGAGGTGGGATGCGTCCGCATGACCTGCCGGTAGATGCTCTCCAGAGCCGGTACCTGTGCGAAGCCCACCGGAGGGGTCCACGGCTCGATGCGGGTGCCGCCCCAGGAGGTGTTCACCAGCCCAATGGGAACGTCCAGCTCTTCAAGGAGCTTGCGGGCCATGAAGTAGCCGCAGGCGGTGAAGCTCCCCACCGTATCGGGATCACAGACCTGCCAGGTACCCTCGAAGTCGTCCACGGGAAATCCCTGCGGGATTCTGGGGACCTTGATGTGGCGGATCATGGGCAGCGTGGCGGCCGCCTTCTCCTGCTCGAAGTCATTGCAGCTTGCCACCACCATCTCCATGTTCGACTGGCCCGAGCAGATCCAGACCTCACCGATGAGCACGTCCTCCAGCACAATGGTGTTCTTGCCGGTGACCGTGAGGCTCACGGGCCCTCCGGCGGGGGTGGGAGGCAGCGTGACCTTCCACTTGCCGTCCGCGCCCGCCGTGGTGGCGACGGCGGCGCCGCTACCGAGCTTGACCTCGACGGCCTCGCCTGCGTCCGCCCAGCCCCATACAGGCAGGGCGGTATCGCGCTGCAGGACCATGTGGCTTCCGAAGATGTGGGGCAGGCGCACATCGGCCTGCGCCGTAACGGTTCCCAGCAGGGCAACGAGCACAGCCGCCGCGAGAGCGGCACGGCGAGCGGTTCTGTTCATGAGCATCTCCTGTCTATGGTGCTACGGGGGCTCCGGCGATCCTGTCCCTCGCCTGCAGCTTCGGAGGAGACGAGGGACAGGACACAGTTGACCGGGGGGATGGAATCTTGAGCCGTTTGGCGGCCGGCCGCAGTGGGGCCGGTCGCGAGGCCCGGCCTACGGCCGGCTGCACGGCGAGTCGGGTCTCGCCCGGCGCGACCCGACCTGCGCGACGGCCGGGGGCCGGAGAGACGGCCGGACGGCGGCCTACCCGGCGTCGTAGTCCTTCAGCGGCCGATACCAGATGTTGCGGAAACGCACCAGATCGCCGTGGTCCTGGAGCTCCAGCGGACCCTCGGCCGGATGGGCCTCGTACTCCGTGACCACACGATGCGAAGTCCAGCCCCGCAACTCCTTGCGGTTGTGCAGGACGATCCCATTGAGGAACACGGTGACGTAGGCGGGCTTGACGACCTTGTCGCCCTCGAACTGCGGGGCTTCCCAGACGATGTCGTACATCTGCCACTCACCCGGCTTGCGACAGGCGTTCACCAGCGGGGGATACTGGCCGTAGATGGCGCCGGTGGTGCCGTCGGGGTAGGTGGGGTTGTCGTAGCAGTCGAGGACCTGGATCTCGTAGCGGCCCATGAGGAACACGCCACTGTTGCCGCGGCCCTGGCTGTCGCCCTTGACGACTTCGGGAGAGGCGAACTCCAGGTGCAACTGGCAGCTCCCGAACTGCTGCTTGGTCTGGATGCTACCCGTGCCGGGCACGACCTCCATGTAGCCGCCTTCCACCTTCCAGCCGGCCTCGCCGCCCTTCTTGGCCTCCCAGCCACACAGGCAGGTGCCGTCGAAGAGCACGACTGCGTCGGAGGGCGCCGCACCCGGCGCCGCCTGGGAGCTCTCCGTTCCCGGCGTCACGATGGCCGGCTGCGGCCTGTTGCCGTCGTGCACGTGCCAGCTAGTGCCCGGCAGGATTGGTGTGTCGTCATATCCGAGGTTCTTTCCGTCCGGAGCCATGGCCCAGACCTCCCATATCCGCCGGCCACCTGCACACCTATCCGGAGGCGGCGGCCCGTGCGGTTCGCTTGGCGTAGCCGATCTGTTTCCGCGTCCGGCCAAAGGTCACCTCCCGCAGCCTGCACGGTCGCCTCTGGCTGAGGCGCCGGACAGATGCGGCCCCGCCGGAGCACCTCCCCCTGGCCCCGCCGAGCAGCGCGGCATACCGCAAGACCCGCCGTGTCGGGAGCAGACCTGCTCGTTCCTATCCGCCGCCTCCGCCACGGATGTCCCGGGCGATGCGGTCGAAGATCATGCGCGCCGGGGTCTCGCAGGCCTGCACCTGCCGGTCGATGCGCCGCCGGGTTTCGGACACGTAGGCTTCGTCCTCGATGCCGGCCAGGTTCACTTCCACATTCAGCCACGCACAGCGCAGCGCGGCGAAGGACAGCTCCGCCGCCACTGCCACATCGCTGAGCAGGTTTGGATTGGCCACCTGCCTGAGCTGCTCCAGTTGCGCCAGAGTGTTGACGCAGGCCTCCATCACCGCCAGAGGCACATCGGCGGCGGCCGTCAGGGCCTCCTGGATGGCCACCCGGCGCGCGGCCTGCTCCTCCTCCGTGGACTTGGGCAGCTTGTAGGCCGCACCCACCCTCTCATAGGCCTCCGCATCGGCGTCGGTGAGCTGTAGCAGGCGCCGGCGCTGTCGCCCCAGCACGCTGAGAACGGACTGCACCTCCTGCTCCACCGCGGCGAACTTCTCCCTGCCGGTGGTGAAGTTGCCGGCCATCTCGCCCAGAGCGGCGGCCAACGCACCCACCAGGGCCGCGCCACTGCCCCCCCCGGGCACGGGCTCCCCCGCGGCGAGCCTCGTTGCGTACTCACGAACGGCGAGCTCGGTCAGCATGGCAATCGGCCTCCCGGCAGGAGGTAGGTTATAGGAAACAGGTGACAGGTGACAGGAACGGCGACGGCGGGAACGGCGACGGCGGGAACGGCTGGGAAGGGATCAGGATCGCGTGCGGGTGATCTCGACCTCCGTGCAGTCGATGAGGCCGGCCAGGGGGACGCTGTGCTTTCTCGCCCTGACCGTGACCGTCTCCACCGGGAATTGCTCGAGGACCTCCTGCGCGATACCGTGGGCCAGGGCCTCCAGGAGCAGGAACTTGCGCCCGCTCTGCAGCCGGGCGATGAGGTGGTAGACGGCGGAGTAATCCACCGTGTGGGACAGGTCGTCGGTCTCGCCGGCCCTGGACAGGTCCAGGCCGAGCTCGACATCGAAGGAGAACCGCCCCCCCAGGGCGCGCTCGGACTCATCCACCCCGTGGTGGCCGTAGAAGCTCATGTTCTTGATGCGGATCCAGTCCATTGGCATGGAGCTCTCCGAGGGCAGCGGGAGTTGGGCTACGGGCCGCCGCTTGACCCGCGGGGCCAAGCGCCTGCCGCGGTGGCTCCGGGCCACCGCCCGCACGAGGGGCCCGATGGCGAGACGTACCGCCCACGGCCGTGGGCAGAAGGAGCCTATCGGTTGTCGATGAGATTGGCCTCGGTGCAGATGATCGAGACGGTCGCGTCGAAGAAGCCCCTGGGTACCTCGCGCACGATCTGGGTCTCAAAGCACAGCCCCACCGAGACTCGGGCCTGCTCGGGGGTGAGGGAATTGAGCAGCCGGTCGTAGTAGCCACCGCCGTACCCCAGGCGGCCGCCGTGAATGTCGAAGCCCACTCCGGGCGCGATCACGCATTCCACATCGGCAAGCTCCGTGGCCCGGCAGAGCTCGACAACCGGCTCCGGGATATCCCACACCCCGGGGGCGAGCTGGGCCTCCGGATCGGTGACGTAGTACAACTCCAGCCGGTGCTCGGGGCGGTTGACGCGGGGTAGGATCAGTCTCTTGCCGTGACGTAGTGTGGCGGCCATGAGGTCATGGGTCCTGACCTCGTGGTCGAAGCTGGCGTACAGAAGCACGCTGCCCGCCTGCTGATACTCCCAGGACTGTAGCACGCGGGCGGTGATGATCTGGCTGCGGCTGTCCACCTCGGCGGCGGACAAGCCGCGCCGCCGCCGGAGAAGCTCGCTGCGACAGGTCAGTTTGCGCTGATCCTCGGTAGCCGTCTTTGGCAATCGCAACCTCTCCCCTATCGCCCGCCTGTCGGCACAGGAGCTTGTCCCACGGCCGTTTTGCTCAGTCATCTGACGATGGCATCGGTCATCCGCGCGACCTGCACCATCTCCGTCACATCGTGGACCCTGATGATGTCGGCGCCGTTGCGGATCGCCACCGCACAGGTGGCCGCGGTGCCCAGGAGTCGCTCTTCCACCGGGAGGTCGAGGACGCTGCCGATGGTGGACTTGCGTGAGGTGCCGATGAGAATCGGCCTGCCCAGAGCGCGGAACTCCTCCAGCCTGCGGAGCAGCTCCAGATTGTGGTCCTCGGTCTTGCCGAAGCCGAAGCCGGGGTCGATGATGATGCTCTCCCGGGGGATGCCCGCGGCCGCGGCGGCGGCAATGCGTGCGGCCAAGAAGGCGCTGATGTCGCCCACCACATCATCGTATTGCGGCCGGACCTGCATGGTCCGCGGCGTCCCCTGCATGTGCATGACAATCGCCGGCACCCGCAGCTTTGCCACCGTCTCCATCATCCCCGGAGCCTGCAGGCCGAGGATGTCGTTGACCATATCCGCGCCGGCTTCCACGGCCCGCCGCGCCACACCGGGTTTGGTGGTGTCCACGGAGATCGGCAGCTTGGTGCGCTGCCGTATGCGCTCAACGGCGGAGACAACGCGGTCGAGCTCCTCCTGTTCGGGGACCGCCTCGGCCCCCGGGCGCGTGGACTCCGCGCCGACGTCCAGGATGTCGGCGCCCTCATCGGCGAAGCGCGCCGCCCGCTCGCCGGCCGCGTGCGCACAGCCGCGCAGGCCGTCACCGGAGAACGAATCGTCGGTGACGTTCACAATGCCCATCACAAGCGTACGCTCGCCGAAGACCAGCCGGCCATGCTGCAGCTCGATGGGCGCGATGGGACTGGGGACCTGTGAGTTCGCCATGACCGCGTTTCTCGCTGGAGGAGTCCGCCGAAGACACCTGCCTCCATGATAGCAGACCGGCCGCCCCGAGGGAAGGGCCATGGGAAGCGCCGGCAGGCGAAGAGTAGCGGGGACGGGGCGAGGGGATCGACAGGACCGACGGCACGGGGGGGTGACTGCGCGGGGCGGCCGCCACAGCCGCCCCCCACAGGTGCCCGGATGCCTCCGGGGACCCTACTGGGTGTCTTTCTCCACCCTGTGCAGGGCCTCGTCGCTGGTCCTGTCCAGCTCCGCCTGCTCGAACTCAGGGCTCGTGGGCAGGTACAGGGCCATCGCCGCCGTGGTGTCAACCCGCACCGTGGCCTGCCTGACCACTACATCCAGCACATGGCCGCCGCGGGTGCGGGAACCGTCGATGAAGTGCAGATGGTACCCCGGCACATTGACGCCCTTGACGTAGTACGGACAGCGGAAGCCCACCAACGTGCCGGACAGGTTCTGGAGCTCGAAGGTGGGCTGAGTGGCGACCACCTCGGTCAGCTTCGGGTACGGCCGGGTCTGCCGGGGGACGCTGCGGGTCCTGACGCGCTGAAACTCGCCGTCCACGCGCACGGCGTAGATCAGGTTCGGCGAGGGCAACGCGGCGTCGATGAGCTCTGTGAGTGCCTGCAGGCCCGTCCCCGCAGGCACGGGCAGCTCCAGGTCGGTGTCGAAGAACGTCACCGCCGCGAAGGGCGTCTTCTCCTGCGCCGGGACGCGATGGGCCATGCCGTCGGAGGTGATCTTGAAGCACTCACCTCCCAGCACCAGCATCTCACCATCCAGAGCATTGAAGGTGCCCAGCCCGGTATCGCCGTGGGCCAAGAGCTCCTCGACGCTGACCTCACCATCATACAGCCCGTACATCAGGGCGTCGATGGTGGAGGTCTGGTAGAGCACCTCGCGGTCGGTCTGCGCACAAGCACACTGCAGGGCGCACAGCAGCAGCAGCAGGATCGAGCAGCTCTTGGTGCAGCGCAACGCGATCACCTCGCCCGAGTCGATTCACGGATGCAGGGGGAGCCCGCCGAGGACTCCCCCTGCATGCGGCGTGCCGCGAGGCCGCTACTCCTGTGGCATGCCCGGATTGGGCATGGACTTCAGGACCTCAGCCATCTCGCGCGTCGCCTGCGCGGCAAATCCCATCAGCGCCAGCACGCTGCCTGTGGCCTCATCGGGATCGACGGCCAGATGCTCCTGGAGCGCCCAGTCCATCTCCTCCTCACTCGCCGCCAGGAACTCGAGGGCCCGCATACTGTCGGCGTCGAAGCCGTTTTGGCGCAGATCGTCCTGGTAGGCACGCACATCGTCGGCGGTGATCTCCACGTCATAGCCCTCGGCCTCGCACACGGCCCTCAGGGCCTCGACACGGTCGGCCACGCGGGCCATGGTGTTGCCGGCGGCGTGCTCCAAGGCCGCCAGGGTCTCGATCTGCCGCTGGGCGGCCTCAAGAGCGTTGTCCCGGATGGCGCCCCCGTAGCGGTCGAGGGTGATGTTGGCGGCCCGCAGTTGCGCCAGGAGCAGCACGCTCTCGGAGGCCAGGGCGTTGACCGCGGCCACACGCTGGGCCGAGGCTCCCTCGCCCTCGGTAGCCGGAGGGATGTCGGGGACCTCGACGGTGGCGATCTGGTCGTAGTCGTCACGGGGCGGGTCGCCCCGCAGGGCGTCGGAGGCCTTGCGCCACAGGTCGGTGACCCTGTCGATGAGCTTGCCCAGGAGCCAGCCGGGGACGGCCCAGGGCGCGCCGCCACCGGTGCCGATGCGCCACGCGACATTGACCGCCGTGTAACCCCGGCGGGCGTTCTTGTTGGCATCCTGCATTCTGTCCCAGTCGCCCTGGTTGGGGTTCTTGCGGTTCGACTGCCCCAGGCGCTGTCTCCCGCGATTGCCCGGGGTGGCCGTGCCGCCCGAGCCATCGAACCCGCCGCCGCCCCAGCGCTGCCCCACCACGATGGGCCAGACCCGGCAGACCGTGGAGGGAGCCAGGCCGGACAACGAGGCCAGGCGCACATCGGCCGGTCGCGGCCCCGCAGCCACCTTCACCTTGCCGCCCAGGGTGAGCACCTGACCGGCCCAGGCGCGGTACAGTAGCTCCAGGTGCCGGGCCGGCAGGTCATCGCCCAGGCCTGTCCGCAGCCCGTGGATGAGCTGCCCCAGGTCGAGCAGGTTCTGCACCGTGCGGCGCGGGGCGCTCTCGCCACCGATGGCTCCGGCCAGCCTCTCCGTCTCTGCCTTGAAGTCCGTGGCCCACCGGTAGGCCTCCTCGGCGCCCCGGAACACGTCGGGGACGGCGCCACGGATGCGGCCGCCGCCCGAGGACTCGCCCACCAGCGTCCACCCGCGGTGCTCTACCGTTGTCTCTTCAGCATCGTCTCGACCACCGGTGGAGAACAGGAGCCTGTCGAAGGCGTAGCCCTTCATCCGCGAGTTGCCGCTGAACTCCAGGGGATCGTCGGCCGCGTAGTCGATGGCGAGTGTGGTTCCGTCCAGATCCTCGACGTGGGTGATGCGTCCCTCGGCGTCGGTCCCGACGAGGATCTTCTCGGCCGCGTAAAGAGTGAGGTGGGTCTGCGAGTAACCGCTGGGGGCGAAGCGCACCAGGACTCCGTCGGGGTGGTACGACCAGCGGGCCTCCGGGATCGGGCGACTGCCCTCCGGGGGCTCGGGGTCGCCGCCGAGCACGGCCACTCTCTCCAGCTCGTGGAAGGGCAGGTCCACGGCCTCGGTGAGCATGCTGCGCAAGGTGGCCTCGGCGTTGAGGATCTGGCGCAGGGCGGGGGGCGCCTGGGCCATGACATCGCCCCGAAACTCCACGGGGATCTTGGCCAGGGCCCCGCCGTCCAGCCTGCTGATCTGCTCGGGAGTGAGAAGCTGCCGCGCCACCTGGCTCAGCTCCGGACTGAGGTCGGAGATCTTCGCCCGGGCGATGAGGGCCCAGATCAGGGACTGGACCTGACGTTGCGGGATGTCGGGGAATACCACCGACTGCTTCAGGACGGTGCGCACCACACCGGAGAGCGGGCCGGCCAACGGCGCGTAGCCATAGCCGTCACCCCCGCCGGGGCCGTGAGTCCCGGCGTGGAGACAGTAGCTCTGCACATCGATGGCCCAGGCGCCCGGTATGATGGGGAAGTTGTTGTCCGCGGCCCTGGGCATGATCTGCAAGGAGCCCACCGTCTGCGGGTTGAAGTCGTCGAGGAAGGCGATGTCGGTGTGCACGTCATCGAGGCTGGTGGTGAGGGCCGGACCTTCCTGGAAGATGCGGTCGAGCCCCGGAATGTTGATGGGGATCTTCGGCACCTCGGGGACACCCGGCACGCCGGGCACACCGGGTACTTTGATCTCCGGGAGCTTGAACTGGGCCGAGGCCGCCAATGGCAGCACCAGAGCGAGGATGACAAGAAGCCTGCGTATCATGGTCGGTTCCCTCCACGTGCAGAGTATGTACCGCCTTCGTCGGCCGGGGCTGCTGTCACCCGGTCCACCCGCCGCCGGTCAGCGGCAGGAGGCCGGGGAACTGATGTTGGCAGAGCGCGGCGCTGACCCGGCCTCACGGCTGAGGGACGCCCCGTCGCTGCGGCTGTTACGGGGGCCTCCCGCGCCCCGTCCCGCAGGTCCGTGTTTCCGCGTCCCGTTCCTGTGCGGCGACGGATCCGCCCTACAGCACGACGCCTTCCGGTGGCCAGTGGGAGCGGTACACCTGTGTCCCGAACCGCCGGAAGTCCTCGGTCAGCAGGAACATGCCGCCGGTTCGCAGCCTGCCGCCTGTGGCGAGGTGGTCCAGGAGTGCCCGGCGCAGGCCGGTGTCGCGTGGCGCCGTGGCGAGGTCAATATCCTCCCTGCCAAAGGTGAAGTAGAGCCCGGACCGCGGACCCGAGGGCCACGGGAACAGGTAGAGCTCTCGCTGGTACAGGACCATGTTGGACTGTGGTGAGTAGATGTGCTCCAGCTCGGGGTTGAGTATCCACGAGCCGCAGCCGAAGCCCTTGAACGGCCGATCCGGCAGGTAGCGGGAGAAGAACCCCAGCGCCTGCTGCATGGACTGGGCGCACCGGTCCAGAGTCATGTTCCCCCCGGCGGGGATGTGCATGTCCAGCAGGGGATCGCCCGCCCGCAGAACGCAGTCCCACCGGTCCGCGTCGAGGCGCACCACCCGGTTGATACATACCCCGTGCGGCGCCACCGGACACCCGGAGACGCCGCCTTCGTCCTCCGTCAGTTGCGAGACCCACCCGCCCTCCACGGGCCTGGTGACCTCGGCATCGATGTACCCCTGCGGGGTGAACACCTGGCCCTCCTCGGCCAGAGCCAACACCTCACCCGTCCCGCGGTGCCGGTAGGCCCGCACTCTCCCGCCGAAGGGGCGGACCATGTACTCCATCCGCCCCACGCCGAACAGCACACCGGACGTGTGGTACCGCACCCAGTAGATGGTACGGTAGGCCGAGCCCCAGCGGCCATCATGGACGCTGCGGTAGAAGTTCACCGGTGAGCTGAAGTGCTCACACGTATTGCGGGTGATCTCCTCCGGTATCCCCAGCCCGCGATGTACCTCCCGCACAATGGGCACCGTGGAGAGCGTCAGGAGCAGGTAGTAGGTGCCGGCCAGGTCTCCCAGTTGGGCCTCCATGTCCGGCCAGCGGTTCATCTGCCCGCCGTCGTAGTCTACATGGCGGTGCAGTAGCTCGTGCATGTGCCAGGCCAGGTGGGTGAAGGCGGCATCGGCGCGGATGCGTCGGGCCGTCTGCTGTAGCGCCTCGTCCGCCTCCGGGTCCAGCCCGATGTACTCGCGGACGGCCCGGAACCTGTCGGGCTGCAGATGCGGCGGGCCGCCGGCGGGGAAACTCGCCTCGGACTGCTCCCAGTACGGCGCCAGCACCTCGGAGAACTGCTCCAGGCCGAGGTCCGACAGGACGCGGGACAGGTCAAGCGCCATCGGATGGGTCACCTGCCTTCGGAGGTCGGTAGGGCTCTTGCGGCGTGCGGAGGCCTGTGGCGCCCGCAGGACCGGCGGGGCACGCCGCCGCCGCGCACACGGCCGGGATGCCGGCAGCAGGGCCCGAGGTACGCGACGGGCGCGGGCCTCTCCTACGCGTTTCGAGCTATGGCAACGAGGCACGTAGGCGGCCCAGTTGACTTAGCCGACAGGCTCCTCATGGCCCCGTCCTTCGCGGTTCACCGAACTGCACGGTCATCTCGGCGGCCTGCGGCCGGGCCGTCACCGGCTCGGCACTCACGTCGTCCAGCCACACGGTCTGCGGCTCGCCCAGTACCCAGAGGCGCAGAGCCGGCCGCCCGTCGGGCGGGAACCGCCCCACGTGCCGGATGGTCTCATAGCGGTGCCACTGCCCGTCGGCGATGAGCTCGGTCGCCGCCTGCGGGAAGTCGTAGTCACCACTGATGTAGAAGTTGGAGCGGATGCTCGCTCCGGGGGTCTCGGTCCGGGCCCAGAAGGTCACGCGATAGTCGGTATCCGCGGTGACGCCCATGGAGCCATTGGCCGCCAGGACGGGCCCCTGGCCCTCCGTCCACTGCAGACGGATACAGCCCTCCCCGGTGTGGGCTCCGGTGGTCTGCAGGGCGCCCTCCGGCAAGCTCCAGTGGGCGGCACCTTCCTCGAAGGAGCCGTTGAGGACAGAGCCGGCCCGGCCCACCTCCGGGGCCACCGGGGGCTTGGGGCCGTGGGCGAGAGTGTCGAAGTATAGCACGAAGGCCAACTCCTGAGCACCCTCTTTGGCAGAGCCCGACGGCAGGGCGACGAACACCTCCTCGGTCTCGGCCGAGTAGGTGGCCGGCAGAAGGCGAGCGTTCGGTCCCTCGCCCGCCACCGCACGAGGGGAGGCCGGGTCCAGCTCGCCTCGCCCACCCAGCAGGGCGGGGAAATCGGGCTTCAGGGCGACCGTGCGGCCCGGGGCGCCCGCGGGCACCGAGACCGTCACCGGCAGCGAGTAATGCCAGTGGGCATTCCACCAGTCCGCCGGGACCTCGGCCGCGGGCAACTCGCCCTCCCAGGCGAAGCTCTCCGGCCGGATGACGGTGGGAGGGTCCTGCAGCCTGCTCTCCAGATACCGGCGGGCGAAGACCTGATAGCCCTCGTGCAGGAGCACCCAGGCCGAGGCCGACGCCTGCGCCGTCTCCCGCGCGATGTACTCGATCTGCGAGTAGATCACGGGCCCTGGCTCCGGCCGGTCCTGTGGCCAGAACCCCTGCCGGAACATGGTCTTGTCGCCCTCGGCACTGCCCAGCAGTGAGATGCTCTCCCCGTAGGCCGGGGGCTTCATCATCGTGGCATAGGGCGGAGTGTACGGCGCCTGGCGCCAGCCCCCGGTGGGCTGGTCCTCGGCCATCTCCGCCGCCAGACCCGTGAAGTTGGGGAAGATCTTCTCCAGGCCATTCCGGGCCAGGCGCGCATCAAGCGCCACGACCTCCTGCGCCGCCATGGGAAGCTTCACATCGGAGGTGACATGGAAGGCGTTCTGGTAGGCCGACACCACGTACCGCTGCCGACATTCGGCGCCCTCCACGGTCGCGGTCACCTCCACCTCCGCGCTGACGGGGCCCTGCCTTAGCACCTTCACCTCGGCCCTGCCCTCGGCATCGCGCTGCCAGGTCTTGCTCTCCTGCTTGACGAAGTCCACCGTGTTGATCGCCGGCTTGTGCGGGTCGAACTGCCCCCAGGTGCCGAAGCCGATGCCGAAGGAGCCGGCCCCGTAGTCCAGGCCCGTCCTGTGGGAGAGCAGGCTCGTCACCGTTCCGCCGCGGGTGCCGTCCCAGCCCAGGGCGAGGACTGAGTTGCCCACCGTCACCGCACCGCCGTCGGTCTCCACCCGCAGGTCCGTGGGCGACTCGGCGGCCTCTCCCCGGCACAGGGTGTAGACCGTCAGGCTGCGCGGAGGCAGCATGGCGATCCACCGCAGCTCTCCGTCCCAGACCTGCGAGGGCACCACATTGCCGCCCGCCTCGCGTACGTACACCGGCACCCGATCCCTGAGCTCCTCGTCCAGCGCCACGGCGACCAGGCAGTTCTCCAGGAACTCCCGGTGCGGATTGGCCACCACCAGGGGGGCGAGGGCATCGGCGGGTCTTGGATAGGTGGACGGGCAGGTGGCCACATCACAGAGAGCCTCGGCCTGGCCTGCGACACCGTGGGCCGCATAGCTCAGCTCCACCGGCAGCGGATGCAGTCCGGGCTCCGGGCCGGGCTGGGCCGGTGCGGGAAGGGTTACCTCGACGGCCCGGCCGTCGGCAACGTCCTGCGCACCGCTGCGCCCACCCAGGGCGCTGAGAGAGACGCCGCCGGCGGTGGCGGTCCTGGCCCAGGGGAAGGATGGGTTCCGTATCCGCGCTTCCTTGGCCCCTGCGGGCAGCACCCGGGGCTCTATCCGCAGTCGCGGGAGACGCTCCACGGTGACCGTCCGCCAGAAGTACGAGTGCCGCCCGCCCACCTCCACATCCAGCACGACCGTCTTGTCGCCCCAGTCCAGATCGTGCCTGGCGACGAGGGTCAGCGGAACGGTGGTTCGGCCCTCCTTCGCCACGGTGAAGGTCACCTTGTCCGAGGTGAGGCTGGGCAAGTGCGGGACGACGGAGACGGTCCCGGTCACCTCGCCCGCGCGGGGCCCGCGCAGGCGGTTCTCGATGTCCAATTGCACCGTGCGTGATTCCCCCGGCACCACCGACGGCAGGGGCGTGCTCACCCGCACCGGGCCGCGGGTGATCTGGTACACGGCGTAGTAGTCGATCTGCTCGGAGAACGACAGGGAGGCGTCCATTCCGTAGGTCATCAGGCGCCCGCCGCGCCTGCCGTCGCGACTCAGAGGGCTGATCTCCACCACCGGCCGGGAGGCTGTGTCGGCCAGTTGCAGCCGCAACTCCCGCGGCTCGGGAGCGGCATAGTTGTACGCCAGGATGATGTCGGTGTCGCCCGCGGTCAGGACGGTGGTGAGGATGTCCTCGGCGCGGGCGTTCAGCTCGCTCCGGGCGTCCGCCCAGTCGGCGAGCATCGCGTCCAGGTAGATCTCGTCTCCAACGCCGCTGAAGGCGCCGTTGACGTACAGCACATTGCCCGCCGGACCGCAGACGACATCTCGGGCCGCGCCGTCGGTGGCGTAGGTACTCAGCGTTCCATCGGTCACCGCCAGCGGGTCGTGCTCGGCGTAGGGGCCGCTGAGCGTCCGGCCCGCCAGGGCAACCGGTGCCCGCTCGCCGAAGCGGGCGCCGGACTGGGGCATCGTGTAGTTCTTCTCGGTGGAGAAGGCCTGCCCGGCCGTGCAGAGCTGGACCCAGTCGATGGCCAGGTTGCACACGCGCCCGTCGTCGTAGCGCTCCGGATCGCGCTCGCCGGGCACGTTGGCCTGCGAGTAGGTCAAGACCAGCTCTCCGAAAGCCAGACCGCCCACGGCGGCGGCGGGGATGATGGTCTCGACCTCCTGCTTTCCGGCGCTGAGGTCGAACTCGGCGACGCGGGCACCGTTGAGTGATACCGCCACGTGATTGTCCCAGATGGCGGTACCGGAGATGCGCAGCGTGTGATCGCGGTGGGGCGAGAGCGGGACGAGGAGTGTGGTGGTGGCTCCGGCTGCGGGGGTCCAGCGCACGGTGTGCTCACGGTCGGTGGCTCCGAACTGGCCGGCCTCGAGCTTTCCCCAGTCTTCGCGGCCACTGCAACCGTCCACGAGGAACTCCTCATCGCCCTCCTTGCCCACATCGACGAAGAGGTTCATGTCCGGACCTGCCTCGGCGGCACCGGCGTCCCGGGCCAACTGCCTCCCGAGGCTCAGGCGCCCGGCGAGGCCGGGATACCGGCTGATCAGAAGCCGCCTGTCTCCCTCCTCGGCCCAGCTCAGCAGGAGGTCGGCGATGGGCTCATCGGCGGAGTTGTAGCCGAATCCCACGCCCCCGGCCGGCGCCAGCACCACATCGAACCGATCCAGCTCGCGCCGGGTCACGAAATCATCCGGCAGCAGGTCGAAGCGGATGTTGTTGCGCCTCAGGGCCTGGATGCAGGAGTAGATGTCGGCCGGGTTCCTGCCCCCGGCCAGCCAGTGCCAGTCGTTGAGCAGCACCGCCACCTTGGCCCCGCGGTTCCACTCGCGGATCGAGTCGAAGCACTGCTTCATGATCGTCGAGTACAGCAGGTTCTTCTCGCAGTAGGTCTTCCCGTACTCGTAGCACGGCTCGAGGTTGGACCCCTCCCACCACTCGTTCCACGACAGGTGGAAGAGGGCTTCGGCGTAGTGGCCCAGGGCCTGAACCCAGAAGCGGTCGAAGGCGCAGAAATCCGGCGGATAGCAGGTACCCGGAATGCGAATCTCCCAGTCGTGGTAGAAGTTCTTGAAGGTGTCGAAGAACACGGTGCCGTAGCGCTTGGCCACCTGGGCCTGGATGAAGCGCTCCACGTCCTCGGCATGCGGCACCCCGAAGATCCCGCCATAGGAGTGGGGGCCGGCGAACACCTTCATCTGGTCGCTGTAGCCGTAACCGGCGAAGGGCTGATAGCCCACATCCCAGGAGAACAGACAGCCGGGCAGGCCGCAGCGCTCCTGCGCGGCCTCATGTACACGCCCCATCTCCTCCTCCCAGAGCTCGAACTGGTACTTGATGGACTCCGCTCGCTGATGGCCCTTGACCCCGAAGTCGACACCGATCTCGTCGAAAGCCCCGAAGCCGGTGCCCCAGCGCGCATTGAGCCTGTCGAGGGTCTCGTACTTGCCCTCCAGCCACTGCCGGAAGCCCTCGTCCGTGGCGGTGGTCTTGGGCCTCCCGTTGCGGCCGTAGATCAGGAACACCGGCTTGCCGTCGATGGTCGGGTACGCGGGGGACTTGGCGAACCGGGTGGCATAGAACTCCGTGTCTCGCCCGGGGTCGAGGTTCTTGGAGAACTGGGCCATGTCAAAGTCGGTGCCATCCTGGTACACCGACATGAAGGTGTCGTAGCCATCCTGCTGCAGCTTCTCCGTGGCCCGGATCAGCAGGTCTTCCCTCGGGTTGCCCGCCAGGTCCTGCCAGCCGGGGCCCCAGTAGTCCATGAAGTGGTGGGTGATGCCCCATTCGGCGGCGGTATGGAGGCTCGCGAGGTTGTCCTCATAGCGACGGGAGTCGTAGTAGCCCTGCAGCGGGGTATTGTAGATGCCCCCGATCCAGCCGCCCATCTCCGTGTCGTAGTCCCAGGTATACCAGTAGAAGAAGGTGTCACCGATCCACGGACGGTCGAGAGCGGCCAGCGGAGAGGCGAGCAGACAAAGCAGGAGTAGGCCGAGAGCCAAGGCGCGCGTGGGCATGTTCCTATCCCCCCGAGGAGCCGCCCTGAGGGCGAAGCCCCCGATGATCCGTATCATGTACTACCTTCGTCATGCGGCGGCGCAGACCTACCGCGGCCATGCCGAGGGCCACTGGTGTCTGGGGCCCGCCCGCGCAGGCTTACCCGCCCCGGAAGGTCTCCTGCCCGCCGCGGCGAAGCACTGGCCCGGACGCGACGACCTCCGTCACCCCACACAGGGAGCCCAACCATGAGCCACGTCAAGGCCAACTGGCACGACCACGTGTTTTTCGGCATCCACTACGACCTGCACGCCAATGAGAACGATACCGAGCTGGGCCGCGAACTGACCCACGAGCACCTGGAGGAGCGGCTCTCGCGGGTGAAGCCGGACTGGATCCAGTGCGACTGCAAGGGCCACCGGGGCTACACGAGCTGGCCGACCAAGGTGGGCTCCACCTCACCCGGGGTGGTCAAGGACGCTCTGGAGGTCCACCGGGATGTCACCCGCAAGCTGGGAATCCGCCTGGGCATGCACTACTCAGGTGTGTGGGACTCGCGGGCCATCGAGCTGCATCCCGAGTGGGCCTGTATCGACGCCGCAGGCAAGCCCAGCCCGAACATGACCTGCCGCCTCAGCGCCTACGACGACGAGTTGATGATCCCGCAGATGATCGAGCTGGTGCGGAAGTACGACGTCGACGGCTTCTGGGTGGATGGGGAGAACTGGGCCGCCCAGCCCTGCTGGTGCCCGCGGTGCAAGGAGGAGTTCACCAGGCGGACGGGGATCAAGGCCATCCCGACAGAGGCGGAGGACGAGCACTGGGAAGAATGGCTGGCCTTCCACCGCGACCTGTTCAACGAGCACGTGACTTCCTATGCCGACGCCGTGCATGCCGTCAAAGCCGACTGTTTGATCTGCAGCAACTGGATGTACACCGTGCGCCAGCCGGGGCCGGTCACCGCCTCGGTGGACTACCTCAGCGGTGACTATGACTGGGTCTGGGGGGCCAACCGGGCCGCGGTGGAGGGGAGGGTCCTCGACGGCCGCGGCCTGAGCTGGGACCTCATGGCCTGGGGCTTCATCAAGTCCGGCGAGATGTCCGACGCCACGCCGTGGGTCGTGAAGGAGGCCACGCACCTGTGCCAGGAGTTGGTGGAGGTGGTGGCTCTCGGCGGCGCGGTGATGGTCTACAATCAGCCCCAACGCTCGGGCTGGCTCACCGGCTGGCACCAGGACCGCTTCGCCGAGGCGGCCCAGTTCTGCCGGGCACGCAAGGAAGCCTGCTTCCAGTCCAGCACGGTGCCCCAGGCGCTGATCCTGCACCTCGCGGATCACTACTACGCGTGCAACTCCCCCCTCTTCAACTACGGCGAGGCCATCGAGCCTATCGAGGGCGCCCTGCACGCGCTGCTGGAGACCCATCGGTCCACCGATATCCTCACCGAGGCCGACGCCCTGGAGCGCATGGGGCAGTACCGGCTGGCTGTGGTACCGGAGCAGACCCGCCTCAGCGAGGCGGTGTGCGGGGCGCTGGAGGCCTTCGCCGCCGCCGGGGGGCATGTGATCGTCAGTGGCCCGCATCTGGCCGAGGAGTGTCCGGCTCTGGTGGGCGCCAGGCCCGCCGGGGAACCGGTCTCCGCCCCGGGCCCCCGGCCGGCCACATACCTCCAGGTCGGTGAGCAGGCCGTGGGGGTCTCCGGTCGCTGGCAGGCCGTGGTGCCCGAGGCCGGGACCGAAGCCCTCGCCTATCGCCTCACCCAGCAGGAGCCGGCGAAGGACGCCACCGGGGAGGTCATCATCACCCGCCGCCGGGTGGGTGCCGGCTCGATCGTGGGCATCCATGGCCCCATCTTCCGCAACTACTTCCAGGGCCACTATCCGCTGCTGCGTCGCTTCATCGGCGAGCTTGTGGAGGGTCTGGGCGTTCAGTGGCAGGTAGAGGTGGACGGCCCGGCCCGGCTGGAGGTCATCCTGCGCGAGAAGGCCGGCAAGCTGGTGGTCAACCTCATCAACCGCGGGGCCGCGGAGATGCTGATGCCCAGGAGGGTCGTCAACGAGGAGCTCGTTCCGGTGGAGGACATCACACTCACCGTCCGGCTGGACGAAAGGCCCCAGGAGGTGACGGCGGTGCCGGATGGCGAGCCGGAGTGGTCCTACTCCGCGGGACTGCTGCAGGTGCGAGTGCCTCTAGTGGAAATCCACACGGCGATCGTGATTGGGTGATGGGGAAGCCCACTCAGCCAACGTGAGCGGCGCCGCGCCGCCGTTCTGTAGGGCGCGGGCCTGTAC
>Ga0334884_1003189_pt1 | contig 19053 bp, 7 predicted proteins | sample GraSluR1_MG_7_FD_207215 | JGI IMG/M metagenome (GOLD analysis project Ga0334884, IMG submission 207215) | Sludge microbial communities from methane-producing bioreactor in Wageningen University, Netherlands - Granular Sludge_12_05 R1 | ecosystem: Engineered > Bioreactor > Anaerobic > Unclassified...
CATCGTTGTTCTCAACGTAAAGCGAAACAGAGTATGTTCCAGGAGTGGTGTAATTGTGTTGTGGATGTTGTAAATTCGACACAGGCGAGCCGTCACCAAAATTCCATTGCCAAACAGTAGGATTATTGGTGCTTTGGTCGGTGAATTGCACAACAAGAGAGCCACAAGCTGCGGTTTGGTCGGCCGAAAACTGGGCTGTTGGTGGATTTGATTGCCCTGCAATGGTTACTGTGATGCATTGGGAAACAATACAGCTGTTTCCATCAGAAACTTGAACACAATACATGCCGTTTGTTAGATTTGTAATAGTTTCGCCAACACCATCGTTGCTCCACAAATATTGGTATGGCGGAGTGCCTCCGGAGGCAACAGCTGTTGCTGTACCATTGTTCGCTCCGTTGTACGATTCCTGAGTCATACTCAACGATACATTAGGAACCGGATTAATGCTAACAGTGATGGCATCGCTGGCGGTGCATCCAAACGAGTTTTGAACCACCACGGTGTAGTTCCCCGAGGAGCTTATTGTTTTATATCGTGTACCCACAACGCCATTCCATGTGTATGAAGTAAATCCTGCACCTGCATCAAGGGTAACACTGCCTCCGCATTGTTCAATGTCGTTGCCTAGATTAACCGAAGCCGGCGGGTTTATGCTAACCTGAATTGCATCGGTGGCTGTGCATCCATAGCTGTTTTCTACGACTACGGTATATGTGCCTGAGGTACTTACTGTTTTATAGCGAGTTCCCAATACTCCGTTCCAGGTATACGATGAATACCCTGCACCTGCATCAAGGGTAACCGTCCCGCCGCATTGGCTAATGTCGGAACCAAGATTAACAGTTGGTGTCGGATTGATATTCACCTGAATCTGATCTGTTGCGGTGCAACTGTAACTATTACTTACCACAACAGTATATGTGCCACTCGACGAAACCGAATAAATATGCGATCCTGCATTTCCGTTCCAGGTATATGAACTAAAACCTGCGCCCGCATTTAAAGTTACACTCCCTCCGCATTGACTGATATCGTCGCCAAGGTCAACCAAAGGAATAGGATTTATGGTTACATTTATGGCATCTGACGCAGTACACCCATTAATATCGCTAACCACCACAGTGTAAGTGCCGCTTGTATTCACTGTGTGATATCTGCTGCCTGATACACCGTTCCACAAATAATTACTATACCCGGCACCAGCGTCAAGAGTAACATTCCCGCCACACTGAGTGATATCGTTGCCTAGGTTAACCGTCAAATCACACCCATAAGCTCCGTCGGCAGTAATAGGTCTAATTCCTAATCCACCGCGACTCCAGTTAGATATATATCTCCACTGCATGGCTGATGAGCCTTGCAGTAAGTACCACATTTGTCCATACAGACTGCTTGTTACTGTTGGGTCGTAGCCAATCCAAATATCGTTGTCGTCACCGTTGTAGTAGAATTCAATGGCGAATAATACACTTTTGGCATCGTAACCATCAAGTTCAATAAAACAAGGGTCAGTGAAATCGAGTGTAATCCAAGTGCCCAGATGTTCTTCCTCAATTTCGATTAAAGCTGTAGTGGTAAGGTCAACATAATCTGTTTCTGATTGCAGCTCAATAACATGACCAATAATCGCAGTACCGGGAGTAGTATTCTGATGAATAAACACTTCCATATTTACAATTTCGGTTTCATATAGAAACATATATTGAGTACCTATCATTTCTCCGTCAACACCACCATCGAGCCATGTAGCAGGACCGGTTGAAGCTGTCATGTTGTTCAGGTCTCTGGCAAAACGGGCATCGGTTACAAAAAAATAAGTAGTATCGGTATTATCGTTGGGACTGAAGTCTTCAATTCCATTAGCAAAAACACTATATACAATGGTGTAAAGTCCTAAAATAGGATTATCGGGTAACGATAACTCAGGGCTGATTAAATCAAGGGTATCAATGGTGCCTGTAATGAAGTTGTTTGATGCAGAAATATTTTGATTGTAGATGATATTATTCTCTGGGTCAATTACTTTTACATTAAAGATAGGTGTAACAGCATTATTTCCTTTGTTTTCAACAATTCCGTTAAACACCATATATGAAAATTCGCTATTGAACTGTTCGTTTGGAATCATACCATAGTGCGATGAAATATGCCAGTATTCATCGTAATAATCGAAGAAGTTGGTTACTGCCTTAATAAGCTTTAGGTCATTATCGGGATTTTCAACAATCATAATATCATCAACCTGCCAACCATATCCGTAACCACTGATATTAGCTCCGGTTGTTTGCCAGCGCAGACGAATCGAAACATTGGGTTGATTTGCAATGTAAGGACCGACTAAAAATTCAAATAGAATTTCCCCATAACTATTGCCCTGAACATTTTGATTTACTTGAAAGGATGTCCATGAGCTTCCTCCGTCAATTGAAATATCAATAAATGAATAGGATGTGTTTAAGGCTTTGTAGTTTTGATAAAACATTAATTTCGGGGTATAATATCCAGTCAGGTTAATATTATTGAATTGAATCCAAGTATTACAAACCTGAGGAGTATTTCCACCCACACCTAGTAAGTCAGAGATGCCATCAACACCGGCAAATTTACCTCCCGAATCGGAATAATCGTGAACGTATTTCCAGCCCATGTATAACCAAAATGGAGGAACAGGAACGGTTCCGCCCTGATAATTGCCATTGGTCCATCCCCAATCGGGTGTAGTGTCGGCAACAAACCACGATTTGGTTCCCTGATCCTGTCCAAAAGTCCAAACAGGAGTTGTTTCGTCGAAAGTAACCAACCAGATCACGTCGCCTTCTGCTTTGGCAGAATAGCTTTGACTGAAGTGTTGTTCATCAGAAATAGGCTTGTAAATGCCATGTTGTTGTGCATGCAATACATTTATAAAAGCAATGCACGCAATGATAGCGAAAAAGTGTTTCATAATAAGTTTTTTTTAAGTGATTAATGTGCTAGTATTTAATGATTTTAAACGTTTTACGGTATTCGAAAAAATCTATGAAAAGTATATATTGTCCTTCTTTATAATCTGACATGTCAATAAGAATGTTGTTGTGCATGATATTTCTGTTAAGAATGCATCTGCCTACCATGTCGTAAATCGAAATGTTATGAATTAAATCTGGTGCCGATACATATATATATTTATCGGTGGGGTTAGGGAAAACCTTTGTTTCGTTATGAAAATCAGTTTTAATATTGGTTTCAATTGTTACGGTAACATTGTGGAACACCATACATCCATTCCCGTCGATTACTACCACTGAATACACGCCAGCGGAAAGGTTGGTTATGCTATAGTCGTGTGAGTTATTTGACCAGTTAATTGTGTAAGGAGGTGTGCCTCCAATTATTGTCATTGTAATAGCTCCATCAGCAGCCCCTTCTTCCGATTCTTGCACAATATCAAATTCAATCACCGGTTGGTCGAACACATTTATATAATCTTCGTACATCTGTGTTAGGGTTCCATTTTGGTAAATAACTACAAGCAAAACATCGTAGCTTCCTGCACTGATGTAGGTGTGTTGAGGATTTTGCTCCGATGAAGTGCTGCCATCGCCAAAGTTCCACATCCATGTAATAGGATTGCCTGTGCTTAGGTCGGTGAATTGCACGGTGAGTTGGCCACAAGCCTCAGTAATATCGGCTTCAAAATCGGCATAATCCTGCCCGTCAAATGTAACATTGATGCAATCGCTTGCCGAGCATCCATTGATGTCTTCTACATTAACGCAATACTCTCCGGGCAACAATCCGCTAATATTTGCAGTACTTGCCAAATTGCTCCATGTATATTCAAAAGGTTCCGAGCCACTGTTTACTGTTACCTCAACAGCTCCATCGGCATTGGTTTCGCCGCTGGCAGGTGTCATGTTCATGCTGATTGATACATCCTGATGCACAGTGATATAATTGGTTTTAACCAATTCGTTTTCGCCATCGTTGTTCTCAACGTAAAGCGAAACAGAGTATGTTCCAGGAGTGGTGTAATTGTGTTGTGGATGTTGTAAATTCGACACAGGCGAGCCGTCACCAAAATTCCATTGCCAAACAGTAGGATTATTTGTGCTTTGGTCGGTGAATTGTACAACAAGAGAGCCACAAGCTGCCGTTTGGTCGGCCGAAAACTGGGCTGTTGGTGGATTTGATTGCCCTGCAATGGTTACTGTGATGCAGCAGGAAACCGAGCACGCATTGGCATCATTAACCTGAACACAATACTCACCACTTGTTAACGCTGTAATTGTTTCACCCACACCATCGTTGCTCCACAAATATTGATATGGGGGAATGCCTCCGGAGGCAATTGCCGTAGCAGAACCATCGCTTGCTCCATTATACGATTCTTGAGTCATGATTAACGAAACAGTAGGAATCGGGTAAATGCTAACAGTGATTGCATCGCTGGCGGTGCATCCAAACGAGTTTTGAACCACCACGGTGTAGTTCCCCGAGGAGCTTATTGTTTTATATCGTGTGCCCACAACGCCATTCCATGTGTATGAAGTAAATCCGGACCCTGCATCAAGGGCAACGCTGCCTCCGCATTGCACGATGTCGTCGCCGAGATTCACAACAGGTATTTCGAAAATACTTACATCAACAGCATCACCGGCAGTGCATCCAAAACTGTTTTCTACCACCACCTCGTAATTGCCCGATGCCGAAACGGTGTGGAATTGTGTGCCTGCAGTGCCATTCCATGTGTACGAAGCAAATCCGGCCCCTGCATCTAGGGTAAGCGAACCGCCGCATTGTTCTAAATCATCACCAAGGTCAACCACAGGAACAGGATTAATGGTAACAGTAATATTATCGCTTGCCGAACAGCCGGCAGCATTGGTAACCACCACAGTGTAATTTCCCGACTCGTTTACGGTGTAATATCGTGTTCCTGCGGTGCCGTTCCATGTGTAGCTGCTCATGCCGGCCCCTGCATCAAGGGTAACGCTGCCTCCGCATTGCTCAATGTCGCTGCCCAAATTCACTGTGGGCAGGTTGTTTGCCGTAATTGCTTTCGACGACATAGTGCCGTAGCCACAGCTGTTCTGTCCGCTAACACTTACATTGCCCGAAAGCGCCGAAGCCGAAAAAGTAATGGTTATGGAATTTGAAGTGCTGCTACCGCTTGCTCCTGTTGGATAAGTCCATGCATAGCCGGTGGCATGTTCTATTTCGGGAACTGTATAGGTTTCGATGCTTTGACCTTTGCAAATCATGTTGTTGCCCGAAATTACTCCGGCAGCAGCAGGAAGTGGGTTTACCACAACCTGAACCACATTGCTGTAAATGGTTTCGTAGCCGCTTTGCGATACAGCGGCTCTGAAGTAGCTAGTTGTTGTAAGATAACCCGACAGATACGAGTCGGTAGTGGCGCCTGTTCCTTCACTCACATCTGCCCACCCCGATGTTCCATCGGCCGATTGCTGCCATTGAATGTTTCCGGTGTACGTGTCAAGGTTCAGAATTGCTTGTAATCCGCTGCAGATTGGGCTGTTGGAGCCGGCAGTACCCACTTCGGGAGCCGGTAATACTTCAACACCGGTGAGGCAGAGTGTGAAAGGGGCATCACTTGTAACCCATTCCGAGCCATTGAATTGTTTTCCGAGTCCACTGCCTTCGGGGGCATTTATCCACATCAGCCAGCAGTCAGATCCCGCTGCTTCGAGCCCCTGCACCGACACGTATCCATTGTTCATGATAACACTTGTGGGTAATTCTATGCTCATGAAATATACAGTATATAAACCAAATAAGTCGATGTAGGCAGGTGCCATAACACTGGTGATATCGGTAAAGCTATGCATTAAACTACCCGGTTCTCCGGCATTGTTTTCGTAAAACTGCACGGCAACATGCATGGGGTTTTCGGAACAATTCTGCCAATTGCTGCCATCGTGAGTCATCGAAAGCATCCAGATGTTTACCGATTCAATGGCATAACCTGTTGCTTCGAAGCTGGTTGCAGCAATGTACCCCGTGGGGATATCAGATGCCGATGCCTGCGAGGGGTTAAGTATCGGTTGAGAATATATGCTGCCTGCAGGGCAATCGGTAACGGGTGTGTTATCGAAAATTTCTATGCTATAGTCTTCCACTTCGCCGTAGCTTGAATTGCCGCAGGGCGTTAAGTTAGGTCCATTGGCAGCATCAACAAGTCGCACACGCATTCGATACATACCTACCGCTTGCATAGTAGGAATAGTAAAACTGCCCGAATGTGGCTGAGTGAAACCTGTTCCCGACGATTCGTACACTTTTTCACCGGCATCGGTGAAATCGCCGTTGTTGTTCCAGTCGACCCAAATAATTACTTTATCGGAATCGTACGGGTCGTAAACACCTACCGAAAAATCGAGGCTGGCCCCGGCAGTATAGGCCGACGAAAGATCGCTGAAATTCTGATACCCCCCTGTTCCTCGCAGCGAAGTGTTGTTTACAGTGCCATAGCTTATATTCGAAATATATTCGAAATTGGTATCGGGAGAACCGGCGTCGCAATACACAATGGCAATTTTTCGATTGCCGTCAGGATTGGTTACCGATGGAGTTTTTGGTGTTCCAATAGTAATAGAAGTACACTGTGCATCAACATAATTGCCAAGACCAGCTTCTGCCGCAATATCGTAACACAACCAGAAATAGTTGGTGCCGTTTATTAAGGCTTGGGTGCCTGTAATGTTGAAATTACCATTTGGATTGTTAGTGGTAGATCCAAATTGGTTAACTGCCTCAAAATATCCCAACGATCCGGTGTAATACAATTTTGCATTGCTGATATCGCCGGTTGGGTTTGTTGAACCGTTTGTGTTAAAGCTGAACGAAGTTACCGAAAGGGGAGTAATATCGCCATTCATAACTATTTCTATTCCAATAATTTGTTGGTTCACTGAGTTGGGAGCTACATCGGTAGTAATAGTTTGGGTGGTGGTCGACGACTGATATGTCATTACTTCCTGCGAATATAAATCGCTTTGCCACAGGCCTCTGCCATAGGTAGCTGCACGCAGTTTGCTGGTTGCTGACGTGGCTCCGTACCATATTTCGAGTTCTCCGATTTTTACATTGGGAAGACCATTGTTGAACAAAAACCAGCTACCACTTCCCAGTTTGCAGAAAACACCATAATCGGTGCCGCAGAATAGTTCGGTTTGTGTTGTGTTCAGTTTGTTTTGTACTACGCAATTCACGGGTATGGTCGGCAGTCCGGCCGAAATATTGGTCCAGCTTGTTCCGCCATTGGTGGTTTGGTAAACACCGGGGGTATTGTAGCCGCTCATGGTAACCCACACCGTGCTGGGGTCGTTGTTTTTAACGGTAATGTAGCGAATATAGGCTGTAGATACCGGCAAACTGCCGGTAATATTCGACCATGAACTTCCCCCATTGGTTGTTTTCCAGATGTGGGTATTATCAGCCATATACAATACTTGAGTATTGGATGGAGCAATGGCTATCGACCGTATTTTTTCGGAGGAGTTTACATTGGATATTTGCGTCCAGGTGTTGCCCCTGTTTGTAGTTTTATAAAGATTAGAATATCCGATATATAGTATTTGGGGATTTGCCGGATCTATTATATAGGGTGTTACCCATGCGCCATCGGGGTCGCCATTGGGCGATATGTCGGTAGTATTGCTCCACAGGTCGGTGGTTCTGTCGATTTGCCCGTTTACGTAAGTGCCATATTGAATATTTACATCGGTATAATCGATGAGGCATTCCATGCCATCGCCGCCTTTTACGTCGTACCATGTGCCATAATAAAGAACCTTGGTGCCATTGTCTTGCAGGCCGGTTATCACCACGTTCTGGTCGGTGGCAGAACAACCAAGTTTATACATTTGGCTGGTCACAATTCCATTAGTTTTATCGGTCCAGCTTGTTCCATTGTTGGTCGAAATATAAATGCCTCCGTCGTTACATTCAAACAAATCGCCATTGCTTCGGTAGCTTAACATGTGTTTGTCGGCGTGCACAGCCTGTACTCCGTCGCCCCACCAGTGGTTGATGATGCTCCATGAAGTCCCTCCATTGGTACTTCTCCATGTATTTACACCACCAACCAGTACGGTGTTGGCATTGGTGGGTGACACAGCGATGCACAAGTCGTACCAACCCTGACCGCCTGTGTCGTCACCCGAAGAGTCCCAACCCAGCAAGTTTTTGCTTGACCCCGAAAAAACCTGAGAATAACTTGCTCCGCTGTTGGTAGACCGATACACACCGTATAAGCCGTTTTCGTCGTTGGCCATTACTGCATATACATATCCGGTTTGTGCCGGCGACACGGCCAATTCGGTTCGGTAGCCTCCCGAAACGCTGATTGCTTGTGTCCAAGTGGACCCGCCGTTAGTGGATACATAGATTTCTCCATTTTTTGTTGAGCCGTATAAAGTACTATAATTCCCTGGTTTATACTCCATGTCGATAAAATTGTAGGAAGCCAGCAGTGTCCAAGTGGCCCCGCTGTTGGTAGTTTTGTAGATGCCGGATGTGGTAGCAGCTATAATTATATTATTGTTGTTCGGGTCGAGCAACAAACGATTGACCATACTATAACTTGCAGGGGTAAACGATAGTCCCGTAGTATTCCATGTACTGCCACCATCTGTCGATTTCAGTACGCCGTGGCTGCGATTATCCCATGCGCTGCGGTCGCCGGTGCCAATATAAATGGTTTGCGATGTGGCATAGTCCGAAGGAATTACAATATCGCTAACGCCCATTACTTCGTTCTGATCAGTGAGGCATGTCCACGACGAGCCGTTGTTTTGAGTGAGCCAAAGGCCACCCGCCGGAGCACCTACCCACCATATATTGTTATTTGATGGATGAAAAGCCACACAATTAATCCTTCCAATGCCGGCATAACCGCCATCCGACAGATTCGGCCCCATACTAATCCAGTTCCCGTTGCTCGATTTGGGAGCCTGACCCGACTCAAAAAACATGTTAAACTGCTCTTCGGCCGAGGTTGTAGGCAACAATCCGGTTGAAGGATCTATCTGACTTTCCATGTAGTAGTGCCAGCGAAGAAATTGTTTCCAGCCTCCGGCTTTTTTCTTTACGCCATTTTCGTAGTAATAAGCATTTTCAACATTAAACGGAGCCCAATACGAGTCGAAAGCCTGCTTGTAATCGTTTAGGGTGTATTCGGGCACCGATTTGTGTTGCGGCATATTCTGCAGCCATTGCTGTGAATATGTTTTGAAACTAAATAAGACTGTAAAAACGATGCCGAGAATGAGTATTTTTTTCATAAGATCGAATTATTTTGAAAAACTCTATAAAAGTACACGATTGATAGAGAAATGCAAAATTTATTTCACCTGAATAATGTGATTTTTATTAACAAAATCTGTGTTATGCAGGGGGCATGCCTTTGTAAAGCATATTAATCGAAAATGGTTTATTTGTCAATTCTGTCTATACAAAATGGTTTTCGCTTGCATTTGCTGCAATGCTAGCCTTACCATAATGCCCTTTTTAATGAGCGTTGCAATTTCTTTGAGAAGCGGAACTGTTTTCGTCCCTTTTTTTATGTACAGGTCTTTAATGTCGGCGGTCCCAATCCACAATGTTCGCTTAACAAGCGAAATTTTGCTCAACACTTCGCTATAGTGTAGCTCATTCTCTATATAGCGTGTGCTGCTACTCATGAAGCATTGATGTAATTGGCTGTTGCATTTTCAATTCCTTGCGCCAAAAGCGAAGGTAGGTTTGGGCTTTTCTCTTTTTGTATGGTGCAATAATGCTCAGCGATTTTGGCAATACGTCAATTTCTGCAATCTGAATCCTTTCTGCTGGGTCGCCATCTATCTGACATGCTACAGGAACATCGGTTTCGATGCGCGCTTTTTTAAACTTATAAATCTCAACATATTTACTTCTGTTGATGTTTTTTAGGAATAACTTGTTGGCCATGCGCGGTGCTTTGTAAATGGGTACGGGATATAAGATGCACAATTCCAGATAGCCGTCGTATATGCGTGCATCAGGAGCAATGCTTGCGTTAAAGCCAAATTGGTCGGAATTGGCAAAGCTGATTAAAAAAGCCTTGCACTCCAGCGTTTTGTTTTCGAGAAAAATACGATAGTTTTTGGGTTTATAGCTAAAGAAGTTTTTTATAATTATCAGTAAGTAGGGGAGGAAGCCTCGTATTTTTCGCCCGTCGAATTGTTCGGCTACTAAGGCATCGAAGCCTACACCGGCTATGCTTACAAACAGTTTCCCATTCAGCGTGGCTGTGTCGATGCGTTTAGTGTGAAAGCGGTTTATGATCTCAACAGAACGGGTAAACGATAGTGGGATTCTGAGATGATGAGCCAGTCCGTTACCCGACCCTACCGGTATTAATCCCATAACGGTGTTGGTGTTTACCAGCCCCGAGGCTACATCGTTGGCTGACCCATCTCCGCCTACGGCAACAACTACATCGGTTCCGGCATTTGCTTCGTTTTGAGCAATCTCAGTTGCATGATGCGGGTATTCGGTGTAAACAATTCTATAATCGAACTGTGTTGGGTCGAGTTTTCTGTGAATAATCTTTTTTAACCGATTTTTACTGCGTACTCCCGATACCGGATTGATGATAAAAACTATTCTCTTTTTTTTTGTTGTCATCGCATTGCTTTGATATCAGTTTTGTGGCGCGTATTGTCGCATTGGTAAAAACTCTAACTACTTATGCAAGAGTTTTTCTGTTGTTTTATTCTCAGCAAATGTAGTAATTTAAAATAAAACACTTTCATCAAATGCAAATCAATGAATATACCTTCACTCAGGCATGAATTTCTACTTGTTATAATTGACCATTGCAGGTATTATTCTTTTGTCCAGATTCTGTTATTCAGGTTCAGTTCTTCAACAATGCTTACAGCAAGGTGTATGTCTTCGAAATACTGTTTTATTTTTTGGTAATCGGCAATTTTAGAAAGGTAGCGCGGTTCAAACAAATCGCGTTTGTATGCAATGGCAACGTATAACAGCGAGTTTACAAACGAAATATACATGGGTGGTTTATGCTTTTGTTTGAATGATGTCAATCGCTGCATCAGCGCAGGCGATAATATGTATCGTGCTTCTACCTGATCCATGCTGTACACCACAAACTGCTTGTTAAAATCGGGGTCTTCGAGACTGATGTGCTTTTCTTTGCGGGTTAAATTGATTTTATTGAAAAAATTGGCAAGTGGCCCTTTCCCCAGTCTATTGGGCAACACAACGGTTGATGTGTTGAAATGCTTATTGAAATCGGCAACAAAAAACAAGCCTTTGAAGATAGTATGCCACTTTTTACTTGTTTTTCCATCGGAATCGGTAGAGGTGGTTTCGTATTCAGCCTTGATTTCCGAAAACCAAATTTTAGTTTTGTCTAGCATACCATGCACCAGATCGTCGCCACGATATCTGTCGGCAGATTTCATGAAAATTCTCGAGTTTCTGAATGAATCGTAGTTTACATAGCTTTTTCCATCGTAATTCAGCTCGGGGCTGACAAATTTTACAATTCTTTCGATGATTTCTTTCTTGAAGTCGGAGTAAAAAGTTTTGTCGCGTGCCCATTTGGTCATGATGATTAGCCCGGCTGATAATCCGATGAATGACAAAATTAGAAAAGCATAAATTCGGGTTTCATCTTCAAATCCTTCGCCAAGTATTTGTACAATGATATACGAAAATGGCACAAATAAGCACATGAGTGTAATTATTAAAAAAGTACGTTTAACCATTCTTCTGCGTCTTGCATCAAGATCGATAAGAACAGCATTCAGTTCGTTTCGATAAAAAATTTCAAATTCCGAAAGTGTTTTCATTGAATGCAGGTCGATTAATTAAATAAACTTTTCACATTCACGTTTTGTCGTTCTGCTTCCGAAATTTCGAAGAGTTGTTTCTGCCTGAATCCGAACAATCCGGCAAAAATATTCGATGGGAACATTTGTACGGAATTGTTGTAATTGGTTACAGCCGAGTTGTATGCGCGACGCGATGCACTGAGTTGCTCCTCCACTTCGTTGAGACTGCGTTGCAGTTGCACGAAGTTGTCGCTGGCCTTCAGCTCGGGGTAGTTTTCAACGGCAATCATAATGCCTCCCATTGCCTTCGAAATCTTATTGTCGAGGCTCACCTTTTCGTCGTCGCTTAGTGTTCCCGATGCGGCTCTGCTTCTCATTTCGGTAATGTCTTTCAATGTGCCGCTTTCGTGCTCCATGTATTTTTGCACACTGGCAACCAGATTGGGAATGAGATCGTAACGCTTTTTCGACATAGCATCGATACTGGCAAATGCATTTTCCGATTCGTTACGCAGTCTCACTAATTTGTTGTAGATAATTATACTCATCAGAAGCAAAAAAGAAGCAACTGCAATAATAACAATAACTGATGTACTCATTTCTTTTTATTTTAAATTATTAATTGATGCGAAAATAGTTAAACATGCTTACAAAATCAAATTAAACATTGGTAGAAAGTACCGACTCGATTTGTTGCAAAAATTAAATCAATTAGTTTTGCACCTGATGTTTCCCATGAGTTTTATATCGCCATGCCTTTAAAATCTGCACACAACTGTCGCCCCGGCTGCGCAGCTTGTTGCATTGCCATTTCAATTTCAACGCCAATCCCGGGTATGCCGCAAGGAAAGCCTGCAGGGCTTAGGTGCATACATCTCAGCAACGATTTATTGTGCAACCTAATCGACTCGCCCGAGCGTCCAAAGGTGTGCCGCAATTTCAATTTCGACCCGATTATTTGTGGCAACAGTCGCCAAGAAGCCATTGAGATTATGACTTCTTTGGAGAACTGAGATTATTTGTTTCAATATTGCAAAAACTGTCGCATACCTGATTGGCGAGTCTATGTAACCGTATTTTTCTTTGTGCAAAATAGCGAGTACGAAAATGTACTTTGTGAAATTATTCTGTTGATGCACTTGTTGTTATGTTTGTTATAATCGCTTATGTTTCTCGATTGTAGATTACCTTGGATATTTTTACCAAATAAAAATTGAATCGAATAACTTAATTTGTGGCATAAAAAATTATATTTGTGTTAAAAAATGAGATGATTGATGAATTTGACAATTGAGAACATTCTATTGGTGGGTTCTTTGTTATTGTTCGTGAGTATAATTGTGGGTAAAACTTCATACAAATTTGGAGTTCCAACATTAATACTTTTCTTGGCAATAGGAATGTTGGCAGGCTCCGACGGAGTTGGAGGAATTAACTTTAACGACCCTAGGGTAGCCCAGTTTATTGGCGTTATTTCTCTTAACTTTATTTTGTTTTCGGGTGGCCTCGATACCAATTGGAAGGCGGTAAAACCCATATTAAAGCAAGGAATCGCGTTGTCAACTCTGGGCGTATTATTAACAGCTCTATCGCTTGGTATGTTCGTTTATTTCATTACCGATTTTAGCATTTATGAAAGTATGCTGCTTGGCTCAATTGTTTCATCAACCGATGCGGCTGCTGTTTTTTCGATACTTCGATCGAAAAGCCTTGCTTTAAAACCCCATCTTCGGCCGATTTTAGAGCTTGAAAGTGGAAGTAACGATCCAATGGCCTATGTGTTAACCATTGCATTTTTAACTTTAGTTGTTCATCAAGACCAAAATGTTGTTTCAATCATTCCGCTGTTCTTGCAGCAAATGGCGTTTGGGGCAATTGCAGGTATTGCCTTTGGGAAAATTAGTAAGCTAATTATTAATAAAATAAAACTTGGCTTCGAGGGATTGTATCCGGTGCTAGTAATTGCTTTAATGTTTATCACATTTTCGGCTACCGATTTTGTTGGTGGAAATGGTTTTCTTGCAATTTACATTTGCGCTGTGTATTTGGGTAATCAGGATTTAATACACAAGAAAACAATCCTGAAAATGTTTGATGGCTTGGCCTGGCTAATGCAAATCGTTTTGTTTCTGACACTCGGGCTACTGGTTTTCCCTACTCAGGTTTTTCCCTTGTTTGGTCTGGGAATGATTATTTCTGTTTTTTTAATTCTGGTCGCTCGGCCGGTTAGCGTTTTCCTCAGCTTAATCTTTTTTAAGATGCGACTGCGTCGGCGTTTTTATATTTCATGGGTTGGATTACGTGGCGCGGTTCCAATTGTGTTTGCAACATATCCATTATTGGCAGGGATAGAAAAAGCAGAGATGATTTTCAACCTTGTGTTTTTTATATCGGTTACCTCGGTTCTGATACAAGGAACCACTTTAACTGTAGTGGCAAAATGGCTTCGGGTTGCTTTACCCGAAAGTTTGAAACCCGTTTCCGAAACTGAGAAATTTATTTCTGAAATAGCTAAAAACGCAATGAAAGAAATTGAAGTCCTACCAGGGTGCTATGCTGCAAACAAGAGGGTTGTTGATCTGGGTATCCCCAAAAATGTTATTATTGCCATGATAAAACGTAACGATAAGTATATTACGCCTAATGGCTTCACTGTTATCGAACCAAATGATGTGTTATTAATACTTTCCGATAACCAGGAAGGTCTCGACAAGGTAAACTCGTGTATTAACAAAAACACCCAATCATAACCTGGTAATTTCTGTTCCGCATTTTTTCGAACAATGAACATCGTTTCACGAAAATGCTCTCATTTTTTGCGAATTACTTACATAGCATATGTACTACTTTTCAAAATTACTATACCGGTGTCACAATTGTTGAGAAAGGCATTGAGTCTTTAAGCATTAGTGCGAAAAAAACAATGTTGTTCTCTGACTTAGTTCATTTGAAAACATCGATTTTTAGTAATCGGTAAAGCCTATTTCATAAGACAATGGGGATTTCAATTTTCAGGCACTTAATTGTGCAGTAAACCAGGCTCATGGTCGTTTCAAATAGTATGAATATTATAGTTTTATGAATTTATTTGTTCACTCGAATCGATAAAATGTTTAAAACTTTATGTAGCTGTTAATTAAATCTTTCCAAAACACAAGATGCACAAGCAGCCTTTTGATAAAAAAAACGTATAAATATTAGAAAAAAAAATGAAAAAGTTGTTGAAATAAAAATTATGCTTAACTTTAGTTATTATAATAAATGTGTGTGTTCTTTCGTATTCTGTTGGTACAAAAGAATTTGCGCTATTGTTATGTTGTTTGTTTTTTCGAAAGAGAGGCATTTATTTGTTTTTTGTGTGATTAAATTTGACTAATTCCGTAGCTTATGGAAAAAATATACCATCCAATTCCGAAAAAATCAGAGAGTTTTGCTGTAGCGTTTATGCCAAAAGCGAAACTGCTGTTCGTAAGAACATTGATTTTAGTGACCATGGGCTTGCTCGGCGCGGTAATGAATATATCGCCATTGCCGGGCTCCCTGTCTGCTCAAACAGTGTGCAGCGGTGTGGCTACACAATATCTCGACTTTAGCAACAACCCCGATACTTCCTGGGTGTCGGGATGGCTGGGGCGCTCCGGTAACTGCTGCTCGGGAACCAGTAGCAATTGCGTGGAGTTTGTAGTTCGCATCAGCGAATATGCAGTGGGTATTAATTTCGAGATTTTCGATGGTGCATTGCCTCCGGGGGCTTTGTTCTATCAAATCGATTGCGGACCAACCGAAAACATAGGTACGGCTATTTGCCTTACCGGCCCGGGAACCTATCATATCACGTTTTGCAAACCGGGAGGAAATTTAAACCGTTTTAGGGTAACATCGGTACCCGGCCCCAGTGCCACCCCCGATATTGGATTCAGTACACCCACCTGCCAGAACGAAGTGGCACTGGTGGGTATTCGCAATAATAATGTTACCATAACCGATATTACCGGTGGTGGAGCCTATATAGGTTACTTGAGTTGCTTCGATTGTATGAATCCGGTGGCCTACTGCCCCGATGCCACATGCCCCGAATATGTCGATTACGAGTTTTGCGGGTATGTGTATGAAGCAGTCTCCTCCTGTTTTCCCGATACTTACGTGTGCGATACCTTCAGGGTGTATTTTTTCGATAGTCTCGCCGTTGAGGTAACACCCAACCCTGCCAGTTTTTGTGCCGACGAGGGAGGTGTAAACCTGCATGCCACGGTTACCGGTGGAGCTCCACCATACACCATAGAGTGGTTCGACGATTTCGACGGTAATGGGGTAAGAATTGCCACAGGCGAAGATTATTTCGCCACTTCTACCGGTAATTTTTCGGTGGTAGTGTACGACACACTATATCCCACGTGTAATCGTGTGGTTGTCAATGTTCCGGTTACCAAGCTTCCTATGCCCGTGGTCTCAGTGAGTCCTTCCAGTCCGTATGTATGCGAAGGCGATACCGTGTATCTCACTGCGTCAGGTGCTACTACCTACCAGTGGTCGCCTGCTGCAAGTCTTACCCAAACAACAGGTGCTACAGTAGGTGCTTTCCCTGATGCGAATACAACCTATACAGTTATTGGTACAACCAACGGTTGTAACGATACTGTCACCGTAGATGTTGAGGTTTGTGCCGGCCCTGTGGTAAGCATCGACAGTCCCGATGGCATTATTTGTGTTGGGGGGTCTTATCAACTGCAGGGGTCGGGTGCTTTGGTATATACCTGGTTCCCGACTACTGGCTTAAGCAATCCGAATATTGCCAATCCGGTGGCAAGCCCCGCAGCCACTACCACCTACTACCTTTTGGGTGCCGACGAAGCCTGTAATGTTATAGTAAATGGCGATTTCAGTTCGGGGAACACCGGTTTTACATCGCAATACAACTACAACCCGAATCTGGTTCCCGAAGGGAATTATATGATTGGAACAAATCCGAATGATTATCATGCCGGTTTTGCATCATGCAGCGACCATGGCCCGGGAACCGGTAACATGATGATTGTCAACGGTGCTCCTCAGGTTAACCGACAGATTTGGTGTCAGACTGTGGAGGTAAACCCCAATACCGAGTATGTGTTTTCAACCTGGCTAGCCAGTGCACATGCAACCAATCCGGCAATTTTACAATTTTCGATTAATGGTTCCAATCTGGGTTCACCTTTTACTGCCTCAACAACAACCTGCGAATGGAACCAGTTCTACATAACTTGGAATTCGGGCGCAAACACCACTATCGATATTTGTATTGTAAACCAAAATACCATTGCCGCCGGTAACGACTTTGCCATCGACGATATTTATTTTTCGCCTTTATGCGAAATACTAGCCGACGACAGTGTTACCGTAACAGTGGTTCCCGATCCTTATATTACCACTCAACCCGTAGCAGGAACTATTTGCGCAGGCGGAACCTACTCATTAAGTGTTGTTGCTGGCGGTGGAACTCCATCGCTTACTTATCAATGGCAGAGTTCCCCGGATGGTTTGGCCTGGTCAAATATTGTGGGAGCTAATAGTACAAGTTATACCACGGGTGCATTGGCCGTTAGTACTTATTATAGGGTGGTTGTGAGTGCTTCAGGAAGTGGCTGTGATGCTGTTAATAGCAACGCAACATTGATTACTGTAGTTTCAGACCCAACAATTACAACACAGCCTCTTGATGGAAGTATTTGTACTGGAGGCGATTATACAATGAGTGTAATAGCCACGGGTGGGACCCCTTCACTCACTTACCAGTGGCAGTATTCTACCGATGGCTTCGATTTTTATGATATAGTCGGAGCAAACAATAGCAGTTATACAGTAACATCGCTTGGCTCTACCACCTATTATCAGGTGTTGGTTGGTGCCTCAGGGAGCGGATGCAACACTGAAACGAGTGTTGCCATTACAGTAAACGTAGTTCCCGACCCGGCCATTACGGTGCAACCTGTAGGCGGCAGCATCTGCGAAGGCGGCACCTTCACCATGAGTGTAACGGCTACCGGAGGCACCCCGGCTTTGACATATCAGTGGCAGAGTTCGCCCGACGGCATAGTTTGGAGTAATATAGTAGGAGCCAACAGCAATACATATACTACCCCTGCATTAGCAACAACCACCTACTATCAGGTACTTGTTGGTGCTACGGCCAGTGGTTGCAATACCACCACCAGTGCATCGGTAACGGTAACAGTAATCCCCGACCCTGCCATCACAGTACAGCCTGTAGGCGGCAGCATCTGCGAAGGCGGGACCTTCAGCATGAGTGTAACGGCTACCGGAGGCACCCCTGCACTGACCTATCAGTGGCAAGATTCACCCGATGGCATTGTATGGACAAATATTGTAGGCGCTAACAGCGACAACTATACGACCCCTGTTTTAGTCACAACAACCTACTATCAGGTAATCGTTGGCGCTACAGCCAGCGGTTGCAACAGTATAACCAGTGCTTCGGTAACAGTAACAGTAGTTCCCGACCCGGCCATTACGGTACAACCTGTAGGCGGCAGCATCTGCGAAGGCGGTACATACACCATGAGTGTAACAGCTACGGGCGGTACCCCTGCTTTAACCTATCAGTGGCAGGATTCGCCCGACGGTATCGTTTGGGCCGACGTTGCAGGTGCCAATAGCAATAGTTATACAACCCCTGCCTTAGTCATCACAACCTACTATCAGGTGATAGTAGGAGCAACAGGTAATGGCTGTGGAACCGTTACAAGTAACGCAATTACGGTAAACGTAGTTGCCGACCCGGTCATTACGGTACAACCTGTAGGCGGCAGTATTTGTGTTGGTGGCACTTATACGATGAGTGTTACTGCCACTGGCGGCACTCCGGCATTGACATATCAGTGGCAGAGTTCACCCGATGGTATAGTTTGGAGTAATATAGTAGGAGCCAACAGCAATACATATACTACCCCTGCCTTAGCCACAACCACCTACTATCAGGTACTTGTTGGTGCTACGGCCAGTGGTTGCAACTCTGTAACCAGTGCATCGGTAACGGTAACGGTAGTTCCCGACCCGTCTATTACGGTACAACCTGTAGGCGGTAGCATCTGCGAAGGCGGTACCTTCAGCATGAGTGTAACGGCTACCGGAGGCACCCCTGCACTGACCTATCAGTGGCAAGATTCACCCGATGGCATTGTATGGACAAATATTGTAGGCGCTAACAGCGACAACTATACGACCCCTG
>Ga0334884_1003190_pt1 | contig 19053 bp, 16 predicted proteins | sample GraSluR1_MG_7_FD_207215 | JGI IMG/M metagenome (GOLD analysis project Ga0334884, IMG submission 207215) | Sludge microbial communities from methane-producing bioreactor in Wageningen University, Netherlands - Granular Sludge_12_05 R1 | ecosystem: Engineered > Bioreactor > Anaerobic >...
CCCGGGAGCCCCGGGTGCCGAAACGAATCATCCAATCCACCGCGGCGCGTTCCCAGCCGATGTCATATCCGGCTTTTTCGCTCTCGTACCACTTGTGGAGCTGAATTTCCCGCTTGGTCTCCTCCCACTGGCGGAAGAGGCGGGTATTTTTCACCCACTGGTCGGCCGAGCATTCGCCTGAGCCATTCACATCGTCACTGCTCATAAGAACAACGCTTCGCAATTACTATTTTCTAACACAGTGCCGCGCAAAAGACCACTTTTTTCGCCACCGATCAATACGCGAACTTTCGAAAGGCTTTTTCTATCTCGTCCATGGATGCAAGGCCGTAGTGCCGCGCAAACACCGCGACCGTATCCGAATCCTTGAGCATATCCTCCATGAAAGGAAGAAATTTGCCCTGATCCTGCTCCAGCAGAAGAAAGCCCACGAGGTATTTGGCGGTTTCATAGAAGCGGACCGCCTGCCTGGTGTCGGCCGGATAATCCGTTGCCATCAGAATCTCTTTCAAGGGATAGGCGGCGGCCAGACGTCGAAACTGCGCCTTCCTGCTCTTTTTGATTCCCTTCATCGCGGAGTAGGCAAACTCCTCGTAGTATTCCGCCAGCCCCTCGTTGAGCCAGATCGGCAAGCGTCCGGTGAAGAACCGATTCACGACAAGATGCGTCATTTCGTGCGCGAGGATATCGCCGCTGCGCGAGGTGTCGTCGGCCTGCTGCAAGAGCATCGTCGTGCCCTGCACCAACGAAAAAGTCCACTCGGGCATGTCCCCCAGTTGCCTTCTCATGTCGTCCCATCGTTTCGCCGACCGGAAGACGAAGATATGCGAGCGTCCATCCACTCGATCCGTCACGCCTTTCAGATCCTCCGCGATGTAGGAATAAAAAAACTCCGCCATGCGCGCGACCTTGCGCGCGAAAATTGCCTGCTCGTAGTGAATCACGAAATGCCCGGTCTGCGCGTGCTTCCAGTTCATGCCGGCCAGCGTAAGCGCCTGCCGCCCTCGCTCGTTCAACGCGCGGGTGTCCATGTCGGCCGGTTCGATTTCATTCCACTCGCCCGCGTCGCCTCGCGCAGCAACGCGCGCCTGGGCCGGGGTCATGCGCTGTTGTGCCGGCGACTGTACGGCACAAACCAGGACCACCGAAAGCAGCAGGATTATTCGACGATGCATATCAGCCCCTTGAGATATTCGCTTTCGGGGAAGGTGGAAAGGACCGGGTGATCCGGAGGTTGCCCGAGCTGTTCGATAATGCGCACCGTTCTTCCCGCGTCCACGGATGACCAGCCCACCATGCGCTTGAAATGATCCATGGAAACCAGGCCCGAACAGGAAAAGGTGGCGAGAACGCCCCCGGGCGACAACAACTTCATCGCAAGCAGGTTCACATCCTTGTACCCGCGCAAACCCTTCTCCATCTGTACACGACTGGCCACAAATCGCGGCGGATCGAGAATGATGAGATCGAAGTTGCGCCCTTCGTCGCGGAAGCGCCGGAGCGTCGCGGCCACATCGCCCTGCCTGTAATCCACCGATATTCCCGTTTTGTTGATTTCGTGATGCAATCGGGCACGCTGGATCGCCGGCTCGGATCGGTCAACCCCGATGATCTCCGTCGCGCCGGCGGCCGCCGCATGCACTTCGAAGGAGCCCGTGTAGCAGTACGCGCTGAGAACACGACGGCCCGCCGCATAGGCCGCCACGCGCCGGCGGTTGTCACGCTGATCCAGAAAATATCCCGTCTTCTGCCCGCTCCCCACATCCACATCGAACAACATTCCCTGCTCGCGGATGCGCACCACTTCCGGTATCGCTCCATCGGGTTCCGGAAGGACCAGCCCCTCGCGCGCCACGGCATCCGCTTCCGCCCGAACCCACACACGCTCAACGCCGGTCCGCGACTTCAGCTTCCTCACCATGCCGTCAAGACGCGAGACCAGGGCCGCGCTTCCCACCTGAACCGACAACACATCCGCATACCGGTCCACGATGAGCCCCGACAATCCGTCGGCCTCCGAATAAACAAGCCGGTATGCATTGGTCGTTTCGCTCAAACCTTTGAAGAGCCGTTCCCGGAGTGAAACCGCCGCATCAATGCGCGCCTCAAAAAATGATTCGTCCAATTGTTCTTTCCGGTTGCGCGTATAGATTCGCACCAGCAACGCCGCCGCCGGATGGATAAGCCCGCGCGCAAGCCACTCGCCGGATGCAGACATTACATCCACAACCGTTCCGGGCTCCGTCTGCCCTTCCACTCTCGAAACCGCACCCGCAAAAATCCAGGGATGCCCATGCACCACCGGTTTCTCGCGACCGGGCTTTAACTGAACCCGCACAAAATTGTTCACCACTTCGCCTTTCATCCTGTTGTCTTATGACACAGGCAGCGTTGCGCCTGCAATCAAAACGCTTTCGAAGCGGGAACGATCTGCTTGCAAATGACTCTCTTGTAGGGATTGCGGAAAAGTGGCCGTGGTTGTTTGACATTCCAACGGGACTATCTAGCATTTTCATTGAGAGAGAGGCGCGTCTGTGCTGGATAAAGCCGGAGGATAGGCAGAGATGAATGCCTCGCGAAGTGAAAGCGGATGGAATGGGAAGGATAAACCGTCTTCCAAGCTGCCTTCGTTATTTCTGGATTCGCTGATCAACCAACTCCCGCACAGCGTTATCCTCACCGATCGCAATGCAGCAATCTGGTATGTGAACCCAGCCTTCGAAAAGCTGTCAGGTTATTCATCCGAAGAAGTGGTCGGCAAAAGCCCGCGGTTGCTGAAAAGCGGCAGGCATCCCCCGGAATTTTATACGCGCTTCTGGTCCACCGTATCCCAGGGTCATGTCTGGCATGGCCACGTCACGGATAAAAGAAAAGACGGGCGGTTATTCAACTCGAACATGACGGTCACACCGATCCTTTCCAAAACAGGGGACATATCCGGATATGCCGCGCTTCAGTGGCCGTGCGAAAGTTCGCCCGTTTCGGTGGACCCTACCTCGGAAGCCATGCTGGCCAGGAGCATGAATCGCGTGGTCAGCCACGTCATGCACGACATCAGCAACGCAATGACGGTTATCCTGGGTTTCGCCTCTCTTTTTAAAGACGATGTGGCCGCCGATCCCGAGGCCGTACAATCGGGCTTCATGCAGATTCTCCGCGCGGCGGAACAGGCGGCCGATCTCACGCGGGAACTCATCGGGTTCAGTCACACGCACGCCGTGAATCTTCGCGGAATGGACATCAACTCGGCGCTCGCCGGCCTGAGAAACCTGTTGAACCATGTGCTCGGACCGAACATTCGGCTTGAGCTGAAGCTCGGGGAAGAACGCATCTGTGTTTCCGCGGACAATGCGCTGCTGCGCCACCTGCTGGTCAACCTGGCCGCGGACGCGCGCGACACCATGCCGGAGGGCGGCCGGCTCACCATCGAAACCTCCATTGTCGGCGAACCTCCCGAAGAATCCCGGCACGGCACGGAGAAGCACGACGGCCATTATTGCCACCTCCACATCGAAGGATTCACCTCCGCGCCCTCCTCAACCCGCTGCGCCGAATGCGGGACCGGCTTCGCCGTTTCTGCGGGCATCGTAAAAAGTTTCGGCGGCACGATCCGGCACAACCCGAACGTGGAATGCACCCCCGACATTGAAATCTGGCTGCCGCAAGTTGCGGCCTCTGAAGAGGAACTGCTTGTCGAGGTAGAGGAACCCGTCCCGGTACGCGGCACGGAAACCATTCTGTACGTGGAAGACGACGAAATGGTTCGCGCCTCCACGTCCGGGATCCTGCGCCTGCTGGGCTATCGCGTCATCGAATCCGCAAGCGGCGGTCGCGCGCTCCACTTACTGCACAGCTACAAGGGAAGCCTGGACCTGATCATTTCCGATCTCGTCATGCCGGGCATCAGCGGCCCGGAGATGGTGGGCAATATGCCCGAGAGATTCCGGGCCACGCCGGTGATCTACACTTCCTCCTACACGGACAACTTCACCCTGTCGAAAGAAGACATGGTGAACATGGCGTCATTCCTTGAAAAACCGTTCCGCTACGAAGCGCTATCCGGCGTGGTCCGGGAAGTGCTGGACCACTACCAGCCGAGCAAAGGAAGCGCATCACCATAATAAAGCTCACCGCTTCGGGAAACACTCCTTAACGGAACTGTGCCGGAAGGATACCCTTTGTCTTGTACGGAGGCTTCGCCGTTGACCGCAAAGCGCAAAACACTTTTCCTCATGGGCATCGGTCTCGGCGCTTTCTTTATTACCGTTTATTACATGCAGCGCACGATCCTGCTGAGGACCTTCCTGCAGCAGGAACAAGCAGACGTATACCTTGCCGCTCGATCCGTGATGCAAACGGTACGGACCGAAACCGAGCGTTTATCCATCGTCGCGCGGGACTGGGGCCTTTGGGATGCAACATACAACTTCATTCGCAACAGGAATCCGGAGTACACCGAAGAAAACCTCTCGGACACGACGCTTCGCATTCTCGTGCTGGATGAAATGATTTTTCTGGATCACGAGGGTCATGTTATCGAACAGATTACATCAGCCCTTCCGGAAAGCGATCCGTCCTTTAGAGACGACCCGGCTCTTTCGCTTGTTGAGAGAATCGGCTTGCGCCAACTGCAACAGGAAGACACATCGGGCGCCTCCGGGGTCATTCAAACCAAACGCGGTCCGATGCTGGTTGTCGTCCAACCCGTCTCAAACAGCGCCCAGGATGCGCCGCCGGCCGGACTTCTTGTGCTCGGCAAATTGATTATAAGCGAATCCATCCTGCAGCGCCTTTCCGAAGCGGTGGCGCAATCGCCTGGAAAGCCGGGCATCGTAAACGTCGTGAACATTGACCGGGAGCCGCACACCGCGAAAACCGAAGAAGCCGAACAACTGGCAGCCAAGGGATATTACGTCAAGCCGCAGGACACCAGGAGCCTCCTGGTTTACGTAGGGCTTCGTGATTTCAGCGGCCTGCCGTCGGCGCTGATTGAAGTGCGGAAAGCGAGAACCGCCTATGAATTGGCGCTGACCGCCTTGTCCTCCCAGGCCGCCGTGGCACTGGGAACATTGATGTTGTTTGCACTGCTTGCGGTCTGGTTTTCATTCGCTGACACGCAACACACAGGCCGTCGGAATAAGCCTGTCGAAGAAACGCATACCCCTCCCAACCTCCCCCGGCATCTGCAGATCGGTTTGATTATCGGCGCGTTTGTACTGTTCGGGCTGGCTGCATTCTTCCTGGAACTGCTTCAGGAGTTTTTTCTGCCCCACGCCGATGTCTGGAATCGAAGCATGGTGAGCCTTTTTTATATCGCCATTCTCGGGGCCATCGGTGTGCGCATTGCCCTCGGCCTCTATCGCCATCAACGAGACGCGGCGGAGCGTGCAATACGTGCGTCGGAAGCTCACTACCGCACCATCTTCGAAACAACCCCGTCTCCAACTCTTATCGCCGATCCGGCGAGCTGCATATTGCTGGTTAACTCGGCTGCGGAAAAAATGGCCGGCTACTCGCGCGCGGAGATCGAAGGGAAAATGGCGTGGACGCAGTTTATCCATCCGGCCGACCTGCCAAGACTGGCGCAGCTTAAGGAGGCAAGGAAAAGGAACGAAGCAATCCCCCGCAGCCTTGATTTTCGCATCGTGTCCGGAACAGGAAAACAACACGACGTGATTGCGTTTCTCGAACAGATTCCGGATACCGAGCACCTTGTGGTTTCGCTGCTCGACACCACCGATCTCAAGCAAATCCAGGAACAATTGCGTGAAAAAGAAGCGTTCCTTGAGCAGGTATTCAACAGCATCCAGGATTCGATTTTCGTACTGGATACCCAGCATGTGATCCGCAGCGTCAACCCCGCCACCGAAGCCAAGTACAAGGATATAGCACCCCTGGTCGGCAAAGCCTGTTATCATGTTCTCTGCAAACGCCACCAGGCATGCGATGCTTGTCCGGTCCGGCAAACCTTTGCGACGGGACAAGGCGGATCCGCCGTCGTCGAAGGACGCGACCCCGTGGACGGCACAATGCGATGGAAGGATGTGTACTCTTTTCCCCTCCGCGACGCGAAGACCAGCGAGGTCAACCACGTGATCTGCTATGAGAGGGACACGACCGAGCGCGTGAAGGCGGAAGAAAGCTTGCGCGCAATGAACGAATTGCTTGAAAACACGAATCGCCGGCTGAAGGATACCATGGAGCGGGTGACCGCGCTCGCCCGGCGAGCGGAAGAAGCAAGCGCCGCGAAGAGCGAGTTTCTCGCCAATCTCACGCACGAATTGAGGACACCGCTGAACGGCATCCTGGGCGTACTCGACCTGGCTGTTGAGGCGGTCCTCCCGGCGGAGACTTCGGAACTCCTTCAATCAGCGCGCGCTTCCGCTCATTCCTTACTGAATGTTATTAACGGCATCCTTGAATATGCGGAAATGGAACAGGGAAGACTCACCATCGAGAACGTGGCCTTTGATATCCGCGAAGAAATTCCCGATGCGCTGCGCACCATCGCAGCCAAGGCCGAGCGAAAAAATCTGCCGCTGGCATACCGGATCCATCCCGATGTTCCACAGGCCGTCGCAGGTGATTGCTTCCGACTCCAACAGGTATTGCTTCACTTGGTGGATAATGCGATCAAGTTCAGCGAAAAAGGGGCGGTGTGCGTAGTTGTAGAGAGAGAGCCCGAAACCGATGAAAATACGGGAGGCGCCGAAACGGAAATTCATTTCATCGTGCGCGACACGGGCGTCGGCATATCGAAAGAACATCAGGAATTGGTATTGTCTCCATTCAAACAGGTGGACGGGTCCTCTACCCGGTTATATGGCGGCATGGGACTTGGATTAAGCATTTCCCGTCGCATCGTCGAGGCCATCGGCGGGCGACTCTGGCTGCAAAGCGAAATAGAGGTCGGCACTACCGTTCATTTCACGCTTCCCTTTCGCATTGCAGCGCCGGATGAAAAACAAACGTTGCCCGAGACAGACCTTGAAGGCCTGCGTGTGCTCATCGCGGAATCCCACCCCCTCAGCGCACAAACAGCGCAGGATATCCTTGAGCGATGGGGCGCATCATGCACCGTCGCGCGCGACGGCAATGAAGCACTTGAGCTGTTAAGGGAACAGCGCGCAAGCGGAAAACCATTCGACCTCGCGCTGTTGGATGCATCGCTCGACGGAATGAGCGGAGTGGAAATCGAGGCGCATGTGGCAAAGGATCCGGACCTGTGCGGGGGTTGTATTCTTGCATTCATGCCATTGGACATGGCCAAACGCGGCGCCCACATTCAGCGTCCCGCAACAGCGCTTATCGGCTTGCCCATATCGCCATCCGGCTTGCTCGTTCCGACCCTGCGCCTGACCAAGCGCGGCGAAGCAAGAGCCATCAGGCTGCGCGCGGACGGAGAGCCGTTTCAACCCAGGTTAAGGATCCTGCTGGCAGAGGATGAGATGGTCTGCAGAACAGCACTGATGCGGTTGTTGGAGAAAAGGGACTGCACCGTTTACACCGCCTCGACGGGTCTCGAAGTGATCGAACTGCTGGGACGCGTTGAAGTTGATCTTGTCTTGATGGACGAGAGCATGCCGGTCATGGACGGGATTACAGCCACCAAACTGATCCGTGCCGGTGAAATGCAGACCGGCGCACATCTTCGCATTGTCGGCATGACCGCCAGCATGGCGGATGGTGTGCGAAGCCGTTGCCTGGCCGCCGGCATGGATGATTTCGTCTGCAAACCTGTTGTGGCGGAAATGCTGGATATTATCGTCTTGAAGGCTCGATTTAAAAAACAGTCCCACGCCGTTGCCATGGGCGATCCCATGCCGATTGACATTCCTGCGGCGCTCAGGATCCTGGGTGGCGACGTGGACCTCCTCGTCGAACTTCTTGTCGAGCTCCTTTCGCATGAAGATGTCATTCCCGGTTTGCGGCAGGCTATTCAAAACGGAGATGCCAGGCAAACCATGATGGAAGCACACAGGCTCAAAGGAGCATTCTCGAATGTGGGCGCCATGACCGCGCGCAGATTGGCGTCCGAATTGGAGGTGCTTGCGCGGGCCGGCCACATGGAAAATGCCATGCTTATCTGGCAAAAACTGGACGGCGAAGTGGCCCGCCTTCGGGATTTCATTTCGGACAGGGAATGGCTGAAGCAAACACTCGGACGGACAACATGCCAATCGGATCAAGTTGCCTGCACACAAAAGGAGGGCTGAAATTGTGAATACACAAACCAGGATACTTGTCGTGGACGACGATTTCACGAGTCGAAAAGTGTTATGCCGCCACCTGGAGAACTTTGGACAGATTGATTCCGCGGCCTCCGGGAAAGAAGCGATTGAAGGAGTACAGAAAGCACTGGAAACCGGTGAGCCATACGATTTGATATGCCTCGACATCCTGATGCCGGAGCTGGACGGACAACTTGTTCTTCAAACAATCAGAGAGCTTGAAACGAAGAATGGCATTGCCCCGGGTAAAGGGGCCAAGATCATAATGACCACGTGCCTTGATGACGCCAAGAACATCATGCAGGCTTTCCGCAGTCAGTGTGAAGCCTACCTGGTAAAGCCCATCACCAAGGAGGCCCTAGCCAAGGAGGTCGAGGCACTGGGGTTTAAAGAGTTGGCCTGATCTGCAACAACAGGATCCCGATGCCGACCACGCCCACTCCCGCCCACTGCCAGGCGGACAAGGGTTGGCGGAACAAATAAAAAGCGGCGATCTGCAGCGCGCAGAAACCGCCCCCATAGCAAACCGCATACACGATGTTCGCATTCGTGCCCTTGAGCGCGAACATCAGGCAGACAGGCGCCCAGACGCCCGCGAAGTTTCCAAGCAGGAAATAGCGGAAGGCCGTCCATCCCGCTGTATCGGCCGCCACCTTGAACAACAGGCTGGCACCCGTACTGGAAATTACGAAGCCGATAATGAACAGCACAATGATCAGGGGATTCATAGCAGTTCTTCGATTGCTTCAATGTCGGCCCCGGATAACTCCACGTCCATCGAGGGGGCGGTGCCGCGGACCTGTTCCGGCGTGCGGCCACCGACAATCGCCGCCGTCACTTCCGGCCGCCGGAGGACCCACGCAACCGCCAGCTGCGCAAGGGTACATCGGTTGCGCTCCGCGATCGGTTTCAGCGCATCCACCTTTTTCAGGATTTCGCTCAACTGCGGATCCCGGAACATCGGATCAAGCTTCATGCGATGATCCTCCGGAGGCAGAGCCGCCACATAATCACTCGTCACCTTGCCCGTCAGCAATCCCTTCTGCAAAGGGCTGTACGCGATCACGCCAATGTCGTGCCTCGCGCAATAGGGCAGAATGTCTTTTTCGACGTCACGCTTGAGCATGCTGTAAGGCGGTTGCAGGGATGCAATCGGATGAATTTTTCCCGCCCGCTCCATCTGCGCGACGTTGAAGTTGGATACCCCGCCATACCGGACTTTCCCCGCGCGGATCAAATCGGCTACCGCGCCCCACCCCTCCTCAATCTCCTCTTCCGGCATCGGCCAATGAATCTGGTAGAGATCAATCATATCCACGCCAAGTCGTTTGAGGCTCGCTTCGCACTCCGCCTTGACGCTGTCCGCCTTCAGCGAGCTGCTGACTGAACGATTCGCGTCCCACACCAAGCTGCATTTCGTCGCAATAAACGGCCGCTCCTTCAACCCCTTGAGCGAGCGGCCCAGCACTTCCTCCGCGTGTCCCAGCCCGTAGACCGCCGCGCAGTCAATCCAGTTAATCCCCGCATCCAGCGCCGCATGAATGGTCTTTACCGAAAGCGCATCGTCCTGAGGTCCCCAGCCGAACCGCCAGTCAGCTCCTCCATGCGCCCACGTACCCAACCCCACCGTGGTCAGTTCCACACCGGTCCATCCCAGTTTGCGTGTCTTCATGTCGCCTCCCATATGCCAGGGTTTGGGTTTCCATCATCCCATACCTTCACTTTTCTTTTCACAAGATACGCCCTCAACCGCTCCACCGCCAACTCTTTGGCCTTGGCTTCCACCTCGATCGTGATGTCCAGCCTGCGCCAGCACGGCGGGAAGTCCCGCGGATTGATGAAGTCATGATGCCGGAAAGGATTCCGGCCTTTCCACCCTTCGATCGGGCTCGAAAGATGAAACAGCGGCTCGCGATTCCATGTCTTCAAGGCCTTGCGTGTTGCAGCCTCCACGGTCATGCCGTCCGGAAGGCATCGGTGGTGATGCGCATCGTAACAGAGAGGAATCTTCTCCGCCCGGCAAACCGGAAAAAGATCAGCCGGCGTGTAAATCCGGTCGTCGTTTTCCAGGGTCAGCCGCGCGCGCACTCGTTTCGAAAGCAAGCCGAGGTTGTCGCGCATGCGCGCGAGCGCCGATTTCTTATCGCCATACGCGCCGCCCCCGTGAATATTAATGACGTCCGCTCCCACCCACTCTGCCACTTCGGCCTGGTACTCCAGTTCGGCGACCGACGAAATGACCACGTCCGGGCGTGGAGAATTAAGCAGTACGAATTGGTCCGGATGAAACGATGTTCTGACCTGGTGTTTTCGGGCAAAGGCCCCGCACTCCTCGAAGGAGCGAATGATCTCGCCGCCGCCCGGAAGATCGCCCAGCTCATATCCAACTACGGGGTGCGTTTTGAGAGGCAATATCTGGCTGTTGATACGGAATGCTCCGATGCCGTGTGCCGTGCAATACTCCAGGGAAGCGCGCAAGGAAACCGCATTCGCCCTGCACAAGTCCGCCAACTTCCCACGCCGGTCCTTCGGTTCAAGCCGCAGCAAGGCCGTGGCCGTAGCCTGCCGAAAACGAATCGGCTGATCGCGGAATATGCAGCAGAGACCAAGGCGAATCATGCGGCCACGATACAACGGCTTGTTGTGAACAGCAATAGAGGGCGGGAAGGTCTCCCGGCTTCGCTCGGAAGCTGCGCCACGGTACGCAGGTTTCAAGCTCCGGATTTCAGCCCCACTTCCTCCTCGCCCTTTTCCTTCTCTCTTGCTACTTTCCCTCCCGTGCACGACGTCATTCAGATCGCCGGCATCCATGATCTTGCCGAGGCAGAACTTCTTGTCGAAGAAGGCGTCGAATGGCTCGGATTCCCGCTTCGTCTCCCGGTTCACCGCGAAGACATCAGCGAAGACGATGCCGCGCGCGTCATCCGCGCGATCCAGCCGCGCGCGAAATGCGTGTTGATCACCTACCTGCATACCGCGGACGCCATCCTCACCCTTTGCCGCAAGCTCGACGTCACCATGGTCCAGCTTCACGGCGACATCCCGATCCGCGAAATCGAGCGCATCAGGCTCTTCTGCCCGGAAATGGTTTTCATCAAGAGCCTCGTCGTCCGCACGGGTAACCTCGAAGCGCTCAAGCAACTCGTTGAACGGTTTGCCCCGCACGTCGAAGGATTCATCACCGACACCTACGATCCGGCAACCGGCGCCTGCGGCGCCACCGGCAAGACGCACGACTGGTCGGTCAGCCGCCAACTGGTCAGGCTTTCCCCGAAACCGGTGATCCTCGCCGGCGGCCTGAACCCGCTGAACGTAGCTGCAGGCATTCACGAAGTGCAGCCGGCCGGGGTGGACGCCCACACGGGGGTTGAAAGCCCTGACGGGCGGAAAAACCGCGAAAAAGTCCGCGCGTTCGTGACCGCATCCCGCGCCGCTTTTGCGGCGCAGGGCCCGCCAAAGCGGTTCTAAAAACGACAATATTGCTTTTCCAAGGCTTTGTAGCAAAATACCGCGCTCATGGAATGCCGGTTACAGCTATGCATTCAATCGCAACCGACGGACACGACGTGCGGACCGACCTGTCTGCACTCCCTCTACAACTACTACGGGGATTCGATCTCGCTCAACCAGGTCATCGCCGAAGTGCCGACGCTTGAAAGCGGCGGAACCCTCGCCGTGCTTCTTGCCAATCACGCCCTTCAGCGCGGCTACTCCGCCACGATCTACACTTACAACGTCCAGCTTTTTGATCCCACCTGGTTTGCATCCGGCGGTCCGGACCTGCGCCAGCGGCTCGAAGAACAACTCCAGGTGAAAGACAATCCGAAGCTCCGCGTTTCAACCGATGCCTACCTCCGTTTCCTGGATATGGGCGGCCGCGTGCGGTTCGAAGACCTGACGCGAACCCTGATTCGAAAATATCTCAACCGGGGCGCCCCAATTCTGACCGGCCTCAGCGCCACGTATCTGCATCGCGTCGCGCGCGAAACGGAAGACGATAAACCGGATGACGTTCGCGGCGAGCCGGCCGGACACTTTGTCGTGCTGCAGGGTTACGATCGCGAAAAAAAGACCGTAAGCGTGGCCGACCCCCTTTCGCCCAATCCGCTGGCCGACGGGCACTACTATGACATCAACATCAACCGCGTCGTTTGCGCGATACTCCTCGGCATCGTGACCTACGACGCCAACCTCCTGATCATTACGCCGGCCCACGCCGGCAGAAGAGACAGCACTCGATGAACATCCTCATTGTGGTCAACAACCCCGCGGACTGGCCGCTCGGTATTCCCAATGTGCGCGTCGTCCCCGCGCAGCAATACCTGACCGACCGGCAATACACCGAAATGCAGAACACCCGCGTATTCAATCTCTGCAGGTCTTATCGCTATCAGAGCACGGGCTACTACGTCTCCCTCCTCGCCGCGGCCCGCGGACACAAACCCATCCCCAGCGTGAACACGATCCAGGATGTGAAGTCGCGGACGATCATCCGCACCGTATCCGACGACCTCGACGAGATCATCCAGCAAAGCCTCGCACCCATCAGCAGCGACACGTTCACGCTCAGCATTTATTTCGGACACAACACGGCCCAGCGATATGAGCGGCTGAGCATCGAGCTGTTCAATCTTTTCCAGGCCCCCTTCCTGCGCGCCGAATTCCGAAAGGAAGCCGGCGTATGGGAATTGACCGGCATCCGGCCCATCTCGGCCAGCGAAATCCCCGATACGCACCGGGAGTTTGCCGTTACACAGGCCTCGCGCTTTTTCGCCGGGCACCGCACCCATGTCAAAAGGCGGGCCCAGCCGCGATACACCCTGGCGATCCTGTGGAATCCCGGGCAGCGGCAGGACTGCTCATCCGACCGTCCCGCCATCGAAAAGTTCGAGCGCGCCGCAGAAAAGCTGGGCCTGGAGGTGGACCTCATCAGCCGCGACGACTTCGCGCGGCTCGCAGAATTCGATGCCCTCTTCATACGCGAAACGACCAGCGTCATGCATCACACTTTCCGGTTCGCGCGGCGCGCAGAAGCCGAGGGACTTATCGTGATTGACGATTCCCCCTCGATCCTCCGATGCACCAACAAGGTCTATCTCGCCGAACTGCTCGACCGGCACGACATTCCGATTCCCCGAACCATCATCGTTCACAAGGAGAACCTGGATTCCGTCGGGGCGGAACTCGGATTCCCCTGCGTACTGAAACAACCGGACAGCGCCTTCTCCCAGGGCGTCGTCAAGGTGGAAAACGAATTGGGGTTGCGCGACGAAGCCTCCCGGTTGCTCGAGGACTCCGATTTGTTGATCGCGCAGGAATTCATTTCCACGCCTTTCGACTGGCGCATCGGCATTCTCGACCGCAAACCGCTGTACGCGTGCAAGTATTTCATGGCGAGACGGCACTGGCAGATTATCAATCCGCGCGACAACGGCACCGCGCGCGAAGGCCGCGTGGAAACCCTGCCGGTCGAACTGGCCCCGCGAAATGTCGTTCGCACCGCCCTGCGCGCGGCCAACCTGATCGGGAACGGTTTTTACGGGGTGGACGTGAAACAGGTGGGGCGCAAAGCCTGCGTAATCGAGGTGAACGATAATCCGAGCATCGAGGCCGGCTACGAAGACCGGGTGCTGAAGGACGAGCTTTACCTGCGGATCATGGAAGTATTCCTGGAACGTATTGAAAAAGCCAAGGCCCCGTGGGGCGGACCATGAACGCACCCGGCCGCATCGGTATTTTCCAGGCCTTCGGCGTCGAACTGGAATACATGATTGTTCGGCAGGACGACCTTGCCGTTTTTCCTCTCGCCGACCAGGTGCTGAAAGCCGTGGCCGGATCTTACGTGTCCGATGTCGAGCGGGGACCGCTCCAGTGGTCCAACGAATTGGCGCTCCATCTCGTGGAACTCAAGACGAACGGGCCGTCGAAAAGTTTGCTCGGGCTGGATCGCGTTTTTCATGCCGACATCCAGGCAATCAACGCAATTCTTGCCCCGCTCGGCGGCTGCCTGATGCCGGGGGCCGCACACCCATGGATGGATCCGCACACCGAAATGAAACTCTGGCCCCACGAAAGCAGCCCGATCTACGAGGCGTTTCACCGGATATTCAACTGCCGCGGCCACGGATGGGCTAATCTTCAATCATGCCATTTGAACCTGCCGTTTGGATCGGACGAGGAATTCGGCCGGCTGCACGCGGCTATCCGCCTGCTCTTGCCGTTGCTTCCCGCGCTCGCGGCGGCTTCACCGATCCTCGACGGGCAACGCACGGGCCTGCTTGACGCGCGGCTTCGCGAGTACAGGAATAATTGCAGGATCATTCCCTCCATCACGGGCGACGTCATACCCGAACCCGTTTTCACGCCATCGGATTACCAGAAATTCATATTGCAGCCGATGTATCGCGATATCGCCGCACACGATCCGGAGGGAACGCTACAGGACGAATGGCTCAATGCGCGCGGCGCCATCGCGCGGTTCGATCGCAACACGATCGAAATCCGCGTGCTCGATGTGCAGGAATGCCCGCTTGCGGATATCGCCCTGGCGGATCTTGTGGTGAGAACGCTGGAGGCCATGACCCGCGAACAATGGCTGAGCGTCGAAAAACAAATGGCCTTCGAAACGGGGGCATTATCGTCCCTCCTCGAGGATGCGATCCGCGACGGAGAGGATGCGATGATTTGCGACGCGCACTATCTCGCCGCGTTCGGACTTCCGCAATCCCCCCGGCGCGCCCGCGAAGTCTGGGCACACATCCTCCAGCAGGCCGCGGCGGACATGGCGCCCGGATACCGGCAAGCCATCGAGACGATTCTGGCCTGCGGCACGCTTGCCCGGCGCATCCTTCAAAGGCTGCCCGCGGGCTTTTCCCCGGCACAGTTAAGAGCGGTTTACGGGGATTTATGCCGTTGCCTGGCCGAAAACCGGCTGTTCACGCCGTAAGAATCGGTCGGATCCCTGTCCTTGTTTCTTGCTCCACATTCGCGTACGTGATATAGTTTCACAATCATGATCGAAATGCCCGCAACAATCCGCAACGCGAACGGCATTCATTGCCGCCCGTCCGCCGTGATTGCCAAGGAAGCGATGCTCTACCGCGGACAGGTCCAAGTCGTCACGGATGCCGGCATTTGCGATCCCCGTTCCGTCATGGCCCTGATCACGATGGGTCTTCATGAAGGGGCGCAGGTCCATATTCGCGTTACGGGTCCGAACGAACGGGAAACCTGCAGGAAGTTTGTCGAGTTGTTCGAGCGTCACTTCGATTTCCCGCCGCTCGATGAGACCGCGAAAAAAGATATCTCTCAAACCGTGGGGGCCCGGGTTCAGCAAACCGCCGCCCCGGCATCACCGGAATAAAATTTCTTCACCCCAACCCTCTCCCCGAGAGAGAGGCTGGCGTGCGGGTTGACGTCCGCGAAAAGCGCTTCAGGACAATGCCTGCAATTGCTCGCGCAGCATGAAGGCGTGCGGATCCCCGCCGCCCGGCGTAATCATCGCGGCGCTCGTATTGCGATGGTGGATGACCTGGCCCGCAACTTCCCGGATATCGTCCGCATCCACCGCCTCGATCCGGCGCACCACCTCGTCCGGCGAAATCACCTTGCCGTAGCCGAGCAGGTTCTCGCCCACCCACATCATCTGGCTGCCGGTGTTTTCGAGCCCGATGCGCAACTGGCCGATGGCATAATCCTTGGCGCGGCGCAGTTCCTTCGCGCCCACCGGCGATTCCTTCATCTTCGCCATCTCGCGGACAATCAGTTCAACGGCTTTCGCCATCCGTTTCGTGTCCACCCCCGCGGAAATATCCAAGACCCCCGTGTCCGCATACATGTGCATGCTGCTGTGCACGGAATAAGCCAGGCCATGCTTCTCCCGCACCACCTGGAACAGGCGTGAACTCATATTCTCGCCCAGCATGACGCTCAACAGTTTCAGCGCGTAGCGGCGCCGGTCGTGCCGGCCGAAAATGCGCACCCCGATCGCGAGATGGGTCTGCTCGATATCCTTGCCCAGCACCTTCACGTCCTGCTGCGGAACCCCTCTTCCCGCCTGAACATACGCCCTGCCCTCACCGCCCGAAGCCCTTCCCAGCAAGCGCTCCACCATTTGCACACAGGGCTCGTGATCCACCTTCCCCGCGAAGATCACGACCGTCGAGCCCGGCAGATAACGGCTCTTCTTGTAGTTCAGAATGTCGGCGCGCGAAATCCCGCGAACGGTTTTTTCGGTCCCGATCAGCGCACGCCCCAGTGGATGTTTCCACCAGAGCAATTCACCGAGCAATTCCTGTACGACGTGGTGCGGCTGATCCTTGTACATGGAGATTTCCTCCGTGATCACTCCGCGCTCCCGGTCAATATCGTCCGCCGCAAAACGCGGGTTCAAATACATGTCGGCCAGGATATCGAATACCGGTTTCCGGTGTTCCGCCGCGACCCGCGCGTAATAGCAGGTGGATTCTTCCTGCGTGAACGCGTTGAAATAACCGCCGCGGCCCTCGATCGCCTGCGAGATATCGCGGGCCGACCGTGTGCGCGTACCTTTGAATAAAAGGTGTTCGATAAAATGACTGATCCCGGCCAGGCGCGCAGGCTCATGCCGCCCGCCCACCGCCACCCACACGCCCATCGCAACGCTTTCCACGCTGTCCATCCTGGCGGTGGCAATACGAATCCCATTTGAAATACGGCTGACCTTCACATTCATCAACATCTTACGCCTCCAACTCCTTCAACGTCACACGCCCTTCATAAAGAGCCTTGCCCACGATCGCGCCGACAAGATTGCGCCGCTTGAGTCCGCGTAACGCTTCCGCATCTGTGCGGGAAGTCACGCCGCCCGACGCGATCACCGAACAGGTCACCGCGCCGCACATCTCGTCCATCGCGCGCACATTCGTGCCCGCCATCATGCCGTCCTTCGAGGTGTCCGTGTAGATGATACATTCTACACCCATGGCCTCCGCTTTGCGAGCAAGGTCTGTCGCCAGCTGCTCCGTGGTTTCCACCCATCCCTTCACCTGCACCCTGCCATCGCGCGCGTCAATGCCGACCGCCAGCTGTCTGCCAAACTGCCCGGCCAATCGCTGCAAGGTCTCCGGCTCCGCCCATGCGCGAGTCCCGACAATCGCGCGGTCCACGCCGACGGCCAACAACGCGCGAACATCCTCATCGGTCCGCAAACCGCCGCCGACCTCCACGGGAATATCAATGGCACGGACGATCTGCCCGATCACTTCCGTGTGCGCGGGCCGCCCCTGGAACGCGCCGTCCAAGTCCACCACGTGCAGATACTTCGCGCCTTCCTCCACCCAGCGGCGCGCCATGGCTACAGGATCGCCCGAATAGACCACGGCATCGTCCGCGCGCCCCTGCCTGAGCCTCACGCACTTCCCACCCTTCAAATCAATGGCCGGTATGATCAGCATCCTGTCACCCACTCTCCAAAATTCTTGAGCATCTGCAAGCCGGCAGCCTGGCTTTTCTCCGGGTGGAACTGCACGGCTATCATCCGGCCCCGCCAGATCGCGGAAGCATAATCCAACCCGTAATTCGTGACACCCGCATCCGTTTCCGTACCCGACAACGGCGCATAAAAGGAGTGCACGAAGTAGAAGTAAGACTCGTCCGGCACCTTCGCGAAAAGCGGACAGCTTTTGGCGCGCTGCCTGACCTTGTTCCATCCGATCTGGGGCACCTTCAAATCCGGCGTCGCGACAAAACGCAACGCCTGCCCCGGCAAAACGCCCAGCCCCGCTACGCCCGGCGATTCTTCGCTGCCTTCGTAAAGCACCTGGAGGCCGAGACAAATGCCGAGAAACGGTTTGTCCGCGGCGATCCACTCTTTCACCACATCCACGAATCCGTGCGATCTCAAATGCTCCATGCAATCGCCGAACGCGCCCACGCCGGGCAGAATCATTGCGCGGCAGGAGACCAGTTCTTCCGGCTTCCCGACGATGCGGGCCTCGAGCCCGAGAAACGCGCACGCGTTGCTCACGCTTCCAAGGTTGCCCATGCCATAGTCAATGATCGCGATCATGTGGGGGTGAAGAGTTGGAGCGAGGGAGTGATGGAGTATTGGAGTAATGAAACTCAGCCCATCACTCCATCACTCCAACACTCCATCACTCCCTCTTCATATCTTTCCTTTGCTCGACGGCACATCCTTGACGCGGGGATCGCGCTCCATCGCCATGCGCAGCGCCCGCGCCAGCGCCTTGAACACCGCTTCATAGGCGTGATGCGGTTCCTCCCCATACATCAACTTGATGTGCAGGTTCATGCGCGCCTGGACGGTGAACGCCTGGAAAAACTCCTTGATCAACCCGAGGTCGAAATCGCGGATCTTTTTCTTGCGCGTCGCCACCTCGTAAACCAGGTAAGGCCGCCCGCCGAGATCCAGCGCGACACGGCTCAGCGCATCATCCATCGGAAGCACACACCAGCCGTACCGCGTGATCCCCTTGCGGTCGCCCAACGCCTTGTTCAAAGCCTCGCCCAGCGCGAGCCCGACATCTTCCACCGTGTGGTGATAGTCCACGTCGAGGTCGCCCTTCGCGCGCACCACCACGTCGAGACACGCATGCTTGGCAAGCAGTTCGAGCATGTGATTCAGGAAGGGAATACCCGTCGAGATACGATAACGCCCTTCGCCATCCACATTAAGCTGGATGCTGATATCGGTTTCGCGCGTCTTACGATCCACTCTGGCCGTTCGTTTTTTCATGGCGCGAACAGGATACAGCCGTTCAGCGGCCCGGTTCAACGGGAAAAGTCGAGGCTCAACGACGGCCAGAAGCGCTGTTTATCGCAA
>Ga0334884_1003191_pt1 | contig 19052 bp, 10 predicted proteins | sample GraSluR1_MG_7_FD_207215 | JGI IMG/M metagenome (GOLD analysis project Ga0334884, IMG submission 207215) | Sludge microbial communities from methane-producing bioreactor in Wageningen University, Netherlands - Granular Sludge_12_05 R1 | ecosystem: Engineered > Bioreactor > Anaerobic >...
ACATCGGCGTTCATCTGGTCTCCTCCCCCGGGTCTGCGAAAAAGCCAAGTTCAACCTCGGAGAACAGCGGCCTTTCGGTGAAGCCGGTCAAGGCTTCCGGGGAGATGCCTTCCGAGGCGGCGATCCCCTCTATAAGCGCTTTGCAGGTTTTTCCGCCGCATGCCCCGAAACCCGCCCTGGTCAGGGCTTTCAGGTGATTCATATCCCTAACGCCGTTTCTGAGATGCGTTCGGATCTCTCCGGCTGTGACCCTTTCGCACCGGCATACCACCACATCATCGGCAACAACGGATTCCAAAGGTTTCCCCAGGGCACGGGAAGCCTCCGGGGGCTGCACCCTCACCCCCGCCACCCGGCCGGCCACATCCGCCGCGACCCTGACCTCCAGAAGTCTTGTAGCGGGGAACCCGGGGGCGGGTTTGACTTCGAGAACCCTTCCGGTCCCCAGTGAAACGCCCTCCCAATCCATGACCTCAGCGTCGGACCCCGGAGCGGGCATTTCGTCATCAAACTCCCATGGAATCGTTACTGTGGGGAAGGATGAATCCTTCCTGAAATCCACCATGGTTACCGCGAGCCCAGGGCATACCGCTACGCACTTTCTGCATCCAATGCATCCTGCGGTGTACTCGGGAACACCCATTACGGGATGGCCGGCGGTTACGATCAGGTTCATGGGACAGATGGTCATGCACGGATTGCATGGAATCTCCTGTGTGCAGTGAAGAACCGGAAAAACACCGGAGCGCTCCCCGGGAGGATTGTAGGGAAACACCTCGCCGCCAGGGCTTTTCAGGACATCAGCCTTCTCCTTCCAGTCCAGCGGGCAGACGGCTGTGGAGGGGGCGAGTTCGCAGGCGATCTCCCTTCCCCGGATCCTGCCGCTGAACATGGCCGCGCTGGCCTCGGCGATCTCCTCCGCGTCTCCGGCCAGGCGTGAATCCATGCCGAAATCCAGCGCCTTCAGATGAAACTCATTCACAGGGCTGAGGCCCACCGCCACCAGAAGGGTGTCCACCTCGAAACTTTTCTCCGTGCCAGGCAGGGGTCTGAAGCGCTGATCCACTCCGCAGACCGTAACAGCCTCAAGCAATTCGGTTCCATGGGCGGCAAGCACCGTGTGCCTGGTCAGAACCGGAACTCCCATTCTCATGATCTTGTCCGCGTGCACCTTGTAGCCACCGCACCGATCCATCCCCTCCACAACCGCCACAACGGTCATTCCGGCCTGAAGGGCATGGTAAGCACCGATGAGCCCGACATTGCCTCCCCCCAGCACAAGTATCCGCTCGCTGCAGCGGATGAGGTCACGGTTGACCAGGGTCTGAAACGCGCCGGCACCGTAAACGCCGGGAAGGGTGCCGCCTGGAAAGGGAAAACACTTCTCCCGTGCTCCCGCCGCCACCAGAAGTTTTTTCGGTCTGACCATCCTGTATCCACCGGGGCTTTGAATTCCCACCAGGCCGTCGCTGAAAACGGAAAGAACCATGGAATTCAGCCAGAGTTCCACGCCGGGATGACCCGCAATACTCTCCGCAAGCAGCTCCGCTATCCGGATACCCCTGGTTCCAGCATTGCAGTCGGCAACAGAGCCGAAGAACTTGTGGGTTTGAAGAACCAGCTTTCCTCCCGGCCTGTCCTTGTCGTCAACCACCACCACCTTCAACCCCGCTTTGCCAAGCTCGTCAGCAGCGGCCATGCCCGCGGGGCCCGCGCCGATGACCAGCACATCGGTTTCCACCGTGACAGGGGCAGCCGCCCCCGCGAAAGGCTGGAAGCCAAGTTCGGGCATTCCTTCCAGGGTCTCCACCCGCATACCCTCCGAAAGTGGAGTAATGCAGCTTTTCTTAGCTATCCCGTCTATCACAAGGGTGCATTGGGAACACTGGCCGTTGGCGCAGAACAACCCCTGGGGTGAACCATCCTTGTGATGGTGTCCGAACACCCTCTGCCCTGTTCCGAACACCGCCGAAGAGACCATCTCACCCGCCAGGCCCACGCGTTCCGATCCGTTGAAGAAAAACCTCACCCAGATTCCCTCCCGGGAGGGCAGAATGGGGTGGGTTTGAACTCTGCCTTCATGTCTCACGTGAATCGCTCCCATTCCACTTCATCTTCCCGGCTTACTTCTGAAGCGGGGTTTTCCTCTTTTCGCCCGGATAAACCCCCGGCATCCGGGGTACCGAACGCACCTCCAAACCTTGATGAAACGGTACTCGACTTTTTCGGTGTCACCTTCACAAACAGGGCAACGGGGTGTGTTTCTTCCGGTAATTCTCTTTTTTTTCGCCAGATCCTTCTCCATCTGCCGGTAGGCATCTCCGCGACTAGGGCCTCCGAACAACTCCGAAGCAACCCGGTACAGGATGTAAACCCCGGCGGCAATGGCGCCAAGAATGGGCAGGCTATACAGAAACCCCATATACCTCGTTCCGCGTTTGCCAGTAACCTGCAACATGGAGACGGCGTTGACAGCCCTCCCGGTGAAGCGGTAATATTGTGTTCCCGTTACGAAAGCGGTAACAGCTATTTACTTATAGATACAAATGTTAAAAACCAGGAGTACTCAATGAAAACCTACACACCCGACAAGCTTCGCACCATAGCCGTATGCGGCCACGGTTCCGTGGGAAAGACAAGCCTTTGCGACGCGCTTGTTTTTCGCTCGGGAGGCGCGGAAAGACAGGGCTCCGTTGACGACGGCACAAGCCTTTTCGATTACACCTCTGAAAGCCGTGACAAAAAGCACAGTCTTACATCAACCCTGGGAATCTGCGAGTGGAAAGACACCAAAATCAACCTTATAGACACTCCGGGCCTTACCGACTTCCATGGCGATACCATCGCCGCCATCAGCGCATCCGACGGCGCCCTGTTGGTAATGGACTGCACCGACGGCGTGGAAGTTGGAACATTCAAAACATGGAAGTACACCGAGGATATGGAAACACCCTGCATTCTCTGGGTGAACAGGGTGGACAAAGACAACGCCGACTTCGAACGGGTGCTGGGCCAGGCCCGGGAAATGCTTTCCAAGGCTGTTATCCCCTTTGTTTTCCCTGTTATGGAGGGTGATGCCTGTCGCGGGCTTTACAGCCTTATCGACGGAAAGGCGTTCGACCTCGCGGGGAAACCTATTCCTGTTCCGGCTTCGGTGGCGGAAAAGGCGGAAGAGTATATGGCCGCCCTGGTGGAACAGGCTGCGGAGGCCGATGAGGAACTGATGGAGCAGTACTTCACCAACGATACCCTCACACCTGAAGAGTTGTCCCGGGGCATCAGCATCTCCGTAAAGAACCGTGGGCTCTTCCCGCTGTTCGCCGGCGTTTCCAGCCCCGCGGTCGGCCAGGATCTGCTTCTTGATGGAATTTTGAGTTGTGTTCCCCCGGCGGTGGAATCCAGGGGAGTGCAAACCATCTCCGGGGATACGGTTCCGCCTGATCCCAAGGGGCCCTTCGTCGCCCGGGCCTTCAGCACCAAGCTTGACCGCCATGTGGGGGAAATGGTCTACATCCGTGTGGTCAGCGGCAGGGCGGAGGGTTCCAGGGAAGTTCACAACATGGAGAAAAACTCCGGAGAACGGCTGGGCAACTACTACTACATGCACGGACCGAACCGAATCGACGCCTCAGCCATGATCTGCGGCGACATCATCGCGGTGGCGAAACTTAAAGGCACCTTCACAAACGACACCCTCGCGGAGAAGAACGCGGGAGTAACACTGGCGCCCATTGTTTTCCCAAGCCCCGTTTATCGTGCTGCAATCGCGCCGAAAAAGCGCGGTGAGGAAGACAAGATGGGAGTCGGCCTGAACAAGCTGGCCACCATGGACCCCACCTTCATGGCAAGGATGGAACCGGACATCAATCAGACAACAGTGAGCGGCATGGGCGAACTTCACCTGAATACCATGCTTAACCGTCTGAAGGATCTCACCGGCGTAGAGGCCGAGATTTTCAAACCCCGGATTGCCTATCATGAAACCATCTCCAAAAGCGCCCAGGGAAGCTACAAACACAAGAAGCAGTCGGGAGGCAGGGGGCAGTACGGCCATGTCTTCCTGCGCCTCGACCCCCTGCCCAGGGGAACGGGATTCCAGTTCGCAAGTGAGGTTGTGGGGGGTACGGTTCCCACCAAGTTCATTCCCGCCGTGGAAAAAGGTGTACTCGAAACCCTTCACAAGGGCCCTGTCTCCGGAAGCCGGGTTGTTGATGTGAAGGCAGTGGTCTACGACGGCAGCTCACACTCGGTTGATTCATCGGACATGGCCTTCAAGCTTGCCTCAAGCAAGTGTTTCCAGGATGTTATGATGCAGGCGGGGCCAACTCTGCTCGAGCCCATCATGGCCCTCGAGGTCACTGTTCCTGAAGAGTTCATGGGTGATGTAATGGGCGACCTCAACTCAAGACGGGGCAAGATTCAGGGCATGGAGGGCCAGGGCGCTTTCCAGGTCATCAAAGCGCTGGTCCCGGAAGCCGAGTTGTACCAGTACACAAGCACTCTCCGCTCCCTCACACAGGCCCGGGGAAGCTTTTCACAGGACTTCAGCCACTATGAACCCGTTCCAAGGGAAGTGCAGGACCGTATTCAGGCTGAGTACAAGGCGGATGAATCGTGAAAAACGGTTTTGCCGCCGTCCTGATACTGCTGACTGCCCTTGGTTCGTACGGGTCTCCCGCCGGCTCCGGAGGGGGAGGCTCTTCCAGTTCAGACGATTCCAACCTCGAGGGGTGGTTCGCCCTGGGCGCCGCGGCCCTTGTGGCCGGAATTCTGATCTGGGATGTGATACGTGATTCCCGGGCTGAAACCGCGGATGACACCATTGCCGCGCTGGAAGGAACCGGGGTGGACTGGACGGCCCTGTCAACACACACCGATGAAGCAGCGGTTCTTGGGATCTCCGTCTTTCCCGGAACCGACGGGCTTCATCTGGCCCGGTACTTCCAGAAACTCCTGCTTCCCCTGGAAGATCGAGGCTTCGTCTTCGGCGGCGAACCGTTGAACCTGGGCTCGATTTCACTTACGGAGCAGGCGGCCATGGCCGAGGATTTTCTGGGAATCAACTGGTTCATTGCTTCTGATGAAGGCTCCCTGTACCTCTTCACCGGCGGCGCTGAACCAGTCTGGGAAAGAACCCTCTCTTCATGGGATTCCCTTTCGGTTCGAAACGCGGCTGCCGACTTTCTGGGAGCGGTTCCCTCACTGTAGTGAGTTCGTCCGGTTCTGGAACTCCCGCTTCTGCTTGGGGGTAAGAACAACATAGGTGATAATCAAGTTTCTTGAACCTTTATCTGAAACGGAAGGATAGTATCATTATGAAGTTGTTCCTGATCCTTTTACTTCTCGCCGGGTTTGCTTATTCCGGTGAATTGACGGTTACCGTACCCTTCGACGGGTCATCGGTTACAATGAGGGATTACGCCGGTTACACGGTGCTGTACTCACCGGAAACCTATCCCATCGCTACTCCCGGTGTCCCGGCCCTGCCGGTGCTTCCGTTGCAGGTGGCCCTTCCCCCGGAAAGCCGTGCGGTTTCCGTTACGGTGGTGGATGCCGCCTACATCCCGGTACGGGGACGCTTCGACATTCTTCCAGCAACCGAGCAGGTACCACTGAGCCTGATGGACATAACAGACATTCCCCTGCCCAGTCCCGATCCCGGCATCTACAACTCTTCCGAGACCTTCCCCCAGGTCACCGCTGTGTTTGAAAGCTCCGGTTCGCTCCTGGGCTTCCCGGTGGCCCGGATTTCGGTCTACCCGGTACGCTGGAATCCCGCCAGCGGACAGCTTGAAACCCTTGACAGCGTCACCCTTACGGTGGAATACGTTCCCGACCCCTCCGCCAGAACCGTTCAGGTAAGAAGCGTGGGCAGCGAGCAGCGCAGCGGTGACCTGGTCCGCAACCTCGTGATCAATCCGGAAGGGGTGTTTTCCAGCGGTGCCGTCATGGTTGAAAGCCGCGATCTCACCTTTGGCGAGTATGTGATCATCACCCATCCGGACTATGTGTCCCAGGCGGGCACACTGGCGGAGTGGAAGACCAGGAAGGGCGTTCCCGCCACGGTGGTTACAACCACATGGGTGAACTCCAACTACTCCGGCGTCGATCTTCAGCAGAGAATCCGCCGCTTCCTCCACGACGCCATGGACAACGGTGTGGACTACGCCCTGATCTTCGGTGACGACGACAAGGTTGCCGCCCGAAGGATCCGAATATCCTATTCATCCTACTCCGAAAACGCACCGGGAGACTACTACTGGGCCGACCTGAACGACAACGCCTACGGCGGCGTCGACCAGTGGGACTCGAACGGCAACGGAATCTGGGGCCAGTACAACATAGACAATGTCAGCTACTACCCGGCGATGCTCACCGGCCGCGCCAGCGTGAACTCCGTCACCGAAGCCAACACCTTCGTAAACAAGGTTCTTCTGTACGAGCAGGTCGACAGCCCCACCACCGGACCAGTCGAGCTCCGGATAGGTTACAGCACCGAGCAATTGTGGCCCGGCTGCTGGGGAAGCGTAGGCGCCGAGATAATCGCCAACAACTATGTTCCGTCTGGATGGAGCCACGACAAGAGGTACCAGTCACAGGGCACAAACAGCTGGGCCGCCACAAACGCCATGTTCAACGGCCTTCAGCACCACATCTATGTTGCCGCCCACGGAAGCCAGACCAGTTTCAGCGTTCCCGGAGGCAGCTACAGCAACAGTAATTTATTGAATCTGAACAATATAAGCTCGGGTGGCCTTCCCGCGATCTGGAACAGCATAAGCTGTCTGATCGGCCATCTCGACAGTTACGAGTGCATGCTTGACGCCTGGACCGCCAACCCCAACGGGGGCGGTTTCGGAGCCGCAAACGCCCGCTACGGCTGGGGAAGCCCCTCCAGCCCCGGCAACGGAGCCAGTGAGGTTCTCTGCCAGAGGATCTACCAGGCCCACTTCGTGAATGGCCAGAATACGCTGGGGGCCATGCACTTCATGGGCCGCTACACCCTCTGCCCCCCTACTAGCTCCGTAATGCACTGGTGCATAATGAACTACAACCTCTTCGGCTGCCCCGAACTTCCGCTGTGGACGGTTTCTCCAGCCCAGCTCGATGTTGCGTTCCCCTTAAGCTACAGCGGCGGCAGCTTCACTGTAGTGGTGACCGCAGACGGTTCGCCTGTCAGCGGCGCGAGGGTTACCCTCTACAAGGGAGACAGCTTCCAGGACGCCGATGTCTACCTGGTGGCCACCACCAATTCATCGGGGGAGGTGGTTTTCCACCCTGAACCTTCAACCATCGGTGAAATGAGGGTTACAGCTTGGAAATACAATCACATCGCCGCACTCGGCAGCACCACCGTAACCGGCACTTCCACCGAAGGCCGCGCTGAAGGGATTGTCTCGGTCGTAACCGGTGTCGGCAGCCCGCATCCCAGCCCGGCGGTTTCCATGGCGTCAATTCCTCTCAGCCTCGATGCCGCTTCCCAGGTATCCCTTCAGGTCTACGACCTCAGCGGACGCCTGGTAACCACCCTGCTTCAGGGTGACATGCCCGCCGGTGTCCATAACATAGCCTGGGACCTCACCACTGCCTCCGGCGTCCCGGTTCCCAACGGCTCCTACCGTATAAGAGCCACAGCCGGCGATTACATCGGAACCACAAGTCTGATGGTCCTGCGATAGAATTGGGGGACACCATACTAAATTATGTTGAAAACAACACTCCAATTCTTGAATAATGTTCAACCCTGTTTTCACACATTAATAGAGTTGAGCTACTGTATCAACATTATTTAAGAATTTTGGCTGCCGAGTAAACATAATTTAGTATGGTGTCCCCCAATTGGAGGTGCTTGTGTTGCTGCTGCTGTTATCGGCCATGGCTTACTGCGGAGAGCTGACCGTTAGCGTACCGTTCGACGGATCATCGGTTTCCATGAACTCCTACGCCGGCTATACATCGCTTTACTCACCGGAAACCCACCCCATGAACCGCCCTGGCGCTCCTGCCCTGCCGGTGCTCCCGGTGCAGGTGGCCCTTCCCCCGGAAAGCCGGGCGGTTTCCATCACGGTGTTGGATGCCGTTTACAGCCCGCTGCCCGGGCGATTCAATATTCTTCCCGCCACGGAGCCGGTTCCCCTGAGTCTGATGGATGTCACCGACATTCCCCTTCCCGGTCCCGACCCCGGTATCTACAACTCCTCCGAGACCTTTCCCGGGGCTGTCGCCAGGCTGGAGTCTTCCGGTTCCCTTCTTGGTTTTCCCGTGGCCCGGGTTTCGGTGTACCCGGTGCGCTGGAACCCCGCCAGCGGTCAGATCGAAACTCTGAACAGCGCCACACTGAGGGTTGAATACATTTCCGACCCCTCAGCGAGAACCGTTCAGGTAAGAAGCGCCGGCAGTGAACAGCGCAGCGGCGACCTGGTCCGCAATCTCGTGATAAACCCTGAAGGGGTGTTTGCCAGCGGCGCCACAATAGTGGAAAGCCGTGACCTCGCCTACGGCGAGTATGTGGTGGTAACCCACCCCACCTACCAGTCGGCCGCCGTCACTCTGGCGAACTGGAAGACCCGCAAGGGCATTCCCGCCACGGTGGTCACAACCACCTGGGTTCAAACCAACTATCCGGGAATCGACCTTCCACAGAAAATCCGGAGCTTTCTTCACGATGCGAGGAACAACGGGGTGGACTACGCCCTGATCTTCGGCGACGATAACAGGATTGCGGGACGGAATGTGAAGATTACCGGCGGTGGAAGCACCGAGTTTCCCCCGGTAGACTACTACTGGGCCGACTTGAACGACACCGGCGTTGGAGGAGTCGACCAATGGGATTCCAACGGAAACGGCGTGTGGGGGGAATACAACATCGACAATGTCAGCTACTATCCCTCCATTTTCACCGGCAGGGCCAGCGTGAACACCAGTGACGAGGCAGCCACATTCGTCAACAAGGTGCTCCTCTACGAACAGGTTTCACTTTACGACCGCTTCACCACATCCCCCAGGGAAATGCGGATCGGCTACAGCACCGAACAGCTGTGGCCGGGTTGCTACGGAAGTGTGGGGGCGGAGATAATCGCCGGATATGTTCCTTCGGGATGGCACCACGACAAGCGCTACGAATCCCAGGGCACCAACAGCTGGTCCGCCACAAACGCCATGTTCAACAACCAGAGGCACCACATCTATGTTGCCGCTCACGGCAGCCCGACCAGCTTCAGTGTTCCCGGAGGCAGCTACACCAACAGCGACATACTGAACCTCACCAACATCAGCTCAGGAGGCCTTCCCGCGATCTGGAACAGCATCAGTTGTCTTATCGGCCATCTCGACAGCTACGAATGCATGCTGGACGCCTGGACCGCCAACCCCAACGGGGGCGGCTTCGGAGCGGCCAACGCCCGTTACGGCTGGGGCACCCCCAGCAGCCCCGGCAACGGCCCCAGCGAAATCCTTTGCCAGAAAATCTATCATTCGCATTTTCTGGGTGGTCAGAACACTTTGGGAGCCATGCACTTCATGGGTCGCTTCACCCTTTGCCCCCCCTCGGGAGCGTATGGCGAGTACGACCATTGGTGCATCATGAACTACAACCTTTTCGGTTGCCCGGAGCTTCCACTCTGGACGGTTTCTCCAGCGCAGCTCACCGCCACGCACCCCTCCGCCTACAGCGGGGGAAGCTTCACGGTCACTGTAACCGCGGGCGGATCTCCGGTGAGCGGGGCCAGAGTCACCCTCTACAAGGGTTCAGGTTTCCGGGACGCCGATGTCTACATGGTGGGCACCACCAACTCCTCGGGGCATGCTGTATTCAGCCCCGATCCATCCGAGTCCGGTGAAATGCTGGTCACCGCCTGGAAGTACAACCATCTCAGTTACCTGGGCAGCGCTGCGGTGACCGGAACCGGTATGGATGAAACACCGGAGTTCGTGAACAGCATGGGAATCCCGCGTCCCAGCCCCGCGGCCCACACAGCGGCCATTCCCCTGACTCTGGAAACCGCTTCCCGGGTCAGCATCGATGTTTACGACATCAGCGGCCGCCTGGTTACCGCCCTGATCAGAGATGAACTGCCCGCCGGAGCCCACAGCATCTCTTGGGATCTTACCACGGCATCGGGGACTCCTGTTCCCAATGGTGTCTACCGGATCAGGCTGACCACCGACGGCTTTTCCGCCGTTTCGGGGCTCATGGTGCTTCGCTGACGCTCCGAGTGGGCCTACACCCAGTAGTCCCGCTCCAGCGCCCTGAACTGAACCGCCTCGGCCACATGCGCCGAGGATACCCGGTCTTCTCCGGAGAGGTCGGCTATGGTTCGGGATACCCTGAGAGCCCTGTAGTACGCCCGGGCGGAGAACCCGAACCTGGCGGCGGCGGCATCCAGCAGTTTCCTGCCCGAGGAGTCCACGGCACAGTGTTTCCGAAGCAGGGATGGGGGCATGCACGCGTTGCAGAACACATCCTTCAGGTTTCTGTACCTTTCTTCCTGGATGCTTCGGGCTGCTGCCACTCTGGCCCTGATGGGAGCGGAGGGTTCGCCGGGTTCAGCATCGGGGCCCAACTGCCCGCGGGAAAGGGGGGCCACTTCGAGATGAATATCTATCCTGTCAAGCAGCGGGCCGGAGATTTTCCCCAGGTAGCGCTGAACCTGGGATGCTCCGCAGTTGCATGCCTTGCCGGGATGGGTGAGATAGCCGCAGGGGCATGGATTCATTGCGGCAACAAGCATGAACCTGGCCGGAAAGTCGGTGGAGGTTACCGCCCGGGAAACCGTTACCCTGCACGATTCCATGGGCTGGCGCATGGCTTCCAGGGCGTTCCTGTTGAATTCCGGGAGTTCATCGAGAAAAAGGACGCCGTTATGGGCGAGGCTTACTTCGCCGGGCCGGGGGTGTGTGCCCCCGCCGATAAGCCCCGGAGTGGACACAGTGTGGTGCGGGGCGCGGAATGGCCGTTCCCTGACCAGTGCCACCCCTTCCGGAAGCAGGCCCGCCACGCTGTGAATTTTTGTGGTTTCGATGGCCTCGATTCTGGAAAGCGGAGGCAGAATGGATGGAAGCCTTTGTGCCAGCATGGTTTTCCCGGCCCCGGGAGGGCCTATCATCAGCATGTTGTGCCCGCCTGCCGCCGCTATCTCCAGTGCCCTTCTGGGTTGATGCTGACCATGTACCTCGGCAAAATCAACGCTGTAAACCGGGGCTTCGGGCACCGGAAGCGAACTGGGCTCGGGAAACAGGCCTTCCGCACCCTGAAGCCAGTTCGCCACCTCCTGAAGTGAACCCGCCGGTATGACCGGGGCTGGGGATGATATGGCTGCTTCCTGCGCGTTCTCGGCGGGAACAAAAACCCCCTCGAGGCCGGGTGGAAGGCCGGAAGCCATTGGAAGCATTCCCCGCACCGGGCGGATTCGGCCGTCGAGGGCCAGTTCTCCGGCAAAGGCGAATTTTTCCACTCTGGATGCGGGAATGAACCCACCCGCTGCCAGAAGGCCAACCGCGATGGGAAGGTCGAATGCGGGGCCTTCCTTTTTGCGCCCCGCCGGGGCCAGGTTGACGGTGAGTTTCTTTGGGGGAATCACATAACCCGAGTTGACAATTGCTGCCTGAACCCGCTCTCGACTTTCGCGGACTGAGTTGTCGGGAAGACCCACCATTATGAAAGAGGGAAGGCCCCGGCTCATGTCAACTTCCACATCGACGGGGAAAGCCTCGATTCCCACCAGGCCCACGGCCCGGGCCACTGCCAGCATGAAAACCCCCTTTCCCGTAAGTACGGCTATCGGGCCCGGGGTTTCAAGACAAGCGTCAGGGAATGATGTTCACCAGGCTTCCGGGAACAACGATGACTCTGCGGGGAGAGTTCCCCCCGAGAATCTGTGTGACTCTTGGAGATGCGAGAGCAAGGGTTTCCAGCTCTTCCTTCCCGGCACCGGAGGGAACTGTTATCCGATCCCGGAGTTTTCCCTTGATCTGAACCGCGATTTCCACGGTTTCCTGCTCCAGGTCATCTTCGCAAACCCCGGGCCAGCTGTTGTTGTGCACTGTTTCGCCGGGATACTCAAGCCTTTGCCAAAGCTCTTCGGCAATAAACGGCGCCATAGGTGCCAGCAGAACCAGAAAGTCCCGGCGGGCTCTGTTCCACTCCTCCTCAGCCGAGCCTGCCCGTTCCCGGATCGAGGCCATGAAGTTGATGAACTCCATCATGGAAGCCACGGCAGTGTTGAACTGGAACGAGTCAATATCTTCAGTGACTTTTTTCACGGTTTTCGCCAGATGGTGCCTGATCTCCTTTCGAAGCCTGGGAGCGGATTCAGCCGGGATTACAGGATGCTGGAAGAGGCTCCATATCCTTCTAACGAATCTGTATGTTCCGGAAATGCCCTCTTCGCTCCACTCAAGCTCCGCCTCGAAGGGACCCATGAAGAGAATGTAAAGCCGAAGCGCGTCCGCCCCGTACTTTTCCACCACCTCATCCGGGGTCACCACATTGTTTCTGCTCTTGGACATTTTCTGGTGGTCATAACTGAGAAGCATTCCCTGATTCTTCAGGCAGGTGAACGGCTCTGAGAAATCCACCATTCCAGCGTCGTACATTACCTTGGTCCAGAATCTGGCGTAGATGAGATGCATCACCGCGTGTTCGGCTCCGCCCACATACATGTCTACGGGAAGCCACTTCCTGACCGCCTCGGGATCGAAGGGCCTGCGATTCTCATGGGGGGAGGCGAACCTCAGAAAATACCAGCTTGAACAGGCAAAACCGGCCATGGTGCTGGTTTCCCTCTCCGCCGGGCCACCGCAGGCGGGGCATGTGGTTCCGACCCAGTCCACCGCCCTGGCCAGGGGGGACAGGCCCGAATCATCCGGTTCGAAGCTGTCCACATCAGGAAGCTCCACAGGCAGGTCTCTATCAGGAACCGCCCCGCATTTCCCGCAGTGTATTATTGGAATGGGCGCCCCCCAATAACGCTGGCGGCTTACCAGCCAGTCCCTGATTCTGAAACGAACTTCCGGCTTTCCGAAAGACTTTTCCCTCGCGTACTCCGCCATGATCCTTCGGGCTTCATCCGAGGATAGACCTGAAAACCGCCCGCTGTTCATGAGAACCCCATCGGCTTCAACCGCCGCGTCGTCGACTCCCCGGGGAACGCCTCCCGGCGCGATCACCTCCAGAATGGGGAGGTTGAATCGCTTCGCGAAGTCATGGTCTCTCTGATCATGGCCGGGGACCGCCATGATCGCCGCGGTTCCATAGCCTCCCAGAACATAGTCCGCAACCCAGAGAGGCACTTTTTCTCCGGTGAACGGGTTCAGGGCGCAAGACCCGGTGAATACACCGGTTTTCTCACGACCGGTATCGGCCTGCCTTTCGGTATCACTTCTGGAAGAAACCGCCTTCAGGTACTCCTTCACCTCCCCTGTCATCTGGGTAGTGGTAACAGCAAGCAGATCAGGGTGTTCCGGAGCCATAACGCAGAAGGTAGCGCCGAATATGGTATCAATTCTGGTGGTGTAGACCGGCATCTCCAGGGTTCTTCCTCCGGGCAGAACGACAGGAAAAACCACCTCGGCTCCTTCCGATCTGCCGATCCAGTTACGCTGCATGGCCTTTATTCCCTCTGGCCAGTCCAGGCCTTCAAGGTCGTCCAAAAGCCTTTGGGCATAATCGGTTATCCTGAAGTACCACTGGGGAAGCCTCTTCTTGGTCACACCGCCACCGCAACGCCAGCATACGCCACCGGCGGCCTCCTCGTTGGAAAGAACTATTCTGCAGGCGGGGCAGTACATCTGATGGCCGTCGCTCTGGTAGGCCAGACCCCGGTCGAACAGAAGATTGAAAAAGTACTGGGTCCAGCGATAGTAATCGGGATGACTCGAGTTGATTTCCCGGCTCCAGTCGTAACCCGCTTCAAAGAGCTTCATCTGCCTGCGATAGGTGTCGGTGTTTATTCGGGTAACCTCGGCGGGGTGTGTGCCTGTTTTTATGGCATACTCCTCCGCCGGCTGACCGAAGGCATCCCAGCCCATGGGATGGAGCACATTCACTCCGTCCATGCGCTTCTTCCTGGCGATTACATCTGTGGGGATGTAGTTTCTGCAATGCCCGACTGACAGCCCGGCACCGGACGGGTATGGAAAGTAGTCGAGGCAGTAGAAACAGGGCTTGTCGGGGTTTTCACCCGTGCGATACAGGTTCATCCGCTCCCAGGCCGGGGACCATTTGCTCTGCAGTGCTTTGAAGTCATAACTGTCCAACCGGTTCCTCCGATCGTGAAAACACCCTGGTGAATATACGAAATCGGCGCTATTCCAGGGCCGGAATCAGAACCCTGAGAGCTCCATTGGACTTCAACTCCAGGCGGCAGCCGTGCTCTTCCAGAAGTGCGGCGCTCACTCCGGTTTCCACCCTGAAATCAAGATGGTTTTCTACCAGGGATTTCAGAACTTCGGGAAGACCGGGAATGTTCGTTGATTCAAGGATGACCGGCAAATCAACAACCACCCATCCGTCTGCGTATTCCACGGTCAGCCGCTTGCCGGGTGACTCCGGCATGGAAAGAAGCCTTGCCAGGATTTCAGCCATCCACTCCGGCTCAATGACCACTTCCGGCAAGCCCTCCGATATCACCATGTCCGGCACCCGGACACCGGTTTTCTGAAGCATTCCCATGGCGTGGTGAAGACATTCCTCCAGTCTGGCGGGCCTTGTTGCCACAGCAGTGGAACCCGCGGCGAGCCGCAGCATGCCCAAAGCTTCCAGGGCTGTTCCCTGGTCCAGCATCAGTGTGTTCGCCAGACCCCGGAGTGGATCCCTGCCTTCAAGCAACTCCATGAGTGAGTCCAGTGAGAACCGTGATCTCCGGGCATTGGTCAGCAAATAATTCACCAGTGACTCCATCAGATCAGTGTTCAGGTGTTTCGCCTTTTCCTCCGGCTCCCCACGGGAAGGATACCAGAGAATCCTGGAAGGTGATTCGCCGGACATGGCCAACCCCCGAACAGGGCCTTCGACTGGATGGAGCCATGTACAACTGCCCAGGGCCTGCAGTGAGGCCATGGCATCCTTCGGCGGGGGAGCCCCAAGAAACGCATCGACGGATGAGTACCCGCCCTCGGTCATTACCGTCTCAGGCCAGTTTGAGAACAGAACCCTTCCCTGAAAGTCGGTAATCATCATGAGCCCCCCGGGAATGCCGGTGATCTTCTCGAGTCTGGACGGAGTAAGTATGGAACTCATTCTGCCGGTAATCTTAAGAACCGACCTCCCAAGGGTTTCCAGGTTTGATGTTCGGTTCCCGCCGGCGAACTGAAAAACCAGTCTGTTTCCCTCGTGGGTGATTTCCGTTTCCCATTCCGGTTCACCCGGCCAGTTTTCCATAGGCGCCGAAGCGCTGCCAATCCGGTCAACCGACAACCTCACCGCGTCTGCGCCTGTGAGTTTGAGTGCCCCTTTCGCCCCCCTTCTGAGAACCTGTGCGGGGTCAGTGCTTTCGTAAACATCCATAAGAGCCCCCAGAAGGGTAAAGGTCAAGCCCGGAACCGCTGTTTCCCCGTCCTCGGGTAACGCCGAAGCGAGAAAGACGGACTCATCGGCGCCAATCCCTATTGCTCTTATCTTGACTATCTGCAGTCTGTAATCCTTCGTCTCTTCGCCTTCATCGAAAACCAGGGAACCCTGAACCATGGGTTCACCCCTGGAAAAACGCCCATTGATCTCTGAAATGCTCCCCAGTCCGGAAAGAAGCCCCTCAAGGCAGCGCTGCTGCTGCGCCACCGGAAGTGAGAAACCATCTTCACCGACAAGGATGGTCATGTCGTCATTCCAGAGTTGAATCTCTCCGGATTCGCTGAACACGAACGCGGGAATCGGAAGTCTTCGGAAAAGCTCATCGAAATACCTGTCCCTTCCCCGAAGAAGGTAGGCAAGCTTTTCCGTTTCGCTGTGCTCTCTGTGCAGCATCAGCCCTGATGTAAGAAGCGCACCGGCAAGTTCTCCCACAGTCATCTCACGGTGCAGGGAGGCTTGGTCGGCCCCGTAGACCGCGAGGATGAAACCCATTGGATTTTCATCGCCGCCAAGGGGGACAATAGTGCCGCGCCTGAAAATGTCGGCGAGAACTCCCAGTTTGTCGCCGGTGAAGCTCTGACTCGGCCTGCCAAATCCGGGAAACGAGGGAAACCTCAGTTCATGAAAATCCGCTGTCGGCAAGCCTTCAGGCCAGGCGCCATCCTTGTCGAAAAGCACAAGGCCCGCGAAGGGGTCGTTGATGTAAACCGCTATGGCATCGGATTCCAGAATCTCCCGAAGAAGCGCGGCGCTTCCTCTGTCAATCCTCCTCGCTCCCGGAAGCAGAGTGGTCAGGTCGGCCAGGTTTTCCAGGCTTCTGCCCAGCGCTTCCAGCCGGCTCATACCCTGCACCTGTTCAGTGATATCATCCACATAACCCATGATGTGGGTCACCGCTCCGGCATCATCCGTGATGGATTGAAGAGACAGTCTTACCACTCTCTCCTCACCGGTTCCTGATAACCAGATCATGTCACCGCTTATGGCGCCCTTTCCGGGGCGCGCCAAAAGGTTTTTATAGGATCTGTCCACCCATTTCAGCGGCTCATCTGGAAACACATCCCTGATGTGAACCCCCACAAGACTGTTGCTATGACCGGCTATCCGGGCCATGGCTCGATTGGTCAGAAGAACTCTTCCCTTTACATCAAACATCATTATGCCGGCTTCGCTGGCGCTGAAGATGGCCTTGTTCATCTTCTGAACCGCCCGAAGTCTCTTCTCGGTTTCCATGACTTCTGTTATGTCGTGAAAAAGCCCTACAATTCCGGAGCCGCCCCGAACAAGCATGCCGCGGTTCTTCCTGCCACCCGCGGGCAGAAACTCCACCTTGACCTGGTGGCCCATCATTACCGATTTTAAAACGCTGTTCCAGCTATAGAGAACCGGCTGGGGAAGAACAGCGGCCACCTCGGAACCGATGCACACTCCGGGATCAAACCCGAACATTTCGCCCATTGCCCGATTGCAGTGCCTGAGTACGCCGGTATGATCCAGGGAGATAACACCGGCGGGAAGATCAGGGTAGACCGAGTCCATCTCCCCGGACACAGCCACGGCAATAAACACGCTTTCGGTAGAGTTTTCGCATGCTGTAACCAGCAGCCCATTCCGGGCATCCTCCCTTAGTGGGACGGACGGGTCGTCAAAAGCTTCCTGAAGAATTTCAGGGAGCAGGGGGCGCGGATCGGTAGTGCGTGACAGAGTCTCTGGTGATACACCAAACATGCCGGCGCAGTCACCGGTAACGGTTACGCAGCCCGTAAGCCGGTTGCAGACAATTTTCACCCATCGGCTCATGCTGACAGGGTTCCGTCAGAGCCTGAACACCGAACCAAGCACCAGTGATATGCTGTTGTCGTCCACACCGTCAGCCTGTTCATTGGGAAACGCATTGGTTCTGGTTCTTCCCTTCCAAAGGCAGCCTACGGACACTTCCAGGTTCTCTCCGCTTCGATATCCCCCGCCCAAGCCGAAACCAAGGCTGGTTCTTGTGGCTTGAAACCCCTCGACGAAAACAACCGACGTTCGAAGGTCGAAGCGACTGGTCACCGGAGTATCAATGAAAAGTTTGCCGATGAAATCGTTCGTGTCGAAGGGCCTCACAACCTCAGCCTCAAAACCTGTTCTGGTGTTGTTGATGTGGGGAGAAATCACGCTTCCGCCGAAGGCAACAGAAGAGTAATGGTAATCGCTCCCGGAAGAATAAACAACGCCCGCAGAGACAAGATCCGAGATGCTAGCCAGCCCGGCACGCCAACAGAATTCATTCGCCGACACCTCCCATTGGGAGGTGGAGTCCGCCCCCTGGAAAGTTCTGTCGCTGAAGGTGTAGTCATAATCAGCGGATACAGCCCGGACACCACCGGAGAACCCGGCGTACAACCCGCGATACACCATTCCCGACAAACCGGCGACATACTCCCACCGGGTTCCGGAAACCCGGGCTATCTCGACGGATGTCAGCTGTGCGGTGTAGGGATCGATGGTGTTGTGTGTACCGAAATAGTCGTAATCCGCCACCTTGGCAGCGCCAAGCGCCACCACCACCGGCCCGAGATGTGCGGCTGCGGCGGCTGTGGCTACACCGAGAACCTGGCCGCCCCGGTGAATTCTGAAATTGGCATCGTACACGGTTTCCGTCCACCGCTCAAATCCGCCGTCCACACTCAGGGCTTGTCCAGTGATCAGCCCGAGCGCTCCGGGGTTCATGAACAACCCGGCGGGGGTCGCAATCGGCTGTGCTTTAATGCCGCCAAGAACCGCTGATTCAGCGGTGAAGCCGCCGTTTGGACTGCCGTTGTTGAATGAATCGTAGTATCCAAAGCCAAGGGTTGTGCCCGATACGGCGAGGATAGCCAAGGAAAGGGTAAAACACTTCATGATTGTTCCAGTTCTATGGGTTCCAGGTTAAGCCAGCCGTGAGGCCGGAATGAGTATCATTGACTGTGGCCTGCTGGGGATATCCCCCAAATACATCACCGGTGCGGCTCTCGTTGATCCATGACACCGCGGTGTCGAAAACCAGGGTGCGGGAAACTTTCAGGCCGATCCCCATGCAAACCCCGGTGGCCTCCCTGCTGTCCGATCCCTGTGACTCGAACATGAAAACCGCCGCCCTTCCATAAAGGTCGTTTCCGGACAGCGGTGTACCACCGAACAGCCTGGCGGTAAACCTGGTGGAATCTCCGGGAAACTGCATTTCCACCTCCGCCCCGAAAGAGGATTCCCAGGCGGTCATGTCCCCGATCGCAAACCCCAGCGACGCCCTTGGAGGGTACTTGTCCATGCCGTTTGTGTACGCGGCGCCTATTCTGGCTCTGGAAGCAATCAGTGAGAGACCGACCCTGTAAGCCAGACCGCTTTCCTCCCAGGTTTCCACATCCACAAATGGGCTGTCCACTGAAGTATCTTGAAAGAAGTCCCAGGTTCCAGAGCCGAATCTGTAGCCCACCGAAGCCCCGGCATGCAGGCCTTCCAGCAG
>Ga0334884_1003196_pt1 | contig 19037 bp, 16 predicted proteins | sample GraSluR1_MG_7_FD_207215 | JGI IMG/M metagenome (GOLD analysis project Ga0334884, IMG submission 207215) | Sludge microbial communities from methane-producing bioreactor in Wageningen University, Netherlands - Granular Sludge_12_05 R1 | ecosystem: Engineered > Bioreactor > Anaerobic >...
AGAATCACCGGTACCTCCCATAACACGTGCGTGATGGTGTTTTGATGACGAGTATGCTCGGGATGTGGTCTGAAGAGCCTTGAACTGGAGGTGTCGCGACCGGGAGGCCGACGTGGGTGCGCACGCCTGGGCGGGTACTTCGCGTGGGAGGTGGCGGTGAAGGGGTCTGACCATGGTGGAAGTGTCGCAGTTCTTAGCACATGGTTCGAGCAGAGTGTTCCCAGGCTGTGGCGAGCATTCGATTAGTGGCGAGTATAGTCCGGCATGACCGCAACCATGCGAGGAGTAGCCGTGCCGACCGTGCAATGCGGTCGGTGGTGGAAGGGCGCGCGGGGCCGATGGTGGGCGCGGTCTCGGTGTTTGGTTTTCGTATGCGCGTGTATGGCGGCCGGCATCTTCCATTGTTGGTTGTCATCATGATCTGGACTCCGTTTTTTTCCGTGGAAACCCAGAAATGCGCTTGACAGCAATCAGGGATGGCGGGTAAACTCCTGCGGTCTTTACTACTGAGAGTAGTAGTAGCGAGTTCATGTTCATCGAGTCCAGGTAATGCGAGATGTGAGGTCGGAACGACAAAACCCAAGGAGGCGCAGCGAATGGGCAGGTTTGTATCTCGAAGCGGGGCCGCCGCCTCTTGCCGAAGCGTGGCGGTGGGAAGACACAGGCAGACCGGGTGGTTCTGGCGTGGGCCGAGCATTGCGCGTTGGCGAGCGGAGCGTACGATAGGAGCCGTTACCGGCCTTTCGGGGTCAAGAGTCTGGCGCATCCGTACGCCGTGTGTCGCCTGTCGAGTTGCGCTGCCTCGACATCGGCGTGGCGAGCGGAACTTTCGACACGTAACAGCGAAAGTGCGCGCAAATGCACCCGAAATGCGCCTTGCGCTGCTGCCAGTGCATCCTCACAATGTTCGGGTGGTCAGAATGGGATGGTCCGCCTCCGTCCGACCTTTCGGTCTGCCGCAGTCAGTCTCCGTCGGTCTGGGCCGGCTCTGTGCGGCCACGGGGCGCCATGGCGGTGTGGGGGGCCGGGGTGCATAGCCTACAGGAGGGCCGTGGCACGCTCACACACCAACAGGCTGGGAGACAGAGAGATGGTGTCATCACGGTCGCGCTGTGCCGTCGCACTGCTCATCGTCGTGCTCTGCCCAGCCCAGGTGTCGAGGGCCCAAGACGCGTACGGTAAGGGCTGGGCCTTACCGATCGATGGCGTGGATCTTGACGCGATCAGCGACAACTTCGGTCTTGGGTACCCCGCTTATCCCTACGAGGGCGTGTGGCACTGTGGGTTCGACATACCCGGCAGCGGGCCCCCGACGCCGTCGGCTGTGCGGGCCGTCGCGGGTGGGAAGGTGGAGTTGTACTCACCGGGGGGATGGGACTACGGTGGCGCGTCGGGCAGCAACTACGCGATTGTGGTTCGGACGGCCACGGTCGACGGAAAGACGGCACACATCGGGTACGGGCACCTTGGGCGGCCCAAAGACGCTGATGGCCGCCCACTAACCGATGACCGCGTCCGCAGCCTTCCGCTCCGCGAGGTGAAGGCCGGTGAGGTACTGGGAGAACTGGGAGACTTTCGCAGCGCACCTCACCTCCATCTGTTCATCTACTTCGACCCGGCCGCGCCGTCACACCTTCCCTCACGCGGGTACGGTAAGCAGGCTCTCCCGCGTCCTAAGGAGGTGAGTACGGACGGGGTCCGCTCGTACGGCGGGTGGTGGGACCCGATAGGCTGGATGCGGACCTACGCGCCGGCCTCCGGCCTTGCGCCCCCCACGCCCGCTCCTATCCTCGTGCTCGACCGCAGCGGCTCCATGAGCGGCGTGCAGGATGAGCTGAACAGACACGCCGAGCAGTGCGTGGACGGCCTGCTGGCGCGGACCAGTCGGATGGCCGTGGTGAACTTCCAGGGGGCGGACTCGGCGACGGTCGACGCTCCGCTCTGCGGCGACAGGTCCAGGATCCTCAAGGCCATCCGCGAGCCCTCCCTGCGTGGGGGCGGCACGGCCCTGTATGACGCGGTCATCGAGGCCGTCAAGGAGGCGCGCCGGGCGGACGAGAGCGCCCTCCTGATCGCGATGACCGATGGCGAGGACAACTCCAGCCGCGCCAGTCTGGGCCAGGCAATCCAGTGGGCCTCAACCTATGGCGTTCGCTGCTGTGTGATCAGTTTTGCCGGCGGCTCTGACCCTTACGGCCTGACCGGGAGCGATCACATTCGCAGTCTTCGGGATCTGTGCACCCGCACGCGAGGCGTCTACATCACCGCCCGCGAGTTCACGCCCAGCATGCTCCTGGACAAGGTCGAGACCTTCCAGCGAGTTGAGATCAAGGCGAGTCCGGTGAAACGCAATCCGCCCGCGTTCTGACCCGAGGGAGGTCCGGCGATGCGAGGCACTGAGTTTGTCGTACTGCTACTATGTGCGGTGAGCCTATCCGTGGCTGTTGCGGTACCGATGGTTCCCGACGAGAACGCCGACGAGCAGGCGCTGCTGATGATCGAGGAGGCGATGGACCGCCTCGATGCCCACGACCTGGCGGGCGCTGTGGACCGCCTGGGCAAGGCTCTCGAGCTGAACCCGGACAGCTTCGACGCCCACTTCTGGCTGGGGTACGTGCGGATGATGTCCGCCGCCGGCAACCAGCAGCACCGTGAAGAGGCCATCTCACACTTCCAGGCATGCCTCAAGATCATGCCGTGGGGCGAGGCAGGTCGGCTCGCGCGGAAGATGCTGGTGCGTCTCACGGGGCGCCCGGCGGGAGTGACGCTTCTGCTCGACACTCAGGGCGCGGAGGGCGCCGGGGCCCAGGCTACGGAGATCGTCGCCAATGAGATGTGCGGCCAGCGCCTGCTGGGGTTCTCCTCCCTGATCGCCCGCGTGGCCAGCAGCCCCTTCAGCGGCGCGCGCCTGTCGGAGGCGGTGGTGGACACTTCCTCAATGGCGCTGGTTCCCGGAAGGCGCATCGCCCTGGCCGCCATGCCGGAAGCGGCCCGGCAGGACCTGGTGCGCGAGGTGGTGGGGGGCATCGACGTCGCGCCCCGCTGCGGCTGGGTCGGGGCGCTCGGTCCGGTGAGGAGCGGCGCCCTGGGTTCGTTCGGCGGCGGGGCCGTGGGGCTGGGGCTCGGCGCACGCATGAGCGTGAGCCTTGTCGATCCCCTGGACGGCCGGATCGTCCACACGTTCGAAGCCAGCAGTGCCGCGCTCCAGTACGCTCTGGGAGCGGTATTGGCCAAGGAGCTGGCCGGGAGGCTGACGGGCAAGCTGGGGAGAGCCCTCGGAGCCGAAGAAGCCACTGAGGCCGGCATCGCCCTGGCCTCGTTGGCGGTACAGGTGCAGCATCGCCTGACCCGGCTCACATCCAGCCTGCGCGAGCGTGAGATGCAGGACGAGCTGGCCTTGCCTGTAGAGGGCGGGGTGTGGATCCGCTCGGCGGCGGAGACGCCCGGAGAGGCTACGGGCAAGCCTCGGCTCGCTGTGGCACCGTTCTTCTGCCCTGACTCGACCACCGAAGAGACGGCCGCCGCCATCGCGGAAGACCTGGCCGCGGTGATCGTCGCCGACGGCAGGTTCTCCGTCATCCCGGCACAGCAGTACGCACCTCGCGTCAAGGAGCTTCACGAGAGCGAACCTCGGCGACCCCTACTCCGCTGCTATGAGGCCATCTCCCGCGGAGCCAAAGCACGGTATATGGCCACCGTCTGGTTCGACCAGATGGAGTCCGGTGTGGCGATCAAGAATCTCCTGGGGAGTGAGGCCTCCGTCGTCATGCGCGGGCGGTGTGGCATCGTGGATCTTGACAGGGGGCGCACCGTGGTGCAGCGCCCGTTCGAGTGCCAGACGGCAAAGCGCGAGGCGGTGGGTGACGTAGCCGAGAAGTACCTGATCGCTATCGAAGAGGTCTCCGGCCAAGTTGTGGGCGAGCTTGCAGCCGCCGTCCGTGACCTGTGAACGAATGACCTTTTGGGGGAGGTCCAGGTGATGCGCAACCTACAACGTCTCTTGCTCGTGTGTGCGTTGACGGCCGGGATTCTGGGGCCGGTCTCCACGGCCTCGGCGGAGGACCTGCTGAAGGCACTGGGGCGCGAGCTGGGTCGTGTCCTGCTTCCCGACGACTCGAAGAAGGCGGCGAACAAGGGTCCGACCCAGACGAATCAGGCGGGCCAGGGCGAGCAGGCCGACGTCTTCCAGCAACTGCTGCAGCAGTGTGGCGGCCAGTTGCAGGAGCCCGCTGCAGTGCAGCGGGTGACGGCTCTGGCGAACAGGCTGAGACCGCATCTGGGCAGAGGCCGGGAGATCACCACGTATGTGGTGAAGACCGGTGTCCCGAATGCCTTCGCCCTGGCCGATGGACGAGTGGTGGTGACGGCGGGGATGCTGGAACTCACCCGGGGGGATGACGGGATGCTGGCCGCCGTCGTTGGACACGAGTTCGGTCATGTTGAGTGCCGACACGGTCAGAAGCAGGGCCTTGAGAATCTGCTCGGCGGACTCATCGCAGCAGTTGCGGGAGACGTGGGGGCGTTGGCCGCGGGTGCCGTGCTCTCCCAGCGCAGCCAGAGCGATGAGTTCGAGGCGGACGCCTGCGGCATGCGGTACATGCTCATGGCCGGCTATGACCCCGACGGTGCGATGGCCCTGCAGAAGAAGCTCGTGGAGATCACCGGGAGCGGCACCGGTGTCGGCGGCTACTTCTCCAGCCACCCGCCAGGTCCTCAGCGGGTCTGCAGCCTGCGCGAGCGCCTCCCCGGCATACTGCTGGACGGCGCGGGCAAGCTGCCCCAGGGGCAGCGCCCGGTCGCAGTCGTGGTCTGCGATAGGGAGATCAAAGACCCACCTGAGCTGTCGCGCAAGGTCTGCGAGCTGCTGAACAACAGCGGGCAGATCAGTACCACCGACGCCGGCGTCAGTCGGTCGGCCGACAGGGCGCTGAGGGAGCTGCGCGACGGCGGAGCGGGACTGCTGGTGTGGTGTGGCGTGGAGGGGCCCAAGGAGGGGCCCTGGGAGCACTTCGTCGAGGTGTACGACGTGCCCACCGGATTGGTGCTGACCCGCCGCAGGCTCGACCCCCGCGCACCGCTGGAGCGTGAGTACTCTTTGGCAGTGCTGGGAAACCGGAACTGGAGGCACGGGGGAGCGGCTGACGGACGCACCGCATCGGGTATCCCGACCCACGGGGAGACAGACTCAGAACTCCTGACATGCCATACCGGGGGCGGCAGGAAACCCTGGTAGAAGTGGCTTCGCTGGGTCAGCCTTTCGGGAGATAAATGTCTATTTCGCAGTCAGCTCAGACTGCCCGATCTACCCAGAGACCGCCTGGCGCCTCCACTTCGAAGCTAGAGATGACGAAGACAGACATCCCGCAACTACTGCGTGTCAGGAGTTCTGAGACTACTGGAGGTAGCTTTGATGACGCGATTTGCCCTCACAACCGCCCTGCTGTTGACTGCCCTGACGGCATCTCTGACCGCCCAGGCGGCCACCGTCGTCCGCGATCAGGTGACGATCAAGCTCAGCGGACAGACGCGCATTCTCAAGCTCTGCAGTGACAATGCGAAGGTAGCTACGGTTGACCAGCCGGGCCGTCCAGAAGGCAAGTGCCTCGTAGGCGACTTCTACCTGAAGCTCGTGAAGCCAGACGGGTCTCTGTGTGGCTCGCTGTCGCTGGGGAGGCTCAGCATCGACAAGGGCGAAGGCTATGACGATCTCAAGGTCCTCCTTCTGGGGGACTACAACGGGGACGGGCGGAAGCTGGAGGTGGCGCTGCGCGTGGCCCGTGAATGCAGCAACAGTTGGCAATGGGCAGTGGCGGAGGTGTCGGCCAAGACGGGGAGACTGCTGCGCTGGCGTTTCGCCAACAGCGATGGAGCATCGGAGACAGTGTCGGCCAGAGGCGACTCAGACTCGCTATCGCACCGCGCCGGGCACTTCCGGGCCCGGGGCTACGACAACAGCTTCAGCGTGAGCGACACGGGCTGGTATGAGGACCTGTACAAGTGGGATGCCAAGCGGGGCCTCTGGCGCTTCGTGAAGAGGGTAGGTGTGGAGAAGCCTTAGTCCGGCGAGTGGCCGAGGATGTAGCGCCAATGGTGCAGCCCCCCGCCCGCACCGCAACACGATCGGAGGCTGGTGTCGCATGGCTCATTGCCCACTCAGACACGCAAATGCCGCACCGCGCACCCTTGTTGCGCTCGCCGTCGCCCTTGGCGCCTTCTACTCGACATGTGCCGCGTCGGGCGCCGGCGACGCCGTCGCCTATCTCAAGGGCGAGAGCGCCTTCGTGCCCGTTCGCTTCATCTTCGAGTGGCTCGGGGCCGAGGTGGACTTCCGCGACGGGAGCATCACCGCCGTCCGCAAGGACACCATGGTCCGGCTCAAGGTAGGCAGCAAGACGGCTACAGTCAATGGGCAGAGCGCCAAGCTCACCGCGGCTCCGTTGCTCATTGAGGGCAAGACCTACGTCCCCCTGCGGTTCGTGGCCGAGAGCTTCGGCGCGGAGGTGGAGTACAGCGCCCGTGGAGGGTACGTGACGGTCGCCGAGGCGGGGCGCAAGACGCGCTTGGACATCGCCAGGCCGACACAGAGGATCGCGAAGGTGTTCGTCTACCCCGAACGCGGCGATGTCTTCGCGGTGTACGCGGACGGGACCAAGAGGCAGCTTACGAGAGGCGGGCAGTGCGCCCTGCCACGACTGGCTCCGGACAAGCGCACCGTGGGGTGGCTCGAAGGCACCAGACAGTCCAACCGCGACCTGTGGTACCTTGCGACCCGCAAACTCCGGCTGTACCGCGACGGGCAGAGGCTGGGGACAGTGACCACCGAGTGGGACATATTCGACTGGAAGTTCGTGGGCGAAGCGACGAACGTGGCTCTATCGACCGGTTCGTGGTACCGGAGCTACGCGAGGGAAGTGTGGTTGGCGCGCGTCTCTGACGGCTCCATCGCGGCGCACTACAACCTGCCTGAGCCGTTGAAGTGGGAGAAGGATGAGCAGTTCCCGCAGTGGGCCAGAGGCCTCGCCTCAAGTGAGTCACATATGGTACGGCTGGATCCGTAACGGCGCGGACGCCCTGTGCAACCCATCCATCCCAGGAGGAACCTATGCACTCATGCCGCCGGACGCTGATCGTCGTCTCGATAGCCCTTGCCCTCACTGTCTGCGTCGCCGCCTCCGCGGCCGACTATGCCGTCCGCAAGGGCGACTGCACCTTCGTCCCCGCCCGCTCCGTAGCCGCCGTCAGTGGCGCGGAACTGGGCTTCTCAGGGGGCGTCATCACTCTGAAGACGCCTGCCCGCCACTTGAAGCTGGAGATCGGCAAGAGGCGTGCCTTCCGGGACGGCAAGGCGGTCGCTCTGGATGGCGCCCCGTTCATCCTGGCGGGCACCGGGTACGTCCCTGTCCGCTTCGCCGCAGGGGGGCTCGGGGTGGAGCTGGGGTACGACGCCACACAACGCCTGGTCTCTCTGGCATACAAGGGGCGCAGGGCGTCACTACCGTTGCTGACCCCGAGGGGCGTTGTGATCCGCTCGCACAAAGACCTGTCGGCATTCATGCGCGAGGTTGAGAAGGCCTTCAGGGGAAAGGACCTCGAAACCATCGAGGCGGCGATGGTCGTGCCTCTGCGGTACTACGACGAGGGCTACATCAGCGGCGCGCAACTGCGCAGGGAGATCCGCGGGCTGTTCCAGGGCAAGTTCACGTTCAACCCGCCCGGCCGCAACGACGGCATCGCCGGCAGCTATGCATGTGCCACGCCCCAGGACTACTACTCCATCGCCTATGACGGCAGCATCCCGGAGTCTGAGATGGGGGGCGAGATTGGCTTCATGGGGTCCTTCATCTTCCATCGTGTCGATGGGCACTGGCGGATCTCCGCGATTCAGGGGCCGTGAGCGTCCGCAGGTGCTCGAGCATCCCGCCGGGCGAGGGCCCGGGGGCTATCGTGCCTCGCGCTGCGCCGGTGAGCGCAGCTCTGCCAGGCGCCGCATGGCGTCCTCCCGGGCTCGCCGGAGGATGTCCGTCTGGTCGGCGTCCGGGCCCGAGCGGCTTTCCTCCAGCTCGATAGCCAACGGGAACAGCGCGACGGCCGTCTCCAGATGGTGTCTGGCGATCCCGGTGCGCCCTCCGGCCGCCGCCAGGCGCCCTGCCTGGAGATGGAACGAGGCCCGGTACCAGTCCAGGCGACACGCCTGTTCGCAGGCCTCATAGGCCGCGTCCGGTCGTCCCTGCTTCTCCAGCGTGTCGGCGAGCTTGCAGTAGAGCATTCCCGAGCGCGGGTCAAGCGCGATGGCTCGCCGGTACAGCGCCTCGGCGGCGGCCGGCCGGTCTGCTGCCGGCGAGGGGGAAAGGCCCGCGGCCGGCACGTCCGCCAGCAGCGCTGTCGTCTGCGCGTCCACAGGGTTCAGGCGTCGCGAGCGCTGGAGGCAGGACCAGGCATGGCCGATGTCGCCCGACCTGACGGCCTGCTCGCCTGCGGCGCGCAACCAGTATGCCGTGTGCAAGGCGAGGGATGCTATCACCATCAGCACAGCCAGCCCCGCGCCGGTCAAGCGCACGGCCCGCGCAGGACGGCGGGCCTCCGCCGGGGCAGAGGCGGGCCCGTCGGCGATCGCCGAGAGGGCAAGCAGCAGCAAGAGCGCGCAGAGGGGCGTCTGCAGGTTGCTCTGGGTGAGGCCGCCCGCCGCCGCCGCCAGCACGGTACCCCATGCGCCCCATCGGAGGAGCGGGAGGCTCGCACCGGCACCGGCCGCGTCGCCGGGGTCCCGTCGCCGCCGCACGACCACGAGAGCCGCGAGCAGGCCGACCGCGATCCCGAGGCAACCGGTCTCGCTCGCGAGCTGCACATAGTCGCTGTGTGCGCTCCCCGGTTCGGCCACGATGGCATAGCGCTCAAGGACACCTCGGGGCCGTGCCGACGCATAGCAGCGCCCGAAACAGCCCAGACCCACCCCCTGCAGTGGCGCGTCTCTCCACATCGCCAGGCCCGCAGACCAGATGAAGGTGCGGTGATCCAGCGTGCCCTGTCCGGCATGGGGAAGCCGGGTGGCGCGCTGAGACACGCCCGCCGGATTGGAGACGCAGACCACGAGAGCCGCCAGCACCGCCGGGGCGAGGCGCCATGGGTAGCGGATGCATCGGGAGAGGGCCGCACAGGCCACGACCAGGGCGCAGCCCAGCCCTGCCGCCATCCAGCCGGAACGGGAGTAGGTCAGGAGCAGCCCCGCCGTGGCCAGACCCGAAGCCAGAGCGGCGAGACGCCCGGCCCAGCCCGGCGCATGCAGGGCCCAGGCCAGGCAGAGGGGCAGGGCGTAGGAGAGATAACCGGCGTAGACGTTGGGATTCAGAAACGGACCGGTGACGCGCAGCGGGATGGCCTGGCGGAACTCCGGGTCCAGCCAGAAACCCGGCGTCATCGCCCCGCTTGAGACCTGGCGCAGCGCAGGCAGTGCGCTGAGGGCAAGGCTCGCGGCCAGGGCGCCCAGCAGCAGACGGCAGTCGCCCGCATGCCCGGTCCAGCCGTCGATCGAGACCCAGATGAGCGCGAGTGCCGTAGTGACCAGGGCGGCGGAGAGCGTCTCATTCGGGCACCGGCTCCAGGCCAGGCTGCCCCACGCGTAGCCGACCACGATCAATGCGCCCCAGATGCGTCGCGGCTCCAAGTGCGCAGGCCCCCACGCCAGACGGCCCACGAGAGCCGTCGCACCCAAGCCCACAGGCAAGAGGACGGAGGGCTCCGTGCGCCCCCCCTCCAGCCACGGCAGGACAACCAGTGACGCGCTGAGCGCGAGAACCGGCACTGTCCTGCCGTGGCCGACGTCCGCCGGCATCCGCGGCCAGAGGGGCGGCACTACCGCGAAGCGCCTTCAGGTACCATGAAGGGACGCAACGAGGGGTCTATGCCCACCGGGATGGCCTCGTAGTCCTTCCGCGGGCCGGCCGCCGAGTGCCGAACACCGTAGGTCCCACCGTAGCCGTAGTTGCCCAGCGGGATCGAGGTGTCCGGCGAACGCACGTCCACGCTCCCGTTGGAGAGCACGTGGATGTCGCATACGCGCCACCACGAGTTGGTGCTCCCCCTGACCGGATAGCCGGAGTTGAAGTTCTCCGTCTGGAGTGTGTAGGGCCCATAGGACTTCACGGTGCTTGCGGTCTCTACCTGCACGTAGGTAGGCGTAGCGGCGGAGGTGCCACGATCGGAGTAGTAGTTGGCGGCGACGTAGTAGGTGCCCGCGATCCTCTGGTCGGCTGTGAAGTGCTCCGGGCCGTACCCGTCCACGTCGTCGACATCCAGTGCCCCGATGGTGATTGCCTTGTTGGCGTAGTACGAATGCGAGGACGGCCGCGCGAAGACGTGCAGATCGATGTCGTTTTGCGCCTGCCAGGTGAGGGTGACGCGGAACGGATCGACGTTGCGTCCGGGCAGAGATAGCTGAAGGGTGCCGCCGGACGTGGGGCGGTACTGCAGGACGGCATGGACTTGACGGCGCCGGTCCTCGTGGTAGAAGTCGTCGGTGCTCAGGCCGGGCCCGAGAGTCCCCATGGCATGCTCGAGATCCATCCCCGACTGCATCGACCGGAAGAGCTGCAGCATGGCCCACGGTCCGATGCGCTGGGTCTCAGTCCAGCCGACGTACGCGGAGGCGCCGGCCCCAAGCAGCGCATTCGCCAGCGTGTCGTCCCGCAGACCCATGCAGCTCCCGCAGTAGAACAGGGCGCGTGACAGCTTCGCGTTCGGCTGGCTGTAATAGTGTGAGAAAAAGATGTTCGTGACGGCCGCCATGCGGCGGTAGTTGGCCTTGCGCTGCTCGCGGGTGCCATCCCCCCATGGCACGTTCATCACAGTGACGCGGTCTGCGAACCAGTCAGCCGCGTACCGGCGCAGCGACACTGCCCCCCAGTCTTGGCCTGTCTGCAGGCCGATGTGTCTGACAACCAGGGCGACACTGCTTGTCAGGCGGGTCCCGTGCCCGCAGAACCCGACCACCGAGGCCCCGGTCAACTGCTTCATCTTCTCGATAGTGCACGCACTCCCATCGATGCGCTCCACCTCGTACCCCATCGCCTGAAGTAGGTGCTCGCTCTGGCGCATGAGTGCCGGGACTTCCGAGAAGCCGGGGTCGTCAGCGACCGAGTTGATGAGCATGGCCTTCCGGCCGCCGACCAGTTCAGCCGGGTTCACAGGCGCCGCAGACGGTGCGCGCCCTCCGACTGTCGGCCAAACGTCAGGTTCGACCCAGTCAGGCGCGGATACCCAGGACTCCAGGCCTGCGTTCCTGTACCTCACTGTCAGCGTCCCCCCGTCGGCCTGCGCCCACTCGACCGTGCCCAGGCGCTCGGCCTGGACGGCGACCTGCTCGTAGTTGGCCGGCCCCGCGGCTTGGGCCAGGGCGGTGATCTCCTCGCTGTCGTTCTCGATGGCCGCGATAAGCTCGTCGGTCAGCCCCGGTGGCGGGGTGGTACCGCCGCCGCCTCCGCCCCCGCCGCCACATCCACCAAGCGCGATGGCCCCCCACACCAGACCTGCTAACGTCACGATACCGCACAGCGCTAGCCTCCAACGCCTGCAAAGAATGACCTGCATGGTTCCCTCCCATTGTGTGTTGCGCTGCCGGCCTTCCCCCGCGGGCTCCGGCCCGATGGCCAGGCGCGTCCCCCGCAAACCCTCAATCCACGGCCACCGGCACGAGCCTCTGGACGCGTGACTGCCGGGGCTCAGCAACGTACAGCGCCCCGTCGTCGCCCAGAGCCAGCCCACCGATACCGTCGAACTCAATGGCGCCTTTGGCGGTGCCGATCTCGCCGATCTGCTCGCCCTCGGCAGTGAATAGGACGATGCGCTCGCGCCCCTCCTCGGGCGCGCAGGCCACGTAGACCGTCTCGTCCGCGGCGACGGCGACCGCCGCCGCCCCACCGGACCGCTTCCAGGACGACAGCAGCTTCCCGTCCGGTGCAAAGCGGTCGAGGCAGTCGTTCTCGATGTTGCACACGTACACCGTCCCGGTCGAGGCCACGGCGATGCCGCATGTGCCCACCCGGAAGTCCAGATCCTCCGTGGCTACCGGCCCCGACGTCCATGATGCCAGGCACCGGCCGTCAGGCGCGAACTTCCAGATGCGGTGCGTCCATGAGGCCCCCACATACACATTGCCGGCGGCGTCCACCGCGATGGCACTCGGCTCGGAGAACTCATCGCGCTGTGACGCGGGGGCTGTCCACTTGTCGACGAACTGGCCTGTCGCCGAGAACCGCTGTACGCGGCGATTGCACGAGTCCGACACCACGATGGTGCCATCCGGCGCGACGGCCAGGTCCGTGGGATTCACCAGCTCACCGCCACCACCGTCGCCGAGCTTGCCCCACTTGGCGATGAAGCGGCCCTGGGACGTGAACTTCTGAATGCGGTGGCCCTCGTATTCCACCGTGTAGACATTCCCCTGGCTATCGACGGCAACTCCGCAAACGGCCCAGAACTCGCCTGGACCATTGCCGGTGCTGCCCCAGACGGTATCCACGCGGTAGGTGGGAGCCTTGGCCCGCGGCTTCGGCGCCGGCACCTCCCGCGCCGCCATCACCAGCACCTTGCCGGCCTGTGCCACGGTCACCTTGCGCGCCTTGGCGTCATACCCCACTTCCGCTCCGAAGCTCTCGGCCACGAAACGCAGGGGGACGTAGGTCTTGCCGCCGATGAGCGTCGGGGCCACGGCGAGCTTGGTCTCCTTGTCGCCGATCCAGGCGGTGACGCTACCGGTCTTCAGGCGAACGGTAGTGTCGCCCTTCGTGGCGACGATGCTCCCCTTGCTGAACTCCACCTCGGCCCCCAGCCACTCGAAGATGGCCCGCACAGGCACCAGGGCGCTGGTATCCTTGAGGTAGGCCACTTCAGACGAGGTCTGAGGGGCGGCGTGTGTGACGGCAAGAGGCACGACCAGAAGCAGGGCGAGTGCCAGGACGGCGGTGGTGTGGTGAGGTCTTGTGACGGTCATTGGGTCCTCCCTTAGTAGCACATTGGGATCGAGGATTGCGGCGGCGAGCGCGACAAAGGCGCATGACGGCCCCGGCTCTTCGGGACGGGGTCGGGCCTAGTAGTAGCCGCCAACCCGCTGTGATGTCTGGCAGCCTAGCCAAGCAGCGCAACGTGCGTTGTCCAGTCTCGCAATCGTGCTGCCATCACCGGCGTTTCTTACCTCGATTGCGAATGGTGCCTGCGGATGCCCAAGATCGTCCCAGCCGGTACAGGTCGTGACGGCGACCATTGCCGCGTCCGGCGACCAGGCCATCGAGACGATCGGGCCCTTCGCCAGTGGACGGGAGTGCTGGTCAGCCAGGGAGATGACCTCCAGCACGCGGTCGCCTGGCCCGTCTCCCGCCTCCTGGAGCACTGCCACGTGAGTGCCATTCGGCGACCACGCGAGTTGGGCCATCCCTGCGTCACGACAGGGCACCGAGCACTCCTCTTCCCAGTCTGGGGCAGCGAGCACCAGCATCCGTCCCTCGATGCGCTGGGGGTAACGATCGCCTTCGTTCGCGTACACTCCGCGTTCCCAACTGACGACTGCCAGGCGGTCGGACGTGGGGCACCACTCGCTCTGTCCTCCCCAGTCGGTCAGTGCCCGGTCCTCGCCTCCATCTGTGTCGTAGACACCGATTCCTGCCCCGCCTCCCGTCGCGTGGTTCCCATACGCGATGAAGCGGCCGGTCGAAGACCAGGACGGGCTGTGCGGCCCACCTCCCTGGTCGGCCGAGAAGGTCTGCACGGTGCCAGCATCCACGTCCAGCGAATGGATGGCAACGACGTCTGCCGGGTCATCGGTGATGGTTGCCACGGCTACGCGTCGGCCATCTGGCGACAGGCCGTACCCTCTCTGGGACTGGGGCAACCGTTTGACGATGTCCAGTTGTTCGCCGACCAGGCGCGAGACGGTGATCGAGGCGTCTGCTGAGGACGCGAAGGTCGTGCCGTCGGCGCTGGCTGCTACACCGTCCCCCAGGCTTCCGAGCACCTCTCCCGAGACCCCCAGAAGCAGGCTTGCGTAGGCCTCGCCGCCCTCCATGTCATCCTGACTCGGCTGTACCACTATCCGCCCCCCGGGCAGGGCCCAGGTCATGCCCGCAACACGGAACCCATCGTACCGCGACTTGCTGCCTGCGAGCACACGACTGGTCCAGGTCGCGGGGTCGGCTACCATGACCTGGTTGTCGCGGAGGAAGAGGAGCCCTTCCGTCGCGGGCCCTAGTCCGGTGGCATACCCCGGCGACGTTACCAACACCTCCCCCACCCTCAGCACGTAGCTGTGCTCCTTGCCGTCCGCGGCGGCGTCGGTCCATTCGTAGTCATAGCTCGCAGGCCCGGCGGGCTTCGTCTGCCTGGATCCGGGAGCCTCCACGCCGTCACGGTACACTACGAACAGCTTCTCGGACGTGGTCGCAGTGGGGAACTCGACAGTGGCCTTCACCACTGAATCCCCGGACTGCACGTGCTCACCCGGCATTGGCCTCATCGAGACCAGCCGCGCACCGTGCTGGGCGGCGCAAGTGCGGCCCTCTGACATCGCTCTGAGCAGGCCCTCGGCCGTTAGGTCGGCGGCGTACACCCACGTCTGCCTGCCGAGACTGGCGGTCTCTGAGGGCTTGTAGCCATGGTAGTCGCTACCGGCTGTGACAAAGGGCTTGTACCCCTCGCGGATCAGACGCAGGTAGAAGTCTATGTCGCTCTGGCATTGCTCGGAGTTCGGGGCGTTGAACAACTCCACGCCTGCCAGGCCCTTGTACTGGATGTCGCGGTAGTTGCCGTCCACATCCGCCGTCTCGGCCGCAGGGCGCTTGTCGTAGCGGTAGTCGATGCGCCCTGTCAGGCTGAGCTTGCCGGAGCGGCCGTCGAGCAGCATGCTGGGGTGCGCGGCGACGGGCAACATGCCCCACTGGCGGATCTTGTTGATGATGTGCTGCTGGCCCCCGGCTTTCTCGCAATACTCGTCCAGCACCTGGCTATCGGGCTCGTCGATGGTGCCGATGGCCAGAGTGTGCGAGGAAGCCTCATTGCCCGGTTCGGGCTCCCACTTGGCGCCGATCTCGGCTCCAGGGATGGCCACGAACTCTCCTGGCGTAGTGAGGCGCGACACGGTGTCGGCGTACTCGGCAAAGCCCCAGGGGCCGCCGTGATTGTGGAACACGTCCGTGAGCCCGATCGACAGAGGCGTGCCGATCTTCAGCTCTTGGCCTATGTTGTTGTAGTGGTCGGTGACAACCATGAACTCTCCGCCCGCCAGCCGAACGGCGGCGGCGAGTTCGTGCGGCGAGAGCACGCCGTCCGAGTAGGTGCTGTGCAGATGCACCACGCCGGGGTGCCAGTCGGCCGCCACGCAGAGGGCGGGGGCACTGACCATCAGGGCTGCAAGCAGCATGTTGCGCATATTATGGTCTCCTGGTAGTTGGTGTGGGCGGCGGCCTGCACGCCTATAGGCCGATGCCCGCTGCGACCTCAGCGAGCACGTCATTGGGCACGCCGAGCTGTCTCAGTTGATCGTCCCACTCGTCATCGTGACAGCCGAGACTCGACACGCAGCGCCAGGCACCACCCTTCTTGCTCCAGATCAGGCCGCCGTCACTCTCCGGAGAGAACTCGCCACTGCCAACGAGGTACTCATGGGCGTTGTCGGACCACACGTACCCATGCTTCAGGACCGTATGGCACGCGAACCACCAGTCGACAGCGTACCGCGCATGCCGGCTGCCTTCCGCCCTTTGCGAGGCCTCCTCCGCCGCGATGATCTGCGCGGTCACTGCGGGGCTGGTGGCGTGGACGACCACGCGACCGAGCCGCCCGTCGAACCTGATGGATACGGAGGGTACTCGGGCCGGCAGGCCAGCGTCGCCCGCCTTGTACTCCACATCCACCGGGAACGCCGCCGAGATGAGCCTCAGCGGCACACAGGTGATGCCGTCATACACCTTGGGCGCCGTCGGGAGCGTGATCTGGCGGCCGTCTACTGTGGCGGTCTTCTTGTTCAGCGTGGTCTTGGTCAGGTGCTTGCCGCGCTTCAGCTCGATGGTAGGGTTCTTGTACGTCACTTCAGCTCCCAGCCACTCAGCGATGCCGCGGAGAGGCACGACCACGTAGTCGCCCACGCGGTAGCCGTGGACATCGCACAGGATGCCCAGGCGGCCGACGCGGGTGTCGGCGGTGGCGGGGGTGGGGGAGAGGGAGACAAGGGCAACGCAGAGGGACAGTGCGGCGAGGGGAAGGACGGTGCGAGATGCCATACGAGAGTGCCTCCTGGGCGCGTGTTGGGCCAACGTGGGCGGTGGGCGGCAGTATCCTCAGGGAGCGAGGCCCTGCAGAAACGGGAACAGGCCGGGCCGGCTCTGATGGCGATCAAAGCTGCAATCTCTGAACGTGAAGTAGCGCTTGGCTTCATCGTTGGCGGGCTCGACGGTCTTGCCGATCGTGTCGACCTCGAGTTCGAGGCGAGCGGCGCCTTCGCGGTAGGCCACCAGGTAGCGCCCTTTGGCGCGCCTATAGATGATCTCAACGTCGAGGGGGGCTTCTCCGGTCGACGTCGCACTCCCGATGTCCGTAGCCCCGCCGCTGACCGGCTGCGTATACTGCTGGGCGTCAGGGTCGTAGCGCAGAAGGACCTCCGGCAGCGTGGCCGTGAGCGGGCTGCCGTCCATGGAGGCCTGGAGAGTGTAGCTCCTGAGCGTCTTGCTGATCTCCTCGCGGGGGAGATACGCCGTGCGGTAGTAGTGATAGGCGTAGCCTGCCACCGCAGCTACGACAACGTAGAAGAGGGCGGATGAGAGGTTCGTGGCTTTCATGGTGTGGCTGCTCCTCGGCTTGCTCAGCGGTGAGCCTGTGGTGGCGGCAACGTCTTCCGTGGACGCAGAAGGCACGATGCCTGCGCTGAACTACGAACACCGCGCTAGTTACACGGTCCTTGCCTTCGCCTCACTGCACTCGCACACACACCTGTGGGTCGAAGTCGTACTCCCAGTCGGGGGCCTCGCTGACTGAGAATGTCACTCTGTAGGTGGTACCCCGGGGTGCCGACACCGGGACCACGATGAGCGGGTTGGTGCCGAGCTCCATCCCGTGTCCTCCACGCCAGTTGTCGGGCACGACCTCGATCCGACAGCGCAGTGCACAGACGAAGCCAATGGGGGGCCACCGCGAGACCGCTCCCTATCGCTCCCGGTACGGGCGGTGATTGGTCACCTGTGGCAGTGTCCTGCGTTGGGCGCCGGGCGTAGGCTCCCACAGGGCTGCTGGAGGCACGCCGCGCCGGAGTGGGCCGGGCACGCAGCGTGCATGCCGGTTCGTCCCAGTTGATCTTGCGTGTGCCCGCAGCAACCGTCAAGGCGCACTTGTGGTGCATTTGCGGTGCATCTGCACGGACTGCCGCGTTGCTACTCGTGGCTCTGCCGGTCCGCACGCCGGCCCGTGTGGGGGCCCGGTCCGGCCGACGACCGGGCCGGATCTCGGCACCTGGCAATGCGGCCGGCCGATGCAGAGGGACAGTGAGAGAAGGCGCATCGCGATGCGCTCTGTTGTCTCTGGGCGCCTCAGCCAGCGGCGGCGGTCTCCCACAGCACAGGTGGGCAGCCGAGTTGCGCCCTCAGAACCCGAAACCCGACAGTCCTCCGCCGGTGCTCTGCTGCCTCTGGGGTGCCTCGAAGCTGCAGTCTCTGAACGTGAAGTAGCGCTTGGCTTCATCGTTGGCGGGCTCGACGGTCTTGCTGATCGTGTCGACCTCCAGCTCCAGGTAGGCACTACCGCGTCGCCATGCCACCAGGTAGCGCCCCGTGGCCCGCCTGTTGATGACCTCAACGTCGAGCCCCTGACTGCCGGAGGGCAGGAAGCTGCTGTCGAGGAATCCCCCTCCGCCCGGCTGGGTGTACTGCCTCTTGTCGGGGTCGTAGCGGCCGACCACATCGGGCAGCTTCACCGTGATGGGGTTGCCCCCGACCGAGGCCTGCAGCGTGTACTGCTCGATCACTTCCCCTACCTCGACGCGCGGCACCAGCACGGTCTTGTAGTAGTGGTGCGCGTACCCCACTGCCCCCACGACTGCCAGCAGGAACAGGCCAGAGGCAACGCCGGACGCTTTCACAGTGGCATGGCTCCTTTCCGGTGTCTACGGCACGTAGTGGCTCCGCCTCAGACGTCCTCGCCGGCCTTGCGCAGCTCCCGCTGCAGCGTCCGGATGCTCTCGCGCGCGCCGTCGACCCTGGGGTCCGTGGGATAGTGGTCGACGAAGGCCTGGTAGTAGGCCAGAGCCTGGCGCCTGGCACCCGTGCTCCCCTTGACGTCGAAGTTGTGCGCGGCTTCCAGCAGGTCTGTGGCGGCGGGGTCCGGCGGAGCGGAAGACTCGGGCTGCCCGACGGGTTCGTAGGCTCCCGCATGAACCGAGAAGGCGCCCATCGGAGCGGGCCGCGGAGTCGGAGCGGCGAACGCTTCGAAGTCCTGCGAGGGCCCGGCTTGAGCGGTCCGTGTGTGAGCCTCGATCTCGGCCAGGCACAACGCGCTTTGAGCTGCGAGGCGCAGCCACAGGGAGCGCCAGCGCCCCAACTCCCACCCCGTGAGGCCACCGAGGACCATTCCAACGATCACGCCGAACACGACCCCTCCTTCGTTACCCGCCGATGTGTGGCCCTGCAGGGTCACTCCGAGGATGCCCCCGCCAATGCCCCCGAAGATCACACCGGCGATGGTGGACCCGCGGACGATCGCGCGGGCAAGGGCGTACAAGCGCTCCGCGCAATCGCCGACCTCTCTACGGCTGTACTGTGCTGACATGGTGCACTCTCCGACGCGTGCAGTCTGGCTGGGGAGCCCGCGGAGCGGGTGGGCTCCCCAGCGTTTCTCGTCCAGCCGGTGGCTTACTCGAGCGTCAGGATGGCGTTGCCGAAGACGACCCACACGTTGCTATAGGTGGTAGTCACGTCCCTCGTGCACATCACGTCGAGAGTGAGCACTGTAGACACATCTATGTCCACATTGACCGGCTGCCCGAGGTGCACGGGATCGGACCGGAACAG
>Ga0334884_1003197_pt1 | contig 19034 bp, 12 predicted proteins | sample GraSluR1_MG_7_FD_207215 | JGI IMG/M metagenome (GOLD analysis project Ga0334884, IMG submission 207215) | Sludge microbial communities from methane-producing bioreactor in Wageningen University, Netherlands - Granular Sludge_12_05 R1 | ecosystem: Engineered > Bioreactor > Anaerobic >...
ACGGTGGCGCAAAGTCGCAGTGTGGTAAGCATCGTCTTCCTTCCGAGTTCCTTCCGGGTCGGTCGTGGTGCGGCGGCCTCGGCGGCGAGACCGCTATCGGCCAATGTACCGGCCGGCGTGGCGGCCGTCCACTTTGAGGCACACGGCCTTGTTGGAGTGCAGCCTTCAGGCTGTCGTAAGGCACGCTAAAGCGTGAACTCCAACGGGCGGGGCGAATGACCGTCTCAACTCCGACGGCCGTTTTCTTGCGGATCGTCACGAGGCGCGGGCGTCGTCCGGCCCAGTCCGTGACGCACGAGCCAGAGAAGCTCGCGGTGTGCGCAGAGGAGGTAGGTCGCGACGCCGACCGCGATCTCGACCAGCAGCAGCACCGCGTCGGGCGGCCGGACAAAGGCGATCAGCAGCCAGCGGCAGGCGAGCACGGAGGCCGCCATGACGACCGTGGCCAGAAAGGCGGGGCGCAGTTGCACGAGCCAGTCGAGCGGCGGCACGCCGACCGTGCGAAGGGCGTACCACAGATAGGGTGGACTCACGATCAGCAGCGTGGTGATCGTGTAGCTGGCGGCCACACCCATCACCGGTTCGCCCGCCCAGCGCCCCACCTGGAGACCGACGAGATAGGCGGTGCAGAGGACCGCGGCGATGACGACCGAGGCTCGCGAGAGCCGATCGGCCCGCCCGGCCGAGGCAAACACGCTTCCCGTGGCGTTGATGTATCCCATCGCCAGGATCGACAGGGCGAGGGCGCCGAGGATCGGGCCGGCCGGGGCCCACTCGGCCCCTCCCAGCACGCGCATCACCTCGGGGGCGACGATGAGCAGCCCGACCGACGAGGGAAGCATCACCGCGCCGATGAAGCGGAAAAAGCCGAGGACCGTCGCCGCGTACCGCCGGCGATCGGGGGCGGCCCGCGACAGCACGGCCAGCATCACGCCCGTCAGGGGCGTCAGCACCAGGGTGACGGGCTTCATCATGAGGTTGTACGCCTGGCCGTAGAGGGCCAGGGCGGCGGGGCCGAGGGTGTAGCCGACGAGGATCTTGTCGACGTTCGAGAAGAGGTAGAACATGAGGCTGCTGAGCATGCAGTGCCCGCCGAAGATGGCCAGCCGGCGCGCGCCGACGCGGCGGAAGTGCAGGCTCGGCCGCCACGATTCGAGGCTCCAGGCCAGCAGGGCCAGGCCGACCGGCTCGACGTATTGCTGCACGACCAGCGCCCAGACGCCCCATCCGGCCGCGGCCGCGGCGATCGTCGCCAGCCCGGCGACCGCCTGGGCGGCCACGCGAACCACGGCCAACGTGCCCAGCCGGAGATTCCGTCGCAGCAGGGCCACGTGTTGCGTTCCCAAGGCACTGACGATCGAGGTGCCCGCCAAGGCCAGGGTGAGCCAACCGACCCTCTCGATTCCGTAGAACCAGGCCATCGCCGGGGCCATGGCGCCGATGAGCACGGCCATGGCGACCCCGAGGAACTGATTGAGCCAGAAGAGGGCCGAGACTTGCTGATCGGTCAGCTCGGCCTCCTGGATCGTGGCCACGTCGAGGCCCGAGGCGATCAGGATCCGCACGACGGCGAGCAAAGGAATGACCATTCCCAGCAGGCCGAAGGGCTCGAGGCCCAACTGGCGGTAGAGAACGGCCAGCACGCTGAGCGACACCACCTGCGAGGCGATCTGTGCGCCGATCACCACCCGGCCGCTCCGCCGGAGCGACTGATTCACTGCTTCCTGGGACATGCCGTCGCGATTCTAGTCGTTCTCGTTGTCCCCGCCTCCGATCGTCGGCGCCACCAGTTCCGCCTCGACCTGCACGCAAACCACGTGCGGTGCCGGTCGTGGGCGCAACCGGGGCGGGGCCGGATCGGCAAGCGTCGGCTCAGGGGGCTCGGGCGGGGCCGACGTTCGGCCCCGGTCCACGGCGCCGCAAGGCCGACAAGCCCCATGCTCGACCGGGCCGTTCTCCGCTTTCGTGGTCGCGCGCGGGCCGGCCTCACCCACCGGGTCGGGACCACGGCTCAGGCCCGCCGCGATGAGGCTGACGAGAAGAACGACGGCCGAGGCGACCACGATGCCGGCGCGCAAATGCTGCATGATTGTACCTCGTTTCGTGATGTCCCGTCAGGAGGAGCGAAATGCCTCGATTCGTTCTCGACCAGCCTTGGCGCCCGCATCCGTCGTGCCAATCCTCGCGATCCCGGCGTTTTTTGTATCCTGCCCGGCGATTCCCGGCCAGGGGCCTTCCGGCAGCGTGGCGCCGTGTCGACCGGCCACAACGGACCGTTGCCTTTTGTGAACCGCGCCAAGGGTTCGACTCCCCGGCGACCTTCCAGACGCTTTGGAGCCGGCAGTCGGAGGCCTACTTTCTCGATGCGCTGCGTCATCCGGCCGCGGCGCCGCCCACGCCCGCCGACCGCGCACGACGGTGCATCGACCAACTGGGCGACGCGGCGAAACCGACGTGCTCCACCGCATGTGCGTGTTCCGGGAGAAGGGCGACACCGAAGGCACGGCGGAATTCGTCGCCCGAAGCGGCCTGGCCCGAAACCACAACCGGTGGCTACTCGCCCAAGCCGTCAGCGAAATCCTGCCGGACGGCGACAAGGAGAAGCAACGGATGCAGGGCCTCCTGAATCAGAAGGTGCAACGGGAACGGGTGGACGAGCAGGGAAGGCGGTTCTGAAAAGAAGCCTCCGATGCTGTTGTTCATCGACGAGAGCGGGCACGATCGACGCGACATGCCGTGCGAGGTGCTGGCTGGGGTTGCTGTCTCGGAAGACAACCCGTGGAACCTGTGCAGGCGATTCGCGCTGCCGAACGGGAGCGGAAGTTCGTGGTGATATCGTGATCCTCGCCAAAGGCGATGCGGCCATCAGGGAGAACACGGTCGAACTGGGAATCAAGGAATCGCTGAGCCAGCGAGGAATTGAGGCGGATATTCAGACGGGCTGAAGTCGCGACCGTCCACGGCACTTATCGACCCGTGGAACAGTGACCGCAGCCAGGTCAGCCAGAAGCGGGGAGCAAAAGACGGCGGGCGTCGAACCCGGGCATCCTGAGAGCTTTGGGATATGACCTTGCCGCGTTCGGCCACTTGGGCCGAGTGGCTTGCGGCGGACGCAGAGTGACCGGCGGCCCCGGGCGGTTTCCGGCCCGCGGCCAGCCGTTGGTTTTTCTTGTCCGCCTCAGGCCGATTCGCGCGTGCTGGCCGAAGCGACACGCTCGAAGGTGAACTCGCCATCGACGAAATCGATGGTCACCCGCGTGCCCTCGGCCAAGGGACGCTTGAGAATCTCGATGGCCAGCGGGTTCTGCACGCGCTGCTGGATGATCCGCTTCAGCGGCCGGGCGCCGTAGATGGGGTCGTAGCCCTGCTCGGCGATCGCCTCGATCGCCGACGGAGTGACCTCGAGGTCGACGCCCGTGTCGGCCAACTGGGCGGCAAGCCTCGCGATCTGCAGCTCGACGATTCGGCGGATCTGTCCGGCCTTGAGGGGATGGAAGACGATGGTCTCGTCGATCCGGTTGAGGAACTCGGGCAGGAAGCGGGTTTGAAGAGCCCCGGTGACCGCCTCGCGGATGGCATCGTCGCCGCCTCCTTCGCGGGTGATCTCTTGGACGATCTGGCTGCCGATGTTCGAGGTCATGACGACGATCGTATTCGTGAAGTCGACCGTGTGCCCCTGGTTGTCGGTCAATCGGCCGTCGTCGAGCACCTGGAGCAGGATGTTGAACACGTCGGCGTGGGCTTTTTCGATCTCGTCGAGCAGGACGACGCAGTAGGGGCGCCGGCGCACGGCCTCGGTGAGGCGCCCCCCCTCTTCGTAGCCCACGTAGCCCGGGGGCGCGCCGATCAGGCGGCTCACGGTATGCCGTTCCATGAACTCGCTCATATCGAGGCGGACCATGGCGTTTTCGTCGTCGAACATGACCTCGGCCAGGGCCTTGCAGAGTTCGGTCTTGCCCACGCCCGTCGGCCCCAGGAAGAGGAACGACCCGATGGGGCGATGGGGGTCTTGCAGGCCCGACCGGCTGCGGCGCACGGCGTTGGCCACGGCCTCGACCGCTTCGTCTTGCCCGACGAGGCGCTGGTGAATTCGCTCTTCGAGGACGAGCAACTTGGCCCGCTCGGTTTCCATCATGCGGGCGACGGGGATGCCGGTCCACGCGCTGACCACCTCGGCGATCTCCTCGGGGCCGACCTCCTTGCGCAGCAGGCGGCGGCCTGTGCCGTTGCCGCCTTCGGCCTCGGCGGCTTCGAGCTTTTGGGACAGCTCCTTCTGCTCGCTCGTTCGCTGCAGCAGGCGCTGGAACTCCGATTCGTCGGGCCGCTCGCCGGCCGATTGCTTTTCCTTGATCGCGGCGTGGAGATGGCCCACCTCGAGCTCGACCTCGGCCAGGCGGCTGCGGATCTGGTGGACGTCGCCCAGCCCGCTCTTCTCCTTCTCCCACTGGGCCCGCAGCCCGGCCAGCTTCTCGCGCAGCTCGGCCATCTCGTCCTCGACCTCGGCCAGGCGCTGGCGCGCGTGCTCTTCGCTCTCGTCGGCCAGTTGCCGGGCGGCCAGCTCGAGCTGGACCAGCCGGCGCTGGACCTCGTCGATCTCGGCGGGAACGCTTTCCAGCTCCATGGCGAGCCGGCTGGTGGCCTCGTCCATCAGGTCGATCGCCTTGTCGGGCAGGAAGCGGTCGGCGATGTACCGGTGCGACAGGTTGGCGGCGGCGACCAGGGCCGAGTCCTTGATCTTGACGCCCTTGTGATGGGCCTCGTACCGGGGCTTGAGCCCTCGGAGGATGGCGATCGTATCTTCGACCGAGGGCTCGCCCACGTAGACCGGCTGGAAACGGCGCTCCAGGGCGGCGTCTTTTTCGACGTACTTGCGATATTCGTCGAGGGTGGTGGCGCCGATGCAGCGCAGTTCGCCCCGGGCCAGGGCCGGCTTGAGCAGGTTCGCCGCGTCGCTGCCTCCTTCGGCGCGACCCGCGCCCACCACGGTGTGCAGCTCGTCGATGAAGAGGATCACTTTGCCGTCGGCGTCCTTCACCTCGCGGAGCACGGCCTTGAGGCGCTCCTCGAACTCGCCGCGGTACTTCGTGCCCGCGATCAACGCGCCCATGTCGAGGGCGACCACGTCCTTATCCTTGAGGCTCTGGGGCACGTCGCCCTCGACGATCCGCAAGGCGAGCCCCTCGGCGATGGCCGTCTTGCCCACCCCCGGCTCGCCGATCAGCACCGGGTTGTTCTTGGTGCGTCGCGACAAGACCTGGATCACGCGGCGGATCTCCTGGTCGCGCCCGATGACCGGGTCGAGCTTGCCCCGGCGGGCGTGATCGACCAGGTCGATTCCGTACCGTTCGAGGGCCTGGAACTTCGCCTCGGGGTTCGGGTCGGTGACGCGCGCGCTGCCGCGCACCCCCTGAAGTGCTTGGAGCACGTCTTTCGCGGTGATCGCGTTCAGCGCGAGGACATTCTTCGCCTTCGATTCGACCTTGGTCATGGCCAGCAGCAGATGCTCGGTCGACACGAACTCGTCTTTCATCGCGTCGGCCTCTTGTTGGGCGGCCTCGAGCACCCGCGCCATCGAGGCGCCCAACTGGGGCGGGGCGCCGCCGGCCACCTTCGGAAAGTGCCCCAGCTCGGAGTCGACGATTCGGTCGAGCTGGGAGCGATTCGCGCCGATCCGTTCGAGGATCGCGCCGACCACCCCCTCGCTTTCGGCGACCAGCGCGCCGAGAAGGTGCAGGGGATCGATTTCCGGATGCCCTCGGTCGGCGGCGAGCGACTGGGCGCGGGCAACCGCCTCCTGGGCCTTGATCGTCAGTTTGTCGAATCGAAACGCCATGGTGGATACCTCCTCGGTGCGGCCCGGCGGGCCGGGCCGATTCGCGCGGCGCGCAGCGCGATCCCCGTGGCCGAAAGGGGCGCCCGGGAAGGCGCGCCGCCCGCAAAGGGCGGCGGCGGGAATCGCGAAACAACACGCACGCCGTTCTCGCGCCGCCCGTTACGAGTCTTTGACCTCGAAATCGGCGTCGATCGCGTCGTCGTCGGCCCCCGGCGTCGGGCCGGCTTGAGGGCCTCCCGGGCCTGCACCGGCGGCCGCGCCGGCCCCGCCCGCCTGCGCCCCGGCCGACTCGTACAGGGTCTTGCTCAGGGCGTGCGAGGCTTGCTCGAGCTGGTGCAAGGCCGACTTGATCGCCTCGGGGTCGCTTCCCTTGGCGGCTTCGCGGGTCTTCTCGATGGCCTGCTTGATGGCCTCCTTGTCGGCGTCGCGCAGCTTCGACTCGTGCTCCTTGATGAGTTTCTCCAGTTGGAAACACATCGAGTCGCCCTGGTTGCGAAGCTCGGCCAGCTCGCGCTTTTTCTTGTCCTCGGCGGCATGCTTCTCGGCCTCCTTGCGCATGTCGTCGATGTCGCCCTCGGAGAGCCCGGCCGATTGTTCGATCCGCACGGTCTGGGCCTTGCCCGTGCCGAGATCCTTGGCCGACACGTTGAGGATCCCGTTCGCGTCGATGTCGAAGCTGACCTCGATCTGCGGGACGCCGCGCGGCGCGGGCGGGATGCCCTCGAGGTTGAACTGCCCGAGCAGGCGGTTGTCGGCGGCCATCTCGCGCTCGCCTTGGTACACCTTGACCGTCACGGCGGTCTGGTTGTCGTCGGCGGTCGAGAAGATCTGCTTCTTTTCGGTCGGAATGGTCGTGTTCCGCTCGACGAGCTTGGTAAACACGCCCCCGAGGGTTTCGATGCCCAGCGACAGGGGCGTTACGTCGAGCAGCAGCACCTCCTGGACCTCGCCGGCGAGCACGCCGCCCTGGATCGCGGCCCCGACGGCCACGACCTCATCGGGGTTGACGCCCTTATGGGGCTCCTTGCCGAAGATCGACCGCACCAGCTCCTGCACCTTGGGGATGCGCGTCGAACCGCCGACCAGCACGACCTCGTCGATGTCGCGGGGCGAGAGGTTCGCGTCCTTGAGGGCCTGGTTGACGGGCCCCCGGCACCGTTCGATGAGGTGGTCGACCAACTGCTCGAACTTCGCCCGGGTGATGTTCATCTGCAAGTGCTTGGGCCCCGAGGCGTCGGCCGTGATGAACGGCAGGTTGATATCGGTCGACTGGGCCGAGCTCAGCTCCCGCTTGGCCTTTTCGCACGCCTCCTGCAATCGCTGCAGGGCCATGGTGTCTTTGCGCAGGTCGATGCCGTGCTCCTTGCGGAACTCGTCGGCCACGTAGTTGATCAGCTCTTCGTCGACGTCGTCGCCGCCGAGATGGGTGTCGCCGTTCGTGCTGATGACGCGGAAGACGCCGTCGGCCATTTCGAGGATCGAAATGTCGAAGGTGCCGCCGCCGAAGTCGAACACGGCGATCTTCTCGGCCTTCTGCTTGTCGAGCCCGTAGGCCAGGGAGGCCGCGGTGGGCTCGTTGATGATGCGCGCGACTTCGAGGCCGGCGATCTGGCCGGCATCCTTGGTGGCCTGGCGCTGGGAGTCGTTGAAGTAGGCGGGGACGGTAATGACGGCCTTGTTGACCTTGTGTCCCAGATAGGCCTCGGCCGCCTCCTTGAGCTTGCGCAAGGTCTTGGCCGAGATCTCCGGGGGCGTATAGTCGCGCCCGTCGACCCGCACCTTGACATAGTCGTCGGGATCGCCCACGACCTCGTACGGGACCATCTTCTCTTCGGTGCTGACTTCGTTGTGGCGCCGTCCCATGAATCGCTTGATCGAGTAGACCGTGCGCTTCGGATTCGTGACGGCCTGGCGTCGGGCGGGTTCTCCGACAAGGGTTTCGCCCTTGTCGGTGAAGGCCACGACGCTTGGGGTGAGGCGGTTGCCCTCGGCATTGGCAATGACTTTCGCCTCCTTCCCCTCCATGACGGCAACCACGGAGTTGGTCGTCCCCAGATCGATGCCGATGATCTTTTCTCCCTCAGCCATCAGGTGCTCCTTTCTCGCTGTGAGCCCAGCTATTCCCGCCCGGCTTCGCGCCCCACTTCAGGGCCCCGTCGAGTCGGCAGGCACGGACGTCGGCCGTGCCGTGAGTCTTCGCTGTGTTATGTTTGCGCTAGATCGTGGCACGAGCCACTTCGAACGATCCAGGCAAGCAAAGTGCGTGCCGAGATGATCGAGAGTTATCCCGCTCGATTCAAGTCGTTTCTCTACAAAAGGTTAGGCGATGACACGTTGCGGCGGGACACCTCGGTTCCGCCCGGTTGCCGGGTTCGCCTGCCATTTTGGCACAGAGCAGCGCGCCCGTGATCCGCAATCGTCGTCATCCTTCTGTAGAGGGGTACGTGTCGTCGGGGCCCCGGTCGCACCGGCCGGGCAACTCGGTTGACACAAACCATGGCGGTCAGTAAGTTTTTGCCGGGCACGGGGAGTTCTTTCGCACGGTGGCGTTGTTGCGGAACACCGGCCCCGCCCTCTCGACCCGCGAGACGAGCCAATGGCCCAACAGAAACCGAGAAAGGCATCGCCGGCCAAGACAAAGCGCGCCGGCACCGCCGAGGGAAACGTCGCGGCCCTGCGGTCCCAGTTGGAGCGGATCGATCGCGAACTGGTCAAGGCCCTCAACGAGCGCGCCAAGCTGGCCCAGCGAATCGGCAGCCTCAAGGACCGGGCCCCAACGGCGGGCATCTCCTTCGCCGACGAAGACGCCATGGTCACGAAGGCGATCGATCTGAACAAGGGGCCCCTGCCCGATCGCTGCATTCGGGCGGTCATGCGGGAGCTGCTGGGCGGTTGCCGCTCGCTGGCGAGGGAATTGCGCGTGGCGTTCTTGGGCCCCCTGTACAGCTTCAGCCACCTGGCCGCCATCCACCGCTTCGGCCAGACGGTCGAGCTGCTTCCCGTCCTGTCGATCCCCGCGGTCTTCGAGGAGGTCAATCGCGGCCACGCCGACTTCGGGATCGTGCCCGTCGAAAACTCGACCGACGGACGCATCGCCGACACGCTCGACATGTTCACGCGCCTGCCGGTGCGCATCTGCGGCGAGGTCGAGCTCGCGATCCATCACACCCTGCTGGGGCGATGCCCTCGCGAGGGGGTTCGCGAGGTCTACAGCAAACCCCAGGCCCTGTCGCAGTGCCGCAATTGGCTGGCGAAACACCTGCCCGTTGCGCGCCCCATCGAGGTCACGAGCACCTCGACGGCCGCCCAACTGGCCAGCGAAAAGCCCGGCGCCGCGGCCATCGCCAGCCTGCAGGCGGGAATTCACTACGGCCTCGACGTGCTGGCCGACCGGATCGAAGACAACCCGGGCAACACGACCCGGTTCGCCGTGATCGGCGAACATTCGGCCGAGCGGACCGGCAACGACCACACCGCCATGATGTTCCAGGTCGAGCATCAGCCCGGCGCGCTGGCCGATGCGATGAACGTGTTCAAGCGGAACCAGCTCAATCTCACTTGGATCGAGTCGTTTCCCATTCCCGGGTCGAAGCGGGCCTACCTGTTCTTCGTCGAGATGGAGGGGCACGAGTCCGACGCCCGCATCCGCCGCGCGACCGAGGCCCTGGCCCGCAAAACGCTTCGACTCGAAATTCTCGGGTCGGCGCCCGTGACCTCGCCGGCCGACTGAGGGCCCGGCCCAGGGACCGAGCGCGATCATGCCCCCGTCGCGCCCCCTTTCGGCTACATCGCCAGCATCCGGATCATCGCAAGCACCCACGCAATCGCGGTCACGACCAGCAGAACGGCCCCGAGCGAGAACTGCCAGCGACCGCGCCGATCACGCCGGGCGAAACGATGGAACGCCAGAACCAAGATCCCCGCCCACGCTGCCATGACAAGCGCGTAGGCCAGTCGCTCGGGGTGAGTCGAGTAGTAGGCAGGCGTAAGCGTCCCTACGTAGAAGAAAACCGCGACCTGCCCGACCACGCACGTGGCAACAAGCAACCTGCCAGCGATCCTTCTCATGGGCTTGTGCCAATGGAATCGCGTTGAAACGGCTTCTGACTACGGCTCGGGTGATCGGCACCGGCGGATGCGTCGTCCCGGCGCGGACGATTGTAGCGGCCGTGTGATTGTGCGACAAACGGGTAGCGCCGCGGCAAACGTCCCGCCCAAGTCGGGTGAAGTCGCGCATCGGATCGTGGCTCCGCCGGATGCACCAGCACGCAGGGCCAACCAGGCCCACCCGGCATGGGGGTGCGGCGATTGCCAGTCGCACGCGTTGCTGATAAACTCTGCGCGGGTTTCTCTTCTTCAGCCGTTCACGCAGAGCCATGGCCCTCACGACGCCCGAATCGTTTCTCGAAGCCCTCGAGAAGAGCAAACTGGTCGACGGCGAAGGTCTCGCCCAAGCGCGCCAAGCGGCCGCGCAAGCCGGCGACGCCAAATCGCTCGCGAAACGGCTGATCGGCAGCCATCTGCTCACGCGCTGGCAGGCTGGCCGGCTGCTGGCAGGTCGAACGTCGTTCTTCCTGGGCAAGTACAAGCTCATCGACCTGCTCGGCATCGGAGGCATCGGCCAGGTCTTTCTGGCCCGGCACACCCGCATGAACCGCTCGGTCATGCTGCAGATCATCTCCAAGCCGGTGGCGCGGGACCCGGAGGCTCGCGCGCAGTTCATGGCCGAGCTGCGGTCGGTCGCCGCGCTAGACCATCCCCATATCGTCCACACCTTCGACGTCGACAGCGACGGAAACCGGTATTACCTGGTCATGGAACGGGTCGACGGGCAAGACCTTCAGCACCTGGTCGAGTCGAAGGGCCCGCTCGACCCGGAGCACGCGGCCGACCTGGTGCGCCAGGTTGCCGACGGCCTGTCGTACGCCCATGCCCGCGGGCTCGTGCACCACGACGTTCGCCCCGTCAATCTCGTGGTCGGCAAGGAGGGCGTGGTCAAAATCCTCGGCATCGGCATGGCCCGTCTGGCCGTCGGCGCCCGGGCCGCGAATGGCCACGAGCCCCCGCCTTCGGTCGACTACCTGGCGCCCGAGCAGAAAGCCGACGGCGCCCGGGCCGACCACCGGGCCGACGTCTATGCCATGGGGGCGACGCTTTTCTACCTGCTCGCGGGTCGCGCGCCGTCGGCCGAGAGCGGGCCCGCCGGCATCCGCGATCTGCGGGCCGACGTTCCCGAGGATTTGGCCGATCTGTGCGCCAAGATGATGGCCGCGGAGCCCGAGTCGCGGTTCCAGTCGGCCGAAGAGGTGCGCGAAGCGCTCGCGGCCTGGCTGCCGGTCGAAGTGCACGTCGAGGGTTTGGAGCCGTCGGCAGAGCCCGACGACGCCGTCGAGGTCCTCGCCGTGGGGGCCGACGAGGAGAAGAAGGAGTCGAGCGATACGACGGATACACCCCCGAACGACGGGTCGGCTCGGGAGATCCCGCCCGACCGCAAGCGGAAGCTGTTGCTGGCCTCCGTTGCCGGGGGTGCCGTGCTGGTCGTGATCGTTGCCCTGGCGTATCTGTTCGGCCGATCGGGCGACGGGTCAAAGCCCGGCGATTCGACCCGCCTTGCCGATCAGGCAGGCGGACCGCCCGGCGCAGGGGCGTCGGCTTCGCCCTCCGCCGGCGGCGAACCGGGAGTCGGCGAGGGCGAGCAGGCGTGGCCCGCGCTACCCGATTTCGGGAACCTGCGGGATTTCGATCCCCAGGCGTTCGACGACCGAGGGCCAGCCAAGCCGGCCACCCAGGATGCGAAGCCCGATCCGGGCGCTAAGCAGCAGCCCGGCGCCCCCAAGCAGGAGGCGCAGGAGGCCGCGAAGCCCGCGAAGCCCGAACCCAAAGAGCCGGCGAAGCCCGAGGTCGACGAAAAGCCGCAGCCGAAGGAGGACTCGGAAGACGGCGAGGCCGAAAAGCCGCAGCCGAAAGAAGAAACTGAGGCAGCGAAGCCCGAGAAACCCGAACCGGACGCGATGACGCAGGACGACGACCCGGAAAAGTCCGAGCCCGAGCCGGCGCCGTCGGCCGGCGACCCGCTCCGCGACCTGCCCGAGGCCGTGGATCTGCCGGAGTACAGTCTGCGCATGGCCACGACCGGGATGCCCGAGCCGTTCGAGCTGGGCCGCATCCACACGGCGCCTGAGGTCGATTGGCAGCTCTATCTGCTCGGCGGCGACAGCGTCCTCAAGCGTAACCAGAAGTACCGGCTCGACCCGATCGATCGCGAGCCGGCCAAGGCGAGCTGGATGGTCCGGCTGGAGACGACGATCACGGGCAAAGAGCCCACCCAGGAGGACGTGGCTCGGATCGGGCGCTCCGACAATGCGCTGGTGTTCCAATGGGCGCAAGAGGCCCCGGCCGCGGCGAACTACTTGCGCAACTGCATCCTGCAGGTGCGCGTCGAGGGCAGCAGCAGGTATCTGACCCTGTCGACGCCGGTCCAGGTCGAGCCGATCACGATCGACCTCGAGCGGGGCGCCGCCAACGCCAACGTGCCGGTCAAGTGGCTGCCCGACGCCTCGCAGGTTCGCGTGGAGATCACGAAGGTGGAAGGGCGCGAGGGGCACGCCACCGAGCCGGCCGAACCGACGCTGCGCGAACCTTTTGAACTCCACTTCCCGCGGACCGACCGGCACGGGAACACGGCCGATCGGGCCGCATTCCGCGTGCTCTTCACGCCGCGGTCGACGGCGATGTCGGTCCGCGTGCAGTTGCTCGAGCCGCCGTCGACGTTCTTTCGGGGCCTCGGCGGCACCGCACTCATCCAGCGCAACCAGCGCGAGACCGTGCTCAAGAAGCTGGGCGATCAGTTGAGCCCGAAAGACAAGGACAAGGCCCCCCGGGGCGCCGAGCGGTCGCAACTGATCCGCCAGATCGACCTGGTCGAGAAGGAGATGTGGTACATCGACTTCTATCTCGAAGTGCACGCCAAGGCCCAGATTCACTTCCGCGTATTCACCGAAATCGACGGGCGCAAGGTCATCCTGGCGACGACCTGACGCCCAATCGCCCCGTCCACGAACCACTCTTGCCTGCCCACGGCTCCGTTCGATGACCAATCCCGAGATAGCCGCCGTCTTCGACCAGGTTGCCGATCTGCTGGAGTTTCAGGGGGCCAATCCGTTTCGCGTTCGGGCGTATCGGAACGGGGCCCGGGCCATCCGCGACCTGGCCGAGTCGGCCGCCGAGGTGATCGCCGATCCCCACCGCGAGCTGACCGGCATTGCGGGCATCGGCAAGGACCTGGCCGGCAAGGTGACCACGCTCGTCGAGACGGGCACGCTGCCGATGCTCGACGAGCTGCTGGCCGAGATTCCCACGAGCGTGCTGGCGATCCTCCGCGTGCCCGGCCTGGGGCCGAAGCGGGCGGCCGTGCTCTACCGCGAGCTCGAGGTGACCGACCTCGACAAGCTGCGCGAGGCGTGCGAGGCGCACCAGGTTCGCGCGCTCAAGGGTTTTGGGGCCAAGACCGAGGCCGCGATCCTCGAGGGGCTCGAGATCGCCGCCCAGGGCGACAAGCGGACCTACTGGGCCCAGGCCGACCAGATCGTCGCGGCGATCCTCGAACATTTCGCCGGCTGCGAGGCGATCGAGAAGATCGAGCCGGCCGGCAGCTACCGCCGGGGCAAGGATACCGTGGGCGATCTCGACCTGCTCGCGGTGGCCCGCGACCCGGCCGCGGTCATGGACCGCTTCGCCGCGTTCCCCAGCCTCAAGCAGGTTTTGCTGCGGGGCGACACGAAGATGTCGATCCGGCTTCTGACGGGCCTCCAGGCCGACCTGCGCGTCGTGCCGGCCGAGTCGTTCGGAGCGGCCCTCCAGTACTTCACCGGCTCGAAGGAGCACAACGTCGTCCTCCGCGGCAAGGCCAAGGACCTGGGCCTGAAGGTGAACGAGTACGGCGTGTTCCGCGGCGACGAGCAGGTCGCCGGGGCCACGGAAGAAGAGGTCTACGCGGCCATCCGTCTCCCCTGGATCCCGCCCGAGCTTCGCGAGGCCCGGCGCGAGTTCGAGTGGGCCGAGGCCGGCCGGTTGCCCGAGCTGATCGAGCTGGCCGACGTGCGCGGCGACCTGCACATGCACACGAGCTGGACCGACGGGATCGACACGATCGAGGAGATGGCCACCGCGGCCAAGGCGCGGGGGCTGAAGTATGTGGCCATTACCGACCACTCGAAGCGGGTCAGCATGGCGGGCGGGCTCGACGGCAACGCCCTGCGCCGTCAATGGGCCGACGTCGACGAGGCCAACGACGCCATGCGGGGCATCCGCATTCTCAAGGGCGTCGAGGTCGACATCCTCGAAAAGGGCGGGCTCGACCTCGACGACGACGTGCTGGCCCAGGCCGACTGGGTGGTGGCAAGTGTCCATTACGGGCAGCGGCAGCCCCGCGAGCAGATCACCCGGCGCGTGATCGGGGCCCTCCAGAACCCGTACGTGTGCGCAATCGCCCATCCCACCGGGCGCTTGCTCAACCAGCGAACCTCTTATGAAATCGACCTCGACGCCGTGCTCAAGGTGGCACGCGACGAGGGGAAGATGATGGAGCTGAACGCCCACCCCAGCCGCCTCGATCTCGACGACGTGGCCTGTGCGGCGGCCAAGAACTACGGCGTGCCGATTGTCATTTCGACCGACGCGCATAACATCAATGGGCTTGGCGCCATGCGCTACGGCGTGCTGCAGGCCCGCCGAGCCGGCCTGACCAAGGCCGACGTCGCCAACACCCGTGCCTGGGCCGAACTGAAGAAGATGCTCCGACGCTCGTGAGCCGTCCATGAAGATCCACGAATATCAAGCCAAGCAGATTCTGCGGGAAGCCGGCGTGGCGGTGCCTCGCGGAATCGTGGCCGACACGCCCCGGGCCGCGGCCAACGCCTTCCACGAGTTGGGCGCGGGCGCGGCCGTGATCAAGTCGCAGATCCACGCGGGCGGAAGAGGCAAGGGAACGATCCGCGGCAATCCCGGCCAGCACGGCGTGATGCTCGTGCGCAGCGCCGACGAGGCGGCCGACGCCGCCCGAAACCTGCTCGGCCACACCCTGGTCACCGTGCAGACCGGACCCGACGGACAGGTCGTGCGCCGCGTGTTGGTCGAAGAGGGCTGCGACGTGGCCCGCGAACTCTACGTGGGCATCGCCGTCGACCGCGCCGCGGCCGGTCCCGTGCTGATGGCATCGAGCCAGGGCGGCATGGAGATCGAAAAGGTGGCCGCCGAAACGCCCGAGGCGATCTTTCGCGAGCCCTTCCATCCCGACGTGGGGTTGCACGGCTTCCAGGCCCGCAAGCTGGCCCAGAAGCTCGGGCTGGGCGGCGCCGGCGCCCGCCTGGCCGACCGGTTCCTGCGGGGCCTTTGCCGCGCGTTCGTCGGGCGCGATTGCAGCCTGGTCGAGATCAACCCGCTGGTCGTCACGGTCGCCGGCGAGCTTCTGGCGCTGGACGCCAAAATGAGCTTCGACGACAACGCCCTGTTCCGGCACCCCGATCTGGCCGACTTGCGCGACCTGGCCGAAGAGGAGCCGATCGAGATCCGCGCGGCCGAGGAGGGGCTCAGCTACGTCAAGCTCGACGGCAACATCGGGTGCCTGGTCAACGGGGCGGGCCTGGCGATGAGCACCATGGATCTGATCAAGCTCCACGGCGGCGAGCCCGCCAACTTCCTCGACGTGGGCGGCGGGGCCAACGTCCACCAGGTGACCGAGGCCTTTCGCATCCTGCTCGACGATCCGAACGTCCGGGCCGTGCTGGTCAACATCTTCGGCGGCATCATGCGGTGCACCACGATTGCCGAGGCGATCGTGGCCGCGTACAAGTCGGTCGGCTTCAACGTGCCCCTGGTGGTGCGGCTCGAGGGGACCGAGGTCGACGAAGGACGCCGCATCCTCGCCCAAAGCGGCATCGACGTCGTCGCCGCCGACGGACTGACCGACGCGGCAAAGAAGGTGGTCGCCGCCGCGGCGTGAAGCACGGAGGCATCTCGACGCCAACGCGGGCCGCGACGATGCTCCGCTTCGCCGGCCTTCGGGCCGGCACGTCTCCTAATGCTCCGCTGCCCTCGGTGGAGCGAAGCGCTGTTTGCCGGCGGCCGAGGAGGTATAATCCTCCCGTCCGACGCGGCCCGATGCCCGCTCCCGCCGTTCCGCGGCGACGTCGCTCGCGTCGGATGCCAACGGGGCCCCGATTCGATCGACGGATCGTTTCGGTCGACGGATCGTTGCGCATGGGAACGGGAACTTGTCCATGGGAGACCGTGCCGTGAACCGCTTCGCCTCCTTCGTCGTCGCACTCGCCGCGCTCGTCGCTTCCGAGGAAGCCGCGGCGCAGTTCCCCTTCAAGCATCATCTTGGCGACCCCGACTTGAAGGGTCGAAACATGGGTCAGGCCGATCTGGCCGATCTGACGGCAAATGGGAAACTCGAGTTCATTACGGGAGAGCAGGGCGGAGACATCTTCTGGTACGAGTATCGCGCGCCGGACCGTTGGGTGCGCCACGTCCTGGGACGGAAATCGCCGTCCGACGTTGGCGGTGCGGCCATGGACGTCAACGGCAACGGCCGCGTCGACTTCGTCACCGGCGGAGCCTGGTACGAGAACCCCGGCAACCCGGCCGAGCAAGAGTTCACCCGGCACGTTTTCGATCCCGACCTGAACTCGGTGCACGACGTCGTTCTCGGCGACGTCGACGGCGACGGCAAGCTCGACGTCGTGACCATGGCCGACACGCGGGCAGTTCCCACCAACGAGCTCCGCTGGTACAAGATTCCCGACGACCCGACCGAGCGCTGGGCTGTCACGCGGATCGGCGATCCCACCCATGCGGGTGTTTCGCTGGGAGACATCGACGGCGACGGAGACCTGGACGTCGTGCGCAGCAACGTCTGGTTCGAAAACCTCGGCCGGGGCCGAACGTGGGGCATGCACAAGATGACCGAGCCCTGGGGCGCGGCGAGCCCGGCGTTCGCGGTCAACGCCACCAAGACCCAAACGGCCGACCTCAACGGCGACGGCCGGCTCGACGTGGTGATCTGCGACGCCGAGAACGCGAACTCCAAAATCGCCTGGCTCGAAGCGCCCGACGATCCGCGCGAGGGCGACTGGAAGATCCACCCCCTGCCGCGGAGCGACGACGACCCGCGCGGCGCACTGCACTCGCTGAGGCTTGCGGATTTCAACAACGACGGGCGCCTGGAGATCCTGGCGGTCGAGATGGAGCGGTTTCGCGGCAAGCGGCCGCCGCGCTGGTTCCTCTGGCAAAACGTCGACGGTAAGGGAACGTTCGTCGAGCACGTGATTCTCGATGCGAACCTGGGAGGCCACGAAACGGTCGTGGGCGACGTCGACGGCGACGGCGACGTCGACATCTGCTCGAAACCCTGGTCTCCCTATCCCGGCAATGCGATCGGCGGACGAAGCCATTTCAGCTACCTGGAGAACCTGACGATCCAGGCGCCAGGGGCCCGGCCGCGCACCGGCCGTTGACGAAGCACGCGAGCGGGACAGGCACCTGCGCTGCGCTACGGAGCCAGTCCCTCACGGCAGCGGCCATCCGGGGCGTCGAGCACGGTTTCGAGGCTCGCCTCGATGTCTTCCTGCCCGGCCAGGAACCGCAGGGTAATCGTCACGGCCCGGAGAGGAAGCGGGCCGAGCCGGTCGATGCCCAGCTTGACGAGGTCCTTGTGCGTGCACACGATCGCCGACACGTCGAGGCTCGCTGCCCAGTCGGCCAGCGATTCGAGGTCGGACCGCTCGTAGCGGTAATGGTCGGAGAACTCCCGGAAGGCGACCACGCGACAGGCGCAGGCTTCGAGGGTGTGGCGAAAGCCGGCCGGATTGCCGATGCCGCAGAAGGCGCCCACCGGTTGACCCGCGAGCGACGAGAGCGGCGCTTCGGCCCCGGTGAAGGACAGCAGCTTTTCCGGGGCGTGGGACACCTCGGCCCAGGCGGCCTCGGGAGCATACCTGCCGATTCGCTCGCGGATTCGGGCCCGCGTCGCGGCGTCGACCACGTCGGCCCGGGAAAGCACGACCGCGTGGGCTCGGGCGAGTCCGGCCAGGGGCTCGCGCAGCGTGCCTCGCGGAAACACGTGACCGAAACCGAACGGCTCGCAGGCGTCGACCATGACCAGGTCGAGATCGCGGGCGATGCGTCGGTGCTGGAACGCGTCGTCGAGCAGGATGAGCTGGCAGCCCAGCTCTTCGACGGCCACCCGGGCCGCCTCGAGGCGATCGGGGTTTTGCAGATGGGGCACGTCGGGAAGATGGTGCTCCAATTCGAGGGCCTCGTCGTTGACGGCGCCGGCCTCGGCCCCGTACCCTCGGCTGATCACGGTCACGCGCAGCCCGCGCCGACGGAGCCATCGGGCGATCCAGGCGACCATGGGCGTCTTGCCGGTTCCGCCGAGCGTGAGGTTGCCCACGCTCACGACGGGCACCGGAACCCGCTCGATCGGCGTCCTGCGCGCGTCGTATCGGCGATTGCGCCACCGCATGGCCCAGGCGTAGGGCGTTTCGAGAATGCGCAGCCCCAGGCGCATCGCCCCGGCTCTCAACCCGCGGCGTCGCCCGCTCACCAGGTCTCGAAACTCCGATGGTGTCAGCACGGCTCTTTGTGTGCAGCCGTCGGTCACGGCCTCCCGAACGCGATGCCGGGCAACGGCCCCCTTTGCGCCCGGCGGCTCGACCATTCTGGCCGACGCGCGATGCGTTGACAACCTCGACATCGACGAACCGGGCGCGAATTTGCCTCGGGCCTCGGTTTGGCGATAATGGGTAACGAAAGGGGCCTCGGACGGCAATCGCCCCCCGGGGGCGGGCCCCACGTCAACCCGAAAACTGGAGAGACCTGCGCCATGAAGAGACTGAGCATCCCCTTGACTTTCGCCCTGTTGCTGCTGCTAGGTCCCCAGGCCGGGGCCCAGGTGCGCTATGAGATCGAGTTCCCCGACCTGCCCGGCTATCAAACGCTCAAGTGCGACCTGCACATGCACACGGTATTCTCCGACGGGCTCGTGTGGCCGACGGTGCGCGTCGACGAGGCCTGGCGGCTCGGGCTCGACGCGATTGCGATTACCGATCACATCGAATACCAGCCGCGCAAGGACGACATTCCCACGAATCACAACCGCCCCTACGAGTTGGCGGCCGGGCGGGCGCGGGAGCACAAC
>Ga0334884_1003201_pt1 | contig 19017 bp, 10 predicted proteins | sample GraSluR1_MG_7_FD_207215 | JGI IMG/M metagenome (GOLD analysis project Ga0334884, IMG submission 207215) | Sludge microbial communities from methane-producing bioreactor in Wageningen University, Netherlands - Granular Sludge_12_05 R1 | ecosystem: Engineered > Bioreactor > Anaerobic >...
CCCACTTGAATCGCGGTGAAATCGATAGGGCCATCGAGCGCTTCATGGCGGCGCGGGACGAGGCCGGCAAGGACGGGGATCTGCGTTTTCGTGCGGCCTTCAATTTGGGTTCGGCCTACGCGGCGCGGGCCGATAGCCACGGCGCGCCGCAACAGCAGTCGCCCGAGAGCCTGGAGGCGTGTCTGGATGACTTGCGCAACGCGGCGGCGTGGTTTCGTGACGCCGTGCGTCAGCGCCCGACGGACACGGACGCGCGCCACAACCTGGAGGTGGTGCTGCGTCAAGCGCAGGTCTTGGTGGATTTCATGAACCGCGGCAGCGATCGTTTGGAGCGTCAGCTCGACGCGCTCATCGAGGGTCAGCGGGGGATGCGTGAGGAGATTCGGCAGCTTTCGAGTCGGGTGCAGGTGGCGCAGAGCGCCCAGGAGCCGCTGAGCTTCATGAGCGAGTTCAGGTCGGTGGCCTCACGGCAGCGGACCTTGATCAGCGATGCCAATGGTGTTGCCGAGAGCGCCTGGGATGAGATCGGCCACCTGCAGGGGATGGCGGAGGAGGAGCGATCCGAGGCGGATACCTTGCGTCTCTATCAGATTCAGACGCTGAGCGCTCATGTCGAGGAGGCGCGTCGCGCGATGGCGGATACGCGTCGCTTGCTGCGCGATCTCGACGCCGAACCAGCCCACCGGCGCGCCGATGCGGCGCTGCGCGGCTTGATGCGGGCGCGGGAGCAGTTGGCGAACCCTCTCGAGGTGTTGCGGGCCATCGCGGCGGACCATGAGGAGGTGTGGCGTTATGCGCAGCTTCATCAGGGATTGACGGCGGGGGCATTCAAGGTCGAAGGGGGCGAAGGGGAGGTGGTGTTGCCAGCGTGGCTCAATCCGGGGCATCTGAGTGAGGCGCAGGGCAGCGTGCAAGCGCGCCTGCAAGAGATGGCGCAACGCCTTGGCGCGGCAGTGGCGGCAGCCGGTGCTGGCGAAGGCCCAGAGGTGGACGCCCAGGCCGCAGCGCTCATCGCGGCGGCGGCCGAGGCGCTGCCCGAGGTAGAGCTTGCGATTGGCGAGATGGATGCCGCCATCGCGGCTTTTGGACAGGAGCGCGTGGCGCTCGGTGCCGCGGCGCAGGAGCGCGCCATGCGTCACTTGGCGGCGGCGCTGGAGCGTTTTGCCGCTTTGAAGTCGCTCATCGAGATCGCCTGGGCGGAGCAGCAGCAAGTGACGCGGCTGGCGATCCATGACGGCAGCTCAGAGGCGGCAGAAGGGTCGCTCGCGCCAGCGGAGCGGCAGCGGCTGCTGCGGGAAGGGGTGGAGCGCAATTGGCAGCGGATGATTCGGCTAGAGGGGCTCTTGGAACAGGAAGGGGCCGGCGCTGAGGGAGAGGAAGCGGGGGCGCTCTTTGCGGCGGCCGAGGAGGCGCGCCAGCAGACCCTGGCGGGCCTGGCCCAAGTGGCGCGGGCCCTGGGGGGCTTGGAGGCGTTGCCTTTGACGGTGGAGCGCGATGAAGAGGGGAGTGAGGAGGCCTATATGGCGGAGGTGGGGCGGCTCTCGCGCGAGGTTTTTGGCGGGGTGCAGCAAGCCAACGCGGGGTTGGAACAGTTGCGTTTGCTCTTCATGACGTTGATCGAACACATTCAGGAGCTGGGGCGCGTGCAGGTGGAGACCTTGGATAGAAGCGCGCGGGCGGCGGCAGAGTTGCCTGAAGATGAGGCCGTGCGCGCCCTGCTGGCTGGGCCCCTCAGCGATCGCCAGCGTCAGCACGAGACGGTGGCATTGGCTTTGGCGGAAGCGCTCGAGGCGCAGGCCGACCAGGCCATGGCGGCAGGGGACGGGCCGAACGCTGGCGGCGCATCGCCGGCGGAGACGGCGCAGAAGCTTGGCCAGGCCGCTGGTGAGCTGCAATCGGCGGCGGCGGTGATGCGTCTGGCCGATGGCGCCTTGAGCCAAAGTCCGAGTGACTTCTCCGCGGCTGTGCGGCACCAAGAGGAGGCGGTGCAACACATCCACAATGCGCTCGCGCTCTTGCAACCCCCACAGCAGCAACCACAAGATGAGCAGGAGGAGGAGGAGGCGTCTGAGTCGCAGATGTCAGAAGAGCAGGCGCAGCGCAAGCTGCAGGAGATCCGTGAGCGTGAGGCCGAGCGCCGTCGTCAACGGGATCGCCGGCAAGCGCCGCCTGAGCCTGTCGAGCGCGACTGGTAGTTCGTTCGCCGATGGCATCCTCTGCGTCGCCTGCTTCCTTCCCTCTCGTTCCACGGTCCAAGCCATGTCATGCCAACCTCGTCTGATTCGGGTTTTCGTCTTCGCGCTGCTGCTGGGTGGGGTGCCGTCGGCCCTCTGGGGCCAAGAGGTGTCTCTTCAGGTGGATGCGACGGAGATCTATGCGGACATGCCTTTCACGCTCTCGGTGGTGCTCAAAGGATTTGCGGAGGTGCCGGAGCCGGCGTTGAGTGAGGTGAGCATCCCTGGGGCGGAGGTGCGCTTCATGGGGGTGACGCCGAGCGTGAGCTCGATGACGACGATCATCAACGGCAAGCGCACGGACTCGCGGGAGGTGACCTTCGTGCACCGCTATCGGGTGACGGTCCCCCGGGCTGGTCGCTATACGGTGGCGCCGATTGTGGCCAGCCAAGATGGGCAGAGCGCTGCGACGAGCGAGGCCGTTTTCGAGGCCATCGATGTGGCCGACTCGGACGAGATGCGCTTGGAGATGCGCTTCCCCGAGCGGCCGGTGTGGGTGGGGGAGACCTTCGCGGTGACGCTGGATTGGCTGTTACGCAAGGACGTGCAAGGGCAGGCTTTTGCAGTGCCGCTCTTTGAGATGGGGGATGTGTTCGAGGTGAAGGAGCCCCAGTTGTCAGGGCGGGAGCGGACCTTGGCCTTCGAGACCGCGACCAAGACCTTGAACCTGCCTTTCAGCCGCGACAACGTCACCCTCCAGGGCCAGTCCTACGTGCGCTTCCGTTTTGTGGTGCGGGTGACGCCGCTCAAGGCCGGTCGTTTCGAGATTGGTGCCGCCAAGGTCATGGCCCAGCTCCAGGTGGGCATGACGCGCGATCGCTTTGGTTTTCCAACGGCGCGTACCCGGGTCTTCAAGGCCGAGGACAGGCCACGGACCTTCGATGTCAAAGCGCTGCCGCTGCGCAACAAACCGGCGTCCTTCACCAACGCCGTGGGGAGCGCCTTTTCGCTGGAGGTGACGGCGGATCGTACGGTGGTCAAGGTGGGTGATCCCGTGGAGCTGCGCGTGGTGGTGCGCGGCGATGGCAACATGGATGGGCTGATGTTGGCGCGCCTCGATCAGGGCGGTGGGATGGACCCGACGCTTTTTGCCGTGCCGGCGGACATGGCGCCGGGTGAGACGCAGGTCAGCGATGGCGTGGCCAGCAAGGTTTTTCGGGTCGTGGTGCGGGTCAAGAGCGAGCGCGTGCGTGAGATTCCACCGCTGGCCTTCTCATTCTTCAACCCAGAGCGTGGGGAGTACCAGACGGTTCGTTCGCAGCCCATCGCGCTGTCGGTGACCGACGCGGGTCGGGTCGGGGTGGGCGATGTGGTGAGCGGTGCTGCGGCGACGGCGCCACGAGAGGGTGGGGCCAAGGGGGAGCGGGGCCGCGATGAGGGTGCAGGGCAAGGCGTGGAGCGCGGGTCACCCGCCTTGGCGCTGGATATGGGGTTGAGTGAGCCGGCGGTGTCGCTGCGGCGGGCGTGGCGGACGCGAGATGTTTTGCGTTGGGTCGTGGCGCTTTATGCTTTGCCTTTTGTGCTGCTGGTGGTGTTGCTGGTGTGGCGCCGGCAGGCCGTGCGGGGGGCGCGTGCCCGGACCCAGCGGGCGCGGGAGCGCGAGCTGCGGGCCCTGCTGGCTCGGGCCGAGGGCGCGCCAGCGCGGGAGATTGTGGGTGAGTTGGTGGTGGCGGTGCGCGGGTGGTTGAGCGCGCGGGCGCTGCCGCCGAGCGAAGCGGCGGGGCTCTTCGAGCGGCTGGAGAACGCCAGCTTCGATCCCAAGCTGTCCGAGCAGCCCCTGGCTGAGCCGCTGCGCGCCGAAGTGCGTCACTTGCTGCGTCGCCGCGGGCCAAAATCTTCTTCGGTGGTGATGCTGTTGCTGGCGGGGCTGGCGGTGGTGGCCTTGGGGACCCCGCGGCCGCTGTGGGCAGAGGCCGGGGCGACGGTTGAGCAGGCGCGTGCGGCCTATCAACAGGCCATGTCCGAGACGGAGCGGGCGGCGCGGGTGCAGGCATTTGCGCGGGCGGCAGCGCTTTTCCAAGGGCTGGTCGCCGCGTCGCCCGATGCGCCAGAGTTGATGGTGGACTGGGGCAACGCGGCCTTTGGGGCTCAACAAGTGGGTCACGCGGTGCTGGCCTACAAGCGGGCCTTGTATCTGGAGCCTGGTCACCCGCGTGCGCAGAAGAATTTGGCCTTCGTGCGCAGCACCATGCCCGATGACTTACCCCCTCCCAAAGTAGAGAAGGGTTCTTTGGCGGTCTTCTTCTTCATCAACGATTTGTGGACCTATCCGTGGCGTTTGCTCTTGGGGGCGGTGTTGTTCTCGCTGGGGGCCCTGTTGTGCTTGCCGTGGCCGTTGGCGGCGCACACCCGTCGGGCGCTGCGGCTGGGGGCGGTGGTGCCGCTGTTGTTGTGGGTGTGGTCGCTTGGCGCCTTGCTGGCCGAGCCCGATCACGCCCAAGAGGGGGTGGTTATCACAGAGAGCACCTTGCGCGCTGCCGATAGCCCTGGTGCGGCGGCGGTGCTTTCTCAGGCCCTGGTGCCGGGAACGGAGGTGGTGGTGGTGGAGGTGCGCGAGGGTTGGACCAAGGTGCAGATTGGCGATGGTCGGCAGGGTTGGGTGCAGAGTGGGGCGGTGCTGGGCGTGGTGCCTTAGGCTTGGTTTTCGTTAGTGGCGCCACTGGTGCGGACGTGCTAATCCTTGCACGCTTGAGGGTGCTGTGGGATCTTCTGGCTGCCCCACGGCGTCGCCTCGTGATGAAGTGTTTATCGGCTTGATGTGGTTCGCCTATGTTGCTCGATCGACTTTTCGGGTTGTTTTCCAATGATTTGGCTATAGACCTCGGGACGGCCAACACCCTGATCTATGCCAAAGGCAAGGGTATCGTCTTGTCGGAGCCGAGCGTGGTGGCGGTGCAGAAGGACGCGCGGGGGGGGAAGCGGGTGCTGGCGGTGGGCCGGGAAGCCAAGGATATGCTGGGGCGGACGCCGGGTTCGATCGTGGCGATTCGGCCGATGAAGGATGGGGTGATCGCCGATTTCGAGGTGACCGAGGCGATGTTGCGCTATTTCATCACCCGGGCGCACAACCGCAAGACTTTGGTGCATCCGCGGATCATCATCTGTGTGCCCTTCGGTATCACCGAGGTGGAGAAGCGTGCCGTGCGCGAGAGCGCTGAGTCAGCCGGGGCGCGGGAGGTCTATCTCATCGAGGAGCCGATGGCGGCGGCCATTGGGGCGGGTCTGCCCATCACGCAGCCTTCGGGCAACATGATCGTCGACATCGGTGGCGGCACGACGGAAGTGGCCGTCATCAGCTTGGCGGGCATCGTCTACTCGAACAGCGTGCGGGTGGGTGGCGACAAGATGGATGAGGCCATCATCCAACACATGAAACGCAAGTACAATTTGCTCATCGGCGAGCGGACCTCGGAGCAGATCAAGTGCGAGATAGGTACGGCCTATCCCACGGAGGACGTCTTGACGATGGACGTCAAGGGTCGAGACTTGGTGGCGGGCCTTCCCAAGACCATCGAGATCAACTCCGATGAGGTGCGGGATGCGCTGCAGGAGCCGATCAATGCCATCGTGCAGGCGGTGCGTTCGGCGTTGGAGAAGACGCCACCGGAGCTTTCAGCGGACATCGTGGACAAAGGCATCGTCTTGGCCGGAGGTGGCGCGCTGCTGAAGAATTTGGACATTCTCCTGCGCGAGGAGACGGGGCTGCCAGTGATGCTGGCGGAGGACCCTCTGACGGCGGTGGTGCTGGGCTCCGGTCGGGCGCTGGATCAGATTGATTTATTGCGTGAAGTCGCCATCACCTGAGGGTAGGCGTCGACCATGAACGATCTTCTACGCCGCTACCGCGATCCTGCCTTGGTCATTCTCTTGCTCGCCTTACCCCTCTACATGCTGGGTTCCTATCGAGGGGATCGCAGCCGTCCGGGTGCGATGAGCGCCATGACGATGCAGGCCGTGGGGAGCCTGCAGAGTCAGGGCGACGGGGTGATCGGTCGCGTCGGTCGTTTGTGGGACGACTACGTGGATTTGATCGACGTCAAGGCGGAGAACCGTCGTTTGGTGATAGAGAACGCGCGTTTGCGGGAGGAGAACATTCGTCTGCAAGGCATCCTGCAGGAGAACGCGCGATTGGCGGCGTTGGTGGGCTTCAAGTCGGCGCGCCCTACGCTGCACCTGGTGCCGGCGCGGGTGATCGCTGCAGATGTGTCCCCCTACTTCCGGGTGTTGCGCATTCGCATCGACACGGGGGAGCACCTGGTCGAGCCGGGCATGCCGGTGGTGGCGGCTGAAGGTGTGGTGGGGCAGATCGAGGTGGTGGCAGGACGCTACAGCGATGTGATGCTGGCCGTGGATCCGCGATCCAAGATCGACATTTTGACCCAGAGCAACCGAGCCCGTGGCATTCTGGTGGGATTGGGGCACGACAATGACTATCTGGCGCAGATCTCCTATTTGCTGCGTCGCGATGAGGTGGAAGAGGGGGACATCGTGGTGACCAGCGGTCGCGGTGGCCGCTTCCCCAAGGAGCTACCCGTTGGTCGGATTCGAGCGATTGACGCGCAAGCCTATGGCCTGTACCAGAACGCCTGGGTAGAGCCGGTGGTGGATTTTTCGCGCCTCGAAGAGGTTTTCGTGGTGGTCGGTGACGCGGCGGTTCCGCGATGAGCAAGGTGGTGGATGGCAGGCGGGCTCAGCCGGTGGAGGCTGAGCCATGACGGCGCTGATTGGTGGGGTGGTGGCGCTCCTGTTCATGATAGGCGCGAGCACGGTGACCTCGGTGTTCTCAGTGCAAGCCTTGGTGGTGCACACCAGCATCGCCATCGCGACGCCGCTGTCGTTGCGCCGCCCCTTTCACGAGGTGGCCCTCGTCATGCTTGCGGTGAACTTTCTCGCCGATCAGTTGGCATCGGGCCCGCCAGGCGTCTACGGCCTGCTGCTGTCGGTGGTGTTTTTCGCGATATTTGTCGTCAGCCAACGCATCGGTGGCCGCTATCTTTTGGCGACGGCGGCCATCGCCGCCATCGCCTCGGGGGTGGTGGACCTCGGCTATGGGTTGATGCTGTCGGTTTTCTATCCCGAGGCTGGCTTGTTGCGATTGTTCGCCGTGACTTTTGTGCCCAACGCGGTGGCGACGGCGTTGGTGGCGTTGCTCTTCGCGTGGGTGGTCAGTGTGAGTGAGCGCCTCTCTTTCCGCCGCTCCGAGAGCAGAGTGACGATAGACTGAGGGCGTTGAGGTGGACGCGGTTGTCAATACCACATGCTTGCACTAGCCTTGTGGTGGTCCTCTTGGGCGGCGTTGGAATGAGGAGTGCTTTTCATGTTGCGAATCCTTCCCTTGTTTTTGGTGTGTTTCGTTGTCGCTTGTGGTCCCGGGGTGGCTTCAAACCCCGCACAGATGGCTGACACGGCGCTTGATTGTGAGGCCTTGCGTGCCGGCCACTTCGAGATCTGCGTCGCCGATCTCCTGGACGCAGATGCGAGCATTCCCGAGGATTTGGCGCTGGCCTATTGCGCTTGTGTCATCGATCGCGCCATCGAGAGCTTCGGCTGCGCGGGGGTGGCCTCTCACGAGAGCGTGGATGACGCGACGTGGGAGCAGCACTACCTGCCCCTGATCGATGCCTGTGGGGACGCGGTCTTTGGGCCGCCAGAGGACGAAGGGGTGGAACCCTACTTCGATGATGGCGATGAGGCTGTGGAAGAGGGGGAGCCAGGGCCTGAGGCAGAGCTGAGTTCTGAGGATGATCCGGGTGAGGCCTCGGAAGCAGATGGCGATGAAGAGAAGTGAGGCTCAGGGCCACGCGTTGATGTCGCCGTAAGGCTGGCCATCGAGGATGGCGAGGCTGCGTCGGGCCGTTTCAGCGATGACGGCGTTATCCGAGCCCATGGCCTGTTGCAGGCGGCGGCGCAGCTCGGGATCCTCGTAGGAGGCCATGGCCTCGATGAGGCTGAGGCGTGCCGGGCTGTCTTCAGCGACGCCGTCGTAGAGTTGGGCGAGCGCTTGGGCTTGGATGCCGCTCTCGGCGGCGCCGAGGGCGACGAGGGCGCGAAGGGTTTGCCCGGCGAAGTCGGCCTCCTTGTCATCTTTGGCTAGGAGGCCCGCGGGGAGCCAGGCACGGATGGCGGCGAGATCCATGGTGGGGTGGTGGACGGCGGCGTCGAGGAGGATGGCTCGCAGCCGCCGTGGGCTGTGCGCTGGTGCGGCCCATTGCAGGAGGTTGGCCCAAGTCGGCGCTTGCTCCCAGATGGCGATGGACTTCGCGGCGGCGTGGCGCAAATCGAGGTGGGTCTCGGGGCGCGCGAGGTAGTGCTCGCCGAAGGCGGCTACGGCGGGATCCTGGGCGTGTACCAGCCCGTCGAAGGCCGCTACGAGCGCTTCTGGCCACTGCTCTTCAGCGAGGAATTGGCGCAGGGCCGCGCGGCACTCGGGCGCATCGATGAAGGGAGGGCGGGCCAGGAGCTGGGCGGTGGCGATGCGGACGGTGGGCCACGTGTTGGTGAGATAGGGGAGAAACAGCGGCAGGGTTGAGGAGGGGAGGGCGGCGAGGCCCGTGAGGAGGGTGGCGATTTCGATGTCCACCTCGGCGACGTCGAGGCGTGCCAGCAGAGCGGGCTCAGCCCCTTCAGGGGTGAGGAGGCCGATGAGACGGGCCGCCAAGATGCGATGGGCCAGGCGTTCGGCGGCGAGGAGGGGGAGGAGCTGGGCGCTCTTCTCCTGCCAACTCAGGCGCGCCACCTCGTCGAGGCTGAGGGTGTGACGCAGCAAGATCTGAAGCAGTGCCAAGCGGGTGTCGTCGCGGAGACCGTCAGCCATGACGTGGCGCCAGATGCTCTGCTCGGCCTTGTCGGCGGCGCTGCCAAGGGCGTCGACGATGGCCTCGATGGGCAGATGCTGGGCGACGCGGCGGTCCAGCGCGCGCAACAGCGCCAGAACCCCCTCATCTGGCGAGGCGGAGAGCAAGGCAAGCGCGTTGTGGAGGTAGGCATCGGAGTCTAGGTCCAAGCTCTCGAGACGCCGGCGCAGAAGATGGGCCGTCGCCGGCTGGTGGTGCGTCAGCAGGGGGAGCCAGGCGTCGATGAGAGTGTGATCAGGGGGGAGTCGCAGGGAGGCGTGAAAGGCGGCTTTGGCGCGGTGCGCGGGTGACATCTTGCGCGTCAGGGCTACGGCGCGGTCCAGGCGCTGTGGGTCTGAAGTGTTTTCTATGGCCGCGCTCAGGATGGCCTGGCTTTGATCGGTGTGGTTGGCGAGGGCTTGGGCAAAGGCGGTGAAGTGCTCGCCGTCTGGGTCCAGGGCGAGGGCGGCCTCGACGAGGGCGTGGAGGTCTTGGTGCGCATCGATGCTGCTCAGACCGGCGATGTCCTCGACGCGGGCAGCCACGGGGAAGGCCACTTTGATGCAGGGGAGCGCTTCTGGGAGGGCGACGCGGTGCCAGGTAGGCTTGGGGTCGTCGTCCCAGGGAATGACGAAGTGCTGTTCCCCGGCGTAGAGGTGGATTTGGGCATCAGGGGGGAGGGCGGGGCTCTCGGCTTGGAGCCAAGCAAAGGCGTCGAGGGAGAGTCCGGGGGGGGCGCGCAGGATGACGAGGCTGTGCTCAGGACCTTGGGAGGTGAATGGCGAGCGCCAGGTGTTGTCGCCGAGGCCCTGTCCAGCGCTGCGCGCTGCGGCGCTGTGCGCCAAGGTGCGCGGTTGGGCGGTGGCGCCGTAGCGCGGGCTTGGTAGCCATGGTTCGGCGACGAGGGCCGTTGGCGCTGGCGACGACGACGTTGGCGCGACGGTGCGGTTGAAGCGGCCGCTGTGCGGATCGAAGGCGACGCGGTCAAAGCCAGGCGGACTGTCACCGCACAGGGTCAGCACCGGATCTGGCCAGGACATCTCCAGATAGCCCGCGCCTGGGGTGTCGACCCAACGCACTTCCGTTTGGGAGAGGGCGTTCCCGTGTACGCCACACCACAGGATGGCGTCGGCGCTGAGATCACCCGAGCCGAAGAAGAAGACCGACCACTCCCCGTGACGGGTGGTGGTGCGGAGCTCCGTGACGAGCTGTTGGGGCGTGATGCGGTGTTGCTGGCCAAGCCAGGGGCCCAAGGGAGCGCTGCCCAGAGGGCACACCGGGCGCAGCTCGCCTGCGCATTGGCCGAGGTGCAGATAGGCGTCGGCGCTAGTGAGACACCAGGTCGCGTCGGAGAGGAGCACCGTGTCGTGGCCCTCTTTGGGGGCAGCGAGGGCGACACCGTGCCAGAGCAACGAGAGGCAGCAGATGAGGGTGCAGGAGCACCGGAGGGCATGGGGCACGAGGTACATGGGCGTTCTTCTGGCAGCGCTACCCCCGGAGATGGATGCAGCCGACGAGAGTGCGCCAAGCTTGGAGGTTGCAGGTGCGCTGGCGCGCATGGCCAGCGCCGTGGCCGGCCCCCTACGGGGTGCTCACGCCGCGGATGGTGAACTCCACCCGGCGGTTGCGCGCGCGCCCTTCGGGGGTGTCGTTGGTGTCGATGGGCCTGTCGGGACCATAGCCGATGGCCTGGAGGCGGTCACCATCGACTCCCTTGGAGATCAGGTAGGTGCGCACCGATGCGGCCCTCCGTTGGCTGAGATCCTTGTTGTAGTCGTACTTGCCGCGATCGTCCGTGTGGCCCTCGATGTCGATGGCGCCGATGTTCGGGTTGGCATTGAGCACCTTGGCGACCTCATCGAGGATGGGGAAGCTCTCGGAGAGGATTTTGTCTTTGGCGGTTTCAAAGAAGACCTGCTCTCTGATGTCGAGTTTGCCTGCTTTGAGGATGACCTTGGCCGTGGGGTCGTCCACGGGGCAGCCATCGTCCACGGCCAAGCCCGGCTCATCGGGGCACTTGTCGAGGTGGTCGGGGATGGTGTCGCCGTCGCGATCGCGGATGGGGCAGCCGTCGGGATCGACCAGGCCAGGTCGGCCTTCACGCGGACACTTGTCGAGGTGGTCGGGGATGGTGTCGCCGTCCGTGTCGAGGGGGCAGCCCGTGTCATCGATGAAGCCGGGCAGGCCTTGGAACGGGCAGCGATCGAAGCGGTCGGGGATGGTGTCACCGTCGGAGTCGATGAGCTCGACCTCGCGACAGTGCTCGGGGATGAGCATGTAGGGGGTGCGGTCGGGGTCGGGGCAGGGCTCGATTTCTGCCAAATAGCCACCATAGTCGTAATCCTGAGCCCAGCGTCCACCGGCGACCCACTGATAGCCCAGGCCGAAAACGACGCGCGTCGACGGTGAGCCGGGGCCAAAGGTGCCGCCGCCGATGGCGGCGGTCAAGGCCAAGCCGCGGGCCCAGCCGGGTTCGTTCCACAGGCGATAGCGGAAGCCAATTTCTGCTTCGACGGGGCGCTCTTCACTGACCAGCTCGGCGTTGTCGCCAGTGACCGTGATTTCTCCATGCACTTCGACGAGGAGGTCCAGGTTGGGGTGGAAAAAGGGGATGGCCGCCGCCCCTGAGAGGAGCAAGGCCTGGCCCAGGGTGTAGCGTCCCAATACGGCCGTTGGGCGGTAGCGGTAGCCCAAGTTGCCGGCAAAGCGCGACTTTCCAAAGGGGTTGAACTCGATGGCGGCCCTGATGTCGAAGCTGACGCTGTCGTCACCGAAGTGGGCGCTGGTTTTTCCGGTGGGGAGACCGAGATCGGCAATGATGGCCAAGCCGACGGGGAAGTCGAGGAGGTCCAAGATCCGGCCCTTGAGGACGACACGCATGTCGCCGACGCCCATGGCGTCATCGAGCTCGGCGTAGGGGCCCGTGCGCAGGTCTGAGCCCGTGGAGAAGCCGATGGGCAGTACCAAGCCGAGCTCGGCGTAGTCGAAGAAGGCCATGCTGACCAGCAGGTCTGCGAAAAACTGGTGATTCACATAGGACTTGCGCTCAGCGTCGCCCGAGAGGCGGAGCAAGAGCGGGTCGTGGCCATAGTTTAAGTAAAAGCCGCCCGTGAGGCGCAGGTGCTCGTCGATGTTGGTGCCATAGACGGTGAGATAGTCGCTGGGGTTGGGTGAGGGGCGCCAGCGCTGCAGATTGTGGGCGGGGATTGGATCCTCGGCGGTCTGTGACCAGGCGAGGCCGGGGGACAGGGTGAGGAGCAGCGTGAGGAGAACAGGCAGGACTCTTGTGCCAAACATGAAAATGCCCCAGTGAGAGGAGACAGAAGGGCGCATCCAGCATCGATCCGGAGTCGACGTTTGCGCGGCTCTGGAGGGAAAGCGCTGTAAAATCAGTGCCGTATGGACACCGTCTTGCGCACGGAGATAATAGCTCAGGGGCCCACTGGGGACAAGACGTCGGCGCGCGCGTGCAGCGTGCAGCGCGCAACGTACAGCGAGGATGACGGCAGCGGGCTCGCTGTCAGAGCTCTACGGCGTAAACGAAGGAAGCTCTGGGGAAGCGCAACAGCCGCTCAGCGATGGTGTCCAGGGGGAGGGCTTTGCCATCGACGTGGGTGGCGCGCAGGGATTCGCCGAGCTCGCGATCGCCGCGGGCTTTGATGCCTCCCGCCAGGCGCATGAGCTTATCGAGGGCTTGAGGGAAGCGCTCGAAGTCCATGACGAAGGCGCCGCGATCGGTGCCGTTGGCGGCCATGAGCTCAGGGTCGAAGCGCATGGCGCCTTCCTGGATAAGGAAGCCGATCTGAATGGCGGCGAGCTGTGGGTAGGGTCGCCAGCGCCCCTCTGCGGTGTAGAGGCCGCGTGAGATCTGGCTGAGGGCCCAGAAGACGGCGTCGGCATAACTGGCGTGGGCCAGGTCGGCGTCGATGAGGCCTTTCTCCTGAAGGAAAGCGATGTACCACATGGCGGCGGTTTGGGCCTTGAGCTCTTCCAGGAGGGTGGCCAGGGGCCCGCCGAAGGCATCATTGTCGGTCTTGCCGTCGACTTTGTATTCGTGGGAGGGTCCGAAGTTGTGGGCGGCCTCGTGGAGGATGGTTCCGAGGAGGTTAGGGGTCGCGGCGTCGACGAAGCTGCTCATGGCGTCGGGGACGAAGAGCGCGGCGGCTTGGGTGCGGCGCACCTGCATGCTGTCGGGATCGGTGTAGAGGTTGCTCATGACCACGGTGCGTCCGCGGCCTTCGTTGGCGACGGGACCCCAATTGGGGAGGCTCTGTCCGATGGTCGCTCCGAAGGGGTTGCGGTCATCGCCAGCGTTGGAGACGATGTCGATGAAGTCGGGCAGTTGAAAGGAGACAGGGCGTGCTTGATAGGGTGCGCCACAGGCCTCGGCCATGTGGGCTTCCATCTCCTGCTGCACTGGGGCGAGTCGGTCTTGCCAGTAGAGTGAGTCGGTGTTGATCCGGGCCAAAGTGAGGTGGAATCCCGCCTTGCGGCTGCAGGGTTCCCAATAGGTTTCGTCGGGGGCGACGCGGACGTACCACCTGGAGTTGCGGGCGTTCATGGCGGCCCAAGCCTCGTCGGCCGGCTCCCAGTGGTTGTCTTCAAAGGCCTGGGCGGCGGCTTCGAGGTAGGTGACGAGGGCGTCCTCGCCGGCTTGGCCGATGGCCGTGGCGGCTTGACGGAGATCCGCGGCGATGGCCTGCATGAGGTCTTGGTAGTGGCTGGTGTAGGGGACGGCGACGAGATCCTGGCCGTCCTGTTTGACCACGGTGAAGGGATCGAGGAGGGCTTTGTTGTCGGGGTGTGCTTCGAGGCGGGTGCAGAAGTCTTCGTCCGCCTGTAGAGCAGCAGGGTAGACGTCGACTCTGACCTTGGCGACGCCGGCCAGGGCGCTGCAGGCGGCGACGCGCTCGGTCTTGGGGCTCTTGCAGCGGGGTCCCCAGTTGCGGTGGAAGAGGGCTTGGCTGAACCAGTCTCCTGCGGGGAGGCGCTTGATGAGGCCTTCCAGGCCATTCTGGCGGGCGTAGAGACGATCGATTTTGGCGCTGGCTTGTAGGATGTGGTTCACAAAGGCCTTTTCGTGTTCCGAGAGGCTCCGGAGGTCATTGTAGACCAGGGTGGCCTTGCCCTCGTCGAGTTCTTCGATGACCCAGCGCAAGCGCTCGGCTTCGGCTGCTTCGAGTCCTTCGGGGAGGGGGGCGCGCCAGGCGTCGAGCATGGCCTGATAGGCGGTGTAGAACTCGGCGCTGAAGCCTTCGTTGAGGCGCCAGGGGATGTGTCGGGCCTGTGGATAGAAGAGGAGGGTCACCACCTCGTCGGGTTGAACGATGCCATCTTGATTGGTGTCGTGGCGCCAGAAGAGGGGGATGAAGAGGCGGACGGCCATCTTGTTGAAGGTGTCGCGATCCAGGGCGTCGAGGGCGGGTCGTTCTTCGCTGGGCTCGGTGGGCTCGGTGGGCACGGGATCATCCTCTTTGGTCACGGTGTTTGGGTCAGTGGCCACGGGTTCTGTACCTTCGTCGCTGGTTGGGGAGGCGGGGGACGTTGGGGGCTTGCCGTCGTCTGCCGTGGTGGTGCCGGGCTCTGCTGAGGCTGCCTCAATGGGTTGCTTTTGCGCTTTGTTGTCTTGGCTGGGTTGACAGGCCGTGACGGCGAGTAGCAGGGCGGCTAGGCCCACGACAACCTTGTAAGTCGACATGATGTACCTCAGGGGCAAGGGCGTCAGTGGTGGACGGCGCCGATGGGGGGATCTTGCGAGAAGAAGAGGGCCACGACGATGACGTTGTCCACGCCGCCGCGGCGGATGGCCTCGCGGCAGAGGGTGTCGGCGGCGGCGCCGGCGTTGGGGGCTTCCGTCATGATGTCGCGCATGGTGGGGCGCGGCAGCATGCCCCAGACACCGTCAGAGACCAGCACGAGGCGGTCGCCGGGGCAGGCGTCGAGAACCCCAACACCCTGGGTGTTCTCGAAGCCGTCGAAGAGCTCGGCCCGGATCACGTGGTCGGCGCCAACGGAGCGCATCAGGATGTTTTTTTCGTCGGCGACCTCGGCTTGCTCTTGGGTCATTTGTCCCGCTTTGACCATCATGCCCACCAGGCTGTGATCTTCGCTGAGAAAGCTGAGTTTGCCTTCGCGCAGTAAGATGGCCCGGGAATCACCCACATGGGCGAGGGCGAGCTGATTGTCGACCAAGAGGACGCCGGTGAAGGTGGTCCCCATTCTTCTGGCGCCGCCCTCTCTGGCGACGGTTTCGACGAGGCAGCGGCTGCCAGCCGCCGCGATTTTCTTGCAGTAGGCGGCGATGTTGGCGCGGATGATGTCGTGATCGGTGTCAAAGAGGAGTTCTTGGAAGGCACGCAGGGCGCCTTGTACGGCGAGCTCGCTGGCGCGGTCGCCGTCTTCGTGGCCGCCCATGCCGTCGGCGACGCAGTAGTAGCCGCAGTGGCGCTGCTGGGTGCGGTGGTGCGCTTTGAACTCGAGGTAGGCGCCTGAGTCTTGGTTGACGATGCGGAGGGGGTTCATGCCGGTGGAGCTCTTCATGGCGACATCCACCCGGATCTGTGGACGCTGCTCGCGTTCGAGCTGCATGAGGGCGCGCTCGACGTCGCGGATGTCGAAGAAGCGCTCCGACGGCAGACTGAGGGTGCGACTGATGACCTGGTGCACCATGGGGACGAGGACGCTGGGCACCTCCCAGTAAGGGGTCTTGGGTGTGCCCATGGCGAGCTCGTGCCCGGTGATGGCGCGGAAGAGCAGGGCACCTAGCGAGTAGATGTCAGCGCCCTCGTCGGCTGGCCCCTGCTCGCCGATTTCGGGTGCGGTGTAGGGTGAGGCCAGGGGGTAGGGGGGGCGCTCGACGGTCTCGCAGAGGTTGAGAAAGTCCGTGAGGGTCACCTGCCATTTGGCGCCGTTGCGCTTGACGTCAAAGGAGGTGGGTCGGAGGCTGGAGAGGATGTAGCCGCTCTGGTGGAGGCGGCCCAAGAGGCGGGCGACCTCGCGGAGGATGCGGACGTGATCGACCATGGTCACGTCATCGGCGTCGTAGAGATGGACGTAGGCGTGCCCTTCAGAGGGATCGATGAGGAGGTATTGGTAGTCGTCGTCGGTCCAGAAGGCGTGCACCCTTGGCAATCCCGGCACGACATTCTCGGCGTGGACGTCTTGGAGGGCGCGCCATTCGACACCGTAGCGGACGAAGGGCGCGTCTTTGGCCCCCTGTTTGAGCACGAGCGGTGTCGATTGGCCGTCGAGGAGCACCCGATAGCGCCGCTCGTAAGTCTGAACGGCGATGCAGCTCATGAGCCGCAGGGAGCGTCCTTCGACGGTGAGTGATGTGAGGTTGAGCAGCGACTCCGGTGGGCTGTGATGGGCGAACCAGAGTTCCTCTGCTTGCAAAACAGGCAGCTCGCGGGTCTGCTCGGAGAGGCCAGTGCGGCTCGCGAAATCGGCGGTGGGCAGGCTGGAGAAGATCTCTTCGAGGCCTTGTTCCTTGACGCCTGCGAAGTCCTCTTCACCCTCGGGGATGGGCCCCAAGATAACGGCATCATTGAGGGACTGGTCGAGGGTTGCTTCCGTGGACGGGGCACCTCTGTTGGGATCCACGTCCGCAGATGGGCGCGCGGTCCCCGGGACGGACCCGGGCGTGAGGTCTGCGTCGGCGGGCGCGACGGTGGCCGGGGCTGGGCTCAGCTCGGGCTGGGGAGCATCGGTGCGCGTAGGGGGTGAGGTCTGCTCTGGGGGCGCGTGGTTGACCGTCGCGTTCGCTGGTTCTTTCCCGGACCCGTTGGTGGCCGCTGGCTCAGGCGCGTCGTCGTTGGTGCGCGCAATCTGGGTCCGTATTCCAGTGCTTCCCAGTTCTGGCCGCTCTGCGTCAGCGCCCGCGGCGGCGACGGAGGGACCAACCGGTGGCGATTCTTGTGCGTCCGCGTCTTTACCCATGCCGCTCACTGGTTCAACCCACCAAAATCCCCATTGGAAAACCCACCCGAGCCACCCACGACGCCAGACCCCAGTCATGCGATCCAGCTTGCCCCTGAAGGGAGCCAGAATGCACTGTGCATAACACCGTGCAAGGGCAAGTCGCAAGATGCGCGTGCGAGGGTGACGTGAGTGTCTTGGGAGCGATGGGCGGGTTGCGGTGCGGCGCTAGGCTGAATTTGCTCGGGAAATTTCCTTTGGCCAGAGCGCTGCGGGTACGGGGCGGGATTTTTTTTTCGCGCTATGGACGAATACAGTTGCGCTCATTAGACTACACGTGTGGCATCAACTTGCGTCGTTGCGGCCTTGTGGCCGAGAGTGATAACCCCGGATGGGGAGGTGTTCCTACCTGTGCCAGTGAACAGCCGAGGAGGCTCCTATGCGATGGAAATTTGCGGTCGTTTTTTCCGTGGCCATGTTTTTTGCGCTTGGTAGCAATGCCCAAGCCCAAGAAGACCCGCCCTTTGAGTGCGACAACCTCTTTGGCGACTGTGGTACGCCAGAGCAGAGCGGCGGTGGCGGTTGCGGCGGTGGCGGGTCGATTCTCATCAATAACACGGACTTGGGTGACACCTACCAGTTTGCTGACGACTATGACAGCGATGGTATCGAGGATCCTTCCGACAACTGTCCGCGGGTGCCGAACCCGGATCAGTTGGACTCCGATGGCGATGGCATCGGCGACGCCTGTGATAATTGCATCAACGTTGCCAACCCGGATCAGTCGGACATCGATGGCGATGGCGTTGGCGACGCCTGTGATGACGACATGGATGGCGACGAGATCCCGAACGCCGAGGACAACTGCCCGACGGTGCCGAACCCCGGTCAAGAAGACCTCGACGGTGATGGGGTGGGCGATGCCTGCGATCCCGACATCGACGGCGATGGGATCAACAACCTCGATGACCCCTGCCCGATGAACGCTGAGATTTCTTCGCCTTCTCCGGATCAACAAGACCTCTGCTTCCCTGACACCGATGGCGACGGTGTGCGCGATTTCGGCCCCAACGCGGACAACTGCATGCTGGTTTACAACCCGGATCAGGCCGACATGGATGGCGATGGAGTAGGCGATGCATGCGACTTGGACATCGACGGCGACACCATCCCGAACCATCTCGACAATTGCCCGACCGTGCCGAACCCGGATCAGGCCGATGCCGATCGCGATGGTATCGGTGACGCCTGTGACTTGGACTTCTGTTTCGTCGTCTTGGGCGATCAAGCCAACTGTTTGGATCCCACGGACGCGAGCCTGCGGGTCTACAGTCCCGACGTGGTGACCGAGACGGGTGAGTCTCTGCGCCTGCGTCTCTTTGCCAACCGGCGCAATCAGGCCATGCGCTACACTTGGCGGATCGTGTCATTGCCCAATGGCTCTTCGGCGCGCATCGAGCAGCCGCGCGGTGCCGTGACGGTTTCGACGCCCTTCGAGTACCGCTATCTCGACAAATCGGTGCCGCGTTTCGTGGCTGATCTTCCCGGCACCTATCACATCGAGGTGACGGCGGTGACGGTTTTCGAAGACCAGGTCTCGCGTCAGGTCGAGCAGACGGCGACGCACCTCATGCGCATCGAGGTGTCTGGCACGCCCGTGTCCCTGGGTGCCGGTCCTGCCGATGGTTGTCAGAGCCTCCTGCTGAGCTCGCCTCGCGGCTGGGGCGGTGTCTCGATGCTCATGCTTGGTTTGTTGGCTGCGCTGGTCTTGCGTCGCAGAAAACGCTAGAGTGCCTAGCGTCAGCAAGTCTGGCCCGAGGCTGGTCGGCGGCGGGCCCAACCTGTATCGCTCTTGCCTCGGCTGAGACCTGTCAACATGTACCGAACCTGCGGCAATCTCTGGGCGCTGATCGTCGTCGTAGCTCTGGTGGCCTCGTGCACGGAGGCCTCTCTGCAAGCCGTGCCGCCGGATCCGCCGCCGATCCTCAACAACCTGTTGCGCATCGACGGTGAGTACTGCACCCAACGCACCA
>Ga0334884_1003204_pt1 | contig 19006 bp, 17 predicted proteins | sample GraSluR1_MG_7_FD_207215 | JGI IMG/M metagenome (GOLD analysis project Ga0334884, IMG submission 207215) | Sludge microbial communities from methane-producing bioreactor in Wageningen University, Netherlands - Granular Sludge_12_05 R1 | ecosystem: Engineered > Bioreactor > Anaerobic >...
CGCAAGAAGGGCTTCGAGGTCGAGGCCGGCCGATTCGAGGACTGGGATCCAGCAGGGCGGACGTTCGACGGCGTGATCGCCGGGCAGACCTGGCATTGGGTCGATCCGATCGCCGGCGCGGCGAAGGCCGCGCGCGTGCTGCACCCGGGCGGTCGACTCGCGGTCTTCTGGAACGCAGCCATTCCGTCGCCGGAGGTCGCTGCCGAGTTCGCGAAGGTCTTCGCGTCCCTCGATACCGGCCTTCCCTTCAATCCCTGGGCCGCCTCGCCGCAAGCCGATCCCTACGGCTCGATCATCGACCAGACAGCCGACGGCCTGGGCGCGACCGGCGCATTCGGTGCAGTGGAGCGCCTGACCTTCGAGTGGCAGTCGTCGGTCGGACGCGACGCCTGGCTCGAGCAGGCCTCGACCGCCGGCGGCATCAACCGCCTTCCGAAGGACAAGCTCGACGTGCTTCTCGGAGGGATGGGAAAGGCGATAGACGCAGTCGGCGGGACGCTCGTGATCGACTACACGACGGTCGCCGCGATCATCGAGCGTCTGCCCGATTGATCGGGCCGCGAATTCACCGTCGGCTAACTCGCCTCCAGAGTGTGCCGCTGGACTGAGCTCCGGCACTGTACTCACATTTCGGGTCACGCGGAATTACGTCTGCCTGTCTCCGCCGCAACGTCAGCGAAGCCGGACGCCCCGAATACCGCCGGCCAGCGCGCTGGCGGAAATCCGCCAAAGCCGTCATCCGACTCGAAGCCATGTGGCGATCCTGGGAACAAGCCCGCCCTCGACCCCGCCACCGGCATCAGCACCTGGCTCCGCGACCACGCCGACTACCGCCTCAGCGTTCTGATGAGCCCCACCGGACCCTTCACACACTCCACCGACAGCGCAGGATGGGGAGACCCACTTCCGTACGAGGCACCGCCGACCGGTCTGTTTCCGGACATCAGAATCTGAATAATCCCAACTCCGCACAGCTCCGAGAAAGGGGCTCTTGAAACATACGGAGATATGGAGAAGCAAAGGGCCCCGCGTCGTGTCAGAGTCATCCAAAGCAGATTCCGCTAGGCACCGGCCTTCACCCGGTACCATCGCCTCGATGAAGGCAATCTGCTCAGTTGATCACAGCATCTAAGCCAATCTCCGGTTCTCGCGCATCTCGTGGCGGACTCCACGCTTCAGCAATCAGGCTTCTTCACACCCGCCTGCAGCTCCGCCGCTGCCGCGATATTCCGAATATCCCGACGCAAGTAACGTGCTTTCTCCATTTGTGTCCGTATCGCGGCCCGCTGGCGTTCAACCTCAGCATTCGCGGCCACGCACTCTCGCGATTTATCCCTTCTCGCAGCTTGCAGCCGCTTGACCTTCGCTCTTGCGGCTTTCAGTCGTCTAGATCTCGTCTTCGTCTCAAGTCGAAGGCAGTTATATCTATCTCTTGCGGCCTGCAACTCCCTGTCCTGCACGCGTAGCGCGGTCATCAGAAGGTCGCGCTTCCGAATTGCAACCTTCAGCATCTGTGTCTGGCCATCTATATCGGCCGTCAGGCGCCTAAGCTCCGCGATCGCCGCATAGAATTGCCTGGGACTGTGTCGCGACTTGCCCGTGCCAGCGCTCACAGATCTTGAGTCTTGCCCGTTGTCAGCCTGTGTGATCTCGTGTCCTGGCGATTGCCTAGCTGTCTTCCGAATCAAGTCGGCGACAAGCGGGCGGTCCAATAGGCGCTTGTCGAGACGCTCATAGGCCGGATCTTCTGGACCGATCAACACTACTCCGAGTTCGTCCTCCAATTCCTGACGGAAACGTGCCAACGTCTCGACCTGAAAAGCAATCCTCTTTAGCAGCGGATGTTGAGAACGCGGGGCAGCGTCGGTGATCATAACTGAAAGATCCGTCGACAATTGGCGTATCCGCGTGACAACCTCACCAGAGGAAATCATGCCAGCGTTAGCCGCTCGCCCTATACCCGCCCAATCTGACTCCGCCGCAGCGACGAGCTCATCATGAAGAGATGAGGTCAACTCGCGGGGGGATTGCCCGTCCAACACGATCACGTCCTGCACCAGACAGAATGCTTGCTCTACTAGGAGGTTGAGATGCTCCGTAACGTCCACCTCAACCTCCTAGCTGCCTGATCTGCCAAACGCCGTGCGAGTTCATGAGCATCCGCGGAGGAACCCAAATCTGTCGCCCTCCGCCGGGCAACCAACGCGGGCCGCCTCCTGTCTCTGGCTGCGGAGCAGCACTACCCGCCCAACAGGTCCGAATGTAGCAGTTGGGGGTGAAAACAACTAGTCCGTGGTCTCCGCTCCACGCGTTCTTAATTGCATAGATCGTGCGCACCTCATCGGGGTCTTTCACAAGCACGTCAGTCCAAAACGCGCCACTTGGAACTGAACCACACCCCACAATGCGATAGTAGTTCACTCCCGGGTTAAGGTCGTATGCTTCCACCGCACCAGAAAAGGTGTCCAAGATATTTCCTGGAGGGGGCATGCGGCCGTCCGAACTGGCAACCATTCTTGCTCGTGTGGCGATCGGCCTGTCCCCAGCTTGCTTCTCGGGAACGAGACACCTCCGCCTCAAATACGGGTACTGCGACTGGTCAAGAATGGCTTCAGCATCCGCGATAGCCTGCCAGGGAGATGGGAGTGGCGTCACGATAGGAAAGCTAGCACACGAGTGTGCCGAGCTTTTTCCACCCAGAGCCCTAAGCTGAAGCTGTTCATACTCCATACGGATCACCGATCGCCGACCAGGACCTACCAACTCTGCGACACCGCAAGACCTGGGACTTCGCTGCATCGCGTATTGTATAGTCTCCGCATTACGGCTTTCGGGGCGTAAAGATCTCGCGAGACCATCCCGGTCGCCCTGGTGATCACTTCGTCCGATCACCCACTTATCCTTTCAGCCAATCGCTGGCGAACTCCTCGCCAAGCGCGTGAGCACCCCGTGATCAAAGAAGGGCAGACCTACTCCGCAGCTGACAATGAATCGAGAGGCGACTACTCTATATCCTCGGCGCACTCGGCGCGTTCGCTGAGTTCGAACGCAGCCTCATACGCGAACGCCAGGTCAAGGGAACCCGCGGCGCCGAGATGGCCTACAAGTGCCGTGGACGCGCGATGCTCGTCACCCAGACAACTCAACCAGGTGCACCAACCCGCAAATCGGGGAGTTCCCACGAGACGCATCACAACCCCGTATCCGCCAATTCCCACACTACCGAACACTAACCCAGCACGGTGCGGAAAACGCCTGAGTAAGGCGCCGTCATAGAATATGATATTGACAACTCCCATGCCACCGCACGAACGCCATCCAGTACGACAGATTCGCCGTGCACTGCGTCGCGACCGCCTTTATCGCCATCATTAACGAACGGCTCAGGCGACTCTCATAGCAACAGAACCTAGCTCGAGAGGCTTCGGTCAGATGTCGGTTCTGACCGGGATGAGAGACCAACTAGTGACCGACCTTATGATCGGAGCGACCCCGGGAAAGGAGAAGCAAGCACCGGCCGATCGCCCATGGGCGACTAATCGGGCACAATCGGTTGCATGTCGAACAAGTCAGGGTTCCGGGGCTGCTGGTAGCCTTGTTAGTATTGTGATTGTTGCCCGCGTCCGGGGCAAGCACAAGCCGCCTTGATTCGGCTCAGGGAACCGATGAGCCGGAGGCGGCCAATACCTGCATCCGAAGAACCCCGTCTACGTCATCGTGCCGTCTTATCAGCACCCAGCGTAATGTCACTCGCCAGGTCTGCACGTGCCGCGTTCCAGAACTCCCTTTGTGCCCGCCAGAGTGCCGAACTGTAGTGCTCGATTTCAGCAGAGTCTCCGGGGTCATCTGGGATGGAAAACAGCATGCCGCGTACCGGATCGAGAACTTCTGCGGGGCAGATAAGGTCGGCGTCGTCGACCGCTCGCACGACGATGTCCCTTCTTGACAAGACTTTGGAGCGCGCTTCAATTGAAGGTCTGCGAGCTGTCCATGCTGGGTGCTCCACTTTTCCAGGCATGGTTATCTCGAAGCCGTCGCCCGTCTGGACTACTGTCCACAACCCCGGATCTATCTCTTCACCGAGGCCATCGACGTATCTCGGCGTGTCGTTCCAGCACCGGTCCGGCCAGGCCTTGGCAAGACTCTGGGCCTGCCACAACCAGTTACTCACGGAGTCTCGAAGCTGAACAAGCGCGGCCTGGATTTCCGCATATGCCGCTCTGCGCAAATCCAGGACCGCGTACGCTCGTGCTTCAGCTCTGGCGAGCTGAGCTTCCCGCCGCTGCTGCGCCAGTTGTCCCTGCATGACTTCAATATGAGCGTCAATCTGCCGCTGCGCCGCGCCCCGTTGCTCGGTGGCCTCGGTCTGCATGGCAGCGAGCTGCCGCTGGAGCAGTTCGGCATCGAAGGCTCCCCGGACCAAGACTCCCACCAGGGTCCCACCGACACCGAGAGCGGCAGCAAGCAACGCGGCAGACGTGGGGTCCATGGGGGGCAGCATAGCGGGCCAAGCATCTGGGAGAACGACCGGTTGGCAGTCCACCGTCAAGGCGGACATCAGAACAGCCCCATAGGTAAGTGCCGCTTCGGCCGGCACCCGTGAGGCCACAGAACATTCACGGTAAGGAAGGGACAAGCGTGAGATCTCACTGACTCCTCTGAGTTGATCTCGACAGTGCTCCCCTGTGCGCTGTCCTCCACCCGCGACAACGCCGGAAGCACCGCTGGACTCGTCAGCGGTGGTCGTCGGTAACGTCGCCGAACTCATTGCGGTATGACTGTCTAGTGAGGCGGAGTCTTCATCCAGACAAGGAATCCGCGCGTCGACGTATTCATCCGTCCCAGCGAGCGCGGCCTGAAGCTGCGTAATGCCTGCAGTTGGGCATCACCGGCCCTTCGCGCCTCGCTGTAGCGCTCACCCGGCTCCACGTCGTCTTCCCACCCGAATCGCACCGAGCGCGTTGCCACAACAATGAGCCATCCGACTCTGCGACCATCGCGGCGGTTCAGTTTGCTCCGGTAGAAGTCGGTTCGGTCAATGGCGACGATGTCAGTGATCCGGCAGATGACGCGGAAGTCACCGCGACGCGCGCTGCGTAGGCCTTCCAGTTCGCGGCGGAGCGCCTTTCCACTCGAAGGGGGTTCTCGGCCAGCAGCCCGTAGATGAACTCGAGGCCGCGGTGGGAATGTTCTCTCGTAGTCGCGCTAATGTACCCCAACGCGACATCCCGTCGAGATCGTCAGAGCGTCGCACTTGGGGTGTGGATCACGAGTTCCGCGACAGCTTTGTCGGAAGGTCCAGACATGCCGATAAAAGGGCAGATCGTCGGCTACGTGCGCGTGTCGAGCACCGATCAGAACCTTGCCCGCCAGCTGGAGAGCATCGGCCCAGTCCTTCGAGTCTTCGAGGATAGGTCAGCGGCGGCATCCGCGCCGACCGACCCGGGCTCTCTGACTGCCTGGCCTACATTCGTGACGGCGACACCGTGCGGGTGGCATCGATGGACCGACTCGCGCGATCCTTGGCGGACCTGCAGCAGCTGGTCGACGAGATCGTCGCCGAAAGCGCCGACGTCCAGTTTGTGAAGGAGAACCAAACTTACTCGGCCCACAGCAGCAACTCCATGGGCCGGCTGCTGATGCGGATCCTCGGCGCTTTCGCAGAGCTCAAACGAAACCTCATCCGGGAACGCCAAACTGAAGGTATCCGGATCGCGAAGGCCGCCGGCAAGTATCGCGGTCGCGCACGAGCGTCTGGCCCTGGGCAACTCGCCGAGGCGAAGCGGTAAATCGCGCTCAGAGTGCCCAAGACCAAGGTAGCTAAGAGTCCCGAGGTTGATCGTGCCACTCTGTATCGCGCGCTCGTCCGAGGCGAGGAATCAACACCCGCCTAGAAGAATGACGGAAAGGCTCAGCGAAACGCTGTCGAGTCTGACGGCATCGGTGAATCCCCCATTTGGTCCGGCGGCCCCGGTTTGCCCTTCTACAATGCGTGCCCTGGCGTCCCACCGTACGATGAGAAAATGGCTTGCCTATCTCGCACGATGCGGTCAGCCATCTGCCTGATGGTGCGACTGAGCCATCGGTCAGCGGCGCTGCCAGCCTGGTAGTCGGCCGGCGCAATGCTGTTGACGCGTCCCTGCTCCTCGAGGAGGGCGGCGTTTTCGTAGTTGAGCTCGCCAGGGGCGTAGACGCCCAGAGTCTTGCCACCCTTGCTGTTGACAAGAGAGAAACTTGGAACGTCGCTAGGCCCGTCCGCAATATAGATCATGTTCTGCATAGGGACACGCCGCTGGTCCTCGGGCACTACGGTGTTGACTTCTACCGACGGGTTTCTATTGACACCTTTGTTGATCTCGAAGATTGCTCGCGTCTTGCTGGTATTGTCGATCGTGTAGCCGATCTGCGCGACAATGCCTTTCCCAAAGGATCCAATGTGATCCTGATATCCCGGCGGTGCAGCCTCAGGTAGAAGCTCGCATGCCCAGATACCATCGACCGCGTTCGCCAGGGCTGAGCCCTCAATCATGGGACGCAACCCCGTGGAAACGATGTAGTGTTCGATGGCGATGTCGTGCTTGGCGTAGGCTGGGTCATCGGCGATTGCACGCATTCGGTCGAAGAACGCCGGCAGACCAGGCGCCAACCTCAGTCGGCCTCCCAGTTCCCGCAACTTCTCGTTGGTGAGGTTCTTGAAGATGCCGTCGTGAACGTAGGTAAGGATGTGGTTCAGGTAGATGGTGTCCTTGCCGACCCGTGCTGGGCCCCCCACACACTTCGGATCGCCGTAATAGTCCGCTAAAGCGTTGACCTCCGCCCAGAACTTCCTGCCGTCGACACCAAACTCCGCGAACAACGGGTCCTGCATGTAACCGTGGCTCAAGGTCTTGTCGAAATCCCAAATCAAAGCAATGATGCTCTGGGTATAGAGAGGCGGCGGCATGGTCAGGCGATCTCGATCCCACCGAAGGCCACCCGGTCTCCTTGAAACCACCATCCTTGAAGTTCGAACCGATTCTCACACAAATGCTCATGCGCACGACCCATCAAAGCCAAAGGAACGAGTGCACAGAGTTGCCACTTGTCAGCGTGCCGAGCTGATTTCAGAGCCTCCCAGACAAGCTCGTTGTCGGAGTCAATGACGTACTCGACTCGGCGTGCATTGAGTGCTGCCAATGAAGCCAAGTGCGCCTGCCCAGTGACCGCAGTGATGCCTACTTCAACTGGCTCACCGTGCGCATCCCAAGTACGCTTGGCCTCCGCCACAACCCGACTTGCATCCGTTCCCACATACTCCAACGCTGGCGCGGTCAAGGCAGTCATCGGCGTCCATCTCCTAGCTCTGCGGATGCCGACACGTTATCGCGAACTTCGTCATGCGGGGAAGAGTACGCGCCATTCATTGTCACTCATTGGCGCCCAACCAGGAGCGGCTCGGTTCACCGAGCACGAACGCCGACAAGTCCGTAGGTGGCTGGTGCGGTCCGCGAGCGGGTCGGGGTCTGCGGCTGAGTCGGGCGCGGGCGCATACGCCAGCGGCAACGCGTTCCCTTCGTCGGCGAGGATCCGTGCTTGGGTGGCGCGTTGCTCTCCGGATCTCGCGTAGCCCTGGACCCGTGTCTGGCGTTGTTCGGCCGATTCGTGTCCGTCGGCGCCATGCTGCTCGAGGCGGCCCGCCCGCGCCCGCGCCTGTTCGACCTCGCCGTCCTTGTCGGTGCCGGTCACCGTCTAGGATCGCAGTTGAGCCGTGCCGTTGGCTTGTTGACTGTGCTCGTCCTCATGGTCGGCCTCGTTCTGGACCACCCGCGCATTGCTGCGCTCATCGGCGGCATGAGCGCGTTCGTGCTGCCGGTCGCGCTCGGCCCCTCCGGGCCCGAAGCCCAGCGCAGCGCCCCACCCGACCAGGTGGGCTCACCAAAGGTGTAGGAACGGGGGTACACAGCAGCCCGACATGGGGCAACCAAGTCCTAACTTGCTCTCCGCCAAGGCGCCTCTCCGTCAGGGCAGGGCACGTCAGTGCGAAGCTCTAGGATGAACGGAGCGACCCCTGACAAGGAAGTGAGTTCCATCACATGGCACCTCGCGGCACGAAGACCGCTCCCCTCGGCTTGGAGGACGCCCTCTGGGCTGCCGCCAACCAGCTCCGCTCAAACATGGACGCAGCCGAGTACAAACACGTGGTCTTGGGGCTGCTGTTCCTGAAGTACGTCTCGGACAAGTTCGAATACCAAAGGGCGAAGCTCGAGTCACTCGTTCGAGACGAAACGAGTGACTACTTCATGCCCACCGCCGCCGCCCGACAGATGGTCCTGGACGACCGAGACGAGTACACCGCCGCAGGCGTGTTCTGGGTCCCCGAAGGCCACCGTTGGAGCGACCTCCGCAAGGCCGCGAAACAGCCCAACATCGGCTCCCGGATCGACGCCGCGATGGAGGCCATCGAGAAGGAGAACCCATCCCTGAAGGGCGTCCTCCCAAAGAACTTCAACCGCCGCGAACTCACCCCCAGCACGCTCGCGGGCCTGATCGACACCTTCTCCCGCGACGACCTCGCCGCAGCCGAACACGAAGGCGTCGACGTCCTCGGACGCGTCTACGAGTACTTCCTCGCGCAGTTCGCCTCCAACGAGGGAAAGAACGGCGGCGAGTTTTACACGCCCCGCTCGGTAGTCTCGCTGCTGGTCGAAATGCTCCAGCCCTTCAATGGGCGCGTCTACGACCCCTGCTGCGGATCAGGCGGCATGTTCGTCCAGGCCGAACACTTCGTCACCGCCCACGGCGGGGCACGTAACGACATCTCCGTCTTCGGCCAAGAGCAGAACCCCACAACTTGGCGGCTCGCGAAGATGAATCTTGCCATCCGCGGGATCGAAGCCAACCTCGGGCCCGAGTGGGGTGACTCGTTCCACGACGACAAACACCCCGACCTGCGGGCAGACTTCATCATGGCCAACCCGCCGTTCAACATCTCCAACTGGGGCGGCGAACGCCTGACTGACGACAAGCGCTGGAAGTACGGCAGCCCGCCTGCTGGGAATGCGAACTACGCGTGGCTGCAGCACATGCTCCACCACCTGTCGCCCACCGGGACCATGGGCGTGGTGCTGGCGAACGGCTCGCTGACAGTGAACTCGTCCAAGCAGGGAGACATCCGCCGCAAGATGGTCGAGGACGACGTCGTGGAGTGCATCGTCGCGCTGCCATCGCAGCTGTTCTACTCCGTGCAAATTCCCGTATCGCTGTGGTTCCTCACCAAGGACAAGACCGCACGCAAGGTGGGGTCTGAACGACCACAGCGGAACCGCAAGGGCGAGGTGCTGTTCATCGACGCTCGCGACATGGGCTACATGGCATCACGCACCCACCGCAACCTCTCACCAGGTGACACCCGACGGATCGCTGACGCGTACAACGCATGGCGTGGCACTCCGGACCTTCAGCCCTATGAGGATGTGCCCGGCTTCTGCGCTTCTGCCGAGATCTGCCAGGTCGCGGACGCGCGCTACGCCCTCAGCCCAGGGCGCTACGTCGGCGCAGCACTGGAAGAGGACGACGGTGTGTCAACTGAGGAGAGGATCGGTGGGCTAGTCGCCGGGATTCGCGCCGACCTAACACGACGCTCAGAGATACACGAGAAGATTGAACGCGCCCTAGACACACTGGATGTGGTCAATCGTGGATAGTTGGCCGGAGCTGACGCTACGAGACCTGTGCGCCAAGGGGAGATGTGACATCAAGACCGGCCCTTTCGGCACGATGCTGAAGGCAGCGGAGTACGTATCGGAAGGCGTCCCGTTGATTTCGACAAGGGAGATAGGCCACGGGGGGTTCCGAATCTCCTCGAGCACCCCTCGAGTTGGTGAAGCGACCCTTGAGAGACTACCCCAGTTTCGACTACGTGAAGGAGACGTAGTCTTCGCTCGCAAAGGTGGTGTTGAACGGAACTGCTACGTGTCTTCGACAGAGGACGGTTGGTTTCTCGGATCCGATGCACTTCGCATCCGGGTTGGTGAAGACGTTTGCGGTCGGTTCCTTGCGTACCATGTGGCAAGCCCCTTCATCCGTCGTTGGCTTGTTCAGCAGGCAGGCGGCTCGACGATGGCATCGCTCAATCAGGAGATTCTTGAACGCATTCCAGTGCCCCTTCCCCCAAGTGACGAGCAACGGCGCATCGCGGGTGTACTGGAGGCCTTTGATGACCTCATAGAGACGAACCGTAGACTTGCAGATGCGATCGCTGCTCTAGTCGCGTCCACCTATGAGGTCGAGTTGGCGTACACCGCAAATCGCGTCCATCTCTCAGACGTAAGTCGACACCTTCCGGGAAAGTACCTACCAAAGAAGACCTATGAGGCGGGCGGTCCATACCCTGTATATGGCTCTAACAGTGTTATGGGCTCTTACACTTCGTATCTCTATGCTGGGCCGCTGACGGTCATGGCCCGCATCGGCTCCAATTGCGGTGCCCTGAGGTTGAGTGAGTCTTCAGCCTGGATCAACAACAATGCGTCTGCGATCAAGGCCATTGACCCGCGCATGCAAGTGCGGCTACATGAAGCGCTAAGACGAGTTGAGATGGACAACCACAGAGCGGGGACCGGTCAACCGTTCATCCGCACTGAGTCCCTAATGGGTGAGAGGATCCCTTGGCCGACGAAGCCCAGCCCCTGGGACGCGGCTTCGGGCGACCTCGTCGAGGCAGCAGCAGCGCTGGAGGAGGAGAGTGGTGACCTGATTCGCCAGCGTGACGAACTGCTCCCTCTGCTGATCTCGGGCAAGGTGAGGGTGTCTGAGGTGGAGGGGGTGGGCTGAGCGATGGCTGTCGCGGAGTCCGACCTGGAGAACTGGGTTTTGGAGATGCTGGCCGCCCAGGGTTGGGAGATGCTTCACGGCCCTGAGATCGCGCCGGGAATGCCCGGCGCAGAACGCTCGGACTACCGCGAGGTCGTGCTCGTGGCGCGACTTCGGGACGCGATCATCGAGCTCAATCCCGAACTTCCCCCGGATGCTGTCGAGGATGCAATCAAGACGGTGATCCGCCCCGAATCGGCTGTGATCCAAACCGAGAATTGGCGGGCTTATCAGTTGTTGATTTTCGGGGTGCCAGTAGAGTACCGCGACGCCCAGGGCGTCCTACGGAATGCGCGGGCGTACCTCGTGGATTGGGCGAACCCGCTCGCGAACAATCTGGTAGCGGTTAACCAGTTCACCATTCAGGGGCCGAAGAAAGAGCGGCGTCCGGACGTCGTGCTGTTCGTGAACGGCCTGCCGCTGGGGCTGTTGGAGTTGAAGAAGCCGGGTGAGGAGAACGCCACCATCGCCGGCGCATACGCACAGATCCAGACCTACAAGGCTCAGATTCCTGACCTGTTCACGTGGAATCAGGGCGTAGTGCTCTCGGATGGCATCTTGGCCCGGATGGGGACACTCACCGCCCCTGCGAACCATTTCCAGGCGTGGAAGACCGTCGACGGCCAGTCGTTGGCGCCGAAATACCGGCCCGAGATCGAGGTGATGGTCGAAGGCTACCTACGTCCTGAGGTGTTCCTGGACTGGGTGCATAACTCCATTGCGTTCACCGGAGACGGCGAGAAGGCCGCCAAGATCGGCGCGAAATACCACCAATACTGGGCCGTCACCAAGGCAGTCACGGAGACGATCGAGGCGGTCGAGGGCGACGGCCGGGCCGGGATCGTGTGGCACACGCAGGGCTCGGGCAAGTCCTTCGAGATGGCCTGGTATGCGGGCAAGCTGATGCGGCATCCGGCGATGGACAACCCGACTCTGGTGGTGCTGACCGACCGCAATGACCTGGACAACCAACTGTTCGAAGAGACCTTCGCAGCGACCAAACCCGGCGCACCTTTGCCGGAGGTGCCGGTGCAGGTCGAGTCCCGGCAGGACTTGAAGAGCCTCCTCACGGGTCGCCAATCGGGCGGCATCGTGTTCTCCACGATCCAGAAGTTCGGACTGTCCAAAGACGAACGCGAGGCCGGCATCCAGTTCCCCGTCTTGTCGGAACGCACCAACATTGTGGTGATGGTGGACGAGGCCCACCGCTCGAACTACGACTTCATCGACGGGTTCGCCCGACACCTGCGCGACGGCCTACCGAACGCCACGTTCATCGGCTTCACCGGTACACCCATCGAGGTGAAGGACCGGTCCACGACGGCGGTGTTCGGTGATGTCATCGACACCTACGACCTGACACAGGCGGTCGAGGACGGCGCCACGGTCAAGGTGCTGTACGAGGCCCGGTTGGCGAAGGTGCGCCTGCCCGAGGGCGCGTTCGACGACATCGATGACGCGTTCGCTGACGCCGTCTCGGGTACTGAGGAGGAAGCCCAGGAGCGGCTCAAGTCGCGCTGGTCACGGGTAGAGGCCATCGTCGGTGCAGACGAGCGGCTGGACGAGTTGGCCCGCGACATCCTGGCCCACTGGGAGACCCGTCACGAACTGATGCCGCAGTCCAAGTGCATGGTCGTCACGATGTCGCGGCGGATCGCGGTCGCCCTGCACGACAAGTTCAAGGCGCTACGTCCCGACTGGTACGACCCGGACGACACCGAGGGCCGGATGAAGGTTGTTATGACGGGTTCGGCGACCGATCCCGAGTCCTGGCAGGAACACATCCGGAACAAAGCGCAGATGCGGGCGTTGAAGGCGTCCGACCCCGACGATCCCCTGGAGATGGTCATCGTCCGGGACATGTGGTTAACCGGGTTCGACTCGCCCTCGATGACGACCATGTACGTCGACAAGCCGATGCGCGGTGTGTCATTGATGCAGGCCATCACCCGGGTGAACCGCACGTTCAAGGACAAACCCGCCGGGCTGATCGTGGACTACATCGGTATCGCTGAAGACCTGAAAGAGGCGCTTGCCGACTACACCAAACGCGACCAGGACAACGGCCAGGTCGGCGCCGATATCGAGAAAACGGCCATCCCGGAGATGCTCAAGGAACACGACATCGTAGTCTCGATCCTGGCCGGCTTCGACTGGCGGCCCCTGCTGGCCGACAAGGGCCCCAAGGCGTTCCTCCATGCCGTCATGGATTGTGTGGAGTGGCTGCTGGACCAAGAACACATCGAAGACGCCCTGGAAGGTGTCGAGATCGCTGACGAGGAGAAGAAGCCGCTGACGACCAAGCAGCGTTTCGTGGAGCACACTAAGCGACTGCGGTCGTTCTTCTCGCTTGTCCCGGCCACCCCAGAGGCGACCCGCATCCGCGACGACGTTGCCTACTTCGACACCGTCCGTGCGGCGATCGCCAAGATCGAGAACGCGGGCCGCGGCGCGACCGACACGGCCGCGGAACTCGACACCGCCATCCGACAGATCGTGTCGGAGAACATGACCGGCACTGGCGTGGTGGACATCTACGCGGAAGCAGGGATCGCGAACCCCGATATCTCGCTGATCGATGACGCCTTCGTCAAGAAGATCACCCAATCCGACCGCCCCAACGTTCAGATGGAAGCCCTGAAACGCCTGCTCAACGCCGAGATCAAGACCATCGCGAAACGCAACATCGTCAAGGGCCGCGAATTCTCCGACATGCTCAATGAATCCCTGATCCGCTACCAGAACCGCAGTCTCGACACCGCCGCCGTCGTGGCGGAGCTCGTCCGCCTCGCGCAAGCGTTGACTGCTGAGCGCGACCGTGGGCAGCAAACCGGGCTATCTGACAACGAGCTCGCCTTCTACGACGCCCTGCGAACCAACGAATCCGCCGTCGAAGCACTACAAGACGACGTGATGAAACAGATCGCCCACGAACTCACCGAAATTGTCCGCCGCGACGCCAAGACCGACTGGGCGGTCAAGGAGCAAGTGCGCGCCAAGCTGCGCTCGACGATCAGACGGCTGCTGCTGAGGCACGGCTATCCACCCGATAAGGCCCCCGCCGCAACCGAGCTCATTCTCAAACAAGCGGAGGCCCTCGGCTCCTCGGAATCGAGATGACAGTCGGCGGCCAAAGCCTGGACGAGTGGACTTCCGGGCGGATGCCTCGCAGACTCAAAGGGACGTCTGAGGAGCGGTGACCGACGGCATACTTGGAGGACCAATGACGGACGACGCAGCCCCACTGGAGCGTGACGCACTCTCTCCATACCTAGAGGACTTGCAGGGGGTGTGCTGGTGGTGCGGCTCCGTCGCCGATTCGTTGGAACACCGATACAAGCGGACGGACCTCCTCCGGCTCTGATCTAGCGACGAAGGGCTCGTGTGGGGCGGAGAGGGCCGGACTGAGGTCATCCGCGGCCCAAATTCTAAGTCTCCCGCGGTGAGATTCGGTCGTGTTCTGTGCCAACGGTGCAACAACGACCGCAGCCAGGCGTTCGACCTCGCGTACGACAAGTGGAGTGATGCCCTCGTCCGCGGCATGGACGATTGGTGGGCCGCCCAGGACGTCAGCCTTGAGACCATCTACCAGACCGGCTGGCGAACCGAGGCAATGAACCTCGCACGCTACTACGTCAAGAACTTCGGGTGCTGGCTGGCTGACAAGGGGATTCGTCCACCCCAGACGCTGAGAGATCTTCTCAACGGTGACGAAATGATGGACGAAGTCGAACTCTTCCTTGTGAAGAGCGAATCCCATTACATTGGGCACCGAGACTACCTCCGGGAGTACGGCTCGAACGCAGCACTGTTCCGACTGCCCGATCTAGCATGGGTCTCGCCGAGCAGGAGACGTGTGACGGGATACCAAGGCACGGTCCTCATCGGCTATGTCGGGGTGATGATGCGGTGGCGCGAGGGTTCCGGATATCGAGACTCGTTTTTCTATCACCCGCATCCCGTCCTCCACGTGCTGCCGGCAGAACCCGACTTCGCCCGCAGGCTGAAAGAGATTGATCAGGCACAGCACGAATAGCGTGTTCAGGCGCACGTCTCGCGGAAGCTACGCGGCGTTGCGGGAGCCTAGGCGCTCCATCCGCCTTCGGTCTTGACTAGCCAAGAAGGGCAGACTCGCAGACTCGTTCGCCTGTGCACCGTGAGCAGCACACCCTTTCCAGGAGAAGGGAACGCTGGATGAGTCTGATCTTGAAAGCACAAGCGCTGCAGCACAAGCGCATGGAGGCGCTGCGGAAGTACGCGGATGAGGTCGCGAACATCGACCGCCGCCGGCACGAGCTGGACCTCGCGTCCGCGCGCGCCTGGATGAAGGTGATCCGCGCTGGTTGGGCCACTTCTGATCTGACCAGCTTCGGTCTGAAGGCGCCGAAGAGGCCACGATCAACACCATCAGCGGCGGCCGGTCACGACCATGCTCAGCCCACGTCCCCAGTCATCGACTCTTCAGACCGGGAAACCGATTCCGGTGGGTAGCCCCGACGAGGTGCTAGCTGACACCCAGAGGTTCTACCGGCAGCGCGTCTACGAGTCGTGGGTACGCGACTACCTCCACAGCCGCCATCTGCCGAGAGCGATCTCCGAAGCCGGAATCGGATACGCGCCGTCGGGTTGGACTGCAACGACCGATCACCTCCTGTCGCTCGGGCACTCCCCCGGCGATCTGGTCCGGGCGGGCGTTTCGATCAAGGGTGACCGCGGGCTGCGCGATGTGATGCGCGATCGCCTGATGCTGCCGGTCCAAGACCACACCGGCGGCCTCGTCGGGTTTTTGGGCCGCGCGAACCCGGACGACACCGGCTCACCCAAGTACCTGAACACCCCGTCAACCGAGTTGTACGAGAAGCGGTCGACACTGTACGGGCTCGGCGAAGGCCGCCATGCTCTGGCCGCTGGCGCCACCCCGTTGATTGTCGAGGGCCCGATGGACAAGCTCGCAGTCGACAGGGCGGCTTCCCGATTCAATCGCAAAGTGGTCGCCCTCGCGTCTTGCGGAACCGCTGTGACAGCCGCTCACATCGCCCGCATCCGGACCATCACCGACGCGCCGATCTGGTTTTGCTTCGACGCGGACGCACCTGGTTGCCGGGCCATGCTGCATGCCTGGACCGTTACCGCGGAGCAGGGGCGGGTAGCCCAGCGTGTCGTCCAGTTGCCGGCCGGTCACGACCCGGCCAGTGTCCAGACCGGCACCCTCGCTCACGCCATCCGGCACGCGACACCGATGAGCGTAGCGGTCGCACAGGCACAGCTGGAGCAGTGGGGTCAACCAGACAACCCTGTCAAGGCCGAACTCATGGTCGACGCCCTGGCCAAGCGTGACGTGGCACGTCTAACTCCCGAGGATTCGATTGAGTGGATCAGCACCGTCGCTCGCTTCGCAGACCTCCCGATCAGCAGCGTCCAGACCGCGCTCATCGAGCACCTGGCGCCAACGCCAACAGCTGCGGATCTCGACGCGTTGAGAGCCGCCAGCTTTCCGCGCCAGATGACACCGTCCGGAACATCCGTACAGGCGCCAGGCCGGAGCGTTGGACGACACGCTGGGTCCCCGAGCACCTCTCTGGGCCAAACGCCGTATCGATGACTCTCAACAGCGGGCGCCCCCTCCCGTAACCAGATAGCTGGCTGATCGGCCTAGTCTTCAGTGAGGTACTTGCTGGCTAGCCTGGCCGCGTTGTGGAGTCTCGGGTTATCGAAGACGGCTTGCTGCTGCCGCTCGTGAGGAAGTTCGAGCGCCTGAAGGAGGTTCATCATCACCACGGCGGTGGTTACCCTCGTTGCCGCCACCAGCTCGTCGGGGGACTGACGGGGGGTTTGCCCTTCGTGAACAAGATCGTTCCGAGCCCGAGACGTGATCCGAGCCCAGCAATCCACATCTGGAACCAGTTCCTGCATCGCCTTCGAGTCGGGTAATCCGGCGAGAGTAATCAGGCGATCCCGCAGCGTGGGTTCGTTGCGAATTGCGCTCTTGATCCACTGTCGATGCTCCTCGGGAGTGTTCTCCAACAATGTCTCTCGCATGACATTGAAGGCCTTGGCTGGTATACGTCGCTGTCCAATACCTAAGCACCGGTGCAGCACCTCGGCTGCTCCCACAGCGGACAATAGATTCCCCTCCAAATACTGAGCCGGGGCATAACTGAGTCCCAGGACCATATTCGAGGCTGGAAGGCAGGTCTTACGTAGCCGCCACCACCGTGGCACGATCTCTTCGAACGCTATATCGCGGCACGTGAACAGAGCTTCCGAACGATTGATCGCCTTGGCTTCCGCATCACCCGTGAAGGTGCCTCGGAAATAGACCTTGACCTCACGATCGCGAACCGGGTAGTCGTCGAGATGGTCGTCAGGTCTCGGGGGTACCCCAAGGACCAACTCCAAGAGTGCGCAGGCCTGGTAGGTTGCCAGTGAGACTAGATCCTGAATAGTCTCGGCAAACTCGCGAGCGGTCGTCAGCGTCATCCGACGCTGAGGCCGAAGCTCGACAAATGCGGTATCTCGCATCCGTCTGACGATCTCACCGCGGCTACGCTCGATGCCCGGCAACGTGTGGGCGTGCACTAGCGTCACAGCCGTATCGTCGACTGTCACCGTTGGCTCAGCTATGGGCGTCATCGAAAGCGTGACGCGATCAATCCGCCCTCCTTTCCCCTCGCTCGAACTGGTCAGAATGGATGAATTAGACCACTGTGTCAGGTTCTCAACGGATACCAGGCTCGATGTGAAGACCGCTTCCCCTTCATCGGGAAGATGTACTCCGATGAGCGCGGTTGTTGCCGCGAGGACTTGCTTGCTTGGCGCCGCGAGCCCAGGCAGATAGGACGTGGTGGTCAGTGGTATGCAGTCGAGCAACGTGATCTCGATGTTGTCTGCGATGCCTAGAATCACGGGCCAGCGTTCGTATTCGTTCGCCATCGCCGTTGCCTGCTCCTCGCTCACTTGGTGCAGGATGAAGGGATCAAAGCCGCCAATCAGCGACAATCGCAAGCCATCTTGAGGGTTGTATCGGAGGATGCCGGGAACAGCGTTGCCCAGCGCCCCTGGGAGCCACCAATGGCCGGACCAATCCGCTGGCTGATCAAGCCGTGTCGCCTCCGGCATTCCCACCAACTCCTTTATCGCTGCACAAGCTCGGCCATCCGCCATTCTCAGGAATGCACTGAAACGCACACGAGCCTCATGACTGATGCTAACCGCGAACTCTTGACGTGTTTCACCTCGGCGCAGCTCGAGGATGGCAATAGGAAGCCGTTCTTGGTGCAGAAGATGGGCCGTGCAGAGGGCCCGATGAGGGCACACTGACCAATGCACCTTCGTTTGGATCTCGCAGTCGGCGCGCAACGGCTCTTGCGATGCTCCAAGGCGGCGTCGGGCCGGTGAGGCGGCAGCCATGGCGGGTGTTGCCGTAACGGCCATACCACGTTCACTCGTCCGAGGGGCTGTTCAGGCTGGCCAGCCGAAAGCAGGCCCCTTGCGGCCCGGCATCGCCGGAGCTCAGCGGAGGTCGGGGCCGCCCGCGTTCGCCAGTTCGTCGATGACGCTGAAGGTCTCGTCCGCGTCATCTGGCACCTCATCACCGGTGGGCGAGAACCACTCCGACGACTCCTCGGCAGTCAGTTGCGGATACTTCTCGATAAGGAACCGTCGCCGGTATGAGACATCGGCCGCGTCGACAATGGACTCCAGGGTCGTCCAGTTCATAGTTCCCCCGACCGCAATTCCGACGACCGGAATGGCCTTGCCCAGGCCTTTCTTAGTGAGGCGGAACCCGAATCCCTTCGCAACCTGCTGAGACACCTTGGTGACCACAGACTCGTTCAGGACGGCCCAGGTCTTGCCGCGCACCAGGGCCTGCGTGAGCCGGGAGACGTCAGCCATAGCGGCAGTCTTCGCGGTCGTGGACATTGCCGACCCGGCGTTGATGACAGAGAGCACAAACAGTTTCTCGGCCGGATCCTCGGGGTCGTAGCCATACTGGAGGGCCAATTGGCCGACGACGCGAGATGAGAGCGCGAGAACGATGGCGGCGTCGCTGGCGAACGCGCTGAGGATCGTACCCCCCGAGGGCGCCGATCCGGCGCCTGCCGAGGCCGCCACGACAAGCTCTCCTCCGGAGATCACGAACCCCGCGCCAGCG
>Ga0334884_1003206_pt1 | contig 19000 bp, 13 predicted proteins | sample GraSluR1_MG_7_FD_207215 | JGI IMG/M metagenome (GOLD analysis project Ga0334884, IMG submission 207215) | Sludge microbial communities from methane-producing bioreactor in Wageningen University, Netherlands - Granular Sludge_12_05 R1 | ecosystem: Engineered > Bioreactor > Anaerobic >...
TAGTCGGGGGCACTTTCGTTCCCCGTTAATTCTGCAATCAGGTTCGCCTGTTGGTGCGAGGGTAAGGCGCGAATGGCTGATAATATTTCTTGATAGTCCATTAGCAAGTAGTTTGAGCAAAGATAAACAATATTTTCATAATACAACGCTATTCTAAACTACAGCCAATTGAATTTATAATGGATTGAATATCAGCTATTATTTGTGATATGCTTGTGCAACTCAATGTAAGAACAGGGTTTTGTTCACAACCTGATGTAATTTATAGTAATTCTAAACAAAATCGGATATACTTGTAAATCAGTTTATAAGAATATGTGTGGTTGACCAAAGCACATTTAATAAATATGTAATGCATTGCAAATCAAACGAATAGAATGCATTTAATTTTATAGATCTGCTGCGGACTGTTTTTTTTTTGTTGCTACATTTGTCACGTTCTGCCTTAGCAGGTAAATGAACGCGGAATGATTTGCACCTAAAAGAGCTGACAGTGAACGAAACCGTATTATTTGCCGTACTTTCACTGAGCGCCATCGGAGTTGCCTCTGCGGTAATTCTTTATTTTGTCGCTCAGAAATTCAAAGTTATTGAGGATCCCCGGATAGATGTTGTCAATGAAATTCTTCCAGGCGCCAATTGCGGAGGCTGTGGTCTGGCAGGTTGTCGGGCATTTGCTGAGGAACTGGTCAAAACGGGGGATTTATCGAAGCTGAACTGTCCGGTTGGCGGCAGCGACACTATGAAACAAATAGCGTCGGTGCTCGGGCTTGAGGCCGAAGAGAAAGAGCCGATGATCGCTGTTGTGCGCTGTAACGGAAGCCGGATTAACGCTCCTCAGAAGGTGATTTTCGATGGAGCTTCATCCTGTGCTTTTGCGCATGCCTTATCGGCAGGCGAAAGCGGATGTCCCAACGGATGTCTTGGACTTGGCGACTGTGTGGTATCCTGTAAATTCGATGCGATTTATATCAGCCCTGAGACGGGGCTTCCGGTGGTAAGCGATGAGAAATGTGTGGCCTGTGGCGCCTGTGTAACGGCCTGTCCGCGCAAAATCATTGAACTCAGGAAGAAAGGGAAAAAGGACCGGAGGATTTTTGTGTCCTGTGTGAATACTGAAAAGGGCGGGCCGGCAAAAAAGAACTGCAGTGTCGCCTGCATCGGTTGCGGCAAATGCGTGAAAGAATGTCCTTACGAAGCCATCACCCTTCAGAATAACCTGGCCTACATCGATTATGAAAAATGTAAGCTGTGCCGCAAATGTGCTCCCGTTTGTCCTACCGGGGCCATTCTTGAGACCAATTTCCCGTTGCGGAAGGAAAAGCCCGGTGAACCCGGCACAGAAAAGGCTGCCGAACCTGTTGTTGCCGGTTAGCCATTCATCAGTCGTTAACAAATTATAAACCAATACGCGGAGGAAATAATTTGAAAACTTTTAAACTTGGCGGAGTTCATCCGGAAGAGAATAAGATTTCTGCCGGCAAAGCCATTGAAGTTCTCCCCTTGCCGGCAAAAGTCTGCATTCCTGTTTCCCAAAGCCTCGGAGCCCCCTCAAAAGTGGTGGTGGAAAAAGGCGCAATGGTGAAAGCAGGACAGATCATTGCCAAAGGAGAGTCCTTTATTTCATCCAACGTTCATTCATCCGTTGCCGGCAAAGTCACTAAAATCGACGATGTAATTGATACTTCGGGTTATAAACGTCAGGCTGTTTACATTGACGTGGAAGGGGATGAATGGGAGGAAGGAATTGACCGATCGCCTGAAATTATCCATGATATTGTCTCTGACCGGGATACAATCATCCGTAAGATTAACGAGATGGGTGTGGTTGGTCTTGGTGGCGCCACTTTTCCGTCGCATGTGAAACTGATGGTTCCGGATGGGAAAAAAGCCGAGTATCTCCTGATCAACGGGGTGGAATGTGAGCCTTACCTTACTTCGGATCACCGCCTGATGCTTGAGCGGGGCGAAGAAATGGTCATCGGCGTTAAAATCCTGATGAAAGCCCTTGGCGTAGGCAAAGCTTTTATCGGAATAGAAAAGAACAAGCAGGATGCCATTGTGCACCTGAACGTAATCTGCTCGAAGCATCCGGGAATCGAGGTTGTACCCCTGAAGGTCAAATATCCGCAGGGCGGCGAAAAACAGTTGATCAAAGCGGTTCTTAACCGTGAAGTTCCTTCGGGTAAACTTCCGATAGAAGTGGGCTGCGTGGTGAATAACGTGGGCACGGCACTGGCCGTGTATGAAGCGGTGCAGAAAAACAAGCCGCTGATCGACAGGGTGGTGACTGTTACAGGCAAATCAGTGGCGAAGCCATCGAATCTGCTTGTGCGTATTGGTACGCCGGTAAGCGCGTTGGTTGAATTTGCCGGTGGCTTGCCCGAAGATGCCGGAAAAGTAATCAGCGGTGGCCCTATGATGGGGAAAGCCCTGACTTCACTGGATGTACCGGTGGTAAAAGGAACATCCGGCATTCTGATCATGCAGGGTGCCGAATCGAAACGGGCAGCGGCCCTCAACTGCATCCGCTGCGGCCGCTGTATCACGGCTTGCCCGATGGGGCTTGAGCCTGTACTGCTGGCCCAGCTGTCGGAAAACCAGTTGTTCGAACGCGCTGAGAAAGAAAGGATTATGGATTGCATTGAATGCGGTTCATGTCACTTTACCTGCCCGGCTGGTCGCCCATTGCTCGACTACCTCAGGCTTGGTAAAAATAAAACCGGAAGACTCATCAGAAATCGGGGGAAGAAATAATATGAACTTACTCACAGTTTCGGGATCACCCCATGTTCACACGCAGCAAAGTGTAAAATCCATTATGTATGGTGTGGTGATTGCCCTGATCCCAGCCATTTTCGTTTCACTCTATTTCTTCGGACTTGATGCCGCGCGGGTAATCTTTATTTCAGTGGCCGCCTGCCTCTTCTTCGAATGGGTTATTCAGAAGTACCTGATCAAGGGCCCTGTTACCATCAATGATGGCAGCGCCCTGGTAACCGGCGTGCTGCTGGCCTTCAACGTGCCATCCAACCTGCCCTGGTGGATACTGGTCATTGGTGCACTGGTTTCCATCGGCATTGGCAAAATGTCGTTTGGCGGACTTGGAAAGAATCCTTTCAATCCCGCGCTGGTAGGCCGTGTATTTCTGCTGATTTCATTTCCGGTGCAGATGACTTCCTGGCCGTTGCCAAAAGGGCTTTTTGGTTCGGGATTGACAGATGCCATTACAGGGCCGACAACGCTGGGCGTGCTCAAGGAAGGTCTGGATGCTGGAAAAACCGTTCAGGAAATCATGGCATCCCCCGACTTCCCTGGTTATATCAATGATTTGTTGGGAGCCCAGGGAGGATCGCTTGGCGAGATATCAGCCATTGCCCTGCTGCTTGGCGCCGTGTATATGCTCTCGCGCAAAATCATTACCTGGCACATTCCAACCGCCTACATAGGATCAGCAGTCATTTTTTCAGGCATTCTCTGGCTGGTTGACCCCACACATTATATTGACCCGGCACTGCACCTGCTGGCCGGAGGTATGATACTCGGCGTATTCTATATGGCCACCGATATGGTCTCTTCACCCATGACACCGCGCGGGCAGATCGTCTTTGGCATCGGTGCCGGATTGCTTACTATAATGATCAGGGTATGGGGCGCATATCCCGAGGGTGTTTCTTTTGCCATTCTGATTATGAATGCTTTTACACCACTGATCAACAATGCATTTAAACCCAAAAGGTTCGGGGAGGTAGTGAAAAATGGCTAAACTGGAATCAACTTTTAAAAATATGGTGCTTGTGCTGCTGGGCATCTCCCTGGTTGCTTCGTTTGCACTGGGTGCGGTTTATAACCTGACCAAAGACCCCATCGCCAAAGCGCAGCAACTGAAAAAAGAAGCTGCGATCAAACAGGTAGTCCCTGAATTTGAACAGCTTGAACCGGTATCTGTTACGCCTGCAGATGGCGGAGATCCGGTGGTGATAAACAAAGCCATTTCGGGAGGAGAAGTGGTTGGGTATGCAGTAGAAACATACAGCGATAAAGGTTTTGGGGGAAAGGTGCTATTAATGATAGGATTTCTTCCCGATGGCACCATTTTCAATACCGCTGTACTGAAGCATACTGAAACCCCCGGACTGGGTGACAAAATGGATGCCTCGAAATCATCATTCCCCGAACAATTTAAAAATCAGAATCCTGAATCATTTACACTGAAAGTTAAAAAAGACGGCGGACAGGTGGATGCCATCACTGCGGCAACCATCAGCTCCCGGGCTTTTTGCGACGGCGTTCAGCGTGCCTATGATGCAGTTAAAACGGAAGGAGGTGAGAAATGAACCAGATGCAGAATTTTACCAAGGGATTTATTAAGAACAACCCGGTTCTGGTGCTGCTGCTCGGTATGTGTCCGACTCTGGGTGTTACCACCTCAGCCATCAATGGCCTGGGCATGGGCTTGGCCACCACTTTTGTACTGGTGATGGCCAACGTGGTGATTTCGCTGATGAAAAACATCATCCCCGACAAGGTCCGCATTCCTTCATTTATTGTAGTTATTGCTTCCTTTGTTACCATTGTCGACCTGGTGATGGCCGGATATGCACCTGCGCTGCATGAGCAACTCGGGCTTTTTATTCCCCTTATTGTGGTGAACTGTATTGTGCTCGGACGTGCCGAGGCTTTTGCCTCCAAGAACGATGTATTTTCCTCTATGATCGACGGACTGGGCATGGGACTTGGATTTGCCTTTGCCCTGACTCTGCTGGGCGGCATTCGCGAAATCCTCGGCAGCGGCGCCCTCTTCGGGATGAAATTTATCCAGGGTGATGCCATCCTGGTATTTGTGCTGGCTCCCGGGGCCTTTATCGCGCTTGGCTATCTCATCGCGCTCATCAATAAACTCAGGAAAGCGTAATCAACGGGTTTAATACAAAAGAAGAAAGATTATGGAATATATCATCATCATCATCTCGGCAATCTTTGTCAACAACATCGTTTTTGCGCAATTCCTCGGAATCTGTCCATTCCTGGGCGTATCCAACAAACTCTCAACATCTGTGGGTATGGGCGGCGCAGTGGTGTTTGTGATGACACTGGCTACCATCGTAACCTACCAGATCTATCAGTTTGTTCTGGTCCCGCTGGGGCTGGGATTTCTCCAGACCATCAGTTACATTCTGGTAATTGCGGCCCTGGTGCAAATGGTTGAGATCATCCTGAAAAAGGTGAGTCCATCGCTCTATCAGGCGCTTGGTATCTTCCTTCCGCTGATTACCACCAATTGCGCCGTATTGGGTGTAGCGATTCTGGTGATCCAGAAGAACCTGAACCTGCTCGAAAGTGTGGTATTTGCCGTTGCCACATCGGTCGGCTTTACCCTTGCGCTGGTAATTTTTGCCGGCATCCGTGAGCATATGGAATTAATGGGCGTCCCCAAAGGGATGCGCGGGGTGCCCATTGCCCTGGTGGTTGCCGGTCTGCTCTCCCTGGCCTTTATGGGTTTTGCCGGACTGGTATAACCGATAAGAAAATTTTTCATCACAAAAGCCCGGTTTTGCCGGGTTTTTTGATTTTGGCCCGGGTACGTGTATTAATTACACTATCCTGAATGTTAATGATTATCTTTGCAAGGCGACCTAAGGTGAGATCCAAATCCTGGTTGAAATATTAAGCGTTTAAGTCGCTGTAAATAAAATTGTTACTGTAAAATATCTGTAATATGATCAGGTTCTTGTTTTTGTTCGTTTTTTCAATGGTAACATCCGGAATTGCTGCCCAGGGATTTCTGCATGCTTCAGGAAAGTACATCTATAACGGGGCCGGGGAGGAGGTGATACTGCGCGGCATCGGCACCGGCAACTGGCTGCTGATGGAGGGTTATATGATGAAATCGGCTGAGGTAGCCGGCACACATACAGGATTCAGGAATAAGCTGACGCAAACCATAGGTGCAGAACAAACAGCGACGTTCTATGAAGCCTGGCTAAACAATCATTTTACCCGTACGGATGTGGACAGCATGAAAGCCTGGGGTTTCAACAGCGTTCGCGTGGCCATGCATTACAAGTGGTTTACACTTCCCATAGAGGATGAGCCCGTGGCCGGACAGGACACCTGGTTAGAAGAAGGTTTTGTGCGTATCGACAGCCTGCTCGATTGGTGCGCCGACAATCAGATGTACCTTTTTCTCGATCTTCACGGGGCGCCCGGCGGCCAGGGCAAAGATGCCAATATCTCGGATTATGATCCAACGAAACCTTCACTTTGGGAAAGCGCTGAAAACAGAAGGAAAACCGTGGCTCTGTGGGCCAGGCTGGCCGAACGGTATGCCCAGGAACCCTGGATCGGAGGCTATGACCTGATCAATGAGCCCAACTGGGAATTGCCCGGCGGAGCCCTGCTCCGACAGCTCTATGGTGAAATTACCAATGCCATCCGGGCGGTAGACCAGAATCATATGATTATCATTGAAGGCAACTGGTTTGCCAATGATTATACCGGGCTGACGCCTCCCTGGGATAACAATATGGTTTACAGCTTTCATAAATACTGGACTTACAATACCCAGAATGAAATCAGCTGGATCATTAACCTGAGAAATACCTGGAATGTGCCCACATGGCTGGGAGAATCCGGTGAAAACTCCAACAGCTGGTTTACCGATCTGATTGCCCTGTGTGAGCAGAACAGGATCGGCTGGTCGTGGTGGCCTGTTAAGAAGGCCGGGATTAACAATGTGCTGCAGGTGCCGGAGAGTCAGAATTATGACAACCTGATCAGCTACTGGAGATTTGGAACTCCGGCGCTGACGGCAGAGCAGGCTTTCGATGCCGTGATGGAATGGGCAGATAACCACAGAATCGAAAAATGTACGGTTAAGCGTGATGTAATTGATGCCATGATCCGCCAGCCACATTCCTATGAAACGCTGCCTTTCAGGGTATATCAGCCCGGTGAAGCGGTCCATGCCGTCAATTATGATCTTGGCCGGAGTTCCTATGCTTATAAGGATGCTGATTCAGCCAATTACCATCTGAATACAGGTAGTTTTACCAACTGGAACCAGGGGTGGATGTACCGCAATGACGGGGTGGATATAGACAAATGCAGCGATGCCTTTCCGGGTGGGAACGGTTACAATATCCGGTGGACCGAAACAGGGGAATGGCTGCAATATGCTATAGATGCGGATAGTGCGGCCGCTTACCGGTTAACGGTTCGTTCGGCTTCGAACAGCGCCCAGACAGGGATTGTAAGATTTACCATCAACGGAACAGATATCATCAGCCCGCTTACCCTTCCAAACACAGGTTCCATCAGCACTTGGACCTCTACGGCAGTGAATGATGTGATTATTCCGGAAGGAACCAGCAAAATCAGGCTTTATTTCGAAAGGGGAGGCTCAAACATTAACCTGTTCTCATTTGAGAATCCGGTACCGGCCAGCGCTGTAACATTTAAACATATTTTTGCTGAAACTACTGTCTCTGGTCAGGAAGCATTGCTTACCCTTAATAAGGAAATCACTGAAATGAATGCTTCACTGGCAGACTTTCAGGTAACGGTTTCGGGCGCTTTGCATGGAATTTCCGCCGTTGCACCCGTTCCGGGCCAGCCTTCGAAGCTGATAATTACACTTGAAACTCCTGTGGAATACGGACAGCAGGTTAAGATAAGCTATACCGGAAGCGGAATTTTAAACGGAATACAGCCGCTGGAACATTTTTCTGACATAAATGTCAAAAATAACCTTCCCCGGCGTTATCTGTTGCCGGCGCGCATCGAAGCGGAGGATTTTTATTTTAACAATGGATTTCAGATCGAAAACTGTTCCGATGCAGGAGGCGGGTACAATGTAGGATTCGCCAATAACGGCGACTATCTTGATTACCTGATTAAAGTGCCGGAAGCCGGAGAATATCAGTTACTGTTCCGTATTGCTTCCCAGTATTCCAACGGAATTATCAGCATCAGGGCTTCGTCCGGAGGAAGTTTTCAGACTTATGGCTCTATGAATGTTTCAGCGACCGGCGGCTGGCAGAACTGGGAAAATCAAAGCGTCAGGCTGAACCTGCCGGCCGGGAACCTCAGGCTCAGGCTATACTCGTTTGCCGGGGAGTATAACATCAACTGGTTTAACATAGCCAAACCAACCGGAACCGGTGAAACAGACATAAAAAACCGGCTGAAGGTTTATCCGAATCCCGGGAACGGAATTTTCAAAATTGATTTATCTGACTTTGCGACCCATGAGGTTATTCTTCAGGTAACGGATATGGCGGGGCAGGCGGTTTACCAAAGCGCCCTTGCCGGTGGTACGCCGGGGGCGGAATTGGATTTAAGCCATCTGCCCTCAGGAATATATATCATTCGTATGCTCAGTGCCGCTAAAGCCGGAACAACCAGGGTAATACTTATGAATACACACATTTAATCTTTCTTTACTTCTACTGCCCTTAAACATCGTAAAGCTCAGGCAGGACAACAAGAGCCTGTGAAACTATTCTGAATTTACCAACCCGGATTGATCAATGCCAAGCCCGCCAGGGCTATGCTATTGATTTGTTAAGTCCGATCCGGAAAAAATCATATTGACGGCTTCCGTCGGATCAAACAGCGAAGATTCAGGCAATTTTTGGTCGCTCAGGATTTGTAAATATTGAAAAAATGATGTATATTACACCATTATTATTAGCTCTCCCTGTTTCCAGGGATTCCTTCAGATTACTACCCGCCTTCCATACTTCCGGTTTATGACTGTTTTCATGAAAAGATGGCCTTCGCTTATTCTATTCATATAAAGAACCAACATAAATCCATATTCCGATGAAAAAGCTCTTTTTATTAATCGCTCTTTTTCTGGGCATAGACCTCTATTCCCAGGTTGCCATCAACACCGATGGTACGTCCCCCGATGCTTCTGCCATGCTGGATGTTAAATCAACAACCGGCGGGTTGCTTATTCCGCGCATGAGTTTTACCCAGCGCAACGCCATTGCCTCCCCTGCCACCGGGTTGTTGGTTTACCAGACAAACAATTCACCGGGTTTTTACTACAATGCCGGTACACCGGCAAGTCCTTCGTGGGTCTATGTAGGATCGGGATTCGGCTGGTCGCTCACAGGGAATGCAGGGACATCCTCTCCAAATAACTTCATCGGCACAACCGATGATGTGCCGCTCAACTTCCGCATCAATAGTGCATTTGCCGGAAGAATAGAAAGAGCACAGCACAATCTCTCGCTTGGTTATCTGGCACTGGCGCAGAACACAACCGGAACAAACTCAACAGCGCTTGGTTATTCGGCCCTCTATAATAACAAAGCCAACAGCCGCAGCACAGCCATGGGGTTTTATGCCATGTTTTATGCCGATGACCGGACCTCAGGAAGAGAGACCTTCAACACAGCCATTGGCTGCGAAGCGCTGAGAGGCAGCTCGACCCCGGCTGACAATACAGGGCAGTACAACACTGCTGTCGGCGATCAGGCCCTTTTTTCCAATACCAGTGGTAATGGCAACATTGCCATGGGGTACCTGCCGCTATTTTGGAACAATACCGGCCGGATGAATGTTGCTGTTGGTTATGGTACCATGTATTCAAACACATCAGGAAACAACAACACAGCCATCGGTCAGAATGCACTTTATAGCAATACCTCCGGATACTCCAATACAGCCATCGGTATAAGGGCACTGCGTCAGAATACTGTAAGGAATAATCTCGTGGCTGTAGGGGATTCAGCCCTTTTCAACAACGGCACAGGGGCTACCATTGAACTACATGGTTCCCGGAATACGGCATTGGGCTCAAAGGCTATGTATACAAACACTACCGGGTATCAGAATACAGCCAACGGCTATCAGGCACTGCATCTGAACACTACCGGTATGTCGAACACTGCCACCGGTTACATGGCACTGTATTCGAACACCACCTCAGAAGGTAATACAGCAACGGGTTTTCTGGCACTCTATTCAAATACCTCCGGAGTTGCCAATACTGCCAATGGTTACAGGGCATTGTACTTCAATGCTGACGGGCTATATAATGTTGCCATGGGCAACAGGGCGCTCACACTCAATACCAGTGGAAGTTACAATACTGCAGTCGGAGTATTCGCCCTCAACAACAATTCATCTGCCGACTACAATACGGCCATAGGCTATTATGCTGCTGCCAGCAATACAACCGGAACAGAAAATACGGCGCTTGGTCATCGCAGTGGCTACCACACAAATACAGGGAGTTACAATACCGCAGCCGGTTCAAGGGCAATGTACAGCAATTCAACCGGGTTTTCAAATGTCGCGGTAGGTGTGAGGGCATTATATGCCGGCACAACGCGAAGTAATCTTGTTGCGGTTGGCGACTCAGCCCTTTACAATAATGGTTCAGGAGCCACCTCTGTTTGGGAAGCAGTTGGCAATACTGCCGTGGGTTCGAAGGCTTTATGGCAAAATACCACCGGCTATTCCAATACCGCAAACGGTTTCAATTCACTTGCCGGCAACACTACAGGCTTCAAGAATACGGCTTATGGCAATAACTCCCTTATTTTGAACACTAATGGGGCCTATAATACTGCATGTGGCAGCAGTTCACTTTACAACACCCAGACAGGTCAGGCCAATACCGGGGTTGGAGATGCAGCCGCTTACACAAATATTTCGGGAAACAACAATACTTCTATAGGCAGATTTGCCAACTACTATGTTACTTCAAGTAATAATACATCTGTGGGCTGCCAGTCAGGTGACTATTACACTTTTTCAAATGGTACATTTTTAGGCGCCTACGCATATCCGTCAAATTTTGGTTTTTCCAATTGTATGGCCCTCGGTTACAATTCAAGGGTAGATGCATCAAACAGAGTGGTAATAGGAAACAACAGTGTTACCAGTATCGGTGGTTTTGCAGGCTGGAGTAATTTTTCAGATGGCCGGTACAAAAATAATGTTCATGAAAATGTGCCAGGTATTGAGTTCGTCAAAATGTTGCGTCCTGTAACCTACACCCTTGATATTACTTCCGTGAACAGCTACCTCGATAATCGCACCCCGATAGCCCTGCGTGAAGGCGAAGTTCCGTTCACCCCTTCGCCGGAAGACCTTAGGGCGGTGAGTGAAAAAGAGCAGATAGTCTACACCGGTTTTGTTGCGCAGGAAGTCGAAGATGCTGCCGGTAAAATCGGATATAGTTTCAGTGGAATAGATGCGCCCAAAACTGAGGGAGGACTCTATAGCCTGCGATATGGAGAGTTTATCCCTCCGCTGGTCAAAGCCATTCAGGAGCAACAACTGATTATCGAAGCCCAGCAAAAGCAGATAGAAGCGTTAATCAGCCGGATTGAAAAGCTGGAATCTGAATAAAGACTGTATTCAGCGCAATGCCGGAATGATTAATTTAGCACCCGCTAAAATCACACTGGCATTGACTATGCAATACAATTTCGACGAAATTGCCGACCGCAGCAATACCGCATGCGTTAAATACGATTTGCGCAGATTCTTCTTCGGTAATGAAGAAGTTATACCCATGTGGGTGGCCGATATGGACTTCCGGACGCCTGATTTCATCCTGAAAGCGATCCGTGAAAGGGCACAACATGAGATACTCGGATACTCAATCAGACCTGATTCCTATTTTACTTCGCTCATTAACTGGCTGAAGCGGCGTCATAACTGGGAAATTCAGCGTGAATGGACAGCATTTTCACCCGGCATTGTTCCCGCCCTGAATATGGCGGTGCTGGCCTTCAGCAAACGAAGGGACAAGATCATAATCCAGCCTCCGGTTTATTTCCCCTTTTTCGATGCAGTGAAAAATCATGGCCGTAAACTGGTTTACAATCAACTGATTATGGATAAAGGCCGTTACCGCATGGATTATAAAGATCTGGAACGGCTCTGCAGCAATGGCGCACGTATGCTTATCCTGAGCAATCCCCACAATCCGGCAGGCAATACCTGGACAAGGGTAGAGCTACAAAGAATGGCTGATATCTGTCTGAAATACAATGTGCTGATGATCTCCGATGAGATTCACAGCGATCTGGTAAACCGGGGATACAAACATACGGTACTGGCCTCCCTTTCGCCGGAGGTTGAAGCAAACACCGTTACCATGATTGCGCCCAGCAAAACATTTAACCTTGCCGGAATGGCAACCTCGACGGTAATTATCAGCAATCCGGTTCTGATGAAGCGGTTTCACAGGGTACTCGACAGCCTGCATATCGAAATGGGTAATCTTTTCGGCAATGTAGCTGCAGAAGCTGCATACACCCATGGCGATGCATGGCTGGAACAACTGCTGGATTATATCGATGGTAATATTCACGCGCTGATTGAATTTGCCGGGAATCATCTCCCACAGGTAAAAGTCATACGCCCTGAAGCCACCTACATGGCCTGGCTTGATTTCAACCTGACCGGTATGACGGATGCTGAGCTTAAAAAATTCATGATTGAAGAGGCAGGACTTGGCCTGAACGAAGGCGTGCAATTCGGCCCGGGCGGGGAGGGCTACATGCGGATGAACCTGGCATGCCCGCGGCCGGTTCTGATGAAAGCGCTGGAACAATTGAATCATGCTATGGGAAAGAGGATGGCAGAAGGTTGATGGGGACCTGAATTCTATATAACATGCAATCCTCCGGGATCGGTTTTGTTTTCACTATAGATGTTTCTATAGACATTCGAACCCGCTTGGGTCGGAAATAATTTGTAATTGATATTTCTGGATCATATTGATTTCATAGCGATGGCTATTGGTACCGCCCGACCACCAGTAACAAAATTCAAAATATAATTGTGGTTTGGCAAAGCCCGGTGGTCGAGCGGTACCGATAGCGATCGGTACGAGACCAACCGGGCATATTGAAGCCGAGACCATCCGGAACATGAGCCCCGGTGGTCGAGCAAAGCCCGGTGGTCGAGCGGTACCGATAGCGATCGGTACGAGACCATCCGGGTACCGCGGAGCCAAGCCCCCCCTCTAAAAAAATAATTTCCTCCCCCTGTCAAAATCCTTCTTTTTTGACGTAAATTTATACACAATAATCATATCTATTTCTTTATGTTATTGATTTTCAATATTTTACACAATATTCGGTCATGTCCGAACACCATTCTTTACCTGACTAAAAAATATACTTATGGGACAGTATGAAAGAAGCAGAAGATCGTTAAGGTGGTCGGCCAATAGGTTTGCAAACAATGGCCGGGGGCTGCATCACGGGCATATTTCTCAGCAGCTCGTACAAGGAAGGCGCTGGAAGCATATGAAGAAACATTACCCCAGCCAGGCACTGATCTCCAAAATTCACTCAATCCATGTCAGCAAACGATTTGATAAGGCCCTGACCTGTATGCCGCTACTCGCAGAAACTGCTTTTGAAAAGAGGTTTAAACAGCGGATGACAATTTCATTTAACGTGTTAAGGCTGGCCGCCTCCTTCTTATTTACCCTGATGCTGGGCAATCTGTATGCAGCGGTTGACCATACCAAAGAATTGTCCGCTATTCTCTACCTTGATTGTACAGCGCAATACATCAGCACAACAGTTAATGACCATGGCCCGGATGCCCGGAAACCATTTTCCTGCTCCCTCCCGGAGAAGGGCAGCATTTTTAAAGCCAGCCTTGAAAATACCATCCACATTAATGGTAATGTTAAAGGTAATCCTAATAATAATGTGTTGGGGAATGTTAAGGTTGTTGCTGTTAATCCTGAGGATAATTCTAGGGTTGATAGTGCTTATACTGATGCTTCTGGTAATTATGGTTTGACTTTTCTTTGGACAAATAATCAAACTCAGAATCTCGAATCAAAAGTTGATGCATATCCTAATCCATATTCAGGGAGCACAAATATTGATGTTGTTAGTGAAAGAAATCAAAACTACACTCTAAGAGTCTTTAACACAGCAGGACAATTATTATTCCAAAATAATGTTGAACTCGGGTCTGGGAAGAATACTTTGACTTTGAATGGTGGTCCTAAAGGTGTAAATATTATAAGTTTGGATGATGGTGTCAATAAGAATAGTTATAAGACTATAAAATTGAATGATGATAATAAAAATTTTGATGTGATTGTGACTTCGTCTGATTTTAGTGGTTATTTTAAATCTGGTAGTAATGGTATTAGTGATGGTTCTGATTTGAGGTTGGAGTTTTCTTATCCGAACACAGATCCTAGGGATAGTTATCAGGCGGCGGATACGACTTTTGTTCTTAGGTTGAATCAGACTATTGATAAGAAGTTGCAGCAGGAGTTGATTACGGATGAGTTTTTTGTGAATGCTTATACTATTCTTGATGGTACTTCTGTTCTTAATGGGACGGGTTTGAAAGTAACTTGGGGTGATGGTACGAGTAATAATTATTCGTCTGTGGATGGTTTGATACATATATTAAGGACTTCTTATGATTCTACAACAAACATACAATTCGAAAATGCAGACACTACATTCTACCAAGAATGGATTTTTGGTACGAAAACAGATTCGACGATTACGTATAAAGAAAAGAATTTGTTTCAAAGCCAAAAAGAACAATCAGGTTTAACAGGTATGCCTTATGTTCCTCCGGAGCCTGCGCCTGCTAATTTGAATAATCTTCCTGGTTCGTTTGATGTTTATTTTGTGCCTAAGATAGTTTTTGATGGTGTGAATATTTCTTATGATACTAGAGGATTAGATTTTAGAACTGTTGTAGCTTGTAGATCACCTCCTCCATTTACGAAGAAGTGGGAGTATGTTCCTGAAGTAGCAGACACAATATACTTGTATCAAATGCAAATATATAATTATGATATTAATCAGCCTATTACTTCTGAGGAGAGTCAGAAGATGAAACAAGCAATGGATTCGACTGTTACTTTGTTTACATTAAATAATGGCAGGCAGTTAATGCCTCCTTATAAAAGAGTAAATATTCACACAATGACTGAACCAGAATGGATAGAAGGAGTTCAAACAAACGGAGCAGACCAAATACACATAACAGGTTATGGTCCATACAATCAAAACGGTTGTGGTTTTACTTACAATTATGCCATGACAGACAAGCCAAGATTTTTGAACGCGAGTGGAGAATTCAGAAGACAAAGCAATCACACTTATAAGTGTTCAGAGCTTGTGGGTAGTTTGACTAATGCTCATGATCCGCCTGTGGGAAATCTCGGAGGACTAATTGTTTATCCTGGTGGTGGAAGTTTTACTAGTTTTGGGAAAGTTGCAACTCATCTTATATGGTTATCTGATCCTGGAACAATATTCTGGTAAAAAGAAATAGAATGTGGTGTAAGGGGCTAATTTTTTTTTTAAAGATTGTTTTTTTTTAGTCGATTATGATTGTGTTTTCTGTGCAAGAGCAAGTATTTGTGTTAACCTGACAATTTGTGCAGGTGGGTGTTCCAGTAGCAATAAGACCAGGCGCGCAACTCATATGATCTGTGCATGAGAGTGTGTTGCCGTCGCATTGCTCTCCTGGATCTATGATTCCGTCTCCGCAGTAGCGGGTGTAGCCGAAAATCTTGACATTAGGCTCGGCTGTGAAGTAGTCGACTGTTCCGTCCATGTTGGTTAGGCAGCAGCCTGTGCTTCTACGAGGTGCATAAGGAATAGTATCCGGAGTATAAAAATAAGGGAATTTGCTTTGGCACCATTTGTTGTCTCCTGTTCCTTCATAATAGCTATTTAGCCATTGGGTTTTGTCTAGGTCAAAATCAAAATCACACTCATCATCCGGATCGGTTACGCCGCATAAGTCTGAATCCTGACAACGCCAACCAGTAACAGGGTTATAAACTGGGTATGTTCCTGTTGGGCAGCATAAGCCTGGATTGTTGTTGGCTGGTGCTACCTTTTGATATCCACAATAAAAATAAAGATTAGGATGATTAACTGGTGGTTGGTCGGCGCAACTTGTGTTGTATGTTACGATGGGTGCGCCTGTGAGGGGGTTTGTGGTGTAATTTACAACGCATCCGCTTGAGTTGTATGGTGAGCCTGTGCAAAAAGGCGGATTAGTAGGATTAGTATCTGGCCAATCGTTGCAGTCATTGTCCGCACAATCAATAAATCCGTCTTGGTCGTTGTCTATTCCGTCGCTGCAGATTTCGCGTAGTGGTTCGAATTTGCAACAAACCTGTTGGGTGAATGTGTTTGTGAATGGGAAATTAGGCGTGTTGCAATCTGCAATATGAGTATTGTCTATTCTTGTGTTGTCGGATGTGTTTATTCTGCACGCTGCAGAGTCGCATACTTTAAACAAGCATATTTCGTTGTTTGATATGTTACAATCGTTTTTTAAGAAACATTGATCGTTAAAACCCATTTTGACTCCGTTTTGAAAAAGGGTTTTTGTGCTATTTATTGAAACATGGCCTTGTAGTAGGGAACCATCATTTACGTATCTAAAACTCGTAGCGCCCGATCCTTTATTAACAAGATTTTTACAACAGAGCGTGTTTGGATCTGACTCGGTCATGCCCGAACATAACCTATTTATTTGATATTCATTACTTTACCGAATTTATTCAATCCAAATTGCAAATAAGCAATGTCCGTTTCTTAAATTGATTATCAATTATTACAAAAGCGCACTAATCAGTAATTAGTATAAATTACCCTTTATGCTAATCATCATTTAATATTTCTTATATTTGTAAAAAATTGCCGGCATGAAAGCAAAAATACTTCAGGTGGCATGGCAGCAGAAAGAGCGCCTATTGGTGAATGGCGGATTAATTGCCCGCGACCTGTTGCCGGAAGCAAAAGCGGCATTAACAAATGATAACCGAGTACTGGCTTTAAGCGGAATGCGCCGCACGGGAAAATCAACGCTGCTGCAGCAATTGATGTCAGAAGTGGACAATGTGGCCTATTTCAATTTTGAAGATGAAAAACTGCTTGGGTTTTCGGTTGAGCATTTCGGCGAACTGGAAGAATCCCTGATCGAAGTTTATGGCCCGGCGCACTATTGGTTTTTCGACGAAATTCAGAATGTAGGCAATTTTGAAGTTGCCGTCCGCCGCATGCAGGACAGCGGAAAGAAGATGGTGATAACCGGATCAGACTCCTCGATGCTGAGTATGGAGTTTGGTTCAAAACTAACCGGACGGTATAAACAACTGGAGCTCTTTCCCTTCTCTTTCAGCGAATATCTTCGTTTTCAAAATGTTAGTTTCGAAGAAAAGGATTTTTATCTGCCTGAGGCTAAGGTCATGCTCAAAACCTGGTTTACCCGGTGGCTTGAGCAGGGCGGTTTGCCCGAATATCTTAAATACAACGATGAACAGTATGTAAAAACACTGTTCGACAACATCCTTTACCGCGACATTATCGTGCGCTTTGGCATTCGTCGTCACCGCGAATTCCGCGAACTGGTGCAACTACTCGTGGGCAATCTTTCGTTGCCGGTTACATTTACCTCACTTCAGAAAAGTATTGGCCTGTCGAATGCCGATACCGTTAAAGAATACATGGGCTATCTCTCAAACGCGTATATGTTTTATGAAATGTATCAATACCATGATTCACTGAAGATGCAACTTCGGTCTCCCCGCAAAGTGTATTTGAACGATGTGGCATTTCACAACCTGGTGGGATTCAGTGCAACCCCCAACCAGGGCCGTAAGCTTGAAAACGCGGTGTTTCTTGCCTTGCGGCGCGGAACATCGGAAGTTTATTCCTTCTGCGGAAAAGGCGAATGTGATTTCATTGTGTTTGATAAAAGCCGGCGGGTTAGCGCGCTGCAGGTTTGCTACCAGTTGACACCTGAAAACCAGACCCGCGAACTGAACGGGCTTTCGGAAGCCATGCTGGCATTCAATCTGAAAGATGGAATGATCCTGACGATGGATCAGGAATTTGAAATACAGCATAATGGAAAAAACATACCGGTTTTACCCGTATGGAAATGGATGTTAACCAACACTAAAAATTAAGCAATTATGAGCGACACTGAACCCAAAGGCAAAGATCTGGTTGTATTTATCCGGCTTACCGACCTTAAGGAATCGCCCTGGCAATCGCGTTTTGAAGCAATCACCGCCCAAAAGGGCCAGCTTCAGAAAACCACCGATATTGATGAACTGGCTGCCAGCATCGACAAAAACGGGTTGATGCAGCCCATTATCGTTCGTCCGGTTGAAGGTGGTTATGAACTAATTGACGGTCACCGGCGAATGCAGGCCATGCGCAAACTAGGCCGCGGCCAGATCCTGGCCATCGTGCGCGATGTTTCTGATCGGGAGGCCCAAATCATGCATGTGATAGGCAACCTGCAACGCAAAAACCTGAAACCTGTTGAACTGGCGCTCACCTATCAGAAAATGCTGGATTCAAGGATCTTCAAGGATAAAAGAGAGCTATCAAAAGCCATCGGCAAGGATGAAACCTATGTGGGCGATCTGCTTTCAACCTTGCAGCTTGACAGCCGCATCATTGAAGACCTGGCAAAAAACAACCTGATTAAAGACCTGCGCCTGTTGCGGTTGATCAGGCTTTACGAACCTGTTGACAGTAAAGGTGTATCCAATGCCCAGTGGGAATTGTACAGGAAAGTGCTATTCAGTAAGATGAGCCGTAAGGAGTTGGCTTTAATGCTGAAAAAGCCGGCGAACAATCCGCCCGTCAAATCATGGAAGATGAGGCAAAGCCAGAAAAAAGTGACCATCAGCCTTGAAACCGGCATCCTTGACCAGGCGAAAAAAGACAAACTGATGAAGCTGATCGCTGATAAGATGCAGGAGATCAGCGATTCGCTTTAAAATAAAGTTTCCTTAAACATGCGACCCCGCCGGGGTCGGGAATATTTTACAATTGCAACTTCCTGGTCGTGGTGGTTTCGACTTCGCTCGTAGGTATGGTGGTCTCGGCTCCGCTCGACCACCAGAAATAAAATTCAAAACCTAGTGTCCGGCTTCGCCCGGAGGTGTGGTGGTCTCGGCTCCGCTCGACCACCATAACAAAATTCAAAACATACT